>Ga0257106_1001584_pt1 | contig 11070 bp, 9 predicted proteins | sample LP_taG_3_FD_190177 | JGI IMG/M metagenome (GOLD analysis project Ga0257106, IMG submission 190177) | Marine microbial communities from Northeast Subartic Pacific Ocean, Canada - LP_J_2011_P26_10m | ecosystem: Environmental > Aquatic > Marine > Oceanic | place: Canada: Northeast Subartic Pacific...
CACCGGGGTTCTCGGCGGGACGACGGTGACGGGCACGTGCGCGTGGTGGGCGACGTGTTCACCGACCGATCCGAGCCCGACGAGGTGAGCCCCAAGTTGCTGTACGCTGGAGAGGCCTCGGCTTCCCAGGACCACGTGGTCGCAGTCCTGCCGCTTGACCGTCTTGCAGACCGCCTCGCCGGTGGACTCGCGTCGCTTGCACCTGACGATCACCGTCGATACGCGGTCCTCCGTCAGTCCGCACCTCAAGAGCTGCGCCCTGTGGTGGCCGAGGACGCGCTCGCCCTCCTTGGACGGGGTTGTTCCTGAGACGCAGGTGACCAAGACCGCGTCGGTGTCGGCGTCGAGGATGTCCCTGGCGGCGAAGCGAACGGCGCGCATCGCGTTCGGGCTGTCGTCCACCGCGAGTGCCACGCGGCGGCGGCCTTTCGCGCGCATCATCTCGTCGTCCGCGGTGAGGTGTGCCGCGTTCTCCTCGGGAAAATACCAAAATATCCCACAAAAAGCAAATCTTTTTGAGAGATCCCCAAAACTTTTTGGGTGAGCTGTCATTTCTCGAGACGGCGGGGCGATTGTATGGGGCGTGTTTTTGAGTCGTAGACCACCGTTTGGCTTTTTTCACGACTGCTGACGCAGACCAGGACGCGACCCCGCGAGATATTTTTCCATTTTCCTTTTTTCACGGTGTTTCCACCCGATGTCACGCGGTCGAATCACAGCGCCTTCAACACAAATCGCAGCGCCTTCACCACAGTGGACGGCACGAGAGTCGATCGCGCAGTCCGATCCACGCTCTCAGGAATCTGCCGCGTTCGTCCCCGATCGCCGCGCGTTCGTGAATCCGCGGAGGCTCACGCCCGAGCGCCGCATTGCATGTTCGGGACACTCCCGAGAAAGTCCGAAGGCGACCTGCCGCAAACGTCGGTGAGAGACGAAGGCGCGGCGTTGAGGGCCAAGATGGCGACCAAGGCGACGCACACCCGCGTCGCGAGAAGCGAAGGCGACCTCGGTGAGTGCCCCGAACATCGATCAAAGCCGGCTGCGCCGCACCCGCGAACCGTGCCGCGCGCGCACAAATCGCCCCGCTCTTTTTCCCGTTGCTCTCGACAGGACAGTTGCCGCGAATTTGAAGTTGACGCGACCCGCGCCCCACCCCCGCCCACCCATCCGCAGACGAAGAGGTGTGCTGGATCTGCCTCGAGGGCAGCACCAACGACAAGGTGGAGCTCATTCGCCCGTGCAAGTGCCCGCGCGTGGTTCACGCGCGCTGCATGGCGCGCTGGCAGCTCCAGTGCAGCGGCAAGGACGAGGAGCTGCACTGCAAGTTCTGCAACCAGGACCTGCCCAACTGGCGCAAGACCTTGTTCCGCGACGTGATGGACGACGACGCGGAGACCGAGGCTGAGGAGGAGGCTGTTAAGCAGGCTAAGGAGGAGGAGCCCGCCCCGGACAGCGTCAACGGCGACATCATCGTCAAGTTCAACAACATGAGCTTCCGGTGCAGGGTGAGGACGGGACAGGAGGGCCTGGAAGACTTCATGGCGCAGATCCGGGAGAAGTGCAAGATCCCGGAGGACAAGATGAACTGCCTCAACCTCACCTACAGGTGCAAGGACCCCAACACGGGCACGCAGATGACGCTGGAGGGTGTCAACAACTCCGCCTTCGACGCCGCCGTCCTCTGCAGCGCCGTTCAGGACAAGATCAAGCAGCGCAAATCGGCCAAGCACTCCAAGACGTCCAACCCCTCCGGGAAGAAGGGAGGCTCCTTCTTCAGCCGCCGGTCCTCCATCGACACCTCCTCCCCCTCCTCCTCCTCCTCGTCGTCGTCGTCCTCCTCGTCGTCGTCGGGCATGGACCTTAGCCCGACGAGAGGCGGCGTGTTCAACCAGGCCCGCCGGGTCAGCGCGCCCCCGCCCGAGACGGATGGGCCCGCCCCGTTCCCGACCCCGCCGACGAACGAGGCGTCGCGGGAGAGGGATCAGACGCGAAGGAGGTCCAACCGTTTCATGCCCTCGTTCATGTCCTCCTTCGTCTCGCTCTGATTGGCGTCGAGGCTCACTCGAGGCTCACCTCGTTTACGACGATTACACGACTGAATACGGACAACGGAGAAGGCGCCGGCGGGTCGGATCCACGGACGCTTTGTATCATCAGATCATCAACGCAGCAGCGAAGCGGCACATATCTATATCATCCACGAGCGACGCACATAGCGCGGTCCTCACCCGACTACTACTTTATGTAATGTACGAAACCGAAATAATAGCGAATCGAGTTTGTTTCACCAATAGTCCTACAAAACGCGGCGCGCTTCTACAACCTCGAATATCTACTGGCCCAGGAACGAGTCGAGCTGCGACGACGCGTCCAGACCCGGCGCCGTCGCCAGATCCCCGGGACCCGGCGCCTTGAACCCGCTCAGCTTCGCCAACTCCGCCAGAGTCTTCTCCCCCTCCGTCTTGGTCCCATCCGCCAGGATCCACGTCGGGAACCCTTGGATATCCGCGCTAGCACACGCCGCCGCCACCGGCGTGCCCCTCTCCCACCCGCCCGGGAAACACTCCACGTACGGGATGTCCGCACCGGCTCCGAAGATTTCCTTCTGGTCCTCGCAGTGCGAGCACCAAAAAGCGCCGTACATCTTCGCGCCGACGGATTTGAGATGCGTCGCAAGGTCCCTGCTGTACGAGCTGGACTGCGCCTCGATGACGGGCGCGGCGTACGGGAGCTTGAGCGTGTTGATGTTCGCCTGCGCCGCGGTGTCGTCCGTTAAGAGCAGCGACAGCGACAGCACGGTGACGATGTACACGGAAAACGCGGCGGGAGCGGCTTTGCCAAAATCTTTGCCGCCCACGCCGCTTAAGCCGATGGCGAAGAGCGTGAACGAGATGGTGGCGCTGGTGAGGCAGTACACGCACTCCGCGCCGCCGAGGGGAACCGCGAGTAGGTACAGGAGGTACGAGCTCACACCCGCGAGGCCCGCGGTGCTGAGGAAGGTGAGCACCCTCGCTCGTTGATACGCGTCTTTGTCCTCCTCGTTCCCAGCCATGCCCGCGCCCCACCACGTGAGCGCGGCGACTCCAAAGTACGCCGCCGCGCCAAACGCGGACAAGGGCACGCCGAAGAGCTCGGAGTACCCGGAGTTGAGCGCCGTCTGGCATCCCGTCAGCGGGCACGTCACCTCTCCGCCGGTGAGCTTCTCGATGGCGAGGTAGGATGACTCGAGGAAGCCGGCGCCGGCGAGGAAGGCGGCGACGCGGAGGGGCGGGTTGGGCACGGGCTCGTCGGGCTTCTGTTTGGGCTTCGGGCGAGGGGTCAGTCCGTCGTCGTCCTCGTCGTTGACGCTCAGGCTGGGCGCCGCGCCGGGGTTGTCGCTCGCGCGCGTTCGGATCATGATTTGATGATGACGACGTCGCTGGCCGGTGTTCGCGACGCGCGGCGCGATGCGGGAGGTGTGTGGAGACGCGCGCGCGGTCGCCGTGACGCGCGTGCGGCACGCACCGGTGGTGCGAGGAAGCGCGATGGTTGCCCCGAGGGCGACGGTCATCGCGGCCATGGCGCTTGGACAAGTGGCCGCTGCGTCGATACGATGTATCTCGCCGATAAGATCGTGAATCCGCTTGGATCACAATCACGAAGCGTGCAGAGTGCCTTCCTCGCGTCGCACTGTTTGGGCGCACTGAGAGGAGGACGTGGGCGCGCTTGGAACCGAGACACGATGTTCAGCCTCTTGCACGTGGAGTATTTCTTCGGTTTCGGCATGTTCATCCTGGGCATGACCAAGGTGAGCCCCAGCCCGGCCCCGTCCTTCGCGCGCTCCATCTGACAAAAAGTTTTTAACAATCGCAGGTTTCTGGCGAGCTGATTCCCCGGTTGCATCGGGAGTTCGAGGGCGACTACAATCGCTGGGCCGAGGGTAAGATGGCGTTCCTGCACCTCACCGGAAGTCAGCTCATGAACGCCGTCGGGTACGTAGAGGGCGTGGCGGCGTGCCTGGTGATGATGGCGCAGCCCGGCAACCCCGCGCGGCGATGGGGGCTGTTCGCCGTCTTCAACACGCTCATCACCACCTTCTTGCTGCACGTGTTCGACAAGGACGGGCGGGAGATGCCAAACCTGATCATGGCGAGCGTGTGCATATTCATCATCGCGAACGAGCCGAGGTACCCGATGGGGATACCGCCGCGGGTGGTAAAGACGCGGCGGGTCAAGGACCCCGCGAAGAAGGACAAGTAAAACTAAATAGATCGTCGTAATATTACGCTCACTCGACGCACACCCGACCGTCGCCCATCACATTCGAGTCCATCACCGACCCCGGTTCAGATCCGCGAGCATGGATGTCGGATCCGGTGCCGCGCCCACCGGATCCGTCACAATCGACCCGTCACCGAGCATGTCCCGTAAGATCCTCCGAGGCTCCCTCGCGCCGCCGTGCCGCAGCATCCCTTCCCTCAGCGCCTCACCCGCGCCCGGCGCCAGTGGATCCCCCGCGAAGAACTTCTCCCACAGGTCCGCGGCGACGCACTTGGCGTACGGGTACGAGTAGTACGTCGACGCGTACCCCACCAGGTGCCCGAACCGCAGCTCCCAGCTCGTGCCGTCCTCGACGGGCATGAGCGAATGTGTACGCTGGACCCTCGCGGCAACCTCGGATACCGAACCGTCCGTCAGCGTCGCCGGGTCCAGCGCGTGCACCTCCAGGTCCGTCAGCGCGAAGACGCACTGCTGCTGCAGATCGGTCGCGCCGAAGAGCTCCTTGGACGCGCGAAGTCGTTCGATCATTGCATCCGGCATCGGATCCCCGGTGACCCTGTGCGAAGTGAGCACGTTCAACGCGTGCGGGTCCCACGCGAAGTACTCAAAGAGGTGCGATGGAACCTCCACCATGTCCATGGCGCACCTCGTGCCGCTCAGGTGCTGGTACCGCGTGTCTGACAGCACAGAGTGCATGGCGTGGCCAAACTCGTGAAGGAACGTCTCAACCTCCGAGTGGCTCAGCGTCGTCGCGGAGCCGGCGCCGAAGTTGCACACCAACGCCACCGCGGGCCGTTGCTTGTGCGGACCGGGGGTCCCGCGGCTGCACCGGATGACGAAGTGCGCGGCGTGCGTGAACTTCCTGGGCCGCGGCTCGAGGTCGAGGTAGATGGTGCCGATCTCTTCGCCTTCGCCGATCCCGGCGTCCCCGGCGGTGACCCTCAACTTGCGCACCTTCGCGTGCCAGCTCTCACCGGAATCCATTGGCACCTCCGTGAGTTTCACCCCGAACACCCTGTGCACTAACGACCCGACCCCGCGTAGCACCCGCTCGAGGGGGAAGTACGACGCCACCTGCGCCACGTCGAGGTCGCAAGCCTTCGCCCTCGCCTTGCCTATGAGGTAACTCCGATCCCATCCCCTCACCGTCCCGCCTCTGTTTCCGGACCCCCTTCCTCCCCCGAGCCTCGACATCATCTCGATCTCCTCGCCCGCCCTGTCCGAAGACTCCCTCGCCAGCCGCTCCAACAGCGCGCGGGGCGCGTCCGGGTGCTCCGCCAGCAGCGGCGCCGTCGCGAAGTGCGCGTGCGACTCGAAACCCAAAATCTTCGCCGACTCGTGCCTCGCCCTCAATAACCCCGCGAGCACCGAACGGTTCGCCTCGGGGCCCGCGTGCGCCGCGAGGTACACCGCCTTGCGAGTCTCCAGGTCGTCCGCGTAACGGAGCACCGCGCTGACCGTGCGCTGATCGAGGGGAACGCGCGCGGTGAGACCTTCCCCGTCGTCCCTCTGCGTCGTCCCCCCCGAGGTCCTCGGACTCCGAGTCAGGCCGACGGGGACGCCCCCGAGCCTCAGCCGCGACACGTCCACGAATCCCAACGCCTTTGGATCGGCGAGGTTCTGTTGGAACGCCATCCCGAGCCGCACCACGTCCCCGGCGGCCTTCTCCAGCGACGCGTGTTCGTCCCGTCCTAGGTGTATGCCGCCGCGTTCAAAATCTTGTCGCAAAGTGAGCGCTACCCGGAGCGCCTCGGGGGAGAGCTCCGACGCGTGTCTCTCCTGCGCGTTCACGAGCGCGAGGTAGAGCCCGCGGTTGCTGTTCAGGCCTTGGACGTACCCCTGGAGTTGGACGTACGCGTTCGTCGCGGCGGATACCCATCGCTGATCGGGATGTACGTTCCTGCACAGCTCCGCCACGTCGACCACCGCGCATAGGGTGTCGGAGATCTCGTCCAGGTCGTCGATCACGGACGTCGCCGCCCCGCCGGTGGACGCGCTGGGACCGAGGGATACCAAACCCGCCATCAGTTCGTCGGACTTGGCCACCGCTCGGCGCGCGAGGCGGTCGAAATCGGAAGGCTCGTGCAGGCCCGCCAGGCCGAACGCCCCGACGCGGTCGTCGTCGACGCGGGACGCCGCGGCGGCGGTGCCCATGTCGGCGCGGGGCCATCGCACCGCGGGGCAACGTCGCGGTAGGATGGTCCCGGCGACACGCCGAGCCGCCGCGCGCAGCGGACCGGACATTCCGCGCGATGCGCTCACGAGAAGTGCCCTCGATGGCTACATCTCGAGGGGCGATCCTCCGTCTCTTCTCTCGTATCGACCGGAAAAAACGCACGTCGCTCGATCCTCGGCGAACACACAACGAGCCGCGCGTCGCACGCCACCCGGACGCGCTCAGACCGACTGAACCATGACTGACGTCGATGCCGACGCGGATGTCACGCCCGAAGTAGTGACGCCCGATATCCCCCGAGTGGACGAGGACGACGACGCCGCATCGGAGTTTGGCTCCCACGCGGTGGCGCGCCCGAGGCCGATGGTCATCCGCAGCGTGAACACCAAGAGCAGGGGCAAGGGGCGCATCAAGCCCAGGCTGGCGCAGGTGGAGAGGATGGGCGGCGTCGACGATGCCGCCGGAGCCATCGAAGCGCTCGCGTCCATGCCCCGCGAGCGAGGTACGCGCGGGCCCCACACCGATCCACGCGTCACGTCCAACCAAATCGCACGTCCGTTCGCCTCCCGAGTCGCCCCCCATCAACCGACGGTCCAAACCCCCTTCCCCCTTCACAGCCGTCGCCGACCACGACCCCGACCGCGCGAGCGGCGAGTTACCCACCGACCCGCCCCCGCGGTACCCTTACTACATCACCGACGACGGCGACCGGGTGGTTCCGCGCCTGGACTGGACCAATGGCTCTCAGCGCAACCGAGCGTGCGACTTGATGCGACGGTGAGTATATTTTAATTCTTCTCGTATGGACAATTAGAGTGACGTCGTGTTTTATTCATCACAGCGGCGAACCAGTCGTGCTTCGACGCACGGGATGCGCCGGTACACTCACCGGACGCGCCGCGGACAACAAACCAGGGCTCCTGAACTGGTGGGGCACCGAGTCCTTCGACGCGGTTCTCACGCGGCACGCCGATGCCTTCGGAAAGGGTTCAAAGCGGGAGATGCGTTGCATGACGACGGACGCGGCGAAGCATTCGTTCACCCCCGCGCTCGAGCGCAACAACGCGTTCGGTTCCCACTATCGCGTCCGTAAACCGACGACTGACGTGTCATCGCGTGACTTTCCAACCTTCGTGACGTGCGCCAGGCGATGGAGCGACTTGAAGACCTACCTCCTCGACGACGTCTGCGTTCACTCCGGCGAGGACGACTCCGACGACGTTAATAACGCCCCCCCGAGGTCTTTCCCGAACGATCCGATTGGATCGGACGTGGCCGCCGGGATCGACTGGGAGTGGCTGCGGAACGTGCGACGCGCGCTTAAGATGGGACCCGTCCGTGGCGCGGTGTTGAGCGCCGGGACCGAGAACAGCCTGCTCCCCGCGCACCACCTCACCGGCGCCTTCGCGACCCACACCACCGCTTCTCCAGTGGTCACCCGCGTGGGTAAGTTCGAGGTTAACCCGCTGGACATCGCCGCCGCGGAAGCGGGAAACGAAGCCGCCAAGTCCCTGTCCAACGAGAACCACTGCGAATCGTTCCAGGTGCAGGTGATCGGCCGGCGGCGGGTGTTGTTAATCTCACCCGATGTTTCCTACAAGGGTCTTTACCCCTACCCGACGTCGCACCCATTCGACGGGTCCGCCATCGCAAACCTGGACGACGCGGACTATTCCAAACACCCGCGACTCGCGCAGGTACGCGGCGCATCCGCGATATGCGAGCCCGGGGATGTGCTCTTCGTCCCGGACTCGTGGTGGAGGCACGAGCACGGGCTGACACGCGAGCACGCGTCGGTAGAGATCCGCGTGGGTGAGAGTTTATTTTTATTTCCGAGTTTCTTTTTATTTACGAGTGGGCAATTAGAGAGACTGACGTTCTTGTTTAACTCTTACAGGAACTGGCGCTCGGCCTCGGACTGCGGCGGCGGCCGTGTTGCACGTGGGCCGCCTCGTGGAGGATCGCGTGACCCGCGCGGAAGGCCCGAGGGATGCGCGGCACTGGACCAAGGTCATCGCGGACGCGGAGGAGGCTGATTGGCTGGACTTGGGTACCGTCCGGGGCGGGAAGCGGATCGACATGGCACAGATGGTCAGGGACGAGATCGACCTCGGTCTGCCCACGCCGCGCGGGTCCGCGCCCGGTTCAGGCCGCGGCCGCTGGCAACAGTTTCTCCTCGACCTGATCGATGGACGCATGGAGCCGACGGATTGGCTGAACGATAACTTCGTCGACCCCTTGTTCCTGTCCGAGGCTGAGGCGGAGACTCGAAGACAAAAACAGGTTGAGCTCATCGGTCACGGCGGAGGGACTTCGATGGACGAACCAAACGGTACTGAGCTGGCGCTGTCCAGCGACGCGCTCGCGAACGTCGCGGGCGCGGAGGGCAACTTCGCGGTCGCACTCGCGGGGGGTGGTGTGCTCACGAAGAACGCGAAGCGCCTCCCCGACGACCGGAGCCAGACGCAGCGGGAATTTCCTGAATTTTTCGTAAACGCGCTAAACGAGAAGGGTTGGCGGGACGTCAAGCGCACCTCGCTGTCCATACTCAACCCGGAGCATCCCAACTTCGTGGGCAAGGCGGCGATGGAGCGCAAGGCGAAGCACGACGAGGCGATGAAGTACGGGTCCGGGGCGCCCCCGCCGGAGGGGAAGGCTCGGTCAAAGTTTTCATTCTGAAAGTAAGAGTTCTGACAGTGATTCTTTCTTCAGTAGACTGATCAGTAAAACGTTAAGAGTCTACCTTCACTTGCTGCCCTCGAACCGTCCCTCGCCCAGCAGGAACACCCTATCTTGCTGCGACAGATCCATGGTGTACTCCCCGCTCTCGAGCTCCCCGACAGTCTCGAACGCCGCCGCCGGTCCCATCGCCACGCGTTCCTCCCCGAGTAACGCCTTCCACGTCAGCAGACAGGTCAGGCCCGTGTCCGGAAGCCCGCTCGACGCCTGGAAAGTGCCCAGAGCGTTCTCGGTGCCCATCCCGAAGGTCCACCACTCCATGTCCTCCTCGCCGCTGTAGTACCCGAGCCCGTCGAGCAGCACGTGGAGCTTGTGAACCTCCATCCCGCCGTCCTCTTGTCGAAGCACCGGCCACTTGTCGCCCGAGGCGTTGAGCTGCGTGAACTCCTCGCTCACGTTCCTAACCCGTGTCTTCTCGTCGCCCCACAGCGGCGCGTCGTCCCCGGGGTCGTTGTCCGGGTTATCCACCATCGACACCACGGTCTCGCTCCACTCCTTCGCCGCCTTGGCCCCGTCGCTCAGTTCGGCTGAAGCTGAAGTCTGCGCCGACGAGACCTCGTTTTCAGCCGCTTTTTCGTCGAACCCGATGGCTCCCGGCGCGGGCCCCCACGCGTACTTATCCTCCCCGAGCAGCGCGCGCCACGTCTCGGGATCCACGTACCCAACCTCCGGTAACCCGACCGACGCCTGGAAGTAGCACAATGCTTCCTGCGTGGACGGTCCGAAATACATGTCCGCTTCATCTTCTTCCCCGGCCCAGAACCCGGCTTCGTTGAGCGCGGCTTGTATCGTGGCCATGAGGTAGAGGTCGTCCTCGCCCGTCTTGCACATGGGCCAGGAGGCGGATCGGTCGCTGCCGTCGCCCCGCCACCCGGCCACGTCCAGCACCACCGGCGGGAGATCGTCGTTCGTCTCTTCGGGCTCGGGCTCGGGCTTTCGTTCGTCGGGCTTGATGGGCGAGGGGTCGGACTCGGACTCGGGGATGAGCGCGTTGAGCATCTCGTTCAGGACGTCCCTGTCCGGCGAGCTCTTTCCCTGTGCGGGAACCTTGTCCTCCGTTCCCACGGGTGCGTTGACGACGACACCGCTGTTGGACCCTCCCTTGAGCTCGTCCAGCTCGGCGCGCAGCGAGCGAACTTCTTTGCTGAGGGTGCTCACCTCGTTCAGGATGAGCTCGAGGGCCTCGTCCTGGGTTCGACGCATTCGCATCATCGCCTGCGCCAGCTCCCACTTATCGGCGTCACCGTCGGAGAGCGCGCGCGTCGCGACGAGCGCGGGGCGACGACTCGCGCGGTGCACGGCGGAGAAGGACCGATTGATGGACCCGATGCGACGCCCGATAATTGCCCCCCCCGAACCTGAGGAGGAGACGACGTCGCGGGGGAACGCGGGGACGTGAGCGACGACCGGGTTCATTCCCCGGGCGGGGGCACGACGCGGTGCGGCAAACGCACGGGATGCGGCGGCCGCGTGGGCCAGCGCCATGGGTGCGAGCGTCAGCATCTCACGAGGTGCGTGCAGCTATGGCAGCTCGACGATAAGGTGAGGAATCGGTGAGTCACGAGCGGGTGGACGAGACGAAATGGAGACGCTGTATGAGCAAATAGTGCATGCATCAAATTACGCAAATAACGAAACTTTAATGCCAATTAGTCCAAATGGGGGCATGTCTTTCCTCTTCCATGAGGGTTCAGGGTTTGGGCACCACCGAAGAAAACGCGCTGGCTGAAAAAAGGAAGGCCGACGAAGCTCGCGCCTCAGCTCCTCCCCGACCCACTCTGACGTCACGCGACTCGACAGTTCGTGTCAAAGGATGCACGCGGTGAGTGTCCCAGCACGTTCGGCCATCCGGCGAATTCCCCGCGCCCGTGTCCCGCCGCGCGCGATCGATCGCG
>Ga0257106_1001586_pt1 | contig 11057 bp, 7 predicted proteins | sample LP_taG_3_FD_190177 | JGI IMG/M metagenome (GOLD analysis project Ga0257106, IMG submission 190177) | Marine microbial communities from Northeast Subartic Pacific Ocean, Canada - LP_J_2011_P26_10m | ecosystem: Environmental > Aquatic > Marine > Oceanic | place: Canada: Northeast Subartic Pacific...
GCGGCGATGCGACGCGACGCGCCTCACATGGCGGCGACGGTGCTCGGCGACGACGTCGGGTCCTTCCAGGAGATGCTGCGGGAGATGAAGCGCGTCGAGGACGGCCAGGAGATCTACGGCGCCGCCGGGGGCCGGGCCACCATCCGCGCGCGCGACGCGGCCGGCGCGGAGCGGCTCGTCGACGTCGTCCAGCCCCGGCTCAGCGAGGAGGAGGTCCAGTCGTCCAGCCTGCCCGAGCACATGGCCTGCGCCGCCTGCCTGGGGGTCGCGCACCAGCTCGGCGCCACGATCCGGGCCACGGCCGCCAAGCCCACGGACGGCGAGCCCCTCAGCGGCTGCCTCCTCGACGCGCTCGCCGCGCTGCGCGGCCCCGGCGCCCCGACCGCGCGCGCGCGCGGCCCGCCGACCGCCGCGGGGCGCGCGCCCCACCGACCGCGGCCGCGCCAGGTGCGCGAACGCGACGCTCTGGACCGACGCGTACGGCCTCGAGCCGGGCCTCGACGGCACGAACGTCCTCGTCGGGCCGGGCATCGTCCAGGCCAACGAGATCGCCGCCGCGGACGTCGAGATCCGCGCGCAGCACTCGCACGCGACGGGCAGCCGCCTCGTCGGCGCGCGCCCGCGCGGCATGCGACCCTCCGACCCGGCTTCGACGCGGGCGCGCGCGACGGTTTCGACGCCGGTCGTCGCGCGTTCCGCGGAGCGCTCCGCGAGAGCGGGGCACCCGTCCGACGACGATCGATGCGACCGAGCTCGAGCCTTGGTTCGAGGTCGGCCGAATTCCCCGCAGGCGCGTGCCAGCACCACGCCTTCGAGCACGACGAGCTCGACCTCCTCGACCACCTCAACGCGGGGACCGAGCTCCGGTCCGTCGTCTGCGACGGCGTCGGCCAGCCCTGCGGGCCCGAGGCCCCGAAGAAGAAGAAGAAGAAGAAGGCGGCGAAGGCGCGGTGAGCCCGCGGCGCCGCGCGGCGCCGGCCGCGGATCGCGGATAAGTGGGTCGCGACGACGGCGGGCGCCGCGTCGACGGGGGCGTCGACGGGGCAGGTCGCCTCGGTGCCCGCGTCACCAACCCGTCCTCGGGATAGGGCCGGCGCCGCGGGATGGACACCAAATGTTGCACTGCAAGTTCACTGCCTCGATCTCGGGCTTCCGGGCGCGGCAATGGTCGGGCTGCTGCGTCCCGCGCTCGTCGCGGCGTGGGCCGCCGCGGAGTGGCGCTGCGCTCTCGAGCCGGCGACGCCGGGAGCCGCGTCGACCTGCGGGTCCCTGGACCTCGCCGGCATGGAGGCCTCGGGGTCGACGCTCGCCTACCAGCTGTTGGCCGGCGTCGTCGCCCTCGCCAACGAGAGCGCGCCCCGCGGCGTCACCGTCGCCAAGCACCACAAGTCGGCCCCCGGCGACCGCGACCCGGCGTGCGCCGCGCTCACGTACCGGGACCCGCGCGACGTCGTCTGCTCGCACGCGCGGCGCCGCGGCGTGCCCGGCCGGAGCGCGTCGTGCGCGCGGTGCTCGGCGGCGGAGCTCGAGCCCCGCGCCCGCGGCGTCGCGGCGCGCATGTTCCCCTATCAGGCGAAGCGCCTCGACGCGTTCCGCGACGCCGGCGCGCTCCTCCTCCGCTACGAGGATTTCGCGGACTGTCCCGCGGCGCTCGCGGCGAACTTCGCGTCCTGGCTCGGCGTCGAGGCGGACCTGCCCCTGGGCTTCGCGGAGACGCTCGCGGCGCGGAGCTCCCTCGAGGCGAACGGCGCCCTCGCGGCCAGGCTCCGCGTCTTCGGCAAGGTCGACGCCGCGTCGCAGATCCACGGCCACCACATCTCCGCCGACGGCGCGACGGGCTCCTGGCGCACGTGCCTCACGGACGCCGCGCTCCGGCACGTCGAGGACCGCGCGGACCGCCGCTGGCTCGCGCGCCACCGCTACGCGCCCGCGACGCAGCCGCGACGGTAGCGCCGGTCCGCCCGACCGCCGGCCGACGGGCGCGGCGAGGCGGTACATGGAACTAACTACCCCCGGCGGCGCGCGGCGCGTCCGATGGCCGCGCCCTCGTCCGAGGTTGCCGAACGCGCCGTCCGGGGGCCGAATCCCTGGGCCGGACGAGTCCCCGGGCGCGGAAGCCGATCGCGAGGTGGTGACTTGAAAGGCTCTTGAAGACGGACGTGAAGAAGTCGAAGAAGTGGGAGTTGAAGTGGGGCAGTCGGGGCAGCCCGCCGATGGCGGCGCGGCCAGCCGGCGGCTGCGCGCGCGTCGTCGGCGGTCGCGGCGTCGCCGCGCTGTGCAGCGTCGCCGCCGCCGCCGCCGCGTGCGCCTGGTCGCTCCGGCGCCCGGCGGCGCCGCCGCGCGCGCCAGGCTGCCCGCCGGTCGAGGCGCTGCTCGTCGGCGGGCCCGGCTCGGCCGCCGCGTCGCTCGCGTTCCACCTGAGCGCACGCGTGCCGGACTGGCCCGCCCTCGCGTGCCTCGCGGCCGCCGGCGACGCGGCCGTCGACGCCGCGCTCGCGGGGCCGATCCCCGTCGGCGCCGGCGTCGCGCGGCGCGCGCGCCTCGCGCGGCGCTCGCCGGGGGGACGAGCGGCCCGCCGACCCCGGCGCCCGCCTCCAGGTCGACCTCCCCGACCACTTCCCGCGCGGGTCGCCGCCGCCGCTCTTTCTCGCCGCGGCGCCGGCCCGCGCCAAAATCGACCGCCGGTTCGGGCTGTCCCGACCGAAGCTCAGAGCTCTCGAGCTCCTTCAAATCGAAGTCGTGCTTTGGGACGATTCGTTTGATCTCGCCGAGTTCTCGAAGTGCGGCGGACGTGTCCGATCGACACCGTTCGAAGACGCGCGTCGGAGCCGCGCCGAACGCGCGATTCCGGCGCAGGCGCTGACGCGGCTCCTGCTCGGCGAGGGGCCGCCGGGGGACGCCGAGGCGGCCTGGCGGTGCGTCGCGGCCGCCGCGGCCGCGGGCGCGCCCGTCGACGTCGTCCTCGCGTCCGGCGAACGGCTCGACACGGCGCTGTCCCTCGCGCTGGGCCACCTGCGCGCGCCCGCCGCCGCCGCGCTCGTCGCCGCGGGCGCGTCCGCGGCCGCGTTTCGCGCGCGCCTTCGGCCGACGTCGCGGCGCGCGCGCGCGACGGGCGCGGCGAGAGCCGCGCGCTCGTCCGCCCGTCGGCCGCGGCGACGTCGACGCGGCCGAGCTCGAGCGCCCCGAAGCGCGGTCGGGTCCCCCCCGAGACCGGCGGTCGCCCGCGGCGCAGGTTCGCGGACCCCGTCGCCTTCGCGGGCCTGGGCCCGCTCCACGCGCTCCTCGCGCCCTTCGACGCGCACCTTTCCCGCGGCTGCCGCCACGCGCTCGCGCGCGCGTCGCCGGCCGCGCGCGCGCTCAACGACGGCGGCGGCGCGCTGGCCTACGGCGCCGTCTTCGCCGGCGTCGCCGCGGCGCCGGCGCCCCGCGGCGGCGCGGCCGTCGACGGCGCCGCCGCGCGGCGCGCGCTCCACGGAGCGCTCGCGGCGCTCGCGCGGACCGCGGCGACCCGCGCGGCGACCGACCACTGGTCCACGGGGGGTCCCGACCGACCTTCACAATGCTCAAGCTCGGTCACATCGGAAGTCGATTCGGCCGAGTTTCGGACGGGTCGTCGCCTCTCGTCGAGCGCTCGAAGCGGAAGAGGCCGTCGCGCGCGCGCGCGTCGGCGTCGGAGTACGCGTTCGATGTCCGCACAGGCGGCGACGCGCGCGTCCTCCGCGTGCGGCGCGAACGGCACGTGCGGCGGCGACGGCGGGCCCTGGCCGGGGCCGGGCCGGTCGCACGACGGCGCCACGCGGGGCGGGAAAAGAGTGCGACATTCCCAACTTCAAAGGCTCCTATCTCGGCCGCTTTCCACTCGTTTTGGCTGATTTTTGGACGAGCCATCATCTCTCGGAGCGGTCTCGAAGCACGGATGCTTTTTCTGGAACGCGCGCGCGCGGAACACTCACGTTGAAGCGACGTTGCATCTCTCTTGTCCCGCCCAGGCGCCATGCTCGCGAAATCCGGGTCGTCGCCGCTGCACCTCGCCGCGGCCGCCGGCGCGCCGCCGCCGCTCCTCGCGGCGGTCGCCGGGCGCGACGCCGCGGCGCTCGCGCGCGCCGCCGACGGCCGCGGCCGCACGCCGGCCCACGTCGCGGCGGCCGCGGGCTTCTACGGCACGGCCGCGTGGCTCCTCGACCTCGCGCCGGACCTCTGGGACGCGGCCGACGGCGGCGGCCGCACGCGCCGGGCCGCGCGGACGTCGGCCGCCGGTCCGGGACGTCCCGCCCGAACGCGAGGCCGCTCGGTCGCGTCGACGTCGACGCGGCTCGCGCTCGGACGAGCGCGTTCCTCGCTCGTTCGAGCGCCCCGCGGCGCGCGGAAGGCGTCGCGCCGACGCGGTCGCGGTCGCGCGCGTCCGCGCCGGGTCGAGGATTCGGGCTCCGCGCAGGCCCCGGGACCTCCTCGAAGCGCACGCGGCGGACCTCGCGCCCGCCGACGCCGCGGCGCTCGGGGGCGCCGGGCGCCGGACCCCGGCCCCCGGCGCGGCGCCGGGCGGCGGCGGCGGCGGCGGCGCCGGCGACGACGGCGACGACGGCGGCTGGGCCGACGGCGCCGCCGCGGCGGACGGCGCGCTCGCGCACCTCGGCGCCGGCTGCGACGTCGACGTCGTCGCCGACCCGCGCCGGACCGCGGCGCGTCGGTCGCGCGTCGGCCGCGACGGCGCGCGCGCGGACGCGTCGGGGCCGCCCGTCGAGGCCGCCGCGGCGCGCGCGCGCGGCCGCGCGGCGCCGCGGCGCGCGGACGCGCGCGCCGCCAGGTCCTCGACGCGGACCTCACGGCGGCGGCCTTCCGCGACCGCTACGTGCGCAACGCGCGGCCCGTCCTCGTCCGCGGCGCCGCGCCGCGCGGCGCTCGCGTCTTCGAGCCGACTTGCGCGCGCGCGTCGTCGGACCGTCGGCCGCGTCGACGTCGGCGCGACCGAGCCCGGGGCGGCCGACGTTCGGCGCCGACGCCCCGGCGCACCGGTCGGCGCCCGCGCAGGCGCCGCGCTGTCCTGGCCCGCGCGGTCCGCCGCGCGGCGCGACGCGCTACTGCGGCGCTTCGGCGCCGCGGCGCTCGCCGCGGCCGCCGTGCCCTACGCGGGTCTCTTCGGCGAGGCGGAGGCGACGGTCGCGCTCGGCGACTTCGCCGCGGGCCTACCGCGCGGCGGCGCCGCGCGCCTCGCCGCGTTCCTCGCGAACGCGTCCGCGGACGCCGCGGCGCCGCCGGCCTACGTCTTCGGCAACGGCGGCGCGGCCGAGGCCCTCGTCGCGGCGCTCCTGCCGCCGCCGGAGGGCCTGCCGGCCTGGCTCGGCGCCTACGGCGAAGCCTTCTCCCTCGCCGCGCCCCAGTTCTACCTCGGCCCGCCGCTCTCCGGCGCGCCGGCCCACTTCCACGGCGCGGCGATCAACGGCCTCGCCTTCGGCGCCAAGCTCTGGCGCCTCGCGCCGCCCTGGCGCGCGCGCGCGCCGCGCCGATCTCGCGCCGCGCGCCGCCGACGCCGCCGCCGCGCGCGCAGGCGACCTACGCGACGGCGCCCGCGTTCTTCGCGTTCCGCGAGGCGGCGCCGGGCGCGCGGCTGTGTGGAAATCAACCAGTGGAATGGACGCGTCCAGCAAAACTTCAAACCTCTCTATCTCGGTCAAATCGAAGTCGATTCGGCTGATTTTTGGACGGATCGATCGCTCTCGTCGAGTTCTCGAAGCCCAGCTGAAGAACTTGTGTCAAAACATTCGAACACGCTCACATTGAAGTCGGGTTGAAGATTTGGTTTCCACACAGGCGCGCGGACCTGCGTCCAGCGCGCGGGCGACGTCCTCTTCGTCCCGAACAACTGGGGCCACGCCGTCCTCAACCTGCGCACGTCCGTCGGCGTCGCCGCGGAGCTCTCCTTCCTCGAGCTGTGACGGCGTCGGCCGCGTCGGCCCGCGCGCGACGCAGCCTGACGGCAACGGCGCGCAAGTACCGGAGCCTCGCGGCGCGCGGCGATAGTTTTAGAGCATGGACCTCTTCGGCGGCGCGAAGAAGAAGCGCCGGCGCGGCGTTTCGCGCGACGTCGGCGGTGGAGCGGCGGATGCGGGCGGCGTTTCGGCGGCGGGCGGCGGCGGCGGCGGCGGCGCCGTCGACTTCGCGGACCTGGGCCTGGCGCCCTGGGTCGTGGCGTCCTGCGGCGCCCTGGGCATGGCGGTGCCGTCGGCGATCCAGCGCGGCGCGATCCCCGCGACGCTCCGCGGCGACCACGTGCTCGGCGTCGCGGAGACGGGCAGCGGGAAGACGGCCGCGTTCGCGCTCCCGGTCCTCGACGCGCTCTTCCGCGACCCGTACGGCGTCTTCGCCGTCTGCGTCGCGCCGTCGCGCGAGCTCGCCGCGCAGCTCGCGGACCAGTTCGCCGTCTTCGGCGCGCGGCAGCGCGTCCGCGTCGCCTGCGTCACGGGCGGCGTCGACGGCGTCGCGCAGGGCCTCGAGCTCGCGAACGGCCGGCCGCACGTCGTCGTCGGCACGCCCGGCCGCCTCGCGGAGGTCTGCGAGCGGCCCGAGGTCGCGGCGACGCTGCGCTGCGCGGCGTTCCTCGTGCTCGACGAGGCGGACCGGCTCCTGTCGCCGTCGCTCGGCCCGGACGTGAACCGCGTCGACGCCGCGGTCCGCGGCGCCGCGCGGCGGCCGGGCGCGCGGCGCGACCTGCTCTACAGCGCGACGCGGTCCGAGGCGCTCGACGCGCGCGCGGCGGCGCTGGGGGCGACGGTCGTCGACCGCGGGTCCCCGGCGACCGTGCCGGTGGGGCTGGAGGCGGAGTACGTGCTCTGCCCGAACCGCGTCAAGTACGCGTACTTCGCGCGGCTCCTCGGTGCCCTGGGGCTCCTGGGCGAGGGCGCCGACGCCGGCGGGCCCCGGCCCCGGTCCGCCATCGTCTTCGCGCAGACGTGCCGCCGCGCGCACGACGTCCACGCGCTCCTCGACGCGCTCGGCGCAGGGCAGGAAAAGGGTGATTCAACATCGCTTCAACCTTAGTGTTCCGCGCGCGCGCGTTTCGGAAACAACACCTACGCTTCGAGAGCGCTTCGAGAGATGATCGCTCGTCCAAAAATCAGCCGAAACGAGCGGAAAACGACCGAGATATGCGCCTTTGAAGTTGGGAATTTCGCACCCTTTTCCTGCCCAGGCTCGGCGCCGACGCGGCGTGCCTCCACTCGAAGCTCGGCATGCGGCGGCGCCTCGCGGCCCTCGGCAAGTTCGCCCAGCGGTCCTGCGCGATCCTCGTCGCCACGGACGTCGCGAGCCGCGGCCTCGACCTCCCCGCCGTCGACCTCGTCGTCAACTTCGACATGCCCCGCGACGCCGACGACTACGTCCACCGCGTCGGCCGCTGCGCGCGCGCGGGCCGCCGCGGCCTCGCCGTCAGCGTCGTCACGCAGCGCGACCTCGGCTGGCTCGCGGCCGTCGAGGCCCGCCTCGGCGCCAAGCTCCCCAAGTCCGACCGCGTCGCCGAGCGGGACGCGCTCGCCCTGCTCGCGCCCGTGTCGCGCGCGCTCGCGGAGGCCAACGCGGCGCGGCCCTTCGACGCCGGCGATCGGGGCGCGGCCGCGTAACGACACACCCCGGGGCTGCGCGACGCCGACGACCGAAGCCCGGTCGCGCGCGGGTGCCCCGGGCCCGGGCACGCGGGTTGAAGTCGATCGTGAAGCTTCAGCGCCGCGCGGTGCTGGCCAACTCGGCTCGCGCTTCTCGAGAACGCCGTCCGCTCTCCGCGATGGCTCGTCGTCGTCCGCTCCTGGCCGTCGTCGCGTTGCTGCCGATCGCCGCGGACGCCCACGGCGCCATGCTCATGCCGGCCCCGCGGAACGCCATCGACGCGACGGGCAGCTGGGGCAACGGTTCCACCAAAACGGGCGCGCCGCGGCGTCGCCTCGTCGCGCGCGCGCCACCGCCGACGTCGTCCCCGCAGGCACGCTCGAGCCGCTCGCCGTGCCCTGCGCCAACGGCACTGACTCCTGCGCGCCGGGCCAGTCTGTTTTCTGGTTCTCGCAGGGCTGCACGCCGGGCTGCCCCGAGTGCGACGGCCTGGGGCAGCGCGTGCCGTTCTGGGACCACTGCAACGCGACGCGCGCGAAGCCCTTCGAGGCGACGCTCGCGAAGCAGTACTGGACAGCCAATTTAAACGCGACCGAGGGCTCGGAGCACGACGTCTGGCGGTACCAGCCGTGGCGGTCGCCGGGCCTCGCGCTGTGTGGGAAACAACTGATGAGCTGGACCCGTCTAGCAGAACTTCAAACCGCTCGAGCTCTGTCAAATAACGTCGATTCGGCTGATTTTCGACGAGTCGTTTTCTCTCATCGAGCTCTTTCCAGAGAGCCAAACACTCGTGTCGAAACCATTCACGTACTCGCACACGCTGGAGCGACGTTGAATCACCCGTTTCCCGCCCAGGTCTCGCGCCCGTCGCCGACGCGTGCGGCATGGCCGGCGGCAGCCCCTATCCCATGCGCCGCGTCGGCGCCGAAAAGGTCGCCCGGGCCGCCGCCGCCACGCGGCGCCCTCGCAGGTACAACGGCGCCGAGTATACGGAGACGGAGCACGCGAAGCAGGGCGACCTCGGATCCTACGTGCTACGGCCGCGGGAGACGGGCGCGACGTGGACCGCGGGCGCCGTCGTCAACGTCTCCTGGTACATCGCCTTCAACCACGGCGGGGGCTACAAGTACCGCGTCTGCCCGCGGGCGTCGCAGCTGACGGAGGCTTGCTTCCAGCGGCCGGAGCACGCGCTCGAGTTCGCGTCGACGGAGCACGTCGTCCTCTTCGCCGACGGCGCGAGGCGCGTGCCCAACCGCGTCGTCGCCGAGGGCCTCGGCGGCCTCGGCTGGATGGTCAACCCGATCCCGATGCCGAACTTCGTCGGGTCGGACTGCGACGACATGGACGGCAAGCCCTGCGGCGGCTGCCCCTGCGGATCCGGATATCCTGGCGGCGCGCGGACCGAGGACTTCCCGAACCCCTTCGGCGAGGACCTCAAGGGCAAGAACACGGCCATCGTCGACGAGGTCCGCGTCCCGGCAGCGCTCCCGCCGGGCGAGTACGTCGTCGGCTTCCGCTGGGACTGCGAAACCTCATCCCAGGTCTGGAGCTCGTGCGCGGACGTCACCGTCGTCGCCTAGCCGCCCCCCCCCCCCCCCCCCCCCCCCCCGCCCCCCGCGGGGCCGCGCCCCCCCCCCCCGCCCCCGCGCGCCCCCGGCGCGGGGGCGCGGGGGCCCCCCGGGCCCCCCGCCCCCCCCCCCCCCCCCCCCCCCCGCGCGGAACACCCGGGGGCGCGGCGCCTCCCGGGCCCGGTCGCGTGGTCTAGAGTGCGGTCGATCTCGCCACTCCACGGCGATCATAAGTGCGACCATCGTCGAGCGCGCACCGCGTTCCCCGACGCAATACATGTGTACAGCCCCCGTCCAAGCTGCGTGTCTCTCGCGACCGGCAACCTGGGCTCGAGAGCAGTCACACCGTGACTTGCAGTCCCAACGAGGCCTCCAACGGTTATGTGTAGTTCTACTTAAGTGTGTCTACGTACGATCATCAGTCATATCGGCGTGAACTTGCTGATGCGAGTTTCTAATGCCGCACTTCGTACGCACTAGTACTTGCAGCTATGATGGTGCCGCGAGTCCTCAATGGATGAGCAATGCCTCACCGAGTGGCCCTGAGCAATAGATTGTTGCACCATGACAAGTCTACGTAGGGCACCTGCCCGTGGTAGCCGCGCGCGGGGCTGCGTGCCGCGCCGCCGGGGCCGAACCCGAGTCGCCGCGGCATGTGCGAGGCGCGCTAGGGCCATGGATTCCACATCTTCCGGCCGCGCCGGCGACGACGCCGATGACGGCGCGGCGCCCGGGAGCGGTCGCCGAACGGACGGCGCGGAGCCCGGCGACGGCGAGGCGCCGACGCGCGCGCCGTCGCCGTCGCCGTCGCCGGGGACGGAGACAGCGACGAAGCGGCCCCGCGGCGACGAGGCGCCCGCCGAGGGCCGGCAGAAGCGCCGCGCGAGCCCCCAGGCGTCACGCGCGGCGGACGAGCCCGTGCACTCGCAGTCGCGCGGCGCGCGGCCGCGAGACGCCCGCGTCCCGCGGCCGCATCCCGCGCGTCCCGGGCCGCGCGACCGCGGGGCCGCGCGACCGCGGGGCCGCGCGACCGCATGCACGAGGGTGAGACATTCCCAACTTTGGAGCCGCCTCGCTCGGCTACTTTCGGACTCGTTTCGGCTCATTCTTGGACGAGCGATCATCTCTCGCGGCGTTCTCAAAGAGCGCATGCTTTTTTTATCGACAATTTGTCGCGACACATCCAATTTCAAGCGACATTGACTCGCCCGTGTCAGGCTCCGGCGCGACGGCACTCCCGACTACGATTACAGGGGCCTCTCGGAGAGCGAGGGCGCCGGGGCGGCGCCCGAGGCCGAGGCGGCGGCGCGGGACGGCGCGTCGGCGCGGGACGACGCGTAGCGCGGCGGCGGCGGAGCTTCATCCCCGCCCACGACGCGGCCTCAGACACGTCCCTTCGAGTTCCCCTAATTCAGACACGCCCCTTGAAGACACCCTTCCCCTAATTAAATTGTGGCTCCGGTCTAGACGACGGAGCGTGCAGTCGACTCCGAGTCGGTGCCGCACTCGAGTGTCTCAGCCTGAGGCTTAGCGGCGGCCCCGCCCGGGCCGAGCCCGCCGGCACCGGCCCGGCCCGGGCGCCGCACTGCGGCACGCCCGGCCGCTCCCGCGCAGTGGGTCGGCGTTCGGACCTTCCTGCGCGGTCGGCCGGGCGGCCGCTTCGCGGGCGCGGCGGGGATGGGCGCCTCCAGGTCAGTGCGGTGCGTTTTAAGGTGCGTTATGAACGTCCGAGCCCCGGCACAGGGTCGCGCCAAAAAAAGACTGCAACTTCAGTGCAGCTTCGGACCGATCGAGGAGCTCCAGCCGATGGTTGGGTGCGCGTCGCTTGAGAAGACGGCCTAGCTTCGCTCGCTTCTTGGGCTTCTCGTTGACCTCGGGCGCGTCGTCGTTGAC
>Ga0257106_1001589_pt1 | contig 11053 bp, 7 predicted proteins | sample LP_taG_3_FD_190177 | JGI IMG/M metagenome (GOLD analysis project Ga0257106, IMG submission 190177) | Marine microbial communities from Northeast Subartic Pacific Ocean, Canada - LP_J_2011_P26_10m | ecosystem: Environmental > Aquatic > Marine > Oceanic | place: Canada: Northeast Subartic Pacific...
TCCCGACGCATTAGTTGCTACTCCTGACGCATTAGTTGCTACTAAAGCATCTTGCGCTAAATCACTTGTACTGTTTAAGTTTAATGCATTTTCTAAAACAGCTAATTTATTTGCTAAATTAACATGATCATGATTATCATCTTCTGCAATACTACCATTAGCACTTCCTAAAATAACATTGGAATCATTGCTATTACCATCAACAGACACATTGTAAACAGGTGCGGACATTTTTTATAAATTACCTATATATTATAATTTATAAAAATATTTTGTTACGATTAATGATTTATAAATTATTTTTTTAAAAGTTATTTTTTTAAAAGTTATTTTTTTAAAAGTTATTTTTTTAAAAGTTATTTTTTTAAAAGTTATTTTTTTAAAAGTTATTTTTTAAACATAACTATATTCATTGTTTGGATTTACAATTATTGATATAAATTCTGGTTCAGTTTGTATTTCAACACTTTTTTTAATCTTATTATTTATTGAGTTTTGGTATTATCCCAGAAACTTTATTTTTGTTTTATTTATAAATATTGATCTAACCCTTTATTTTGTTTTCTTGGTTTTAATGCTTTTCTTTGAACTTTATTTTCTACGTTAGCTTTAGATTGTAAAGAAGCACCAACTGTTAAATCAATATTATAATCACCTGGATACCAATGATATCTTGGTTCTTGTGTAGCGCTTGGATTAGTTTTATTTATCGCGAAATATGATGGTAAAAATGTTAATTTTTTATTAACAAAATCATATGCAATTGCTTCAAAATTTCTAGCGTGCATACTTACTGGTAATACAACATTTGTTCCATTATAATCTTCTAAAGATGATTTTAAAAAGAAATTTCTTTCTATTGAATTTGTTGCACTATTTACTATAATTACTATACTGTGTCCATTTTCTTTTAAATTAAATGTTTGCCAATCAATTTCTGAACCCCAAGAAGGTGAAAGATTCATTACTAACATAGCTTGTGTATCAGAGATTTGATAAGAGCCACGAATAACATTTGCTTTATTTAAATGTGAAAAATAATATTTTAAGTCTAATGCACCTGTTGTTATTTTTGTTGGTTGTTCTAACATTGTAAAATCTGCTTTAATTTTATTACATCCATCTGAATTAAAAACAAATGCATTATTTTTTGTTTTTGCAATATGTCCAGCATTCCAAAAAAGTTGAGCATTATAACCATCTTTAGAAATTTTCATTAATCCCGAAATTGCATTAATATTGCTATGATTTTCAAAATTGGCTGGTATATTCCAAAATCCAACATCATTATTATTAGAAAGAGTTGGACCCGATTTAATACGACCATAACCTACTACCCAAATATTATTTTGAAGATCTTCTATTAATTCAATTGTACCTCTATGTTGTGCTTCTATGGTATATTGTTGATTTCCAGAACCATCTAACATATCACTTTCTAATAATCTTTCGTCAAAAAATTTAGTTTGTTTGAATGTTTGATTCGTCATATTGAATTTTGTTAATATATTATTATCATCATCTTCTATAAAATTAAACAACTTCATAGCAATTGCTTTTTCTTTAGATATATTATAAGTAGTATTTAATAAAGTAATAAAATCTACTGTTCCCGACAGGTCAGTTGAATCATATGATGCAAAATCACTATTTAAACTGAATACACCGGATGTATCTGTTACTAATAAATAATTTGCTAATTCATTTAATTTTGTTTGTGGAATATCAAATAAGGTCGATGTTTCTGGTTTATTTAATATTGCCCATACTTTACCTACATCATCATTACCTTTTAAACCTTTTACTTTTGATGAAGTATGTAATAATATTAATTCATTATTTAAAACTCTAAATTCTCTTGGGTTGCCGAATATTAAATTATTATAACTATTAAAAGTAACGTTATTTAATGGTACTAAATTGGTACCATTATTTTTAGGTGGCCATGTAAATTTAACGTTATTATCATCAACACGAGTATAATCATTTATTTTTAATAAATCAAAATAATTATTTGATGTAGCAGTAAATGTAGGTAATCTTCCTACGCCATTTGCATCTACTTCTTGTGTTACTTTAAACATTACACGATGATCAAATGGTTCAAAAGTATCTTCAATAATTAATCCATTTTTAATTTTTTCTGCAGTTCCAAGTAAATAAAGACTATTTGTTGCTTGATCGCCTGTAAGATATACACGACCTGCATTGCCGTAACTCATAACCATTGCTTCATTATTATTTATTTCTGTAACAAGGGGAATACTTCTATTTGTTTTTGTAACATTATCATATTCAAATAAAATACCATATATTATTGAAGATAAATAATATGTTTTTTGATTTAATTCAACACTTTGACCTGAAAATCCCCACGAACCAAGTCCCATAGGATTAGACCAATGGTCTTCTTTTGGGTCCATATCTAATCTTCTTCCCAATCTTTTGTTATTCCAATATCTTTCATTACTTTTATTAAAATATGCTAAAGTATTTGGAGTTAATGCTGCTAATTCTGTCTCTAAATTTTCTAAAAAGGTTTCATCAGCAGATAAAGGAAGTAACACACTAGGAACCGCTTCTAATTGATCTCTTCCAAATACCATTCTATCTGTTTTATTTGGTAAAACATATTCAAAACTGTCTAATTGAAATTTTGATGGATATGGAAAAGTATCTGAATCAATATATACTGAACCATCGGCTGCTGCTTGCCAAGTAGTTCCGAAAGACGGATCATGTGTAGGAAGTGCCCCCCAATATACATTATAATTGGTTTGTCTTGGTACTCTATGTACAATTGTTCCGTCTTGTTTTGATAATGTTAAAGCAGGTAATTCATTACCATTTTCATCAGTTGGCCATGCGTTATCGCCAGTTACACCATCACCGTATGTATCAATAAATCTTATAAAATATGTTTTTAATGCGGGTAATACTAATTTTGTAGAAAATTTATATGTATTACCTAATCCTCCTGATACCATTTTATCTCTAATACTATTTAATACTATTCTTTTTAATAAAGAATTAACACTACCTAAAGCACTTCCATATTCCCATATTTCTAATATACCTTCGCCCCAATTAGGATCAACAGCATATGAATCTAAAATACAATCTAATAAAAATACTTCTTGTGTTCCAATAATATTTAAATTATTAGATGCATCTAATATTGTTACAGTTGATTGTCCTCCTAGACCAGCATTTACTGCTTCTATATTTGATATATTTTTTAATACTAAACTTTCGTGTACAGCTAAAGTAGCTACATTTGAAGAAATATCATCAATGTTTTTTAATACTAAACCTTCGTGGACATCTAATCTTGTTAAATTAGTTGCTACTCCTGCTGCATTAGTTGTTACTCCAGAAGCATTTGTGGATACTCCTGACGCATTAGTTGCTACTCCTGACGCATTAGTTGCTACTAAAGCATCTTGAGCTAAATCACTTGTACTGTTTAAGTTTAATGCATTTTCTAAAACAGCTAATTTATTTGCCAAATTAACATGATCATGATTATCATCTTCTACAATACTACCATTAGAACTTCCTAAAATAACATTGGAATCATTGCTATTACCATCAACGGATACATTGTAAACAGGTGCGGACATTTTTTATAAATTAACTAAATATTATATTTTTTACAAAAATTATTTTTCTAAAAAAATAATTTTTGTAAAAGTTATTTTTTTAGAAAAATAATTTTTGTAAAAAGTTATTTATTTATAAATTATTTTAACATACCATAAACACCATTTGGATTTACAATTATTGATATAAATTCTGGTTCAGTTTGTATTTCAACACTTTTTTTTTTAATCTTATTATTTATTTTTTTATATTTATAGTTTGCTTTATTATATTTATATTTTGCTATTAAATTTATATTCAATAGTATTGATAATATAAATAATATAAATAATATATTATCATAATTAGTATGTAAATTGTTATAATTATTATCCGAATTATTATCTAAATTATTATGATTACTCATATTATATTTGCTTATTTTGTTAATCATTTTATTCATTTATTAACTTATAATTAGTATATAATTTGTTTTTAAAATATTATTTATAAATAATGTTTGCTAATTTTGATTATTCTACTTTTCCAGTAGTTTTAGTTGATTTAAGTGGAACTATTAATAATGATGTGCAATTTACACATTTTACAGAAAATTGGTTAAAATTATACGAAGACCAGAGAAAATTTGAATTTATTTTTGAAACACAAAATATGTCTTCGGCATTTATTAGTCCAAAGTATTGTTTGTATGTTGCATTTTTTATTCGTTCTCTCAAAAAAAAGAAAATACAATACTTAAAAAAAAGCAAAATTTATGTTTATAACAAATATATCTTTAGATTATTAAAAATAATATTTTATATAGAAAAACCTGTTGCACCAGTAGAATTAATATTACTTAATTCTAATAATGAGAGAACAGTGGAATATATTAATAATTAGGAAAACTATAAATTATGAATGATCATATTGAACATTTGGTTTCCTTACCTACGAACAACAAAAGACATACTACTATTTGAACTATTACTTGTTCCGTTATTAAAAAATCTATTCATAATATTATTAGCTAACAGATATCTAAATTGGTCTATTGTTAAGAAATATTTAAATGAATCACTTCTATTACTATATTTAATTAAATTAGAATTTGTCAAAATATTAAAACGGCAATTAGGACAAGTATGGTGATTCATTAACCAAGTATTTAATGGTTCTTTTTTAAAAATATGACCACAATAATTAAATACGCTTACTTCTTCGTTACTATCAAACTCATCTTGACTAATAGCACAAGTATTATTTAATGGATTACCAATTGAACTATAGCTTACGTTATTTATATTTTCATCAATACAAGTATTAATATTAATATTTGATAATTCTTGATAATGTTCGTCATTAAATTCTAAATTTAAATCAGAAAAATCATTACTATCTTCTGGTTCTTGTTCTACTTCTGGTTCGGGTTCTATTTGTAATTCTGATACTGGTTCTTGTTGTGGTTCTTCATTTATTTCTTGATCTTGATCTATTATTTGATCTTGTAATGGAGTTTCATATTGATTTTGTTGTGAATTACTAAAATAATCTCTATAATCAGATTGCATATCACGTTGAACTCGTAAATTATTTCTATATAAATTGTAATAATAATAATCCAAATTTGAATGCATACGCCCTAATTCATCAGACATTTGTCTAATAGCATTGCCTGAATTATTAAAATAATCAATACTATGATTCATTGTACTAATATAATTATTGATAAAAGAAACATAGTTTGTTACTAAATAATTATTATCATAATAATTATAAGTATTTGGTAATTGCGGTGCAGACGATGGACCAGATGAATGATTAGTATTATTTATAGGATACGCGGGTACAGCATTTACTGGAAGATTACTTGAATTAATATTATTTGCATTAACATTATTTGCATTAACATTATTATTATAAAATCCTTCTTGATTAAAAAATGCTTCGTTCGCATTAATATGTGGATTAAAATTATTATAGCTCATAACTACTATATATATATTAAAAAATATGTTTAAATATAAATGCAAAATATTAATAATATAAAATGTCTAATAAATATGCTAAATATGCTAAATATGAAGACAGAGGATTAACTGGTTTAGCAAATTTAGGAAACACATGTTATATTAATTCTACAATGCAAATTTTATCACACTGTTATGATTTTAATGAATTACTTGACAAAATAGAATTAACAAATTTGAATAAAATAGATGATAGTGTGTTATTACTTGAATGGAAAAATTTAAAAAATTTAATGTGGTCAAAAAATTGTACAATTAGTCCTAATCGATATTTAAATGCTATACAAAAGATTTCTAAAAATAAGAAACTAGAATTATTTAGTGGTTATGCGCAAAATGATTTACCTGAATTTTTATCTTTTATTATTGATTGTTTTCATAATTCTCTAAAACGAGGTGTTTCTATGTCTATTTTAGGTACTACTAAAAATGATACAGATATTTTAGCAAAAGAATGTTATGCAATGATTAAAAATTTATATTCTGAAACATATTCTGAAATTTTAAATATGTTTTATGGTATTCATGTTTCTCTTATACAAAATCCTGATAATTATGAAATATTATCTGTTAAACCTGAACCTTTTTGTACAATTAATTTACCTATTCCAAATAAAAGTGATTCGGCTGAATGTAGTATTTTAGAATGTTTTGATTTATATACTTTTCATGAATTAATGGAAGGTTCAAATGCATGGTTTAATGAAAAAACAAATTCTAAAGAAGATATTTTTAAAAGTATTAAATTTTGGAGTTTACCAGATATTTTAATATTAGAATTAAAAAGATTCAATAATTACAATAAAAAAATAAATACATTAGTAAGCACTCCATTGACTAATTTAGATTTATCTAAATATGTAATTGGTTACGATAGTCATACCTTTAAGTATGATTTATTTGGTATTACAAATCACAGTGGAGGATGTTTAGGAGGTCATTATACTGCTTTTGTAAAAAATGCAAATAATAAATGGTATCATTTCAATGATACAAATGTAAATGAGATAGATGAAAGTAAATTAATTTCTAATAAAGCATATTGTTATTTTTACAAAAAAATAGAAAAATAATTTATAAATTTAATGTTTTTATCTTATTATTTTATATAATATCTATTATATATAATAATATGAGTTCATTAAATAATATTAGTCAAGATTTTTTTGATATTATAAATAATTTTGCATCTAATCCATTTATATTGGTAGTATTTATCGGTATTATTTTAGTATATTATTTATTATTTGCATTTTTAGGAAGTTCTAATTCCAGTGGTCCTCCTAGTGGGGGTGTTCTTTTTATCGAAGCATTATTATGGGGATTATTTATATTATTAATTTTTGTAAATGGTATTTCATATTTTTATGGAGTAAATGTTATTACAGAAATGAAAAGTATATTTAGCGGTGAAGCCGAAATTCAAATACAAACTACTGTTGATATTTCAAATGTTCCAATAATAGTAGAGGACAAGGAAGTTTATCATATTCCTGGTAATAAATTTACTTATCACGATGCTAAAGCAGTTTGTAATGCTTTTGAAGGAGATATGGCTACTTATGAACAACTTCGCGATGGACAAACAAAAGGTTCTAGTTGGTGTAGTTATGGATGGACAAAAGATCAATTAGGTGTTTATCCTACTAGCCAAAATACTTGGGAAAAATTAAAACAAAAAGAAGGTCATGAATATGATTGTGGATTACCAGGTGTAAATGGTGGATATGTTTCAAATCCACATACACGTTTAGGTGCAAATTGTTATGGTATTAAACCTAAAAAGAGTGAATTAGAAAAACAATATTTAGATAATCAAGAATTATATCCTAAAACACAAAAAGAATTATTATTTGAAGAACGTGTTAAATATTGGAAAAATCGTATTGGTAATGTCTTGGTTATGCCGTTTAATAAAGATAGTTGGTATAAAGTTGATGATGTAAAAGCACAAAATGAAAAAATAATTGCTGATTCATTAAAAGCACAACAAGAAGCACAAGCATTAGCAAAACAACAACGCAATCAAGCAACAGTAGCCGGTGCTCGTTCAGAAGCATCTCGTGCTAAAGCAGACGCAGATAGAAAAGCAGCTCAAGCAATAAATCCTGAAACAAGTGATTTCCAATTATTTTTAAACAATAATCTTTGAATTAGTTTATTAGATTTTTTAGATTATTATTAATATTTTTTAGATTATTATTAATATTTTTTAGATTATTATTAATATTTTTTAAAAATTAATAATAATTTTGGAGAGAATATTACATTTCAGGAATAATATATGTTTTATTATTTACTTTTATTACTAAATTTTTTGTTTTTTCATCTAAAACAATTTTTGGTTGCTCCATACTTTTATATTATTTAAAAATAAAAAAAAATTTAAAAAAATTTTAAGTAATCTTATAATCCATTATCTTGAAAAAATTTAAGAAGTGGAGGATTAAATCCTAAAGGGGTTGATGGTAAATAATTTATATTTTGACATCTTTTCTCTAATTCATTAATAATTGTTAATTCTTTACAAGAATTTTCTGGTATCTTTTGTTCTATTATTTCTCCATAATCAACACCATCTCCATAGTCATTACCTCCAAACCTTCCGGTTCCTGTAATATATACATGTGCATTTTTATATAATGTTGAATTTCTATTAAATAAATAATATTTATCATTGTAACCAGGAACGAATAAATCTTTTACTTTAATATTATTCGGATCACTGAATTTTGTTACATCTACAAAATTAGATACTGATGGCAAAGACGAAAATCCATTTGTATAAAAACTCATAAAAACACCCCATAAAGCTCCTCCATATTCTTGATTTTGAAGTAATAATCTAATTAATTTTAAGTGGCGAGGATTTAATTTATCTAAATCAAAAGTACCACAGAATGTTTGATTAAAAAACATAAATCCACATAATAAAAATGCATCATTTTTTAAAATATTAGTAATGAAATCACTAAATAACATATCTTTTACAAACGAAGAATTTGGCGTAGCTATAGAAAATAATGGATTCCAATCTGGACTATTTCCACTTGCATCTAAACCGCCTCCATTATATATTTTTGCAAGAGTTTCTTCATCTTGGAATAAAAATAAATTTTGTAACATAACAATATTTTTGACATTCATATTTTCAAATGCTTTATCGCCATGTACATTTAATCCAGCTGATTCTGTTTGTCCAGCAATAACGTGTAAATCATATAACGAATTAATTTTTAATATTGATAATAATTCTGGTATAGTTACATCAAAGTCTTTTAACGCTGGATTGAAGTCTACTTGTATACCTGATTTAGCTTTATTTATACATACATATGTTAAAAGACCTGTTTGAGCACAAAGTAATCCAGCTTGTAAAGCTCCGCTTATTTGAAGTCCATTATTTCCAGCAGAAAACCAAGGATTTGTTAATCTATCAAATGCATCATTTCCATTTGAATGATATACATCATTTGCCAGTGAAAATATAATATTTTTTACTTCTTTTAATGAACCATAATTTGCTACATAAACAGAAAATGCTTCGTTTTCAAAACTAAAAAGAGTGATATCTTCATTATGAACTTTCCATTTAGTTCTATCTTGTTTAGCTAAATAGTAAGCATCATTTTGTAAAGATTTTAAATAGTTTATATCATATTTATGGAACAATTTTAAATTTTCTGAATTATTTAATGGATAATTTAATGTTAATCCATTTAATTCCAATAATGTTGTTTCAATTTTAAATTCTGGAATAGTCAATCCAATGGTTTGTGTGCCATCATCATTGTATATAGGTGTAAATGGTATTTTTTGAATTTCAAATAACTTATCAACCTTTAAATATAAATCTAAATAAATTTTGAATCTCCAATCCGCCATAGTTTTAATTATTAAAATACCATTATTTGATAAATCTTTATTTACATCTTGAGCATCAATAAAGCTAGAGTCTATAGCTGTTGCCCAAACAGGAACATCTCTAAAAACTCTTTTATCTATTTCTGATTTAAATATTAATTCTTTTACACCGATACGGTCGTCGGCTGTTAATGTCATATCGTAATTTATACGTGGGGTTTGACTATTTTTTCCACCCATATAATGACATTTTCCACTAAAGGATGACATAGCTGTTAATTGAGGAGTATATACCAAACCAGTTAATTCTCCTACAAATGGTAAATTATTTACAAAATCTCCTATTAATATATTAATATTATTATATGCTGCTTCTCCTAAACCACCATGAACGTCAGGGTCATATATTAGTTTTCTTAATAATAAATGTGTGTTTTCTTGTTTTTGTAATCTTTCATTTAATTCATTAATAGAAGTTTCTAAATGTGGATGACTTTCATGTGGATGGTGTGCAGCATTATCTGTTATGGTACTACCAGCACTTTGGATCATCAAATCCGTATCATTGCTATTACCACCAACCGATACGTTATAAACAGGAGAAGACATTTTTATAAATTATCTAAATATTATAATTTATAAAAATATTTTGCTACGTAAAAAGTTATTTTTTAAATTTTCATTTTTTAGTTTAATGATAACTAATATTGAGTTGGTTTAAATATTTTAAATCTACACTACGTTTAATAATTAAATCAGATGCTAACTTATTAAACTCATCTAAATTAGATTCTAAAATATTTAACGCAGAATTTAATGCAAAATTAATAAGATATAATACATAATCGTCTATTTCTGTTTTTGTTGTTTCACTCAATGTTAAATATGGATTATTTGGATTTTGAATCATTTTTGGCATTTGAGAATTATCAAGTGACTCAATTCCAAAAAGTTCAATATAACTTCTTGCTAATTTGTCGGCTTGTTTTAAGTCTTGACTAGCACCTGTCGTAATATCTAAATTATTAATCATTCTAAAAAGTTTTTTATTATTATAACTAACATCATCATTTTTACCCATGATTTTACTATAAAGTAAAATTTCAGCAGCACGACCTCCCATTGAAACAATTAAATTCGCTAATAAATATTTCTTTGTAGGATAACTATTATATTTTTCTTTTGGTGAAAATAATGTATATCCCCCAGCTCCATTAGTATTTGCATTAATTGTTACTTTACGCACATCAAAAAATTCTTTAAATAATAATGCCATTAATGTATGTCCCGATTCATGATATGCAACTAATTCTTCTTCTTCATGATTTGAATCTTTTGACAGTTTCGGTAATCCAATTACCAGTTTCTCAAATGCATCTACTAAATTTGTAGTATTAATTGTTGTCTTATTTTGACGCAATGCTAAAATTGCCGCCTCATTTGCCATATTTTCAATATCTGCACCTGAAAATCCAGTTGTTAAAGCAGCTACTTCTTCTAAATCTGTGTCCTCTTCTACAAATTTATTTCTTAAATGTACATCCAAAATTTTACGACGCCCACCAAGATCACCACCG
>Ga0257106_1001590_pt1 | contig 11049 bp, 7 predicted proteins | sample LP_taG_3_FD_190177 | JGI IMG/M metagenome (GOLD analysis project Ga0257106, IMG submission 190177) | Marine microbial communities from Northeast Subartic Pacific Ocean, Canada - LP_J_2011_P26_10m | ecosystem: Environmental > Aquatic > Marine > Oceanic | place: Canada: Northeast Subartic Pacific...
CATACCTTGAATACTCGTAGGTAAAGCGTGGCTGTTTTGTGTTAATACCCTTGGATTCAGTGACGTGTGTCAAGAGGTAAACCAAGATTTACGAGTTAAACGAGTTTAAAAAAACGTTGGATTGGGTGTAAAAATGTCGCCAATGTATGAGCGAATAGACCGTGATGTTTGATTAACGATACCAGGTGACCGAACATTTTTCCATATGTTGATGACATCGAGTCGTGTAATCAACTAACGGCTTTGCCGAATACGTTACGTTTCTTACATTATTATTACTTGCTTATTATTATCATATTATTACTTATTATTACCTTCGAACGAAACTTACCTTCGAAGGTACATATTATTTATATTGAATACAAATTATTATTACCTTCGTATTATTAAATACCTTCGAAACACTTATTACTATTCTACGCACATATATACATATTCTGCCAGATATCGAAACAGCACAACTCTACCTTTTTATTGCCTTCGAAACCTTACGAAGGTAGCATTTTGAACGGTCCCCCTTTATCGCAGATAAGAGTGACATCAACGTCGGCACCGGACTTGTCGGCGCTCCGGCGTGCGGCGACGTCATGAACTTGCAAATTAAAGTTGATGGTGATGAAAAAATCGTAGACTCTTGCTTCAAAACATTTGGCTGTGGGTCCGCGATTGCAAGTAGCAGCGTAGTGACAGAATGGGTGCAGGGGCGGCATGTGGATGAAGCTGTGGCAATAAGGAACGATAATTCGCGGAGCATCTCAACTTGCCGCCCGTGAAGCTCCATTGCTTTATGCTTCTTGCCGAAGACGCTATTAAAGCGACAGTCAAAGATTTAAAACAAAAAAGAGATGCCGCTGCGATGAAATAGTTTTCAAGCTCTGTTAGTTTAGGCACCGAATCAGCTCGTACACTTTCCATGCGAGTGCGTTGCATCAACAACCGAATCATGGATTAATTCAATGACATCAAATCATGCCCCACCTAACTCTGAAAGAAGGGCATCGATGACACTATTCAAAGATGTAACAGTTGACGAATCTCGAAGAGCATGCAAGTTGCTGCCGGTCGACGTCTTTGTTCTCGAAAAGAGGGAATGTCCTTTTTCAGATGCTATAGCGATGGCGGGATCAAGTGGAAGGCTTCCCAAATATTTGACACCAGCACCTTCACACATCTTCAACGCTCCCCCTCGTGATGCTGGAAAAACATCAATGTGGATCCGGATAGAACATGGATCATGCATGTTTTCGGAGGAGGCTCTTGCATGCGAGTGTATATCTTTCTCAACAGCATCGCGCACCCTCAAAGTAATATCGGTCCCATCCTCTGCAGAGGTAAACTTTACCTGATCACAGTTGAACGGCAAATCAAGCCCACTCATATTCTCAACAACACCAAGTATACGAATCCCAACTTTTTGGCAAAAACTTATTTCCTTTCGCACATCTGCCATCGCAATCTCTTGAGGAGTTGTGATGACGACGGCGCCATCTATGCCGGCGAGCTTCATGTGCTGCACGACGCTAAGATGCTCATCAGAAGTCCCGGGTGGAGCATCGATGATTAGAAAGTCTAGATCTGCCCACTCAGTGTCTTTCAAGAACTGCTTTATCAGCCCATCCTTCCTAGGGCCTCGCCAAATAACTGCATCATCAGCGTTTGGCAACAAAAATCCGATTGACATCAACGATAGATTATCTGTTACAAAGACCGGTGACCAACCGCTGTTAGACCTGTGCACATCCTTCCCTTCTTGGCCAAAAAGTATGGGAGCAGATGGTCCGCATATATCAATATCCAGAAGACCAACGCAGTTTTTCCTCGACGAAAGAGCATATGCTAGCTGCGCGGCGAAGGTACTTTTACCTACGCCGCCCTTTCCCGACAGAATGAGAACCTTGTGTTTCACGGCTGCGAGGCGGTCTCGAATGGCGACAACGTCTGGGTGTACACCGTTCGGAGTTGCCGCGCAAGCACTCTAAGCATACACGCAGTCGAAGCAAAATTACTCAGATGTGCGTCACTCGCAATCGATAAAAGAACATACCTGGTTTGGACATCCCGAACAGGCAGGAGCGGTTCCTGCTGCGTTGGCGTTTGTTCCTGATGAACAAGAGAAAACTTGCTCAAATTTTAAGAAAACTCGATTACTTCTCCGGCATGGTTACCGGGACAGTTGACATTGGCATCATCAGGTACGACATGCTGCTCCATGGAAGGATTCATTCGGCTAAGATAATCGTGTAAAGGTGGAAGGATGCGGTCAGAACACGAAAGATCGTAGGACTGAGATTTCGGTTTGGCCCTCACGACCTCACAAACAAGACAAACAGGTTTCCGAAATGCGGCAAATTTGCGTTCTATTTTGTCAACTTTAAAGGAGAGTTATTACGATACGAAGGTACTATATATATAAAGGGTTTTTTCCGATTATAGCCGGGATTATGTAGCTGGGGTATGAGGGCAAACGGTCAGGGAGGTGTAGAACATTATAGCCCGGCTATAATCGAAAAAAACCCTATTTGAAGACTCGGGGTCATGTAATTATTTAATAAACCGGTATTTCTTTTGAAAATCATACTATTTGACCATGTATATGAGTACCCGTGAAGACTGTAGGAAAGTTCTCGAGCGAGTCTCAACCTTCGACAGCATTTTTTTTCATCCTCGGGCAGCTAACGAGGAGCCCGACAAAGTCGTTTAGCCCGATTTTGTAATTTCGTTTAGATGTCATGTTTGGGCCCCGCGGGGCGCGCGGACTGCTCGATGGCGAAGGCATGAATGAATCAACGGTTCAAGATGCAGAAAAATGGGAAGTTTCCGAAACCATAAAAGTGAGCTGTGTTACCAAATTTTTTTTTTGCCCCAGGGAGGGACGGGTCATCCTTGAGTCAATTCTTCCCATATATATCCTGAAGCGTGCCTCGCGTGACAGGAGCGCTTTTTACATGAGCAAGATGTGCGCTCATGTAGCCGCTGACGCACGATTAACGAGCGGTGCGCTGTATCTTTAGGGTCCGCGCCGTGTCTTTAGGGGGTTGGGGATTGGTTTTCAGGGTTTAAAGTTTAAAGAGCCGCGAAGTGGCTCGTCGGCCGCTCCCTTTTGACATCCTGAAGCGTGCCACGCGCTGCCGTGCCAAAAAAAAAAATAAACCGCAACACATACAGATACAAAAGTGTAAAGATTTCTGGCTCTAAAAGTTACCTGGTACCTTCGTATAATATATGATTGGTACGAAGGTACCTTCGAAGGTAACAATCTGCTCATACATGCATGACAAGTGATTTCAGATTATGCGCCGTTGACTGCGAGGAGGCAATATGGAACCAGGTTTGGATAAAACAGGTTTGGATAAAACGGGCAGAATGCCTCTCACTCATAGGCAATTAAAGCTCTTCCGAACGTCAGTCGATAAATACCATTAACCTTCGTAGCGAACAGGAAAAAGCATCCAGTGCTTTTTGCGAGGCACAAGAATGGCAGCCTGCAGTGCGAGTTCTGTCCAATTCGCGGTCGCTCTCGCCGGAAAGAAATCCTTCCGGAAAGATTTTCGAGGCACCCGGATCACCGTACGCTCTCGCTTTGCCGAAGCTCGGCGGATTAAATCGAAGGCGAGCGCCCCAAGATTACGTAAACTTCTCCCCGTTTTGCCAAAAAAGTAGCAATCGCGTCGCGACCCCTTGGTTTGACTCGCTGCATCGATAAGCCGCTTTTCCGGCCACTTTACCGTCGCGTGGTGCCCTCTCCTCACCGTGTCACCCCTAATAATTCCACATCCAACTCGACAGGCTGCCCGCCGCAATCTCGTCGTACGCGCATCTGATGTAGATGATGAACTCGCCGCCGTCTCCGCAGCAGTAGAAGTGAGTATCCCATCATCTCGAATGTTTTGCTGCCACTCTCACGCTAGCATTTCGAACTGTTTTGTACGTTCGGCATTTTGGCCTGGATGTATCCCGCAACCATCACGGTTCCTCCGCCCGTCTTGGCGTACTACTCGATCCGAAATTTGCCGCTCACGATTTTATAATTTCTCTATATGCAGGCTCTCCGTCTTGAAAATGAGCGCCTGAAGAATTCACTGGATCCCTCATCAGTGGTAAGACCTGGCCCCGTTACCCGCGGCTTGAAAGAAACTCACGGCTCGTTTTTTCTGACAAATTATTTTTTATCATCGTTCAGGTCGATCAGGCTGGGACGAGTGAACAAACCCCCGCAATCAATCCATCGCCGCCAACGACTTCGGCGAACCCCGCCCCTGCGGCGACCCCCTCCCCTGCGGCACCCCCCGCCCCTGCGGGGCCTTCTCCCGCACCCGCGCCTTCACCACCTCCTGCGGCCCCTTCCTCAGCTGTCCCGCAAGCCCCACCTTCTCCTACTGCACCAGCGCCCCCAGCAGGCAGCGATTTTGCTCCTCCTCCTGGGGCATCTGTAGCAGCGGCCGCGCCACCTCCCCAAGAACCGAACGCTTTCATGGCGGCTGCCGGCGGTGGTGCGAATCGCCCTCCAACTGGCGGCCCAGCCCCGGCCCGTCCTGGCGGTCGACTTGACCCACAGCAGATTAAAGATTTCGACCCCGTTACCCCAACGAGGGCGAACACCAAACCCATATATGGTGCAGAAATTCAACCAATCAACGAACCCAAGAATCGCTTTGAGACCTATCAATATCCGCCCATTACTGGCGACGGCTGGGGCATCACTGCGCTGGATGATACATTGAACCAGTACCGCGACCATCTCGGCTATCGATGGTCAAAGTATTGTGGACTGCGAAATGCAATCGACGAAACTGAGGGAGGGATCGAAAAATTTTCTCGAGGATACGAAGTCATGGGTTTTACCCGGAATGAGCAGGGTATCACTTATCGTGAGTGGGCGCCAGGCGCCAAGGCAGCGTGCCTTTTTGGGGACTTCAACGGCTGGTCCACCGGAGCTGAGGGAGTTTGGATGACGAAGAATGACTATGGTGTGTTTGAGGTTTTCCTGCCTAACCTTGCGGATGGATCTCCCGCTATTCCGCATGGCACACGCGTCAAGGTTCACCTGGAAGTCGAGGGTCAGGAGCCTGTTGACAAGATCCCCGCGTGGATAAAGTTTGCAGTTCAGGCTCCAGATGAGATCCCTTTCAATGGAATCTATTATGACCCGCCACCCGAGGAAGTGTATCAATTTAAGTATGCACGACCCAGGAGCCCGGATGAGCTCCGAATCTATGAAGCTCACGTTGGCATGTCGTCTATTGAGCCAAAAATCAACTCTTACGTTGAGTTCGCCGACGATGTCATCCCCCGAATCGCTCAGCTCGGTTACAATGCCGTGCAGCTGATGGCTGTACAAGAACACGCATATTATGCGTCTTTTGGATATCACGTCACAAATTTCTTCGCTGTATCTTCGCGGTGTGGCACGCCAGATGAGCTCAAGTACTTGATAGATACAGCACATTCTTATGGCGTCGCCGTTCTCATGGATATTGTCCACTCTCACGCATCTTCCAACGCCACTGATGGAATAAATATGTTTGATGGAACAAATGGGCAGTACTTCCACGATGGTCCTCAAGGATACCACTGGATGTGGGACTCGCGTTGTTTCAATTACGGCAACTGGGAAGTATTGCGATTCCTGCTCTCAAATCTCCGATACTGGATGGAAGAGTTTAAATTCGATGGTTTTCGCTTTGATGGCGTTACGTCGATGATGTACGAACATCACGGCCTACAGATGGCCTTCACAGGAGATTATGGCGAGTATTTTGGCATGGCAACCGATGTCGACGCCATGGTATATCTCATGCTGGCTAATGATATGCTCCACACCCTTTACGCTGGGAACTGTGTCACCATCGCTGAAGATGTTTCTGGCATGCCAACACTCGCTCGGCCTGTGAGTGAAGGCGGTGTTGGCTTCGACTACCGTTTGCAGATGGCGATTGCAGATAAATGGGTCGAGGTTCTAAGTGAGTGGGGCATGGATGATGCGTGGGATATGGGTAACCTCGTCCACACCCTTGAGAATCGCAGGTGGGGTGAAAAATGCGTCTCGTATGCCGAGTCTCACGATCAGGCACTGGTCGGTGACAAAACCACTGCGTTTTGGCTCATGGATGCTGCTATGTACACAGATATGTCCACTTTAACACCGGACACCGCAGTCATCACTCGCGGAATAGCTCTGCACAAAATGATCCGCCAGCTCACCATGTGTCTTGGTGGAGAGGGATACTTGACCTTCATGGGGAATGAGTTCGGGCATCCAGAGTGGATTGACTTCCCACGCGGCGATCGTATCGAAGCTTCAACTGGAGAATTCGTCCCAGGAAACGGAAATTCGTATCACCTCTGCCGTCGCCGGTTTGATTTGGCCGACATGGACCACCTCAGGTACAAGTACCTTAATGCGTTTGACACAGCAATGAATGACGTTGCGGCGAGGTTCAAATATCTTTGCTCAGACCACCAGTACACCAGCTTGAAGTGCGACAATGATAAGATTATAATCGTTGAGCGAGGAGAGTGCGTTTTCGTATTCAACTTTCACCCTGTCAACTCTTATGAAGATTATCGCATTGGCCTGAAGCACGGGGGCCCCTGGAAGCTCGTTCTCTCATCAGACAACCCAGAAATGGGGGGTTACTCAAATCTTTGGACATATACCTGCCCAGAAATCTTGTCTGAAGAGTGGGACTTCAATAACCGACCCGCATCCATGTGTGTATATGCACCAGCGCGATCTGTCTCTGTCTACGCACCATCTGAGAGTGTCCGAATGAAATACGGCGCATGATTTTATTCCCATTGGTTGCGAGCATGGACGCTGATTCCTGAGTCTTTGCACGTTGCCGTTGTGCCCTCTGGCATATTCTTCTAAAGTCTATGGCTCCGAATCACATCGGAAGTGTTCATCGTTACTTAGGGATCCTCGCCGTTATTTTGGAAGGTGGAGGTTTGGACTGACCCTGTGTGTTTCGTTTCGTATGGCTAACAAAATGCGTTGTAAAACAATTCGATGCCAAAAGATTTCAACCAAATTATATGCATCATTATATATGCATATAATATGCATCTTCTTATTTCTTCACGTTAATTGTTTTTAAGCACAGAGGCCTCCTTCTCAAAATAGTCTCATTCTCTGACAGGAAGATAACTTCTTCAGTTTCAGATTTGTCCATCTTGCGTGTTCTTATTCCTTGAATCACTTCTCTCCCAATGCTGCTTGGACACCTTCTTCACAATGCCCTGGAAGCAGAATATAAATAACGAGAGGAGACGTAGTCGAAGGTTCAGTGCACAACAGAAAAAAATGGAGGCAGCTTACCATGAAATACGGCCCTTTTCTCGCAGGCGGTGCTTTTGAAGCTTGTTTCTTTATCGACAACAGAGCCGCATTTAGGACATCCTGTGGAAGAATTGACAGGAAAGACTTAAGCTGACTGTCAAACTCATCCTCTGATAAAGTCCCTTCGCTGGAGACACAAATTTCTTTGACAAGCCGATTCACGGTGTTCGGGTCAACCAACTGCCTGATCTTATTGCGCTCGTTTTGGGCGCCTTTTGATTTCGTCATTTTCTTTGATTCGACAAATTCCTTGCGCTTGCAGTCTTCTATGGATACTTTGCGACCACGGAAAAGAGTGCCGTGATACGTTTTTGCTTTTTTCGCCGCCTTCCGAGTTTTAAAGTCAACGAAGGCAAAGCCTTTGAACTTTTTGTTCGTCTGTGCACCTCCAGCTAGCCTGACCGCGTGGATATCTTCAGCACAACCACTTCTCTTCAGGATTGTCTTTAGCCATGGTACTATATCCTCCACCTTTGTGTCATACGGCAGCTGGCCGAGAAAAAGTGTCGTAAGCTCGGAGGACCCTTCCTGCTTTACGCGCTTGCGTGTATGTTCCGGCGCATCATCCGAATATTTTCGTTTGATAGAGAGTAGGGGGTCGGATTGTTTCATCTATGAGAGCCGTATCTTCACCTCGCCGCTGTTTGCTGAGAGTTTATGAAGCGCCGTACACTTTGTGGGGTACTGTGATTTTTTTGAGGCGCTCGTGATCACGCCAATAAATATTTGGCATCTCTCATATATTAAATATATATTTATCTATAGATATCTTCGTACGTATATATATCATATACAAGTACATATTATATTAAATATAGACATGATGACATATATGTATATATATATTACTAGTCATTTTGCTGATAGCTTCACGTGTAATAACCGCAAGCTAGCTATATTATGACGAAACTAATATACCATTATCGCTATAACGCCAGTCGGTTGCAAATACTGAAATGTGCCACGCGCCAAACTTCACAAATATCATTATTGATAAAATAAGTTTTAATAATCAGTGATAGATGATGATGTATGTATTAAAATAAAATAAAAAATACATAAGATTTTAATAATTTTACGTAATTTTAAATAAATACAGCTGAAAATTTGTTAGGGGAGAACATAAAAATATCTTAAATCTTATTAAGATCTTATGTTCAAAAATACGAAAGTATCAGATATATTCGTATCTATTCTACAGAAATATCGGCGTATTTACAGTTACTAACAGAGCATTTCACGTAACGTAACCTCCAGAACTACGTATGACTTTAACAGGCAAACGGTTAGGCGACGCTTCGGCTTCCATGTATGAGAGCAGTACGGTATAATAAACCCTCGTTTTCTATGGGCGGTTTAACTTGAACTTTTGGCGGTCTAATTATAATGGCGCACAGAGTAAACAGTTAGACTCTTAAAAAAAGCCTTCATACTTGTATATACTAGATACATACAAATTTACATATGATATATATATATATGATAAGAATATATATGTCTTTAATAAATATAATAATCAAGCAATTAAGCAAGTAATAATAAGTAATTATATATCTGGTCCTTATATACATATCGTAAGTGTGGACTTTATTTTTTAAATTTAAAATTTTCATCTTCTATCTTCGCCGTCGTCTCAGTTCGAAACCCTCAGATCAGATCCGGAGTTTCGTAGGAACTCAAGAGTTGTGTTCAGAGGAGCACCAGTCATTTCGCCCAAGCCGCAGAGAAGTCATACATAGTGAAAGTCCATCGGGCGCATTGAATATCACTGACCCTGACTTTCGCACAAAGAGTGCCGATGAAACCCGAATCAGTAGTGCGAAAGGATGATCTTCTGAAGAGTATTTTCGGGGACGACGACGTCGGCCCGAGTGAAGGATGCAATCCGGTAATACATGAGGACGCAAGCGACATTTCCCCGGTTGCCTCGGAGGCTGAAGATGAAGAAGATGGGGGCGTTGATACGATATTTGGCAATAAAAGTCACAGGGGCGAAAGAACACCGCGAAGTGATCACGAAATCAGGGACGAAGTGAACACATTTTTGGCACGCATGGAGCTTGCAACTGAGCAAGATCGGGAATGTGTTAAGATCAAGCAACCTGCCATTCACAAGCTTAGAATGCTGAACGAAGTGACTGATAGACTTAAGAACGTGGACATGCATGAACTGTTTTTACGACACGGTCTACTGAATGTACTTGCAAGTTGGCTTTCCCTGCTTCCAGACCATAGTTTGCCTAACACTTCAGTTCGTTCTGCGGTAATTGACGCGATTGCAACACTACCCATCGAAACGGATATGGTTGATCGTAAGGAGCAACTGAAGAGCTCTGGACTTGGACGTCTCATCATGTTCTTATCACAACTACCCGAAGAAACGCCGAGGAATCGAAAAAAGTGTAAAGAGCTTGTGGAAAAATGGAGCCGCCCAGTTTACGAGCTCTCTAGTCGATATAGTGACAAAAGGGATTTGGTTGACGACGAAGTTGACGACCGCTCGAATGTTAAAAGATTGAGGGGGGCACTTTCCGGCGGAAGAAAGGCAGCTGAAGACGATTTGGGGGCATTTGTTGGTGCAGGTCCAAAATATGGTGAGGCCGGTTACCGACATCATGCTGTAATACCTGAACCTGAAGCCATGGATTACATCAAGAGACCTAAGCTCATGATAGATCCAAGTGATATCAGGGCCAGGACGCAGAGTGCTGATCAACAACGCGTTAAGAAATTGGTTGGAAAGGTTGCCAAAAAGAAAGACAGTGTCAAGAAGAGTAAAGCGTGTGTACCCTCAGTTGAAGGACGTGGAATGGTATCCTATCATTAGTAGTGCAAGCAAAGAAATTATAAATAGAATTCTTCATTAAAACGCAATTGAAACACTTTTCGGTTGTGCGCATCACCCAAAGTTCATGACATCCCTGTGAGCTCGGTAAAGGGAATTCATCGACGTCTTGTTCGCTTTGGCTCTTGGGTGCCTCGGGGGGGAGGACAACGGAACTCAAATAATGTAGACTACGTAACTTTCGTATACCACGAAGTTAAGCATTAAGCTTCGTATCGTACTGGAAATATCTGGCTATCGTTGACTTTCGATCGGCAGATGTGTGTTATGATACGTGCTAAAATTTGAGGCAGTGTCGGTTTTTGCATTCGTGTGATAACCATCATGCCGACCGAAAGTCAACGATAGATATAGGGAGCGAGGTACATTAAATAAACAATAATACGAAAATGTATATTAAACGAGGTATTCTATATTCTATTAAGATAGAAACATATATATGGACTGAAGTAGCGACCCAAATTCACGCCTTATTTATTTATAATCGTTAGGGTAACCACAAGTTACATATTACTTGCGTGGTTAAAATCCAGAATACGTATATATATCATCATGAAATCATCATGAAATATATAAATAAAGTTATAATTATTATGTAATCTTATAATTATATATATAGTAGGTATGCGTTCGATGCGTTCGCGTGTGTTCTCGGGGCAATTTATTTTTGGGATTTTATATGTTTAAAATCCCTCTATTCCCCATGCTTTTTTTCACAGAGCTCTTTAAGTGGTCCGATGCGAGTGGGACACGACGGACAGGAGAAATACCAAAGTTCATCTAGGAGTATGATATAGGCAATATTAGGGATTTCTCCTGTCCTCTTGTCCTCCTGCCTTGCTGTCCTCTTGTCCTCCTGCCTTGC
>Ga0257106_1001591_pt1 | contig 11045 bp, 11 predicted proteins | sample LP_taG_3_FD_190177 | JGI IMG/M metagenome (GOLD analysis project Ga0257106, IMG submission 190177) | Marine microbial communities from Northeast Subartic Pacific Ocean, Canada - LP_J_2011_P26_10m | ecosystem: Environmental > Aquatic > Marine > Oceanic | place: Canada: Northeast Subartic Pacific...
ACCCTCAAGAATAAATGCAATAAAGGCTCCACTAAGGACAAAGCAGAGAAGGGATTGGATTCTTTTCAGAATGCATAAACTTAGGCTTATCTCTTCAGAGGAATTTGATCAAGCAAAAGCCTTACCTTTAAAAGTAGCTAAAAATATAAATTTATATGATGTAGATGGAAAATATATTGCTGAACTAGCAAGACAAGACATTATTAAAAGATATGGCTTAGAAGCATACAAAAATGGCTGGTCTGTTTTTACAACAATTGATTCAGGACATCAATTAAGTGCACAAGGTCATCTCACAAAAGAACTTTTTAAATATAATAAAAGACACGGATGGAAAGAAGCTCAAAATTTCATAGAAATATTTAATGATAACGAGTTAGAGCAGCTAAGAAACTTTAATTCTGAATTCATTTATTCTGATGTTATAAGCGAAGAGTTATTAGATGATGAGGACCTAATTAGTATAAGGCTAAATAAAATATTTAGTATGTTCCCTTTTTACGAGTCTCATGTAAAAGCAATAGTTTTGAGTATTAAAGATGATCAGATTTATTTTCTAAATGATAGTTTTGATATTGATTCAATTAGCTGGTCTTCAGAATATAATTGGGCTCGCAAACATCTAGATATAGATAAGAAGGGCCCTGAACCAGACTCATTCGATGATTTTTTAACAGAAGGGGATTTTATATATCTAAAAAAAGAAGATGGCTTCTTGTCTCTAGATCAAATACCAGAGGTTGAATCATCTTTAATCTCGATTGACCCAAATTCAGCTGCAGTTAAAGCATATTTAGGTGGATTTAATTTTAATAAGAGTAATTTTGATAGAGTTAGACTTTCATACCCTCAATCAGGCTCTAGCTTCAAACCCTTTATATATTCATCAGCTTTAGTTAATGGTTATAACTTATCATCATTAATTAATGATGCTCCTATAGCATTTGAAGATACGAATCTTGAAAGTGTCTGGAAGCCTCAAAATTATACTGGAAAGTTTTATGGACCCACTTCGTTAAGAGAAGCCCTAATTCAATCAATCAATATCGTATCTATAAAGTTGCTTAGAGAATTAGGTATAGGAAAGGCAAAAAGCCATATTAAAAATTTTGGATTCGAAGAATCAAGGCTGCCTTCAGATCTCTCATTGGCTCTTGGGTCAGGAAATTTTTCGCCTGTTGAAATGGCAAGAGGTTTTAGTGTCATTGCAAATGGTGGATATTTAATAGATCCATATTATGTAAGCAGAATAGAAGATAGAGATGGAAATGTCATTTATGATCATGATAGCTATTTAGACTCAGATGATAACAAGAACTTAAAAGGTTTTCCTTGGCTAAATACACTTGAGATGGATATAAAAAGACCCTACTTTTTGTTAAAACCTCAGTATAAAAAAGAAAAAGTGATTGATGAGAGAATAGCATTTCTATTAAAAGATAATCTCCAACAATTCATGAAGAGAGGATCTGCGGGAAGAAAGTCATCATTTTTAAACAGAAATGATATTGCAGGCAAGACTGGAACCACTAATGATGCTGTAAGTACCTGGTTCTCTGGTTTTCATGAGGACCTTGTTACTACTGTCTGGGTAGGAAAAGATAACTTTTCATCCTTAGGTGAAAATGAATTTGGTTCAACCATAGCCCTTCCTATTTGGCTTGGGTATATGAGTGATGCACTTCCTGAATTAGATGTTAAGCAAAAGAATATTCCCGAAGGCATTTCGTTTATTAGAGTTAATAGTAAAACAGGAAAAATAGATGACTCTAGAGATTCAAATACTTATTTTGAATTATTTTTAGATGAAAATATAAAAAATTAAGACTTAAATATATTTAAAGATAGTAGCTCCCATATATTATCTATATATGTGCTTGGAGAGTCCTTAAATTTAGACCTAATATATCTTCCTACATTACCTTCAATGCATGTGACTATAAGTTGCGCTGATATTCCAGGTTGTGTTATTAGATTATCTTGATCTTCAGATAACATTTGCTTAATAGATAATTCGAATCTTTCAAAAAATTGATTTACCGAATCAGATACATTTTGTTCATCTGCAGATAAAGCTTCTCGAGAGATAAGCCTTGCAAAACCTTTATTTTTCTCTACGAACATCATAAAAAATAAAAATGCATTTTTTGTTTTTTCTTTCGGACTTAATTTAGATTTTTTTAATTCTCCACATTTTGCAAAAATGGCTTCATCACAGAAAGAAAATAGTTCTGCATATATAGCTCTTTTGCTTGGAAAATGCCTGTAAAGCGCAGCCTCAGTTATTTTTGATTTTTCTGCAAGCAAAGAGGTCGTCACTTTTGATAGATTCTTTTCCTCTAGAAGGCTTGCTAGAGATTGTAAGATAATATTTTTTCTATCACTTTTCATTTACTAGTCTAAATTTATATCAATCTCAGGACAAATGCGAGAGAGTTCAGAAATAAATTTATTTTTTATGTTATTCATCTCTTCTAAAGAGTCGCCTTCAAATCTTAGAACTAATTTTGGTGTAGTATTTGATGCTCTGATAAGCCCCCAACCATTTTTAAAGTTTACTCTTAGACCATCAATTGTTATTTTTTCGCCATCAAGAGAAGATTGGGCAGTAAAACTCTCTATTATAGAAAACTTACTTTCATCAGTAACAGTTATATTTAATTCAGGTGTAGAGTACGATTTTGGAAGACCATCAACTAATTCAGAAATAGATAAGTTTGAATTTAAAATTATTTCTGCAATTCTTAAAGCTGCATAATGCCCATCATCAAAGCCATACCACTTATCATTGAAAAATATATGACCACTCATTTCACCAGCTAACAAAGCTCCAGTTTTTTTAATGGCATTTTTAATATGGAAATGACCAGTTGGTGACATTATAGGTTCGCCACCACTTTCTGATATAACATTTTCTAGATGATTTGAGCATTTAACATCAAAAACTATTTTTCCTTTATCTCTTGAGAGAATATCCTTAGAAAATAACATCATTAACTTATCAGGAAAAACAACTTCCCCATTATTTGTTACAAGACCAACTCTATCCCCGTCTCCATCAAAAGCCAAACCTACATCGGCATTTAATTTTGTAACTTCTGATATCAGATCTTTTAAGTTATCGACTTTTCCAGGATCCGGATGATGATTAGGGAAATTTCCATCTACTTCACTAAAAAGCTCATGGACCTCAAACCCTAATTTTTTGAAAAGATCAGGTGCGATGCATCCTGCAGCTCCATTACCACAATCTAAAACAACTTTTAATTTCTGAGGATTTTCTAAATTAATATTTTTATAAACTTCATCTATATAATCTTTTTTTATATCGTTATATTTAATAGTTCCCTTTGCAGAAATTTTACTAGAGTTATCATTCTCTATCAGTGATAGTATTTCTGTTCCTGCCACTGGCTTATCCCCAACAACCATTTTTATACCATTATAATTTTTAGGGTTATGACTCCCTGTAATCATTATTCCACTTTTAGAATTTTCCTTCTTTGCAGCAAAGTAAAGAAGAGGGCTGGTAACCAGACCAATGTTGTTCACATTAATTCCTGAATCTGCAAGCCCCTCACAAAATGCGTTTAATAATGATTCACCAGATAATCGTCCATCTCTTCCAACAGCCAATGTATCAACTCCCTCTTCATGACATTTTTTTGAAATAGCATAAGCAATTAATTTAATTGTTTCTTCATTAAGTTGTTCGGGATAAGTTCCTCTAATATCATATTCCCTAAATATTGAGACATCTACATTCATTTTTTTTCCTTTAGTTATTTGTTTTAGTTTGTCATAATAATGCACCGTTATTATATCTCGTATATATGTTTGTAAACACCGAATCAAAAGTTATCTGGAAAAATGGCTCCTATGAAAAATGGGAAGATACTTCTGTGCATATTTTATCTCACACCATGCATTATGGTACTGGGTGCTTTGAAGGGGTAAGAGCCTATAACACAGATAATGGACCTGCAATATTTAGATTGGAAGATCATACAAATAGGCTTTTCGAAGCAGCAAAGGAACTAAGTATAGTTATTCCTTATTCTCCTGAAGAGCTAAATCAAGTTCAAAAAGATATTTTTTTAAAAAATAATTTACAAGAAGGTTATTTAAGACCAATTGTATTTCTTGGAAGCGAGTCTTTAGGAATAAGAGCAACAGATTTATCAGTTAATGTCGCTGTTGCTGCTTGGGAATGGCCTTCTTATATGAGCCCTGAAGCCAAAGAAGCTGGAATCTCAATAATTAAATCGTCCTACGAGCAGTATAGCAATCCTCTTCATTCTGGGTATAAAATTATTGGAACATATATCAACTCTACTATGGCGCTTCATGAGGCAATTAGGAAGGGTGCCGATGAGGCATTGTTGTTAGACAAAAATGGTTATATTTCAGAAGGAAGTGGTGAAAATATATTTCTTATCAAAGACAACGTTATAAGCACTCCATTAACAGATCATTGCTTAAATGGAATTACAAGAAAATCTGTTATACAAATAGCTAAGGACCTCGGGTATGAGTTAGTGGAAAAGAATTTGACTTATGAAGATTTACTAGCAAGTGATGAGGCTTTTTTTACAGGAACTGCTGTTGAAATCACACCAATTTCTAATATTGATAATAAAAAAATTGGTCTCGGGTCAAGAGGCCCAGTAACAGAAAAACTTCAAGATACTTATAGTGATATTATTTATGGTCGAAATGATTTATACAAAGATTGGCTTAGCTTAGTTAAGTAACTTTATTATCTTGCCTAAACTTAAAATCGCAATTCTTAGCTACAGAAGTGCACCATTTGGTGGCGGTCAAGGAGTATATGTTCATGATATTTCTCAAGCATTAAGTATTATGGGTCACGAAGTTGATGTTATCTCGGGCCCCCCATATCCAAATCTTACTAATGAGGTTAACTTAATAGAACTCCCAGGCTTAAATCTTTTTCAAACTTTTTCATTCAAAGAAAGAGTAAAAATATTTACTAGCAAAAAGAAAAAAAAACTCATAGATTTTTATGAATTTACTTCTGCTTTGTTTGGAGGTTTTCCTGAAATGAGAACTTTTGGAGTAAGAGCTAAAAACTTTCTTAGTGAAAAGCAATATGACATTGTTATCGATAATCAATCTATAAGCTATGGAATGCTAGAAATTCAAAAAGATTTCCCAGTAATAGAAATCATTCACCACCCAATAACCAAAGATTTTAGCCATGAACTCGAAGCAGGCTCTAAAATTTTATATAAATTATCTAGATATAGATGGTATTCGTTTTTAAAAATGCAAAAAAAAGTTGCTCCCCAAATAAAGAGAATTGTAACTCCATCCCAAAACTCAAAAAAAGATATAGCTAATGATTTTAATTGTAATTTAGGCAAAATATCAGTAATTAATAATGGTTTAGATACTGATATTTTTTCACCTTACAATAATATTGAGAGAAAGCCGTATAGATTAATAACTACTGCAAGTGCTGATGTTCCTCTTAAAGGTTTAGATTTCACTTTAAATTCTTTATCAATTCTTCAAAAAAGTTTGCCAGAAATAGAATTAGTAGTTATAGGACAGCTCAAAGAAGATGGACATACCTCAAGATTAATAAAAAAACTAAATATCCAAAACAAAGTTAAATTCAAGACTGGCCTAACTAAAGAAGGTATTGCTAAAGAGTATGCTAAGAGTTCAATCTCTATAGTCAGTTCTTTATATGAAGGTTTCGGATACCCTGTTATTGAAGCTATGAGTTGTGGTGTTCCTCTAATTGCAGCAAAAACATCTTCAATTCCAGAGCTTACAGGAGAGTATTCAGTTCTTATCCCTCCAAAAGATGTCGAAACTTTAACTAACTCTATTAATAAAATTTTTAATAATTATGATCAATACAAACTTATTGCTGAAAAGGGTAGACAGCATATAATTGATAACTTTAATTGGTTAAAAATTACTCAAGAGTATGAGAATATAATTTTTAAAACCATAGAGGATCATAAAAATGCTGACCTTTAATTTTAATAAAGTTAAATTAGATAATGAAAATGGGATAATGCTTGACCTTGGATGTGGTGAGGGCAGGCATATATTTGGAGCCATGCAAAAGTTTCCAAATCTTCAATGTGTTGGACTAGACCCCCATCTGGAATCATTAGATAAGTCATTAGAGGGCTTGGAGCTTTTTGAATCACTAAGCAATAAAACAACTACTTTTTTGAGTGGTTCAGCCTATTCCCTTCCATTTGGAGATAGCACTTTTGATCTAGTTGTTTGTTCTGAGGTTTTAGAACACTTGCATGAATATAGAGATGCTATATCTGAAATAAATAGAGTTTTAAAACCAGGTGGTAAATTTTTGGCTAGTGTCCCTGCTGAATTTCCTGAAAAAATTTGTTGGGCACTATCAACAGAATATCAAAATCAACCTGGCGGTCATTTAAGAATCTTCAAGAGAAAAAATCTTATCAATGATGTTTCTCAAAGGGGTTTTAATTTTATTCAATCTGAAAGATTCCACTCTGTTCACTCTGCATATTGGTGGTTAAGGTGTCTTTTTTGGAAGTCACAAGAAACAAATATACTTGTTGGATGGTATAAAAAATTCTTAGAAATACATATTCTACAAAAACCAAAGTGGATAGATTTTTTGGATAAATCATTAAATCCTATTTTAGGAAAAAGTATAGCACTCTACTTTGAAAAGAAATGAATTGGGAAGATCTAAGAATCAAGCTTGAGCCAGCAAAAGATTGGATTATTTTTAATCAATTAGAAGATGGATCAATTCCATGGGATGAAAAAGGAAAATGTGACCCTTGGGATCATTGTGAGTGTTTAATTGCTTTAGCTATTTATAAAGAATGGGATGCATTTGATAAAGGCCTTGCTTGGTTTTTTAATAATATTAATAAAGATGGATTAATTTCTCCTGAATTTAAAAACCAAGAATCTACTCAGCATCATTTTGAAAGTCACCACGCTCCTTACGTTGCATTACCTATTATGCAAGCAAGGCTAATGGGAAGAAATGAACCTAAGATAGATGAGTTCGAATCTAAATTAGAAAATATTTTTGATAATTTAAAAAATTTTAAAGATAAAGATGGTTATTATTTTTGGGCAAAAGATAAGAATGGGTATTCAGATAATTCTCTTATAACTGCAACAATGTCTATTTTTTTATCACTTAAAGCATTAAATAACGAAAGCTCAATAGATTTAGATTTAAAAAAGTGGAATGAAAAATTTGATAGAGATGGCGTAGACAGATCTAGGTTTTCTATGGATTTCTATTATCCCTATTTGGCTGGAATAAAAAAAGATAAGAATGAATTCAAATTAAATCTTAAAAATTTCTATAAAGAAGGCTTGGGAGTAAAATGCGTTGAAGAAGAGCCTTGGGTTACGATTGCAGAAAGTTCAGAATGTATAATTGCAGCCTTAGTTGTTGGAGAAGAGGATACGGCAAATAAAATTTTCAAAAATATAATGCAATTTCAAGATCCTAAAGGAGTCTTTCCGACAGGCTATCAATATGATTTAAAAATTTTTTGGCCTGAAGAGAAATCAACCTGGACTAATGCAGCGCTTATAATAGCTGCTCATGCAATATCAAACTATAAAGATAGAAAAGGTGATAATGGAAATATTTTTCTTCATCTAAACGGTCTTTTGAAGAGCGACCAAACTATTCACTCTATCAATTAATATAAAGTTTTCTTGTAGTGCCTTTTCATATATTTCTTTTGGCGCTTGCCCACCTTCTTCTTCAGTATCGTAAATATCATGAATTGCTAAAATTCCACCATTACGTATCTTGTTTTTCCATGAAGCGTAATCTGTTCGGGCTGATTCAAAGGTATGGCTACCATCAATAAATACTAAATCAATACTATCATGCACTTTTCTTGATGCTGACTGTGAACTACTTATCATCGGCCTAATGAATTCATTTAACTTAAACTTATTAATATTTTTTAGTAAAGTCGGCATAGTGTCTACTCTTTTATTCTCATAGTCGTACTCATCTGGATCAAAATACTCTTCACCATATTGCTGCTCTTCAGAGCCTCTATGATGATCAATAGTAATTAAATAAGTTTTATTCTCCTTACAACCTTGTCCTATATAACATGCAGACTTTCCGCAATAAGATCCAATTTCAACTGCAAAATTACTCAAGCAATATTTTTTGGTTAAGTCATAAAGAAAAATACCTTCCTCATGAGTCAAAAACCCTTTAATAGAATTAAAATCTTCCATTAAGTTATCCATAGAAATTTTCTTTTCCTAGTGTTGATTTAAATCTTCGATGTTGCCATAAATATTCATTTGGATTTTTCTTGATCTTATTTTCCATAAACTTATTTAAGTATTTAGAAAAATCAATATCGTGTGTTTGACTGGTATCTAGCTCTTCAATATCAAGAACATAAACCCCATCTTCAAAAAAAGTATTTAGAAAATATGCTTTGGAGTTTGTGCTTCTTATAATTTTTAATGGTGCTGATATGGTTGCACAGGGAGCCCCAAAAAAATTAACAATCTCAGATTGACTCATGCCATAGTCTTGATCAGTAGCATATAGAACAGTTTTACCTTTTTTAAGCCACCTTATAAATTTTATTGGATTATTTCTGTCACAAGCTCCTGCCATACTCATTGCTCTCCCAGAGGCCTGGATTGAATCAAAGGAGTCAGAGTTATGCGTTCTCTCAACACCATACATCTCTGCATTCATTGATATTAACCTGGCATCAAGCTCGAGATGCAGTGAATGTTTAAAAAAAAGTAAAACGCCATTTTTATTTTCCTGTTCTTCTTTTATTTTTTCTAGTCCTTTAATCTTGTATGAAATAGAACGATTAATTCTTTTATCTGACCAAAACCATGAAATTCCTGAATCAAACGGAATCCTTCCTGATAATAATATATTTGATTTATGTAGCTGATTCCTTTCTGTATCTGATAAATCTGGGAAGCATAGATCTATATTTTTTTTGCTGTATGCATTTCTTTTCATTGATGATTTAAAGAAAAGAAACCCCAACAACGAACCAAGATATAAATGAACAGACCTAGGAAGAAGCATTAAAAGCCTCCATAAACCGACAAGAAGTATTAATAAAATTCTGTTCATATGTTTTTAAGCTGTATTATTACATTATTAATATGTATGAATGAAAAATGAATCTGTTTTTATATAATTTGCTGTTGCTTTTTTTAATGCCATTTATGGTTTTTAGAGTAATTATAAAAAGTTTAAAAGACTCAGATTACAGATTAAATTTCTTAAACAGATTTGGACTATATAAGTACAAAAATTCAACTAAAAAACTCGTATGGTTTCATGCGGTAAGTTTAGGAGAAGTAATCTCTTCGAAGAAGATAGTCGATAATATTTTAAACGAACACGATGTAGTACTAACTGTATCAACTCCGACTGGGCTAAGAGAAGCAAAAAGCTTGTATGGATCAAGACTGGAGGTTGTCTATGCTCCTTGGGATCTAAGTATTTTTGTTTCAGGTTTTTTTAAAACATTTGATCCATCAGCATTAATTTTATTTGAAACCGAAATATGGCCGTCTATGATTTCTAATGCTCATTTAAAAAAAATACCTATTATTATTGCTAATGGAAGAATGTCAGAAAAATCTTTCAAGGGGTATGCCCGAGTAAACTTTTTATTAAGAAATACTATGAGCAAGTTATCAATGGTTTTCGCTCAAAGTGAAGCTCATAAAAATAGATTTAATAGGCTAGGAATACCGCTAGAAAAAATTAAAATTGTTGGGTCAACTAAGTTTGATATAGATGTTAACCCTAAAGAATACAAAGACAATTTTGTTGAAAGAAAAATAATTCTTGCTGCAAGTACTCATAAAAAAGAAGATGAGTTAATAATAGAAGCTTATAAAAAGCTTAGGAGTCAAAATTCTAATATAAAATTAATAATTGCTCCACGTCATCCAGAAAGAGCAGATTCTATAAAGAAAAATTTTGATAAGTTGAGCCTTCATTCAACTATTTATAAATCAATGCCTAAAGATTTTGATATTCAAGAGGTGGTAATTATTAGCGCTACAGGATTGTTGCCTAAACTTTATGCACTAGCTTCTGTAGCTTTTATTGGAGGAAGTTTGTTTAAAGAATATGGAGGACATAATTTTATTGAAGCCGCTGTCCATAGATGTCCTTTTATAGTTGGGCCTTACATGCAGAATTTTGAGGATATTTTAAATTTATTTACCAAAGAGAATGCCTGTATTCACCTCAACAAGGATGAACATATATTTAATCCCCTCAATACCTTGCTAAATGATATTAAATTAAGAGATGATATGACTGAAAAGGCTTTAAGGGTTTGTGAAGAAAATTCAGGATCAACAGAAAAGCAATATAAAAGTATTTTAAAGATTATAAGAGGAGAGGGAAATTGAAATTAGTAACAGCAATAATTAAACCATTTAAAGTAGAAGAGCTCAGAACTGCACTAGATAAAATTGGTGTAACTGGCATGACAATGACTGAAGTTAAAGGTTTTGGTAGACAAAAAGGACATACCGAATTGTACAGAGGTTCAGAATATACAATAGATTTTCTTCCTAAAATTAAAATTGAAATCGCTATATCTGATGATTTAGTTGAACAGGTTAAAGATGTTATTGTCGAAGCAGCATCAACAGGGAAGATAGGCGACGGTAAGATATTTGTATCACCAATTGAAGAAGTCGTTAGAATAAGAACCGGTGAAACTAATGAAGAAGCTCTTTAAGAAAAGATAATAACTTCTTCTAATAAAAAAAAATCAATCGCATTTATACTTGGGGCCACTGCCTCAGGTAAAACTGAGCTTGCAATAGATATACATAAATCACTTCCTGTAGAAATCATTAGCGTTGACTCTGTGATGGTATACAAAGGATGTGATTTAGGTTCAGCAAAGCCAGAGCCAAATATTCTTTCAAAACATCCTCACCACCTAATTGATTGTATAGAGCCTGATTCTATCTTTACTGTTGCTGATTTTTATAAGCAATCAATA
>Ga0257106_1001592_pt1 | contig 11044 bp, 4 predicted proteins | sample LP_taG_3_FD_190177 | JGI IMG/M metagenome (GOLD analysis project Ga0257106, IMG submission 190177) | Marine microbial communities from Northeast Subartic Pacific Ocean, Canada - LP_J_2011_P26_10m | ecosystem: Environmental > Aquatic > Marine > Oceanic | place: Canada: Northeast Subartic Pacific...
GAACATTTGTCATCCTCTTCTTCCTCTCTCTCTCTCTCTCTCTCTCTCGTTTAATCATCTTTTGGCGATCGTCTCATCTTTCTTTCGATCCTCGTTTTAGATTACGACTCACCGTTATTAACATTTCTTTTACGCGTCATTATTAATCATATACTAATACTAAACAGACGGCAGACGCGCGTCTCTCGGTCCTCCCTGGGCGAGACTGCTTCTTAGTCGCCAAGGACGGCGCCATCGTGCACGAAAACTACCCAGGTTTTGCCTCAAGTCCAAACGCGAAAAGGACGACGGATACATCTGGCGCGCTTTTATCGTTGGCGATGATTGGTGCCGCGGTGAAAGACGGGTTGATTGAACTCGATCAGCCGTTGTTAGATTACACGCCGTTAGCGGTTGAGATTTTCGGGAAAGATACGACGGTGACGGCGAGGCATATTTTGCAGCAAACGCACGGCGGCGCGGTGGAAGAGAACCAAAGAGCGAACGAACCCGGACAAGAGTGGGATTTGGACGATAGTTTCGATAGAGATCACAGGAATTCGTTGTATTTGAAAGTCGTGGAGGATGCGATTCAGCACGCGGTGTTTAGACGGGTGAAGAGAGACGCGAAGGAGTGGGCGACAAAGGCGGTTTTAGAACCGCTCGGGTTGCAAGAGGCTTTTTTGAACGGCGACGATCAAACGGACGGGGAATTTTCGCTCACTGGGAGGTTCAGTTTGTCTTGCAGAGACGCGTTGAAGTTGGCGCAGCTGTTTTTGAACAAAGGCGTGACTTTAGACAAAACGGGGCATTCCATTCAGTTGTTCAACAAAGACTTCGCGTACGAGGTGTTCACGCAAACCGAGCAAAACGATAAGCACGGTTTATTGACGTGGGTGCACCAACCGTTGGAGAAAGACGAGAAAATCCCGAAGAAAGCGACGTGCTGTTCGCCGGTGGCGTTGGGGTCGACCCCGTGCGGCCACGCGGCGAAGAATTTGCGCGGTCCTCTTTTCGGCGCGTCGACGACGTCGTTCGTGGCGATGACTCTCGGCGATAAAGGGTCCGCTATTTTCATGTTACCGAAAGAAAACATTGCGATTGTGACTTTTGGGCGAACGAGCGGAGAAACGGGTAATTGCGAGAGTTACCAGAGAGACGATACGTTTTTAGCTCACGCGTTGTGGGGCGCCGCCAAGGTTGGATTAGAGCCGGATACGATTGGCATGAAAGGCTTAGATGACGGAAAGTTTCGCGTGGTGGACGGGGAGCCGCACTTGTCGGCGTTAGCGCAGCAAGAGAGCGGCATTCAGGTTGGCCCAGACGGGAAGGAGAAGATGAACACGAAAGTGGTCATTGATCCGGAAAGCGGCAGACCGAAGAGAGTGCCGATTGGCGACGGAACCGTGGTCACCACCGCGGACGGCAGGAAAGTCCAAGAATACGAAGAAGACCGCGAAATCCACGACCAAGTTTGGAAAGAGATGATTGGTGGGTATTACGTAGAAGCCGTGAACTCGGCCGCGGAATTTTTGCAAGAGCACAAGAAAGCGGTCAAAGCCGGCCAAGACGTGTACGGGTCCATGCAAAGATGGCAAGACGCCATTCACATGTCCAAACACGAACCGACCGTCGTCGAGGAGGAGTATTACAAAGAGCAAGGCATCGACCCGAAATTCTTAAAAACGCCAATGGCGGAACTCGAAGAAGCGGCGGCGAAAACGGTAGCGGCGAAGAAGAAAGCCGGCGACGAGGACGCAAAGTTCAGCGCGGTGCCGGAATATCCGGCGGTGCAACACGCGCAGCCGCACGAGTATTCCGTTCCGAGTTTAGGTTCCGCGCAAGAAACAAAGAAGAAGAGTTGGTTCCGACAAGTGTTGACGCCGACGCAAAACATGGCGAGAATGGCTGTCGTAGGCGACGTCCCGGTGAGAGTCATGATGATGGGCGCGAAGAAAGATACGGCGAAGCTCGGCGACGGGGCCATGTCTTCGGAAGAAGCGGCGAGTTTGGGCGAGTCACCGTACGTGCACCAAATGCGACAACGCAACGCGCAACGCAGAGTATTTCTCCAACCTCGATCTGATGCGGCGACGCAGCAAAGATTACTCGCGTCGAGAAGAAATCGCAACATTGTCGACGACGAGAGCGCGCGAGAAGAAGAAGAAGAAGAAGAAGAGTTGAATAGCGAGAATATTCAAAGAATTGAACGGAACATCCATCGCGAAGAATCGCGAGAGCAAAGGCAACAACAACAACAACAGAGAGAAGAGAACGACGAGAGAGAACAGAGCGTGCTAGGCGACGACAAGAGTCGATTGCGTAACGGAATAAACCTCGTGCCACAACGACTCACCGACGCGCCGATTCGTTCGAACAACTTTGAAGATTCACCTTCGGCGTACGGCTCGTGCTCGTGCGCGTGCCCAGGCAAAGCCGACGAGGTTGAGCACCACTGTTACGATGTTGTCGACGAGACGCCGAACGGCGACGCGTCGATGGCGTGCGATACCGCGAGACAGCTCGGGAACGCGCAGTGCCCAACCTCTGGCGTCGTCAACGCGTGCGTTGAATCTTCCAAGGGCGTTTTACTCGGCCCCGAGCAACACCCGGATCAGAGTTGTAAGCAAACGCGCGCGTGCCCAGACGCGAGCGCGAATGCGAGTGAGCTCGAAAGAAGTTTTGTCGCTGAAGTGTACGAGTGCCAAGCCGTTCGATACGCGAGTTGCTCGTTCTCGGTGAATGCGTGTAAGAAATCCACCATGGTGTTGCGCAGAGCGAACACGGAGATGGAATTCGCGGCAACAAACGGACCGGTCGTTATTCGCGTCCCTGCTACGGGAGCGCAAGGGCAAGAACAACGTCAGCAATTACCGCAGCGCACGTGGACGCCGCGTCAACAAACCTTTGTTTCCTCGTCCTCTTACGCGCAACCAATCGAGGATCTCACCGATGAAGACTACGAAGATGCGCGAGGAGAAGATTTCGTCGAACACGTTCAACAGCAAAGAAACGATCGATCAACAAGATCTTCCGGCAAAGCTTACGTGTCGTCGAAGAAATCTTCTTCTTCTTCTCGATCTTCTTCCAAAGTACAAGAGGCTTTGAAAGAGACGAGCGGAACGGTTGATAAGCCGTTGACGAAAGCGCCTCGACGCGCGGGCAAGACGAGCGCTCCTTCATCCTCGAAGGAAAGCTCTCCCTCTGTCGGCAAGAAAGAGTCATCGTCGGTAAAATCCAGCAGCAACAACAAAAGCAGCAGCAAATCGTCGAGCAGCAAGAAGATTGTCTCTCCGCACGACTTGACCGAAGCCATCGAGATGGACATCAGAAAGAAAACGAGAGAAAAGCCTCGCAACCGCGAAGAAGCCTTCGTGCAGTGGGCTGAATACTCTCCGCCATTCATCGCCATCGGTACCGCGTGTGTAGCTTTAGCCGTCGCCTTGTTAGCTATCGCGAGAAAGTACCCGAGCTCCGTGTCGCACCCGTGGGCGATTCCGGGCGTGTTACAACGCCAAGACGTGGACGAAGAGACTGGCGGGAAAGGTAACGGCCGTCCGCCGTTACCTTCGCGAGCGGCGTACGGCACCGCGAACGACGCCGCGGCGTACTCCGAAAAACTCTCCTCCCCGAGAACGCCTGAATTTAAGCAATCCGAAAAAGAACGAATTCGCTTAGCGCAAGAAGAGCGCGAGCGGTTAGCTGCGGAGAACATTCGGGCCGAGTTTGAGAAGGAAAACGAGGAGCGCAAGAAGCGTTTCGAGCAAGAACTGGATGCGTTGAAGAAAGAACGGGAAGCGTTTGAGGCGATGAAGAAAGAGGAAGATCGGAAGCGAAAAGAAAAGAGAGAACGCAAAGAACGAGAGCTGAAACGCGCGAAGGAGGAGAAGGAAATGGAGAACAAGTTGTCGCAAGCGAAGAAGGATGCCATGGCGGCGGCGAGAGAAATCGCGCGAGAGGAGACGGAACGCGTGCTTAGCAAACCGACGAAAGTAGTCAAAGAAGAAGAGCAAGTTGAAGTTGAAGATGAAGACGAGAAGAAAGAGGTGACGACGACGAGCTTGGTGGTTGAAAAACAAGAGTCTGTGGCCAAGAAGAAAGGCTTCTTCAACAAATCGTCGGCGGCAAAGAAGTAAATTTTAGCACATGTATTTATATCATCATCAACGACATCAACAATACGATTAACGAGCACATCTTCTTCGTCCTCTTAATACTACTACTACAGTTTCTTCTATTATACATCTTTTTACAGCAAAGCTATTCGAGCGAAGCGCATGGTACACAACGTCGCTCTCGCGATGTTGGCGTAGTGCGCTCGTCGAACCATTCGCGCCGCGGCGTTCGCGTTCCCGCCACCCAAGCCTTCACCGCCGCCGCCGGAGAATCCGCCGCCGCCGCTCCCACTCATCTTATACTCGTAATCGTTCGTGTGCGTTCCATCATCTATAGCGCTATTTGCCAAAGCGTCCGCGTCTTTATTAAACTCCCTTCTCACGTGCGCTATATCAAACCTGCGAAACTTCTTCTTCATCTCGTTACACTCCGCGTGCAACGGAATCAACCTCGGCTCTTTCACTTTCCAATCACCTTTCACTTGACTGACGATTAAGTTACTATCGCCTCTAACCCGAATATCCTCGATCCCGAGTTCAATGGCTGCTTTCAACCCGGTAATTAACGCGTGGTACTCCGCCTCGTTCACCGTCGCGACACCCAAAGACGTGCAAATCTCTTTGATGATTTCACCACACCTTTCTTCTTCTTCTTCTTCCTCTCTCGCGTCTGACGGTATTCTCGGCGCTCGAATTAACGCTCCAGCACCGGCTGGTCCCGGGTTTCCTCGCGACGCGCCGTCGAATTCCAAAACGAAGGGTACGTTTTCTTCCGCGCTCGCTTTCGCGGACGTGTTGAGTTTTCTCTTGTTGTTACCGTTGGATTTCCCCCTAACTGTTGTTGTTCTTTTCGCCGGTGGTGATGAAAGTGGTTTCATCGGTTCGTATTCCGTCGTCCATCCATCGTCGTCGTCGTCAAATTCCTCGTCTTTTTTGTCTTCTAGGTACTCTTTCATTGAAGTTTGTTTTGCGTTGTTTGTATGCGCTTTCCTCTTTTGCGTAATCGTTGTCGTTGTTCTCATCTCGGCGGCGATGGAAGATGGATTCTCGACGACGTTTGTTTTCACCCACGCCTCGGCGTCTGCTCGCGCCGAAAAGCTCTAAAAGAAGAAAGAGAGAGAGAAAGGCAACACGTTTATGTCAGATTCGAGAGATTCTTTAATAAGAGAGCAGCGCTTAAGGAGGGAGGGAGGACAAACAAACGGGGGGGAAGTATACCTTGTGCTGCGCGTTCGGGAACGAGAACACTTGCTTTTTGCACTCGTCCCAGGTTTCGTACACGCCTGGTTTTCGTCCACTCGCGACCGCGTAGTACTTTTTCTTGTTCGACGACTTGTCCGAGGAAGAGTTCTTCATTCCTCCTCTGTCCGCCATGGTTACGTCTATGGCGGAGTAGAAAAGTAGCTTGTCTAGTAGGGTAACTACTTCTATGAGGGGTTTTCTTTTCCCCCATTTTATCCGAAAAATTCATTCCTTTTTTGCTCTGTTTTTCTCCCTTTTCGCTTCTTCTTTTCCTCTCTGTCTCGTCTGTCAAACGTCAGTCAGTTTTTTCTCGTCTATCAAACGTCTTCTTTGCACACGCACAAACACCACAAAACACTCCAGTGCTCTCGTGCTCTCATCTTAAAAGAAGAAGCCGAAAGAAACGCTTTTTCATCTCTCTTCTCTCGTCGTTGTCGCGCGTTTCACGCGCGGTAGAATGGCACTGGCCTTTTCTCGAAGAACAACAACAAGAACAACACTCTCGACGTTTTCCTCGTTGGAAAGAAGATTTTTACGAAGAAGATTAGTAGAGAGAAGAATTTTACCAAAAATGATGTCCTCCAACACGACGACTGTTAAAGAAGAAGAAGAAGAAAACTATTCGCAGTTGAAAGAAAAACTGGCCGAAATCGATTGCTTGTCCTCGTTGGCGGGTTTAGCCGGGTGGGACGAATTGACGATGATGCCGAGTGGAGAACACGCGCAAGTGTTGCGTTCGAAAGCGTCCGCCGCGTTAGCAGGGGTTATTCATCAGAAATCTATTGACCATGAATTAGGGAAACTCATCGCGAACAGTCAACCTTCACATCCGAAAGATATCGCGAACGTGAAAAGAGCGAAGGAAGAGTACGAACGGTCGGCGAAAATTCCAAGCGATATGGCGAAGAAAGCGGCGGAGTTACAATCCGAAGGGTACCAAATTTGGGTGAAGGCGAGAACGGCGAAATCCTTCGCGACGTTTTCGCCCATATTGAAAGAGTGGGTTGATCTCGTGAAACGCAGGTGCGAGTTGATCAAACCCGGGGAGGATGCGTTTAACACGAGTTTAGACGAATACGAGAGAGGAATGACTGCAGAGCGTCTCAATGAGATATTTCCTGTCGTGAAGACGTGCGTCGTGGATTTGATTCAAAAAGTGTACGCGAAAGAGTCGCCGGTGGCGTTGAAAAAAGGCGAAAACGTGGTGAGCGGCGGCACGTTTGACGTGGATACGCAGGCAAAGTTATCGAAGGAGATCGCGTTAAAGCTTGGGTTTGATTTAGAAAAAGGGAGATTGGATGTTTCCGTGCATCCGTTTACGGGAGGGTGCGGTCCCGGAGACGTACGAATGACCACTCGATACAAAGAAAACGATTTGTCGGAAGGTTTGACCGGGACGATTCACGAAACCGGGCACGCTTTGTACGAACAAGGAAGAAACGTTACGGAATACGCGAATCAACCCGTATCGCGCGCGCACTCGATGGGCGTCCACGAATCGCAATCGTTGTTGTGGGAACGCATGGTCGCGTTATCGCCGTCTTTTTCCACGTTTCTTTTACCGGAATTGAAGAAGTCGTTCCCGAAAGAATTTGAAAACGTGACCGAAGCACAGTTGCACGCGTCTTTGAACGTCGTGAGAAACCCGTCGGTGATTCGAGTGGAAGCGGACGAATTGACGTACCCGTTGCATATTTTGTTGCGAACGGAGTTGGAAATTGGTTTGATGCGCGGCGAAATCGCCGTCGACGATTTACCAAAACTTTGGAACGAGAAAATGAAACAATATTTGAACGTGGATATCGAAGACGATTCGCGAGGTGTTTTACAAGACGTCCACTGGTCGTCTGGCGCGTTCGGATACTTTCCAACGTATCTGTTGGGTGCAATGTACGCGTGTCAAATCTTCGAAGCGGCGAAGAAAGCTTTGCCGACGTTGGAGGACGACATCGCAAAAGGCACGTTTGCGCCGCTTCGCGAATGGTTGCGCGTAAACGTCCACGATCGAGGCAGTGAATGCGATTCCGCGGATGACTTGTTGGTTTTAGTCACGGGCAAGCCGCTCGATGCGGAAGCGTTTACGAAATACTTGACGGAAAAGTATACCAAGTTGTATAATCTCTAATAAAATTATCTATTCTTATCATCAATCTATGTAAAGGTAAGGTTTTTAGTTCTCCTACTAGTACGAGTAGTATTTGCTATGTACTCTACTACGAAATCACTTCTTGGATGATGTTAATTTCTTCGCTTTGGCCGGCGCTTTCTTTTTATTCAACTTCTTCTTCTTCAAGACCGCGTCGGATAATTTCTTCCCGCCTCCGGGTAAGGCCTCGTCCCATGTTTTCGCGGCAATTTTCGCTCTTTTCTTTGCCTGCTTCTTCTCTGCTTTATCGAACATATCGTCGATATCGTCGCCTTCCGCGTCGCTCGATTTCTCTTCTTCTTCTTCTTCCTCCTCCTCAGAGGAGGAAGAGGAAGACGCGTTCTTCGGTGGAGGTTTCAGCGAAACCAACGGTACGTGTTCTTTATCTTCTGCATCATCATCTTCTTCTTCATCGGAGGAATCTTCGCTGGCGCGCGCTTCTGCGTCCATCGCTTCTGCGTCTTCGAGTAACGCTTCCTTAATGACATCCTCTTTCTCTTCGTCCTCGCCGACTTTCATCGCCGCCCGTTCGAGCGCGTCTGGATCGTATTTCCGTCGTCTCGTTTTTTCTTCCAATCGCTTCTGCTCGAATATTTCGTGCGCCTCTTTCATTTCCTTACACACTACTTTAGCTACGTCGCTCGCGGTGGAGTGTACTCCCGCCAACGCCGTCGCGTCCACGCCTCGCGTCACGCTCTTCCCTAATCTCTCGCCCATAAAATCCATGGTCGAGAAACACGTCTCTCCGTGTTCATTTACCGCAACTGTCGCGAACCCGATCGCGCACGCCTCTTCTTCTACGGTTGCGTCCACCAATATGCCGTATTTCTGATGCGGTTTGTTGTTCTCGTCCTCTTCGTCCGCATCTTCTTTGCTCTCTTCGTCTTCGTCTATCCCGCTCCCTTTGCTATTGCTTCCATCGTAAAACGCAAACCGAACGGCCACTGGATGATGCATCAGCTGCAACTTCACGCTCTCCCGTTCCTCGTGAAACGTCACGCGATTCGTCTCGTTATCTATCGAACACTCGTACCTCCGAAAGCTCCCTAAAGCGCAGTTCGCGCCTATCGAAACCGCCAACGGCAAATCCCCGCCGTGATTTAAAAGAGTCACATCCAACCTTAAATGCCACACGTACCTCCCCGCACTGACGCACAAACTCTCCAAATCTAACGCCCTCGCGTCTCGAAAACACTTCTCCAGCATTCTCGACAAACCATCGCACGTTTCGTGTTCTCGATTCTTCTCGATCGGCGCGTCCGTCGGGTGCGCCATGGGCGACATTTTCACGTGCACTCTCAACGACCCTTCCGCGGACCTCCCGTGCGGTTTATTCAAAGTTCCGGTCACCGCGCAGTGCACTTTCGTCTGCGTGTTGTTCAAATCGCCATCTCGTTGACCTAAAGTGCACACGCAGTTCCCTTCGTCGATGATTTCTATCTTGAGTTTTCTAATCGAATTTTGTTCGTTTCCTTGTTCTTCTTTAACTTCTTCTCCGTCGTTCCGACGAGGAGGACGAGAACGAAAACAGTCTCGTCTCGACCCTTTCTTCACCAAGGCGTTGGTGAACGCGAAATCGTTCAGGCAGATTAGTTTGTCGTTTTTGTGCGTGCCGATGCCCATTATTCTTCTTCTTAGTATTAGTAGTATCACGCTCAGCGTGTCAACAATAAAGTGTTCTCTGTTATTCTTCCTTCACCAACGCATCAATCACACAGGGAGCGGCGAATTTGTGAGAGATGATTTTTTTTTGTGGGACGGTTGATTAAATTCTGAAAAATTCTGCTTTTCACCTGTTCGAATATACTGAATTCGTCACTTTTTTTTTTCAAAAATCCAACTCTCGCGAGAAAAAACAAAACTTTTTTTAAAGAGAGATACGAAACGCCTTGAGCAAATAATCACCTCTCTCTCTCTCTCTCTGTTGTTGCGCTCAAAACTCACCGGACGAGAGAGAGAAACCCCGAGAAACGCAACTTTAGAGAGAGAGAGAGAGAGGGAGAGAGAGAGAGCGCGCTTCTGTTTTTCTTTCGAGAGAGAGAGAGAAAGAGAAAGAATTTCGATTGAATTAAGAAGCGATTTTGAAATCTCGATTTTGCGGAGAGATTTTCTTCCATTTGTGTACTAACTCTCGCTTTTAATAAGTGCGTTTATTACATCAGCAGAAGCCGACCTACTCCTTCCTAGAGACGTGTTTCGCTTTAGTAGCCTCTGAGAGAGAAATAATAATGTCTCCAAACAACAACAAACGACGAGACATGTGGCGAAACGAGGACCAAGATTACATCTTCCCTCGCATCAACAATCTCCTCCTTCGAACTCAATTACTCAACTCCGAGAAAAAGTTTAAAAAAATTGACAAATCGAACGCGGAAGATCGAGCGTCCTCTTGGAAAGCCTGGTTCGCGTTCATGTCCTCGAAACACTTCCCGCCGGATACGATTGATGGTTTTTCACCGGAGGAGGTGAAAAGGAACGCGATTTTCTTGGCGGAGTTGATGGAGAAGGAGAGGAGGAAAGTGGTCGAGAAGAGCGGGAAAGCGCCCGTGGGACGGCCGAAGCAGAAGAAGACTTTAGGAGATCATGTTTTAGGAGACAAAATGAGAACGAACAACAACGAGGAGATGAAGACGCCGAAGCAAGTCGTCGCGGGAAACGCGAAGCACAAAAGAGCGTTGGAAGCGACGACGACGACTAAGAAGACGACGACGGAACCTTTTCGAACATCACCTTCTTTGGCGATCAACATGGACCAAGCGAAAGCGATTCAACACTGCGACGACGGGAAGAAGAAAATAACCATTCGATTTACGCCAGATTCAGAGCTGATATCGAATACGATCAAATCGACGAGACAAAATCCAATCGTAGATTTGACCTTTCGGTTGAGGAAAAAGTTGGGGGATATTTGCGACCATTTCAGCGAAAAATGGAAAGAGGCGGCTGCACTTTTGGAACGAGAAGCGAGAGAGGAGGAGAAGAGGAAAACGGGAAACGAGAACGGATTGAGGAATAAAGCGTTCATGTTCACCATGCGTCCGAATATGCGAGGGGATAATTCAGTGAACTTAGAACCGTGCGTTGTTTGGGATAAGCAGATTATCGGCGACATGACCGCGGTGAAAGCGTACGAGATGCGAGGGTATCCGGAGACGTTTGAAATCAAATACAGTTGGAGATTCGCGCCGTTGCCGCCGCCGGATGGAAGCGGGGACAAGAAGAGAAAAGATTACACGTATAGAACAAAAATGGCGATAAAGGAACAGATGATAGCGAACAGAGATAGCGCGAATAATAATAACAACAAGTTTGACTTTTCGACCGTGTTTGACGAAAGGACGCGAACGCCGTTACCGCCGCCGGAATTTACCATGTCGGCGTTTGACGTCGGAGCGTTCGTGAACGGCAACGAACAAGAACAACCGCTCGAGACGATAAAACCCTCCAGTCAGGAAAAGAAGCGCAAAATAGATACTAGCAGCAAGTTTGCAAAAAAGCCGGTGCCAAAAGAGATCAAACCAGAGACGGATTCGATGTTGGCGTTGAAATTGCAAGCCGAACT
>Ga0257106_1001594_pt1 | contig 11041 bp, 18 predicted proteins | sample LP_taG_3_FD_190177 | JGI IMG/M metagenome (GOLD analysis project Ga0257106, IMG submission 190177) | Marine microbial communities from Northeast Subartic Pacific Ocean, Canada - LP_J_2011_P26_10m | ecosystem: Environmental > Aquatic > Marine > Oceanic | place: Canada: Northeast Subartic Pacific...
TGCTGCTGTTGCTGCCATGGCTTCGGGTCCGCACTCTGTTCCCCACGCCCCGTCCAAACCAGAGGCGCTGGCCAAGAGTGCTGATAGCAACCCTGCTTGGCACCAATGTGGGGATTGTGTTGCAGCAAGTGGTGTTGAAGCAGTTACCACTTGGCATCGGCATCACGGTGCTGAGCACAGCCCCCGTGATGGCGTTGTTGGTGGCAGCACCGGAAGGAGACCATCCACGTGCTGCTGGAGTGTGTGCATCACTCCTGGCCGTGAGCGGCATTGCCTTAGCCGTTCTTGCCTAACTCGCGGGACAGGCCAACGCCCTTCTACGGTTCAGCCACTCAAGAAGCATTCATGAAAGCGCGCCGCTTGGTTCCACTGATCGGCTCCGTTCTTGCCCTTTTGGCCATGGTGGCTTGGATCGGCGAGATCGATCTGGGCCTCGATGAATCGCTTCAGCCCCCACCCAAAGAGCAGTCATGAGATCTCAAGCAACCTATTTCGGGGCCAATGGCTGGCTTTTGGAAATCGCTGAGTGCCGTGTGCTGGTCGACCCCTGGCTCAGTGGCCCCTTGGTGTTCCCACCTGGCGCCTGGATGTTGCGCGGCGAACTCCCTCACCCTTGGCCTGTTCCCGAGAATCTTGACCTTCTGCTACTAACCCAAGGATTAGCGGATCATTGCCACCTACCCAGCTTGAAACTGCTGCCGCGCAACCTTCAAGTGGTGGGCTCAACAGCCGCCGCGAAAGTCGTGAAGCGCTTGGGTTTTGAACACATTGAAACCCTCAAGCCGGGTGAGACCTGCACCATCAAGGGTCTCAACATCGCAGCCACAGCAGGAGCAGCAGTTCCCAACGTGGAAAACGGCTATCTCCTTGATTGGACCGGTGGGTCGCTGTATCTCGAGCCCCATGGAGTTCTTGACCCAAAGCTGGCCTCACGTCCTGTCGACACTGTGATTACGCCGGTGATCGACCTCGGATTACCAGTGGCCGGAGATTTTATTACTGGTGCCAGCGTGCTTCCAAACTTGATTGAACGCTTCACTCCCCGCACGGTGCTCGCCAGTACAACCGGCGGAGACGTGACCTTCACCGGATTAATCAGTGCCCTCCTGAGTGGGGCAAAGATCAAAGAGCAGCCTGATCCTCGCGTTGTGATCCCAGTACCTGGCAAGGCTTTCAAGCTGGAAACTGAGGCTGAAAGCCAAGACAGAATCAACACCGCTAAACCGTAGATATTCCTGGACGAGCCGTGATGTCCCTTGAACAGACCTTGACTCAACTCGAGATCCAAACCAAAGGGAAAGGGTTCACCCGGCTGAATGAGCGCATTGAAACCTGGCTCGGAAGCAACGACATCGAGCAAGGGGTGTTGCACCTCACCTGTCTCCACACCAGCTGCAGCATCACGATCAACGAAAACGCAGATCCACGCGTCCTCAGTGACTTAGCCGCCTGGATGGAAGCTGTTGTGCCACAGGATGGGAAAGGACCAGTGGATGCCCAAGGCCAACGTCGTCGTTACCTCCATGACGATGAAGGAGATGACGACATGCCTGCGCACATCAGAACGGCACTCACCAGTCAGACCATGACGCTCAGCGTTCAAAACGGTCGCTTGCTATTGGGCACCTGGCAAGCGGTGTATCTCTGGGAGCATCGCCAGCTCGGAAGCACAAGGCGCATCGCTTGCCACTTAATCGGAGAGCAACAGAACAACCTCCAACAGACAACCTCAACGCTTGAAACCACAACAACCAAGACAGCCAGCAACCAAACCCTGCTCAATCTGCGCAATGCAACGCGACTAAATCAACAAATTCAGGACAGGATTCATCCAGAAGCCTGGGCTGAGGATGGTGGGAATGCAACCGATGTGGACCTATTGATCGACAGATTGCATGACATCAGCGACCCATAACTCCTGGAAAAGGCATGCAATGCAAAAAGCCAACAGCAGGCTCACAGCGTGATGCCAATCCACGCCAAAATATTTAAAACTTTGGCACTCAATGGAACCGATCACTTGGCTGATCATCACCTGGGCCACCTATGGAGCCCATCGCACCACCGCGGCACTGGAAAAAGTTCCACAAACGTCCAGAGATCAGTGCGAAGCCAACGCAACATTGATCAAGGCGTGGCAACCCAAAGCCACCACGACTTGCATTGAAGGATTGAGCTCACCCTAATCAGCTTGGATGCGCACTATTAACGACGGGCAATTCCTCGTCCACCACCGATCAAACCAAGATCAATTAACAAACCAATACCTATAATTAGAAGCCCACTAAACGAACTGATTCCTCCATAGGAAGCATTGGCCCAGCAGTATCCCAGGGTAGTGGTGGGCAACATCACCAAACCAATCAAAGGTGCAACAAAAGCTGGGAGGGGTAATCCACTGAAGGGTCCCAGAACAATGGGCGCATTCACAAACCAGAGCAGAATCAAAATCAACCTGGGAACGAATAGGCCCAGAGCAGCCAGAAGGCACATCAGCGTGAGGGAGTTTGAACACTTTTTAGCAACGTAAGTTCAAAGTTGCCCGGTCGTCCAAAATAGAGATTCGGGGCCGCTGATTTAATGCTTAAAGAACAAGGGAAGGGATCGAGAACGCCTTCCAAAGCAAGAGTCTTAATCGCCGGCCTGATCGGCAACGTGATGGAGTGGTACGACTTTGCGCTCTATGGCTACTTCGCCACGGTGATTGGCCAACAATTCTTTCCATCAACCAACCCAACGGCGTCACTGATTGGTGCCTTTGGAGCCTTTGCTGCAGGATTCATCGTCCGACCACTGGGAGGAATTGTGTATGGCCGCATCGGCGATTTGGTTGGACGCCGCCGCGCCCTAACCCTTTCGGTGATCGCAATGGCGGTCCCAACCGTGGCGATGGCGTTTTTACCCACCCATGCCCAGATCGGAATTGCGGCGCCGATTGCCGTGGTGCTTTTACGCCTTCTGCAAGGAATTTCAGCAGGCGGCGAGTACACAACCTCAATCATTTTTCTTGCCGAAGCCGCTCCGGAACGACAACGGGGCTTTTTCAGCATTTGGGGGCTATGGGGGTCTGTGTTGGGGATGCTGATGGGTTCTGCCTTTGGTGATCTACTCACAAGAACCCTCACACAAACGCAACTGGATTCCTGGGGGTGGAGGGTGGCCTTTGCTCTGGGCTCCTTGGTCGCCCTCACGGGAGTGATTATTCGCACGGGCATCGGGGAAGACGAAGCACCGGTGTCAACAAAGACCCCGCTGACTTCAACCTTGGGCGTCCACCGACCAGCCTTTCTCAGAGTTTTGGCGCTGAACATTGCCAGCAGCGTTGGGTTTTATGCGGTCTACGTCTACTTAGTGACCTACGTGGAGGTTGTAGATGGACTATCAGACAGCGTTGCCCTAAGCCTGAATACGGATGTGATGGCTGTGTTGCTGCTGCTTTACCCAATCACAGCCTGGCTCTCAGACCGGATCGGCAGACGACCGATGTTGATGGGTGGTGCAGCCTTGCTCTGTATTGGAGCGATTCCGTTTCTACAGCTGATTCACAGCCAAGACCCAGCCATGATCGTTCGCGGAGAACTGGGATTCACTCTGGCGATTGCGCTGGTTGATGGTGGCAAAGGCCCCGCCAATGTGGAACTCATGCCAGCAGAAGTGCGCTGTACTGGCACAGCCTTGGCGTACAACCTGGCCGAAGGCTGGTTTGGTGGAACAACGCCGTTAATTGCTGCTGTGCTGATCGCTCGAGCCAGCGGAAATCCCATCTATTTAGGGATTTGGGTGAGCATTAGTGGCCTATGCACCTTTGTCACGGCGGCTTTCTTCACAAGAGAGACAGCGTTCAAGCCCTTACTGAAACAAGCTCAGGCATAACAGTCATGAGCGGAAACAATACTGAGACGAAACAGTGCTGAGCGGGATTGAGCAACACAACAGAGCAATCAGGCAGCCATAAGTTGTTCGTCTTCGACGTCGTCTTAATCGAGAAAAGTCTGGCCTGCCTCAATGTCATAGAGCTTGTAAAGAGCCATGGCGGCCTCAGACCAAGATTCGCTTTCGACAGATTCCAGAAGCTGCTGGAATACCAGAACATTCACCACTTCGAGATCAATCGAATCCATCGGGACCGCGCATTTGCCGAAAAGGTGACGCTGACAAAGCAATCAAAATAAAGGCAATCCCAAAGAAAAGCTGTGGATCAGCAAGAGCGGCTAGTCAAGTGCGCACGTGAAGATCGACAGGAACGAGGCATGAACTGAAGGGAAAAGGACACAAAACCAGTGCCACGACGCTCCAAACCCAGTAATTCAGCCAACACCAAGAAGAAAATATTCACAATCAAAGTGAATAGCAGTTAGAAATCACAGAGGAAAAGAAGTTAACGCCCACAAAAGGCTGTAACAACACATTCCACATCGAAATAAGAATTCGCACTAGCAATTGAACAATGCAACAGTAAGAATCAATCAAATTCAATCAGCGTTACGTGCAGCGACTACGCAAAATCATTGGGGTCAGCGTTGTAGTTGCTCTGGCCATAGTTGTTCTCCATCTCGCCCACACCCATGCGCTCGAGCCCCTGCGCGCTCAGGTTGAGGGTATGGGTATCTGGGCACCGCTTGGGATCGTGGTGCTGAGGGGCATCAGTATTTTGCTTCCAGCCTTACCAAGCACTGCATATTCGCTGCTGGCCGGGGCACTCCTGGGGTTTGAGACTGGTCTAATCACGATCTTCATCACCGATCTGGTGTTTTGCCAAGTCGCATTTCTTGTGGCGAAACGCTACGGGCAAAAACCAGTACAGGCACTCGTAGGAGTGGAAGCAAGCAAACGCATTGAAAGCTTTAATCAATCCCAAATAGAAGGAAATCCCTTTTTCCTAACCGGTTTATTGATGACAGGTCTGTTTGATTTTGTGAGCTATGCAGCTGGCCTTGGAGGCACAAAATGGAAAACATTTACGCCAGCACTGATCATCAGCGTGGCGCTCAGTGATCCCCCAATCGTTGCATTAGGAGCCGGGGTTTTTAGCGGTGGAAAATTAATGCTTGGCGTCGCACTATTAGGCGTGTTCGCACTCGCAATCATTTCTGGAGCCGTAAAAAAATATCAAAAGAAAAGCTCATAGCAAGAATGGAACTAAGAACAATAACTATATCTACAAATCACAACAATAAACAAAGGAATATTCCAGAAGAGCTCACAGCTGTGCATAGACAACTAATAAGATGCACTTCTGGACAATTTCTCTTTACAACTAAGGCCAAAGTTTGAAAACTAAAGCAGGCCGGCAGCGCCAACACCGAGAATGACACCAAAACCAATCACATGACCGAGACTGGTTGTCGCCACTAAAGCCTCTAAACCTAATCCACCAAAGTATTTGGGATTAGGAAGCTGGGTGCCTTCCCCTGCCTGGAAAATTTTTGAACCGAGAAAAATCGCAAAAATATTGCAAAACACCATAAGGAGACCAACTTTTGGAGACCAACTGAAGGTCTCAGGAGATGCGACGGCCAAAAGGGGAAAAGCCATGAATACAAGTCAATTTTGCTCATCATCATGCCAATGGCATCAGCTGGAACCATTTCTTAAAAAGGCTTCAAATGGACGATATTCAAACTGCTGAGTTACTCATCACCACTCGACATTCCACGGCGAACAAGAAACTGAGTGAGGGCCAACAGACCGAGAAGAAAAGCAGCGGCAATCAGAAGCTTCAAATCCAAAACGTTCAGAACATATACATCTTTGCAGGCAGTTGAATCAAACCACGCCATGATATGAAGAATCCTCCTAAACGATCATGCGCGTAGCACAGATGCTGATGGTCTCATCATCAGCTCTCATGCTTTCAGGATGCATGCAGCAACCGAACACAACAAAGATCTCGTCACAAGGAGAGAGGCCCATCCAAATCGAGCTCAATCAAGTGTCTCCAAAAAAGAGCGAAGGGACAGCTCAAAACGAAGGGAATGAAATGGTATTTGAGGTGGGGTATGGCAAAAATGGAGTTGGCTGCATCGGCAGCACATTTGAGGAGGGAGTTACACCACTCGGCACATTCAAAGTCAATGCAATTATGAGCAAAGACAGATTCGAAATGGACGAAACACTAATCAAACAATCAGGTAAAACGAATGAATATCTATCAGAAAATTTATTCAATAACATGAACTCCATCGACTTCAAAGGGGATGGAGAAACAGGTGAGTATGGATCAGGATATATCAGCCTCACCCCAATACCCTCAACACCACAGCCCTTTAGCTTTAATGAATACGATGGAACTTACCGTTGGTATAGCTTCGCAATTCATGGAACGAATGATGAAACTCGCATCGGAAAACGCATCACAGGTGGCTGCATCAATATGAACAATAAAGAGATCAGCAAACTGATCAAGAGCATCAATCTTGGCGATAAAGTTATCGTTAGATCAAACCAACCCTGCAGTCCCTAGACGCAACAGGGCAACAATCAAAATACCAATACCAAGTGATATACCTAATAACATGTGAGCATCCTCAAATGCAGAGATGCAAAAGGATGCACAGCACCTATAACTAGTTTTTAGGGAACCACCCATGACCATTCGTATTGGTATCAATGGGTTTGGACGCATTGGTCGCCTGGCTTTTCGCAAGGCGGTATCAATGGATGACGTTGAAGTCGTAGCAGTGAATGATTTAATCGATGTGGATTACCTCGCCTACCTACTTAGATATGATTCAACTCACCGACAATTTCAAGGTGATGTAAGAGTAGAAAATAATAATTTAATCGTGAACGGTAAATCAATTCGTATCACTGCTGAAAGAGATCCAAAGGATTTGAGGTGGGGGGATATCGGTGCCGACTACATTCTTGAAAGCACAGGCTTTTTTCTTACGGACGAAAAGGCAAGAGCACATATCAATGCGGGAGCAAAGCGAGTCGTAATGAGCGCACCATCAAAAGACGAAACGCCAATGTTTGTAATGGGTGTGAACCACAAAGAGTATCAAGGTCAGGAGATCGTATCGAATGCAAGCTGCACTACAAATTGCTTAGCGCCCTTAGCAAAAGTTGTCCACGATAATTTTGGAATCGTAAGCGGATTAATGACAACAGTGCATGCAACAACAGCAACACAAAAACCAGTTGATAGTCCCTCACACAAAGATTGGCGAGGAGGACGTGGAGCTGGGCAAAGCATTATTCCAAGTTCAACAGGAGCTGCAAAAGCTGTTGGAAGGGTAATTCCAGAATTGAATGGAAAACTCACAGGGATGGCATTCAGGGTGCCAACTCCTGACGTATCAGTCGTTGATCTCACAGTCAATCTGGAAAAGTCAACCAGCTATGAAGAGGTTAAAGCTGCTATGAAAGCAGCTGCAGAAGGAGAATTGAAAGGAATTCTCGGTTACACCAATGACCAAGTGGTATCGAATGACCTGCTCGGTGAGAGTGCAACATCAGTTTTTGATGCAGGTGCTGGAATGGCACTGAATGATCGATTCATGAAACTCGTTGCCTGGTACGACAACGAATGGGCCTACAGCTGCAAGTGTATTGATCTCATCAAACACATGGATACCTCAACATTTACGAAATAGCTTGTACTAGCCAAAAGAGAATTATTCCGGTCGATTAGAGCATCGCTTCATATCAGACTGGAACAACTAAATGAATTAGAATCACCCAAACCGAGCGATCCTTCAACACAATCTTACTCAAATCATTCACAATTACAGAGAGACAGAAGAGAATCCCATTTCTTGGTTCAAGTTAGAGTATAAATAATAGCGATGTACATATACCGCCCGGGCTCAAGATGGATTGAAAAGATAGAGGCACTCTATGAGCATGATTCACCAAAAAACATGCAAAACTACCCACAGAGCAGCATGCTGATCGAGAACACACCATGACAAATGTGCCTGATTTCAATTCGTCAACTGAAAAACGAGCTCGATTTGGCAAAGTCTTTTCGACAAGAGTAGAGAAACTGCTTGAAGCTTTGCAAGCAATGGCAAAAACAGCAAATTTAGAGATTTATGAATTTGATGATGAATTAGTTAAAAAGTTGTTCATTGAACTAGCAAAACAATTTAGAGCTACGGCACATCGATTCGGGATTGAGTTTGAAATTAGTATCGATAGGGAACCGATTGAATAAACCCAAACCAAACAACAACAAGATAAACAATATTGCGATCAACTAATTGTATTCACCGGGTGTTTCTTGCTTAGAAACGGTCACGCGTCCCACCTTTTTACCCGATTGACGCAGTAACTCATCTCCTGAAAACTCATAACCAAGCTTGTCAGCGATTTTGGCTACATCATCCGCAGTTGATGCAGAAAGAACTGTGGATTTCAGAGCCTCGTCATCCTGCATCTTGATGAGAAAAGCCTTGAGTTGATCAAGAGCCATGGGGAAAAACTAAGCAGCGCAAAAAAAGGGATGGGTCATGGGGCTTAGGCCGTATGGAAACCAGTAAGTCATAGGGGAACTAACTGTAAAAGCATTGCTAGCAAGAGGGCTGAAGGCGCATAAGACCAACATCGACCATTAGCGACAATACTAAAGAGAAAATTAAGCCCAGTGGACTTTCGTAAAGCAGTGGTCTCAGCAAAGCAATCCTATCTTACTTTCAACACATTCAAGGTCGCGTACAAAATGCATTCTCTCGAAACAGCACCATCCTGCTTCATGCACTGGTGCGTGCAAAAGGTTACATCAAGCCTCTATTCAGTCTCTGCAACGACCAATGGGGTGAATTACGACCATGTTGGAAACTTCAGATCTGTAAGCGAAGCCCATGTTGCAGGTCGGCGATATGCAGCCACCCAGTCTCATCATCAGCAAAGATGTGCTTAGCTGAGTAGAACAATTTTAAGCTATAAACAGAAAGATACCAATAATACAATCTTGCATGCATATAACAATTCAGAAGGAATAGGCTTTAAAATACAATCAATAACTCCCAGATCTTTCATTCAATACAAGCTGGGAACCATCACCTTATTATTTGTTTTTGGACTCAAGCTTGTGTTGCCTGCGCTTCAGGGCATTGCGTATCTGAGGCAAAACAATAAAGTCCATGACCACAAAGCCAACAACACAAGGGAGGAAGCCCTTCCCTATAAATTTACAAATAAGCCTGCTTCTGTCTAGTTGACAAATAGTCAGCTCCGCAAACCAATAAATAGCAATTTTAATTAAAAAGCTCTTAAAGGACAAAAACAACGCAGCACGCTGAGAAGCCATCACGGAATCAAAGTTTTAATAACACTAACTCGGCAAGTGAGTAGGCAAGCTAAATCCTAGGGATTTAAATTACAAAAAAGATAGATCAAGACTGACAAGCAAATTCTAGATCAATCAACTGCGTTAGTTTAAAGCCAATAAACTCAGGCCAATGGTAAAAAACCCTTATACAGGAGGAAGTCCATGAAGCTAATCAACAAACAATGCAAGGTGCCGATTGTCAACTTCCATCATTTCAACCTCATCCTGGTGGAACCAACATCCATACATCAGATTAATAATCCGACCCACTTCTAGATCACGGTCAGCAACCTCCTGCCACAAACGACGAGACAACTCCCGATCATCAAGCTTGAACTGTGCCTGAACCAGGCTTCTTGTGATTGAAAAATACGTCTGACGATCATTGCGAGAACGACATTCAGAGGCAGCTCCAACGGACATCAGCGAAGGCTGAGTCTGAGAAGCGGTCATCGCAGCTTTGTTCATGAAGATTCTCCAAGTTTCGGAAACGTGAGCAGGTCGGCATCTCAATAGAAACGACAGCCAAGCTCACTCATTGATGCCAGTTACATCCCTGTTTCAGGGACCTGAAGGATGCTGAAAAGGGTCTGTATTCAAGAGCAAGACGGACCGGAGTGATGTCCTCCTGAAGGCAACACAAGCCGTACTCAAGAACCACGCACGTCTTGTTGAGACGTCTAGAGCAGGCTCCTGAGATCAGCTTGCTACTGCTGAAAACTCAGGTGGAGTGTCGTCTGTCAAAGCGCCTCCGATCTCAATGTTTACAGTTTGTGCCAGCCGACAGCGACTGGCATCGGTGTTAAGGCGCATTGCCAAATCAACAAAAGCATCCAAAGCTGTAAGGATGTGATGACAAGGCTCTTAAGCCAACGGTTCATCAACCATCAGCGATAGCCACACAAGATCAATGAGCGACTACGAACAGCTGTTAGAGGGATTGAAAAAAGTACTAAGTATTGCCAAAGCCAACGGGAACAAACTTTTCATCGACAACATCGAACGAGACATCAAAGCCCTAGAAGCAGGTGAAGAGTCCCCAATCATTAAAGAATATCTAACACCAGAGGAGAGAATGGCAAATCATTCCGCAAATGAAGATTAACTTATCGTGTGACTATATTTTGGTTGTCAAGAAAATGAGGATGCTTACACCCTAAAATGATGTAACAAAAATTTCAAAAGTAGCAAGTATCATTATTGCTTTGGCTTTTTACTGATATCACCAAAGTCATCATCATTAGGCTGCAAAAACTGCCAGACAACAGGAACAGTAAAAACAATCACAAGGCCAATGGTTGCAAGAATGGCGACTGTGTAATTTCCCATAATTTGAATCTCCAAGGATCCGAGCATAAAGCTTTCTAGCCGCAATCACAACGCGCTACGCCAGGTGCCAAATCTCCTCACCCATCTTAAGAACCAATCGCTTATCGGCAGGACGCGACCAAGCAATCCCAATCATCACACCAGAAATCAAGGTCGATCAGGCTGCGATTGAAGAGGAGGCGCCTGGCGATTGCGAGGGTCTTGGTCATTCCTCCATGGAGTGAACATCACAAAATTTCCGAGCACGAGTCCAGCCGTAATGATCAAGGCAGCAACCTGTTCAACTTTCTCAATCCGCATGCCACGACCTTGAGGCTCTAGCTGTCATAAACAAACTCCAACGCGCCGTTGGGCTGAATCTCATGCATCGCTGGGAGTCACGGATGGAGCTTCACTGAAATCCACCACAAGGTCACCATCACCATCCCGTTCAAT
>Ga0257106_1001596_pt1 | contig 11033 bp, 9 predicted proteins | sample LP_taG_3_FD_190177 | JGI IMG/M metagenome (GOLD analysis project Ga0257106, IMG submission 190177) | Marine microbial communities from Northeast Subartic Pacific Ocean, Canada - LP_J_2011_P26_10m | ecosystem: Environmental > Aquatic > Marine > Oceanic | place: Canada: Northeast Subartic Pacific...
GCGCTCCAATGTTGATATTGCCCATGTATCACCCCAATAATCCGGTGTCTGAATTTTGGCTTTAAATGCCTCAATTGTGTTTATTCCTTTCATAAAATTAAACTCATTAGCCATATCATTGACCTCACCTCTACGAGCGAGCAACTCCTTATGCTGTTTTGAAATCTTATCTGCGTCAGATATTATTCTTCGCTGCTTTGTTCTCTCCGTTTCGGTTTCAATACCGCGTTTTAAGGTTTTAAACTCTGCTGACATTTTTTTTATATCATCTGTAAGTGTTATCTTTTCTAAATTGGAGAAATCGTATAATTCCTTGTACGTTTGAAAGGTTGCCTCCGTCGCTTCGGCTGCGAGTATTTTTCGCATCTCCGATACCGACCGTTCCACGTTCACAAGCTTCAGTCCGTCACGTATGGAAGAGAACAGACAGTCTCCGCCACCCTCGTTCTTGACTATAGTATAATACGAATTCTTAAGGTATTTTTGTATCCAACTATCCTTTTTATTCTCAACATATTCATCTATCTCCTTCTTAGCAACAGCAGAGTTTTGTTCGGGCAAAGCCTCTTTAATATTCATTTTATTGAGAGATTGACTAATAGAAACCTCGTCCTCATCCTCATCCTCTTCCACCTCATCCTCTTCCACCTCATCCTCTTCCACCTCATCCTCTTCCACCTCATCCTCTTCAACCTCATCCTCCTCATCCTCTTCCACCTCATCCGCATCATTACGATTAAAGTCATTTAGATAATCCTTATTTACGAAAGAATATAATAATGGACCATCTATCTCCGTAATATCAACATCGCCATCTTCGTCCAGCGATTGTGATAGATCATCTGAAAATAACTCGTAAACGCCTATTTGCTTTCCGACCCGCTCATTTTTTATAAGGTATACTGGAAAATACACAATGTTCTCGTTGGAATATGTATATTTCTCTTCGCCAAGAGCAATTAATAGCGGAATATCAAATAGTTCAATCTCAAACAGAGCGACTTCTTTGTCTCTGTCCTCTACATTAAGTATTTTAATCTCGGAATAATTAACATTACTATTTAATTTTGATTTCACCATATTAAAGTATATATTACGAGTTTATATTATTTTATATCTTTAAATATTATAATGTCGTCCACTATAAAAAAAAATAAGAATAGTAAGGGCAAAACAATTAAGAAAGATATTAGGGTAAAAGGTAAGGGTAACACCGTTATTAAGCAAGTAAGAAGGAAATATAAAAATATGTTGGCGCTAACAAATCAGTCAGAGAGACCGAATTTATACAGATTGTTTAACGAATCTAGAATGGAAAAGTTAAAAAATATGCCCGAATCAAAAAAAAGTTACATTGAATTTGCTAACTCTATTAAAGAAAAATATGATAAATTCAAATCAGATAATAGCACCCAGCCCAACCAAAATTTCTATGATTACGTTAATTACCAATGGATTGACGAGCAGGCTAAAATATCAAAAGACGACCCGAAATACTACGTTCAGATTGATAGCGCCAGAATTACACAGGACCGCGTATATCGTCAGCTTATAGAATACACAAACGACTATATCAAGGAGAATAAGGGAACGAAACGTGCGAAGTCAGTAAATTCAATTATTAAATGCATTCCTAACGCAAGCAAGAAGAAAGGGTTAGAACATTGTCATCGTCTCAAAAAACAGATTGATCAGTTCATTTTTATGGAGGACATGTACGGTCTATTAGCGTATTCAAATCAGGATGAAATATTCAGTTGGCAGGCGCCTATTGTATGGAATATAAAGGCCGATGAAAAAAACGTGACTAAATACATATCGCATCTTGATTCTGCGCAGGTAGGCATATATGACTGGGCCATTTATTACGATTACGAATGGGACGACAAAAAAACCACCGAAATGAAAACCGAATACAAAGAGAAGTATTTTGACTATATCCGTAAAATATTCAAGACACTCCTTCCAGACGAGTGGGAGAAGTATGACCCGCAGCATGTATGGGACACTGAGAGGCAATTAGTAGACGCGATGATGTGTAACGACATTAAAGAATCTGGGGACTTTTACAATGTAGTATCAAAGGAAGATTTAGAGAAGAAATACGGCTTCAATTGGACGGCTTTTATTAGCAAACTAGGTAAAAAAGTAAATCCGTGTGGTGTTTACAAAGAGGATAAAACGAACTATGAACAGGTTCCGAGCAAGGTAGTTGTAGGAAGTCTAAACACACTGACCTGTACAATTAAATTATTAAAGGAAAATTGGACGTCGCCGCAATGGAAAACGTGGTGGCTATTCATATTCTACCGCCAGATGATCCGTTTTGACTGGGACTGGAGCAACATTCATTACGAGTTCCATAATAAGTTCGTTAAAGGACAGCCTGTGCGTTTTCCCAAGGAATTATATTCTATCTGGCCTCTCGCATTTACATACAATACATTCCTAACGTCGGAATATGTATCCCGCCACAACAATCCCGTGAAAGAAGCCTATGTAAGAAATATGGTTGACGACTTCCGTCACATTTTTATAAATAAAATAAAGAGAAATAAGTGGTTAAGTGGTAAGACAAAGGCGAAGGCGATATTGAAATTAGAGAAACTAAAAATAATTATAGGTGTTCCTGAAGAAATGCGCGAAGACCCTGTATTAAATTATCGTGACGACGACCCATGGTATAATATGGGACTCATATGTGCATGGAAGCGCAAAGAGATTATCAACCTAGAAGGCCAAACAGTTGTTGACCTTCCTGGTGTAGACTGGAATAATTTTAATCTCATTGGTTCTCAAGCATATGTAGTGAACGCCTATTATCAGTCAACCGACAATTCCATATACTTTCCTTTAGCGTATTTACAGAAACCGTTCATTGACTTAGATCAAAGAGGCATCGAGTATAATTTAGCATATGTTGGATATGCTATCGGCCACGAGCTATCGCATTGTTTAGACAACACAGGAAGCAAATACGACGAGATAGGCAATCTTAAAGATTGGTGGTCCAAAGAGGACAAGGCCAAATATCAGAAGAAAATAGACGATGTTATTAAGCAATATGAGGAGGCTGCCAAGAAAGACGGTATTGATTTTGATGCGTCTATTGGAACCGGCGAAAATTTAGCAGATATATCGGGATTATCCCTCGCCGAAGAATATCTATTCTACTTCCAGCTTCTTAACGACGATATTGCTCCTATTAAGAACAAATCGTTAGAGTCGTTTTACATTTACAGCGCACAAACGTGGAGACAAAAGATTTTTGACAAGGCATTACCTGCACAATTAAAACAAAACCCGCACCCGCTTGATAAATTTAGGTGTAATTGTCCTTTGTCGCGTTTACCTTTGTTTAGAGAAATTTATAAGGTTAAGGAGGGCGATGGGATGTGGTGGCACAATACCGATACTATCTGGTAGACATTTAATATACTTCCATCAATAAAATATAATAATTAAGATTTATATTTTTTCTAATTATTATATATAATATGGCAAGAAAAACTCGTAATCGTAAACGTACTTCCAAAGCCGGCGTCGCCGCCAAGAGGAGAGCGGGCAAAATGGGCACAAAGAAGAAGGTCCTCGGCAATAAGTTAAAAAATGCAAAGAAGGCCGTAACCAGAATTAAGCGCCAGCAACAGCAGGCTCATCAGCAGCAGCAGCAGGCTCAGCAGCAGGCCCAGCGTCAGCAGCAGCAGCAGCGCCAGCAGCAGCAGCAGCGCCAGCAGCAGCAGCAGAAGCAGCAGCAGCAGCAGCGCCAGCAGCAGCAGCAGCGCCAGCAGCAGCAGCAGCGCCAGCAGCAGCAGCAGCAGCAGAAGCAGCAGCAGCGCCAGCGTCAGCGTTAAACAATTAAAAATATAAAAATATAAAAATATAAATTTAACTATTAATATTTAAATTTATAAACATTTGATTTATATATCCATTATCAGAAATTTACTTAAATGACAATCATTTTTAATCTCTTTCATACAGCTCCATAAATGTTTTCGGTTGGTGACTATTTCGGAATTATATTCATCGTTCTCAAAACAAACAATTGTAGTAATTAATTCATCCTTACACATTTTTTGTTTAGCAATATTGTAATAGTTTAATATTTGTGTTAGTTGTTTAACATTATTACCGTTATAATAACTATAATCATAATCTTCAAATGCACCTACTAAATTATCCTCATCTCTGTAGTCGTGTTCTGTAATTTTATAAATGATATTCTTCATTATATTATAACATATTTTATATTTATATTGCTATAATAGTTTTCATTATAAATATGAATCTTGTTTCGTAAGTTCGTCTATAATATCCATATGCTTAAAAATACACTTGTTAGTCAATCCCGGAAATGTTTTAGCACTTGCTTTAGTTATCTCAATAATATTAGAGTGTATACTACTCCATTCATCGTCTAATTTCAAAATAGAATATGAATTAGTTATGAATATGTATATAACTTCAGATAATTCATCCACAATAGCCTTATTATCTTCGTTCGTGTATAACGTGCAAAAATAATTTTGGATATCTCTTATAATTTTAATAATAGCAGATACTTTAATAACATCTAATTTCATAAGATTGATATAGAACATGCTAATTGATCTACGTTTATCATTTGCTTTATTAATATCACAATACCTATCATAATCTTCGTTCGGAGAACAATATTCTATTGTTTTGTATACGTCTGAACATTTTGTAAAATTGTCTTCAAAGATTTTGATCATAAACGGAAATTCATCCATTAACATCTTGTAAAGACGTGCATATATATCAGAATAGAACAGATTAGTGCTAGCGATTGTGAAAATGGACTCGCCAATATCTTTGTATATAGTTTCATTTGTCTCGTCTGTATTATCACTATCGCCAATGGAGGTAATTTCCTGTATTATTTTAGCTGAAATACTTTCATATGTTTTCGCAGTTAGTTTATTAACATGCTTGCGAATATTGTCTATGTGTAGTTGAGTCCCCTTTTTTTCAGCAAATTTAGTAACCTTGAAATTTCTCACTTCCTCCCAGTCAACATTATTTGAGCGCTTATCGTATTTTTGTTTGGAAAATTGCGGAGTCCTTATATATTCTGGTGCGCCTACCTGATTTGATATATTTTGTATAATATCTAATACTGATTGTTGAATATTAAAAACAAATCCTTCATCTTTTACTCTTGTAAAATCGGAAATATTATATAATAATTCAGTAGTCATATGTATTTATTAGATAAATTATTTATACCTGTTTTATTTTTATTATTATATTAGTATTTTAATAAACTTAAACGAGTATAATGTATATAATTATGTCTGATTTTGACAAAAAGGATGATACTATAAAGGATGATACTATAAAGGATGATACTATAAAGGATGATACTATAAAGGATGATACTATAAAGGATGATTGTGATGAGATATCTAGTTGGGATGATCTACCGAATGTAAAGCAAGAGTTATTGCGAGGCATATACGGTTATGGGTTTGAAAATCCTAGCCCAATTCAGAAAAGAGGTATTATTCCGCTGTTTAAACAGAAGGATGTAATTGCGCAAGCACAGTCGGGGACCGGTAAGACTGGATGTTTTACTATTGGTACACTTCAGCGCATTGATATCTCTTCTCTCACTACACAGGCTATAATAATATCTCCTACGCGCGAATTGTCTATTCAGACAAAAAATGTCTTTGATTCCATAGGAAGTATGATGAAAGGGCTAACAACCCATTTGCTAATCGGCGGAACCTCAACCGACAGCGATATTCAAACGCTCTCTTCTTCTAATCCTCATATTTTAATAGGTTGTCCGGGTAGAATACATGATATGATGCGTCGCAGAAAGCTAAACTTAAAATCCTGTAAAATAATTGTGGTAGACGAAGCGGACGAAATGTTGTCTCAAGGGTTCAAAGAGCAGATATATGACATTTTTCAATATCTTCCTCGCGATGTTCAGGTAGCTTTATTTAGCGCGACACTTCCGATTGAAATTACTGGTCTAACCGAAAAATTTATGCGAAACCCGGTCAAGATTCTAGTAAAAAACGAGCAGCTAACGCTGGAAGGAATCGACCAGTTTTATGTTGCGCTGAATAACGACGACGAAAAATACGAGGCACTTAAAGACATTTACGGAACCATATCAGTAAGTCAATGCATAATCTACTGCAATAGTATACATCGCGTTCAAAATCTCTATAACGCAATGATAAGCGATGACTTCTCAGTGGGACAGATACACAGCAATATTGATAAACTAGAGAGAACCAAGAATTACAATGACTTTATTTCAGGCAAAACGCGCGTTCTAATATCAACGAACTTAACCGCACGAGGAATTGATGTTCAACAGGTTAGTAGCGTAATTAACTTTGACGTCCCCAAAGGCGTAGAAACCTATTTACATAGAATCGGTAGAAGCGGTCGTTGGGGAAGGAAAGGAATGGCCATTAATTTCGTAACAAAATTTGACGTTACTAATATAAGAAGCATTGAACAGCATTATGCTACCGAAATTAAAGAGCTTCCGGCAAACATTGTGGTATAATATTCGTTCAAAATAGCTCTTATTATTCTTTTTGTTAATTAATGACTACCTTTAAATTACCAATTTCATATGTAACAAATACATATAATGTTGATACAAATGTTATTAATGATTTAGAGCTAGTCGATAGAGAAACTTCGTTGTATAATAAAGTATTGAATCCGTCTACGGAGATGGGCAGAGAGACTATAAATATATGGGCAGGCAAATATTCAACGAACACAACCTTTTTAAAGGACACACAATCATTAATTGAAAAAAAAATGCCGAAATTAAAAGATGATTATGATAAAGAATTGATTGTATGGAAGAAAATTATGAATAAAGACGCGAACACTACACTTGATAAACCTACACTTGATAAACCTACACTTGATAAACCTACACTTGATAAACCTACACTTGATAAACCTACAACCGACGAATCATCTGGTTTTCACGAAAAATATAACTATGTTGAATGGAGTTATCTTAGACATCTGAATAACAATGCTGTTTGTATGCAGTGGTTGAGCATATATAATATGTTGTCGCCAGTATTGACTTTGGCGATGCCTATTTTCTTTCTTATACTTCCATTCTTTATACTTAAGGTACAAGGCACAGGCATATCACTTACTAATTATCTTGAACTGCTCAAAATAATGTTTCAAAAACACCAATTTGGTAAATTATTTAGTATATCGTCGGCGTCATGGGATCAGCGAGTCTATATTTTATTGTCTCTCTTCTTTTACGTTATGCAAATATATCAAAATATCCGATCGTGTATTAGATTCATAGTAAATATGACAACAATCCACGAGCAAATATTTACCATGCGTGAATATATTCACCACACCATCAATATTATGAACGAGTTTGATGATACGTGTAATGAATACGAGTCATACGACGCATTTATCAATGATGTTAGAGAGAATATGTTAGTATTGGAGCAATTGAAAACTGATTTAGACCTAGTGGAAGAGGTAAAATGGTCTATTAGTAAGTTTAATAATATAGGAAATGTTATGAAATGCTTTTATAAATTATACAATGATACTCGTTACCAAGAGGCTATTAAATATTCGTTTGAATTTTGCGGTTACATAGATGTTATGACTGGTGCTAGTGAAAATATATCTACCAAATATCTAGGGAAGTGTAAGTTTAGTAAGAAAAATAACCGATTCACCGACGCATTTTATCCTATCACGCACACCACTCCTGTTAAAAATACATATGATGTGGATAAACATCTTTTAATCACCGGACCGAATGCCGCTGGAAAAACAACCATCTTAAAAACAACTCTATTCAACATATTAATCTCTCAACAGCTAGGATATGGTTGTTACCGTAAGGCGATAATTACCCCGTTTCATCGCATTAATTGTTATATAAATATTCCAGACACTTCTAATCGCGACAGCCTATTTCAAGCAGAGGCGCGGCGTTGTAAGAATATATTGGATACGATTGATGAAGATGAAAATGAACGCCATTTTTGTGTATTTGACGAATTATATTCTGGAACGAACCCATACGAGGCAATTAGCAGTGCCGTTTCATTTCTTGAGTATGTTAATAAATATAAAAAGGTTAAATTCATAATTACAACCCATTACCTTGATATATGTAATAAATTAGCGGACAACAAGGATATGCGCAATTGTAATATGAAAATAAACAGCAATGAAGATGGAGGATTTGATTATACGTATAAATTGGTGGATGGAGTATCAGACATTAAGGGAGGCGTCAAAGTTCTCAAGGATTTGGAATACCCAGAAGGAATAGTGAGTAATACGCAGAAACTAATGAATACGATGAATAATTAATTCGTTTGGTATTTAATTCGTAAAATTATTATTTAAATATTATAATCAAGTTTTAAATAATATGTTTCAAGAAAAAGGAGTTCTCATCTCAATCTCTCTAATTTTTTTATTAGCAGGTCTAATAATCTACTACGTAACCAGCAAGTTCAGGAAGATAGAAGGAACGATAGCCAAACAAAACGATATACTTAGCGATTTCATCATTAATGTGCGAAATGAAATAGGTGGTGCGCCGTTAGGTGGTTCGCGAGATAACGACACCAAGGAGATTCTCCTTTCTGGTCCTGCGAGCAACGATGCTACTATTGAGGCGAAGCTCGCCGCCGAAAGTTATCATGCAAGCAAAATAGAAGTTTCGGATGCCGACGATGAAAGCGACAGCGAGAGCGAGAGCGACTCCGATTCAGACGAGGAGAGCGATGTAGAAACCAGACAAATCAATCTTTCGCCTCGTGATTCCAGTGTCGCTCCTCCGCTAGACGATGTAAAGGTGATAGAAGTTGTCAGCGACCCGGTTAAGGAAGACGAATTAAATTTATCCGAGCTGAACCCTATTGATATTATGAGCGACGGATCAACTATAAAGGCGATTAAGCTGAGCGATGTAATTGGCGGTATGGTAGGAGACGTTGACGTTACGGACGTTACGGGCGTTACAGATGATGACGTCGTCAAACAGCCAGGCGCTGTATCGTCCAACGATGTATCTACAGATGTTCCATTTAAGAAGCGAAAGGTGGAGGATTTAAGAAAAATCGTATTAGAACACAATCTAACGGTTCCTGCCGAGGCAAATAAGATGAAAAAAGCTGACCTTCTTACGCTAATTGAAACCAATCACGATAAACTGGTTTAAACTTTTTATATTTACATATATTAAATGAGTTGGGCTACCTCTTATGCTGGATCTAATAATATACATTTCAAGTCGCCACCCATTATGCAAGACGGTCGCAACTTTGCGACGTGGCAATCTGGGGCCACCATCAACGATAATATCCGCAAACAATCGGGCATCACGCAGAATTGGCAGTACCGCAAGTATTTAACCGATAATGCCGATAAAATAATCAAAGAGAACCAAATGGGCGCATGCGATAACTGTGGAGACTGTAGAGTAAATATTAACGACAAGACAAATTATCAGACGTCGCCATTTATCTACACGCAGGAGAACGAGAAGTCACAGCCGTATGGATACGAAAGCAGCGACTTAAAAAACATTTATTTAAGCAAGAACGACCTACAGGGTCGCCAGGTTTCGCCAGTATACACACAGGAAGAGCTAATCAAACGCTTTTTCCCGAATTCAAAGTAATCAAATTAAACATATATTATAATTTATTAAACATATATTATAATTTACTAGCAATATGAAGATATTAAGTATTGACGTAGGGATAAAGAACCTCGCGCTATGCCTTTTAGAGGTAAACAACAATAACTACAGTATATTGAAATGGGATGTCATCAATCTTTGTGGAGCTATTCCCTTATGTAACGAGGTGGTTAAAGGTAAAATTTGCAATAAACAATCAAAATTCTCCAAAGTTAATAAATATTATTGTAAAACTTGCGCGAAAAAGACCGAGTATATAATTCCTAACAGTAAGTTGAACACAATAGAGAACAAACGTATCAAAATATCCGAATTAAAAACCATTGCGAATGAGTATGAAGTGACTATTGGAGAGAAAATGAAGAAACAAGACATAGTTGATGTATTGATTGAATTCAAACAAGAGAAATGTATGGAAAATTTACAGCAAATCTCTGCTTCTACTATGCCGCTGGTTGATATTGGAGTCGCCATTCGCGAGAATCTTGGAACCAGCGACTATATCAACGCAGATAAAATACTAATTGAGAACCAGATTAGTCCTATTGCGAATAGAATGAAGACGGTTCAGGGTATGTTAGCGCAATTCTTCATCATGAAAGGCGTAGAGGATATCGTCTTTGTATCGGCCGCCAATAAACTGAAGCTTTTTATGGGGAAAGACAAAACAACCTATAACGAGCGAAAGAAGATTGGTATAGAAATCACCAAAAACATACTGAACGCAGATAAAAACATTAGTGATGTAGAGCAAATATCCAATAGCAATAAGAAAGATGATTTAGCTGATTGTTTTCTACAAGGATTGTGGTATATTTTAGAAAATAATTTGGCTGAAACCGAATATAAGAACCTTGGTTCGGAATCCTAAGAACCTTGGTTCGGAATCCTAAGAACCTTGGTTCGGAATCCTAAGAACCTTTGTTCTGAATCCTAAGAACATTAAATATATTTAATTGCGGATTACTTAAAATTATAAGTTCTAGATTAAACATAATGAATATTGACGCCGAAGTTATAGACATTAATACTATGGGCGATACGCCAGTCATCAGTCTTAACGACGAACCAATGTCTGCTGAACCAAAACCATCTGTTAATTTTGGTTCCGGAATTGAGCTGCTTATGAACGATAAGCGAAAGAGCGATCCAAATAAAAAGGGGGGCGACATTGATATTGATGACCTCAACGATTTAGAGAACGAGCTGAACGACTTGTCAGACGTAATTTCGCCCAAGGCGCCTTCAAAGTCCGGGATGTTTAACCAGATGCTGAGCAGCTCGTCGGGCGGAATTAAGCTGAATGTAGACG
>Ga0257106_1001598_pt1 | contig 11029 bp, 5 predicted proteins | sample LP_taG_3_FD_190177 | JGI IMG/M metagenome (GOLD analysis project Ga0257106, IMG submission 190177) | Marine microbial communities from Northeast Subartic Pacific Ocean, Canada - LP_J_2011_P26_10m | ecosystem: Environmental > Aquatic > Marine > Oceanic | place: Canada: Northeast Subartic Pacific...
CGCGCGCAGGTCTACGATTTCTAGTTGGAGTCCCCCGCGCCCTCCTCTGTTTTTTTAACTTTATCGGTGGTCTCGTAACAACCGTATCTATAAACTTATGCTCAATTGTATATGTTCTAGTTTTATCACCAAATATAAACGGTTCACCGCTATCAAACTTATATTTTCGGACTAATAATTTTCTACCATAAAGAGGGTTAAATCTCTTAAATTCCGCCAACTCGCGTTTTATTTTTTGTTTAGACGCTTTTCTCAGAACAGATATTAGTGTAAACGAAAACGTAACGTAGTCTCTCAGTAAATATGAAAATGCGGCGACGACCTTCACTTTTGGAAAGTCAGGGTCGATATTTGAAGGGTCGAATATGTTGCTATTCTCCACTAGCATTTTAATAAGTTGATTGTATTTTTGTCTATCAGTTGCCGATTTACAAAAATCGTCGATTGCTATTTCTCGCAACATTGGTTCATGTAAATATGTAAATTTAATTAGCGAGAAATCCTGCTTTAAATACTGCTGAAATAAATATGGCATTTCAAAGTGACTATATTTAATAGAGTAATATATGTTATATAACTCGGATTTAGTAAACGGAATATTTGTATAAGGATTTTTGATGGTTTGAGGTTCCGCAAAAAATCCCGAATTATATGTAAGTGCCGCATTTATTACCTGTATTAAATCAGATATCCTAAACGTATATAATACACGTGTCGTATCCACATATAATTTTATGATTGACATCTCAGATATGGAGCTAATATCGTTTAAACATAAATCGATAGCGGAATCGAATTTAATAGAGCGCGATACTTTGTAACGTCTAACAAAACGGCAAAGAATATGATATACCTTCTGCGCTTTAAAAAAACAATTCATATGTCTCTCTTTGATGCTTCCCGTAATAAAAAACGGATTAAGAATATTATTATCAAATGCGTGAAATTTTTTATCGGATATAAATGATTCGGATACATACGCGGTGACCGGATTATTAGTTTTAATTATATATTCACCTTCATATGTATATACACATTCTAATAAAATAGATATAATAATACTAAAACTGTTCATAGTATTATTATTTTATAATATTTATATTGTTTTGAATTCTTTAAAATCCAACATCATAATCGTTTTCGTCGCCAATATCGGTGGTAATTATGTTTTGTATATTATTAGAAACCGATAGTTTGGATATGGAACACGGGTCGTCGTTATAAGCAAGATCGCCGAACGCACCGTCTATGATTTTCTGCGAGCTATCGTCGCTCCATTCCTCGGCAGATATCTCGGTGAACTTGTCCAAGTCGAGGAGCACCTGAAATGCGCTCGTACCGAAATATCCCTCCTGCCCGCACATGACATTCGCAGAGACGCCGCGCATCGGGTCTAGCTCGGCGTGGCGGGCCGCCTTCAGGAACATCTCAGGCGTCTCCTCGAAGGAGGCCTTGGCAATCGGACCAATATTGTCGTTATTGATGCCGTGTCTGAATATGGATACCATCTTGTCGTTACACGCCATCCTATCGCAGAGAAGACTTAGATGGTGATAATTAATGTAGGTGCTGTCAAATTCAATCACCTCCGATATTTCATCGAAAATCGCCTGCCTTGCCGCCTCGATTCCCAAGACTCGATAAATCTCCTGAATATCATTCGTGATGGTTCGCGTCGTATCCACATAGTCTACGCTCAACAAGTCAAGGAGGTTCGTCCCCACGGTGTCTAGCACCCATATATCTCTTCTAGCGTATTTCCCATCCTTTTCGGTTACGCTATCGGTTATCTTTCGTGGAATTACACGTCCAATGTCTTTAACGCCCCGCAAAACCATGTTATTAAGCAGTTGGTCTTGGAAATTTTGAATTAGATATATTTCGTTTGACTGGTCAAGAGGTTTAGTATTATTATTCTTCTCCTTAATCTTCTTAATCACGCTATTTAGACGGATTCTAAATACGATATTGTCACTATTGTAGTCCCCGAAGAGACAATCAAGCTCGTCCGAATATACGTTCTTGATTGCGAAGTTAATATCTTCAATCGTAATGTTTTTGTCCAACATATTTTCGGCGTTCAACTCCATCCGAATAATCCAATTGGATTTCTCTGCCTCGTCCTTATTCGCGTTTCCACAATCATCGAGCATATTCTCAAACTCCTTGAATTGGGTGATTAGCTCGCTGTCCTCCTCCATCAACGTGTTCAGGTCGTCCGGGTCAAAGCAAATCTTCACCGAATCGACAAGACTCTTGAGGGTTGTATTCTCAATCTTGTTCATAATGTTCTGCGCGTTCTCCTGATTCTCTTCTTGGTCAGTATGCATAAACACTGTGCACGATGGATTCTTCGGGTTCTCCGACAACGACAGAATTTCTTCGATTCGTGGAACTCCGCGCGTTACGTTCGATTTGCTTGCCACACCAGCAAAATGGAAGGTGTTCAGGGTCATCTGTGTTGTGGGCTCGCCGATGCTCTGTGCGGCGATAATTCCCACCATCTCACCAGGGGCAATGATAGAGCGCTTATATTGAAGGACGATTTTCTCAATGAGAATTTCGACGGCATTGCGATTAAAGCGTTTTACCATAAGCAAATCCTTAGGCGTCAGGTAATAATAATACATAATCTTGAATAGTTCGGTAGGCTTGACATAATGAAACGACTCGATTCGTTTGTATCCGTCGTCAATAAGTTCCAGTGCCTCCAACGGAGTAATATCAACCATTGAATTCACATTGATATATTGCTGCCCACGAACGTTGTTAATAATCTGCTGAAACGCAACCGGGATATTTACCTTTTTATTGTCGCGCATCTTAAATACGTATTTGATAATTGTCTCGCGATATTCAATCATCATATCAATCATCTCTTTACACCGTTTATTTGTGTCTGGGATTTGCTTTTTAAGGCGTTTGAGCGTCGGTTTTGTGTAGGACGTCGTAAAGACATCGTCCTTCATATTGTCGCTCGGCATCTGATAGTGGGTATATATTTCCTCCACGCTCATATTAACGAGCGGGAGAATCTGGCTCTCCACTCTAATGGGGTCGATTCCGTCATCGCCATACGAGTATTGGATAATTTTGTTTTTATTGTTTCTCACGGTCATGTCATACTCTACCTTCAAATCCTCCAAGCCCTTTACGAGACGGCGTTGAATGTATCCTGTCTGTGAGGTTTTGACTGCCGTATCGATGAGTCCCACACGACCACCCATCGCGTGGAAGAACAGCTCCTCGGGCGAAAGTCCAGATATAAAGGAGCTTTCTACGAATCCGCGTGCTCCGGGCGAGTCGTCGAATTTATTAAAGTGAGGTAGCGTTCGGTGCTCGAAGCCATACGGAATTCGTTTACCGTCAACATTCTGCTGACCGAGACACGAAATCATCTGCGATATATTCAAGTCGCTCCCCTTGGAGCCGGCGTTCACCATGATGACAAAGCGATTGTCGCGACTCAGACTCTTACGGCCGATTTTCCCTGCCTCATTCTCCACCTTTCTCAAAATATTATTAATCTGGGTCTCAAACTCCTCCTCGTCGCTCTTACCCGTCTTGTTGGTAAAGATGCCGAGGTGAGTTTCGTCGATGAGCGACTGTACGTCCCGTTTCTTCGCCGTGATTACTTCGGCAATTGCGTTGTTCGTATCATCGTCCGCTATCAAATCGCTAATACCAACGCTATACGCGCTCGATTTCATATACTCTGTGACAATATTCTGCATATTGTCTACGAAATCGGCACAATTATTATTTCCGAAATCATTACATACGCGCTGAAGCAAACCTCGTGCGCCATCTCCAAACGCACCTTTATCTAACTGACCTCTAATAAATTTACCGTTGTCAATCTCAATGACCGCGTTTGAGGTTTTGTAGTCATCCTCATCGCCGAACCGACCCGTTTTATATTTCAGCGACATTGGAGGCATAATTTGCGTTAGCAATTCAAAGCTGCTAATCTTCTCGGTGTTCGGAATTTTAGAAACGTCCACCTTATCGTATAACATCAGCATATTCATTGCTTCGCGATGCGTCATTGTAATATTAGGACGAGTGAATTGGTAAGCGCCGAGTAGCGAGTCTTGGAAAATACCGACGATGGTTTTGTTATTCGCCGGACTAATAATCTGCCATTGAACCGCCGCCAGATTTTTTAATTCGGATGCCGATTCGATGTCCTGCGGCATGTGCATGTTCATCTCGTCGCCATCAAAATCCGCATTATACGGTTTGGTATCCGCGACGTTCATGCGAAATGTGTCACCCTCGGGCATAATGACCGTGCTGTGGCACATCATAGACATACGATGTAGGGTCGGTTGCCTGTTAAATAGCACGGGGTCTCCGTTGAGCATATGTCTGTGAACCACATCACCGATGTTGAGCGAAATCGAATCGCGGTCCACGTAACGGAGCGAAATATTGTCCCCGTTTTTCCTCTCCAGAATTTTAGCGCCCGGGTAAATATCTGGACCATTTCGCACGAGCGTCTCCAAATACGACATATTCATTTTGTTGACTCGAACTGGATACGATAGGTTCATCGCGATTTTCTTAGGAACGCCCAGCTCCTTGATTGAAAGGTTTGGGTCGGGCGTGATGACGGAGCGGGCCGAAAAGTCAACGCGCTTTCCCATAAGGTTGCCGCGGATGCGCCCAACCTTTCCGTTAAGACGGTCTTTGATTGATTTGAGCGGACGCCCAGACCGCTGCGCGTGTGCTGCCACCCCAGGTATTTTATTGTCAACTAATGTAGCAATGTAATACTGAAGCAGCATCGTCCAGTCGGTGATTACTGGAGCGGCGGCGTTAGTCTCTATTTTGTTTTGTAGCGTATTATTCGTCTTAATAATATTAACAATTATGTGACTAATATCGTCCTCACTGCGCTGTTGCGAATCGTGCTTAACCGACGGTCTTACCGCAGGGGGCGGAACGGCGAGGACCTGACAGATCATCCAGTCGGGGCGAGACCAGATTGGACTAAACCCCATAAACGTGACGTCCTCGTCGGATATGCGTCTGAATTGTTTAAGGACGATTTCGGGCGTCATTACCATAGTAAGGTTCTCCTTGTCTACCCCGTCGATGTCGTCCCATTCTGCGACGAGCGTTGCGAGACCCTCCTTCTTTAGTTTTGCCGGCTGTAGACAGCCACACCCGTCGTTGGTGTCTTCGCCGCACCTTTTAATTTTGCTCGCGTCACGAAACACCGCGTTCCATCGCGCCTCGTTGGATGATTTAAGCAAGTGTTTAAATTGTTCTTTGCTAATAAGCAGCTTACTACACTTAACGCAGGTACACCTCACGATTTTCATAATCGTGCTCAAATACTGAATGTAAAATAGTGGACGGGCAAGTTCGATGTGTCCGAAGTATCCAGGAGTCTGCATATAGTCCAACCCATCAGTAGGACACACATACCCTGGCTCTAAAACGCCCATTCGCGGGTCAAATAAGCCATTAATTACGGGTTTATTATTTATATAGGTATCGCGATTCGTAATAGCAGCGACCGAACCATTACGAATTTCCTCAGGAGACAAAATACTAAACTGAATTCCAATAATCTTAGATGCCTCTTTAGTATAATTAGCTTTTTTCTTACTATCAGCCATCCTTCTTATATTACGCAAATAATATTTAGATTGTTTTCATTCAATTTTATACTAAATAATTTTATACTAAATAAAAAAATTGAATGAAATATATTTAAATAAATATTACCACACAGTTTAATATGAAGAAGGATAGCAACAATAAACACATTTATCAGACTCGCTCGAAAGGGAAATCTAAGGAGATGGCCGCTAAGTCTAGCGAATCATCGGACGACGACTCTGAATGGCTAACTGATGATGATGCGGAGATCGAGATGGATGATATCCGCAGGATTATTGGAGATATCTTCCCGTCCAAATACATTAAAAATAAAATTATCTCCGCAGAGGAGGATAGAACACAGCTAGACGAGACTACAAAAATGAAAACACAATTTGGTAAAATGAAGGATAAGTTTGAAGGAGGCTCTAATCGTGATTTTTCGATTAAGAAGCCCTCAAAGGGTGAGAAGCCTAAGAGCGAGAAGTCTAAGGGCGAGAAGCCTAAGGGCGAGAAGCCTAAGGGCGAGAAGTCTAAGGGCGAGAAGTCTAAGGGCGAGAAGCCTAAGAGCGAGAAGTCTAAGAGCGAGAAGTCTAAGAGCGAGAAGTTTAAGAGCGAGAAGCCTAAGAGCGAGAAGCCTAAGAGCGAGAAGTCTAAATGTAAGAATACTAAATGTAATAAAAAAAAATCAACGGAAAGTGAGGATTCCAAAATGGATATGCTAATGCAAGAAATGTTTGGTAATCATGATAATATTAATAGCAGTAATGATACTGAAAGTGAATATGAAGACGATACCGAGGATGAAGAGGATTCCACTGAATCGGAGACTGAATCTGAAGAAGAATCGGGTGAAGATAGCGAGAGCGGCTCGTCAGACGAGGACGAAGATGCGGTAATTGAATTCGGAAAATCTGGACTATTCAATATCCTATTAACGATGGGGCAGAAAATGGACGAGCTGGACGCTGAAGACGAGAGCGAAACGGAGAGCGAGGAGAGTGATGAGAGCGAGGAGGAAGATGAAAAGGAAGAAGAAAAGGAGAAAAAGAAAAGGAAAAATAAAAATAAGCATAAAAACTCTGGGGACACCGAAGTCGATAGTTCTGATGAGGAGGACGCAATTACGGATATGGAGGCGTATACCAAAGTTCGTGCTATGATTAGCGGGCTTAGCGATAAGGACAAAAATAATAAGGAGATGCGGTCTATTATTAAGGATTTTGAGACTCGCGAAAACAAATACAAAAAAAAAGAGAAAAAACAGACTCAAAAGGTGAGAAACAAAAACGCAGAGAAGTTCCAAAAAGTAATCAAGGAGAAGAACTCGCTGAACGATACTAAATTCTTCAGAGACCGACTCACGGTTGATGAACAGAATAAGGTATTGCTAGAAGTAGAGGAGCTTAAGAAACATATGGAGGTGGACAAACCATATCGCCTTACACTAATCGACGCAGATATTCCGGTTATTTATAAGTCTATCGCCTTCAAGAAAATTAATTCACTAAAATACATGGACGAGGGTGGTGGCGAGTATTATAAAATCAAGAATTGGGTGGACACGTTTATGCAAATCCCGTTCAACGAATACAGAAATATTCCTCTTACTATTGACGATGGTGTAGAGAAATGCCACGAATTTATGAAGCAGTCAAAAAAAACTCTGGATGAGGCTGTGTACGGAATGGACGACGCCAAACTACAGATTATGCAGATGGTTGGGCAGTGGATTGCGAATCCAGAGGCAATTGGTTCTGCCATTGCGATTAAGGGACCAATGGGGACAGGTAAGACTACTCTGGTAAAGGACGGTATCAGTCAAATTCTGGGAAGAGAATTCGCATTCATCGCGCTAGGAGGTGCCACTGACTCTAGCTTTCTTGAGGGTCACTCATACACGTATGAAGGGTCGACGTGGGGTAAGATTGTAGATATTCTTATTCAATGTAAATCAATGAATCCGGTAATTTACTTTGACGAATTGGATAAAGTAAGCGAAACACCTAAAGGCGAGGAGATTAACGGAATATTGACCCATCTTACGGATACGACACAGAATAGCAAGTTTCACGATAAATATTTCTCGGAGCTCGATTTTGACCTTAGTCGGTGTCTCTTTATATTTAGCTACAACGATGAGTCTAAGGTAAATCCTATTCTAAAGGACCGCATGTATCGTATCCAGACAAAAGGATATGATGTCAAGCAAAAAACGATTATTGCTAAAAATTACTTGATTCCGAAGATTAAAGAGCAGGTGAAATTTAAGGAGGAGGACATTGTTATTTGCGATGAGGTAATTAAACACATCATTGAGAAATATACCGATGGAGAGCAGGGTGTTAGAAATCTAAAGCGTTGTCTGGAAATTATCCATACCAAACTGAATCTTTACCGTCTTATGAAGCCAGAGACAAATCTATTCGAGAAGGACATGAAATTGAAAATTGTGTTTCCGGTCAGTGTTACTAATGAAATAGTTGACAATATGATTAAAATTACCGAACAGACTGGTAATTGGCATCATATGTATAACTAATCGCGCGATTCCTAATTAGCAACCACACAAACCCATATTAGAAATCCATATTTTTAAAATATAAATGCTATTGTTTTTATATTTTAAATTACTCCTCCATTTTTCTATTACCGCCACGTTTATTGATAAACGTGATTTGTTCGGGTGTGGCGCACACACATCCCTTTGAGCTGCTATATGTGGACGGGCAGCAGTTTGGACTGATTTCATTTTCACCGAACAACGATAATTTCCCCTCTGGTAGTGGGACACCTAGTCCCTTAACATTTGTCTCTAACTTATTGGACTCATTGGGTTTAACGAGGTAGCTCCCCTTAACCCCATCGCCCATCGAGTAGTCAATTGCCGCACCGGCTAAGTTTGTACCAATTATGAAGCCCTCGCGAACTCCACCCGCACAACTACAGAAGGAGGTTGTTGCTATTATACAACCAATAAATATAGAAACAATTATAATTTCGAGCCTCATTTTAAACCCAAGAATATTTATGGTCATTATAAAAAATATATAGATTTTAATTATATTGAGTTTGTAATCCGTTAGTAATTGATCCTTAATATAATTATGCTACTGATTTTGATGAGGAACCGTTATTATCCTCCCAATCGTGAAATATCCAATCTCCTATGGGAATACTGTGATTAGTAGTAATCAAACACGATAAAACTGGACACTCCTTCGTTGATATGCGCGATGGATTCTCTCCACGCAGGTTGTTAACGGCGACGAATTCCTTGATTATTGGGTCATATACCAGATGCGTCCCAGTAACATATATGGTATCGTTATCTTCACCTTTTTGTATTTCATACATTTTGTTGATTATATTTCCATGTTCATCAATATTGTTTAATTTCATTACAGATACAACTCTTGTTCCATTTTTGAGAATCGTATTTAGTTCTAAATCCTTCATGGCAATTAACTCTCCAGAATGTGTCTTAACCTTTGTATCTGGATCAAAGCATTGATTTGCCGATTTTTTTGCCTCATTTATACAAATAATTAATATTATCAATATAAAGCTGGCTGTAGCCGCAAATACACTTGCGGAGTAAGCAAACGGAGATATTATGGCACCAAGTGCCCATCCGAAGACTGGAATGGCATATGCTATCGTCGCTGCTATTGCAAGCGCAATTGCTGCAGCAATCAATATGCCTATGAAAATTCCAAACATTCGTATAAGTAAATCGAACGTGCCAAGAAGTGTAAACAACGGACCCATCAAAGCATAAAGAGTTAATATTATAGTAGCCTGTAATTTGTTGAACATATCCTTCACCGATATAATGAAATCCTGTAGAGGTATAATCAACGCGCGAAGGGACGCGTATATTTTCTCAAATATACCCGACGACGTTCCTTGCATATTTGCTAATTGATTAAACACTTCTCTTATTTGAAGTGCTAGTTCCATAAATAAATTATTAATCATCTGAAAAGATAGATATATAGGAGCAAACGCTCCATCAACGATGCTCTTAAGGATTGATTGACCACAATACATGAAATTTTTCTGAGTGAATTCAAATACGGTATCGCCATCGGGTTTATTGATGAACCCTGCAAATGGAATAATCGACGGTCTACATTTATTATTGTCCCAATCAGCCTTTATAGGTTGTAGATTATTTACTACAGAATAATATGCCATTATTAGTGAAAATAAAACACATATTACCAAAGTAATAATTAAATCAATACCATATAAATTAAGAAACCCTGCCTTTTTATATAAATTACTTACATCTGTAAATACCGAATCAGATAAACCGCTCATATATAGTATGTTGATAATATTGATGTATCCTATTCTTATTGGATACTCTTGGAAGAGGACCCATTATTATCCTCCCAATCGTGAAATATCCAGTCTCCTATAGCTATTGTGTGGTCTGATGTTATAAGACACGTTAATTCGCGACACTCCTTTGTCGATAACTTACATTTATCTCCGGCTTCTAGGTTTTCAACATTAACATATTCTTTTAGTTTAGGGTCGTATACCAGATGGGAGCCTGTAACATATATGTGTCCGTTATCTTCACCACTCTCAATTTCATACATTGATGAGTTGATATTTCCATCCGAATCAAGATTACTTATTCGCATTACCGACAATACAGTAGAACCATTCTTTAATTTTGTGTTTAACTCGATATCTTTCATTGGAATTAATTTACCGGAATAAGTCATTACCTTTGTATCAGGGTGAAAACAATTTGGATCGTCGTTGCTAAAGATTCTCATTACATCTCCTGGAGGACCGTTATCTATACTTTTAATTAAAGTACCAATCCCGGTAATTATTTTATAAAGTATACTAATAACTGCTGTTATTTTACCGAATACGTCCTTAATGTTAATAATCATCAATTGAAATTGAACTATTAATTGAAAAAACGCTCCATATATTGCTCTAAAAATATCGGCCAATAATTCCCTTATATTTGTAATCATATCAAAACCGCCAGACAAACCGTCTGTAAATGTAGTTCCCATATTAGTAATTAAACTAAGGTCTAAATTGACAGGTTGTAATAGATATTTCATATAGTCGCTCTGCATTGTCTGAATACATTGAGTGAAATTTTCGAATTCATCATGTCCGAAGACACCCGCAAATGGCATTACCATAGGATTACACTTCCATACGGGCCAATTTTTTTTTATATTATCCATTTGAATCGCTAAAATAATATAGGCATGAAGACACATAAATATAAGTATTACCAATATAAATCTAGACCAATCGGAAAATGTCATAATAGATAATAGTGCGAAAATTATTTATTATATTACTAGTTTATTTATCGGGATAATTTCCGGTGTCTACGAACCCACACTCCTCGTGTGTTTCGAGTCCGCTT
>Ga0257106_1001599_pt1 | contig 11026 bp, 8 predicted proteins | sample LP_taG_3_FD_190177 | JGI IMG/M metagenome (GOLD analysis project Ga0257106, IMG submission 190177) | Marine microbial communities from Northeast Subartic Pacific Ocean, Canada - LP_J_2011_P26_10m | ecosystem: Environmental > Aquatic > Marine > Oceanic | place: Canada: Northeast Subartic Pacific...
TGCGAGGACGGGACGCTTCGCATATGGGAGCCGAGTGAAAGAGCCGGTGAACTTTCACCAAACGACGAAGCGTCGTCAACCGACGGCGCATCCGAGTCTGGGTCCGAGGCAGGGCAAACGCCGGAGGAATCGCGACTGGAGGATTATTTAGATGGCGAGGAGTCGTGGCTGCGTAAGGTGATGCCCGGGCACCAAGGGAGGGTGGCGGCGGTGTGTGAGCTCTGGGATCACTCGCTGGCGTCCGCGGGGATGGACAGGACGATTCGTTTCTGGGACTTGCAGACCCGGAAGGAAGCGCACTGCGTCCCGGACGCGCACGAGAACGCGATGCACTCGCTGGAGCGATGCGCGCTGCGGGAGGAGATCGCCACCGCGGCGCTCGGCGAGGACCGCGTGAAGATATGGCGCGCGAGCGGGCCTTACGACCCGGACGAGGAGGAGGGCGCCAGGCTCGTGGGCCGTCTCGCCGGGCACGTCGAGGCGGTCACCGCGGTGAAGTGGTGCGAGTGGCGCGAGGTTTGGATCACGGCCTCAAACGACCGTACGTTCAGGCTGTGGTGCCCGCGGAGCTTGGAGACGACGCGGTGCCTCACGTTCAGGGGGGATTCCATCACGGCGATGGCGCTCGACGCGCGCAACGGGAAGGTACTCGCGGCGATGACGGATCGGAAGATGAGGGTGTTTGACCTGGCGAGGATGGAGGGACGGAAGGACAAGCACGGCAACTGGATCGACGACGGCGTCAAAGGCAATGAAACGAAAGAGGAAGAGGCCGAGGATGCGTCGGAAGGGACGGAGAAGCCGACGGGGACTGAGGAAGGAGAGGAGACACCGAAAGAGGAAGAGGAGGAGAAGGTCCTTCACCCAAAAGTAGAGGAACCGCCGCCGCCGAGGGTCCCCAACTTCGCCGGCATATACGTCGACGACGACGCCGAGGCTGACCACATCTTCTGCGGGCACGCCGACCTAATCCGCGCCATCGTGTGCACGCCGGGTAAGGCGCAGTACATGACCGCGGGGTGCGACGGCGACGTGAGGGTGTGGCTCGCGCCCGACAACCCGGGCAGATCCTCGGCGTCGCCGCCGGAGGACGATTCATCATCCGGGTCCATCGGCCACGAGTTGGACAAGGGCGTGGGCGAGTTCGAGCGCAAGAACCCGTTGGTGGTCCCGGAGAGCATACGTGCGCCGGACCCCGCGGCGAAGATGATCGCCAGACAGTTGGAGGAGACTACGCGGAGGGAGCTCGAGGCCGAGGCCAGGTCGGCGATTGCAGAGGAGACTCGCCGCGAGCGTGAGATGTCCACGAAGTGCGGTAGGATGTTGTGCGGTCTGCAGGATACGCTTCTGGGTCGCGGGGATGCGTCCGAGCCGGTCAAGACGAAGGTTCGAGCCGGAGGACGATGATGGATCACGCGGATGTGCACAATCTTTCTGCTTATGTACAATAAACAAAGTTAACAACCGGGGGACAAACACGCAATGCCGCGATACAATATCTCACACTGGCACCACGTTTGGCACCGGGGTGCAGAGCCACATGCGCTCCTTGGACTCGTCGCCCTCCCAGTCGCACACCACGTCCAGGGACAGCGCGTCTCCCTCGATGGGCAGCTGAATCTTGCGGTCGTTCCCTTCCTGCCAGTGCATCTCCCCGCTCATCCCTTTCTCCTTATCCTTCTCGCTCAAACCGCCCTCGACGACAAACTTGAACTTGAAAACGGACCCCTGGGGGATGTGCACGGTGGTGGACCAAGTGCCGTCCTTCTTCTGATACTCCATCTTCGGAGCGGCGGCGGCGTCCCAGGCGCCGAGCTCGGAAATATCGCCGCAAACCACGACGCCCTCGCCGAACACCGTCTTGACGTTGACCGAGAGACGCACCGGGACCGTGGCGTTGATCGGCGCCGGGTCCCTGGGGTCCGGATCACCGCCCTCTTGGGCGTCGCCCTCGGCACCTGACTCGGAACCTGACTGCTTGGTCGTCGGCTTGGGCGCGACGTTGGACTTGACGTCGGCAGTCATGTCGCCGTATCGGCCGTCGACGTTGCCGAGGTTGATGTCGTGTAGCTCCTGGAGCAACGCGTCCTTCCGGCGCTTGGCCAGCGCAGCCTCGGCATACTCCTGCGATAGTGACGATTCCATCTCCTTGGTCTCCTGGACCAGCAAGTCGGTCTCGATCTCGACGAGCCTTCGGAGGATGGCGGCGGATGTAGACGCCGTGACGTAGTCGCGCTCTTGGACGGCTCGCGCCTCGAGGTCGATGTGCTTGGCGCGGGCCTCGCGGACGTCCGCGATGTACTCGGGCTCGAGGCTGCCGGAGTAGCGTTCGCGGAGGGCGTGCGCGTCTTGGTCCATGGTGGTGGCCGCGTGGACGTTGTGCTCGTGCGTGGCTCGCGCGCGGTCCTCCTCGGAGACGGTGGGTGTCGCGTGGGTGATGTACTGCGCCTCTTCGTGCGCGCGGATCATGGCGGTGGCTTCGGTGTGCGCGGACGCGATGGCGTTGTTGTTGAGCTCGGTGGGCCTCGCGGGCTGGTTCGGGTCGACGTACGGCTCGCGGTTGCCGACGGGCATGTTGTACATGTTGCCGTTGTACTGCTGCTGCTGCGCGCGAACGACGAGGGCGCTTTTCCCCCGAGGCGTCGTTTTCGCATTTGAAGGGTGCGGCGCGGGTTGGACGCGTCGCGGGGTGAACAAAACGCGCGGGTTCGTCGCGCGGGCACCGAGAGTGACCGTGGAGGCCATCGCGGTGGTCGGGAAGGCCGGCATTGTCGTTGGTGGTGAGTGCGGACAGCCAAGTGCGGGCGCAATTGTTACTTATCCGGGTTGTTCTTTATTACACGTCAGCGCCAATTTTGCCTCCGTCGGTGTTAAACTCAGTGGACGGGGCGCGGACAGGGGACACGCGATGCCGGAGGAGGAGACAGGGCAGTATGGGACCTTCCTCCGGGCGATGCCCGCGGCGCACACCTACCTCGGGGACGTGCGAGATCTCCCGGGCAATTCCGACATCCGATACGAGCTCTCCAGGTCGGGGGGACCCGTCCGGTGCAAACTGCCGCTGCTACCTGTGCCATATCAGTGTCTCTTCCCGGGCGACACCCTCCCGCTCATGGTACCCAGCGACGACCCGCTGACCCGTCGGGTCGTCCACCGCGCCATGGCGGCACCCCCGCCTCTCAAAGGTCTCTTCTGCGCCCTCACGTTCGTCCCGGAGATGTTCGACATGGCCGTCGAGGACCCCGAGTCCGTCGTCGGCACCGTGATGGAGATCCGACAGATGGACGACGCGCGAGAGGACTCTCCCCTCAGCGTGGTCTCCAGGGGCATCCTCAGGCTCCGGGTGGTGGACCTCGACTGGCTCACCCAGCTCGCTCGCGCCCCACCGGACATGCGCCACATCGGCGTGCGCGCCGCGACGTCCGTGGACGTCGAGTGCGACATCCTCCCCGAGGAAACCTTCCCGCGTCAACACGGACTCCCAAAAAACGCATTCGCCCGAAGCCACCGATCCCTCGCGCTCACGCCGCACAGCGCCGCGGTGTACCGAGCCTTCGACGCCAACCTCCTCGCGGAGCGCGTGAGGCGGAGCGCGTTCATAGCGCTCACGGTGCGGGACGTGGAGGCCTTGCCGAAGGATCCGGAATCGCTATCGAACGCCGTCGCGTCTCGTTTGCCACTGGACGCCACCCAACGCTGGCGTTTACTTAGCTCAAATTCCACCGTGGAGCGCCTCAAGCTGGTGCTGGACTTCCTCAAGGAGAGCGCGTCCTGTGACTTATTGCTGACGTGCGCACGGTGCGGCGTGGGTTTGGCCAAGATGTCGGACATAGTTTTGGTGTCAGACGCGGGCGCGACTGGATCGTTCGTCAACCCCGGCGGCGCCGTCCACGACATGATCACCGTGAGCGGTGCATCCGCGGGTCCCAAGCTGCGGCTGCACGGTGTGCCGAGCAGCGAGCACAGCTGGTTCCCGGGGTACCAGTGGACCATCGCGTCGTGCGGGACGTGCGGGACGCACATGGGGTGGAGGTTCACTCCCGAGCCGGACGAGACCAACGCGGAGGAAGCCGCCGCGCTGGACGCGTTCGTCGAGGTCAACGAGCGTTTACCCGTCGCCGCGCGGAGGTTCGCGGACGAGAGCTCGAGACGCGCGATGGACACCGCGAGGACGATGGGCGGGAGGCGCGAGGCGGAGTTTTACGGGATCCTGAGGCGCGCGACGGTCGCCGCCGAGGAGGACCAAGGGCCGGGCCCCCGACTTCAGGTGCGGCGGGTCAGGGACGACGTGGTGATCGCGTTCGACGATGGCGATGAGGACGACGACGATGAGTTCGAGCTCGTGGATGATGGGAGCGACGATGTGGGGGATGCGGACGACGACGAGGTGTCCGTGGATTGAATCTAGATAGACGTAAAGGTAGAACGCGACGATAAGAGTACTTAGCAGCAAACTTTGATCTCTCGTGCGAAGCGCTAATAACATTCATTCCTCAAGGGCGCACCGCGGAAGGGTCCGGGGTGTGTGGATTCATGACGGCGCTGGACGATGCGGAGCGACTTCTGGTGAGCGGATCTTTCGAACGGGCGAAGGGCGAGGCCGCCGCCGCACGCAAGGATGCGCGGTCCACGTCGGAGCGCGTCGCCGCCGAGTGCGTATGGATTCAGGCCGAGTATAAATTGGGGGGATTGACGCGACACGACTTGGACGCCGCGCGCATGGTGACCGTGTTCGGGGAGGAGTTCCATCGCGCGAGCGTGTTGCTCTGGAGCAGGCTGAGGCTGGCGGACCCTACGGACCCAACCGAGGCGGAGGCGGCGGCCGAGAAGGCGCTCACGCGAATCTTCGAGCGAACCCTCGCCGATCGACGAAAGCCGAAGGAGGACGGGGACAAGGACGCGGAGATCGTGCCCAGCGCCGCGTGGCTCTACGCCGTCCACCTGACGTCCCAACGCCGGGGTCGAGTCCGGGATGCGAGGGCGTGGCTCATGAGCCGCGTGAACGAAGGCACGCTCCCGGCGGATGCGTGGCGGACACTCGACGCCGAGGTGGAGGCATCGACAAAGACCTCGGCATCCACAAGCAGCGACGCTCCCGACGGTGAGATCCAGCCCGTGGATGACGACGACGATGTACTATCCGAGGTGGTGAAGCCCCCGAGGAGACAGAAACCGTGGGAGGATGGAAGACCGGAGAGGACGGGTGGGAACGTGGGTAATGGGCACTCGAGCACGGCGGCGAGTAGCGGCGCAGACGCAAACGCCGACGGTGATAGCTTCGGGGTTACCTCGATGGTCAGGTCGGCCGCAAGGCAGCTCGGGGTGGCCGAGGCTGACGTGCGGGGTATCAGTCCGGCGGTGGCTGGTGCGGTTGTGGTGACGGCGGGTGTGGTTGCGTTTTCGATGGTATCGGAGGTTAGGCGGGCGTGGGGCGGGAGGTCGCGGCGGCGGTGACGGGTCGCCGGCGCAAAGGACGTCAGCGCGCGAAGGAACTTGGTAGACAAGTAGCTAGGTGCAGACAAGAACTGTTCATTATGAAGAAGGAATGGAATGAAGCGGACGCCCCAGCGGAGCCCGAAGAACTCGTTCGCGAAGCCTACAGGGACGGACTAACCACGCATGAGGATGCAGTCTTTGGCCTGAACAACTAGACGCGCAACGCGACACTTCCTGTCGACCTAAGAGTTAGCACGTAGAGCGAATCCACGTAGAGCCCGTAGACGAACTCCTTTCGATTCGTGGGAAATCGGTTTGTATACATATGACGTCTCAGATTCCCAGTCAGTGGTGCATTTGTGCCACCTGTCATTGCACGGCTCGCAGTAACGTTCGTCGCATTTTTCGCAGTACGTACTGCACTCTTTACAGAATATGTCGTCGCAAGCGCAGCAGTCCGTGGATCCTCGTTCATTGCAGTCATCGCACAGTGTGGAGTAGCATTCGTCATTTGAACAATAGCCATATTCGGGAGCGGTGCCACAGCCTTTGCACCAAAAGCCGTCGCAGGCATCGCACATAACAAAATACCGCTCGTCTTTACCCTCCTCGCAGGGCAGACAAATCGCGTCCCAGCATCCCTCGCGAGTGTCACTTCCGGAGCAAATAAGGCAACCCGGTGCAGTATGATTATTAGAGCACGCTTCACAAAACTCGAGGTCACAGATGCTGCACGACATGTAGGGATGTTCCCCAGGGCACTCTTCCCGGTCTGCGCACACGAACTCCTTGTCGCAGTAATCACAGAGCTTCAAAACAACTTCATCATATTCCACACACTGCGAGCAGTAAGGGTGTTTGCAACCCTTGCACTGACCGCCTTCACCTATGATACAATCACAATTGGTGCACTGGCACAGGTCGAAGGGAGCTTGCAATGACTTTTCAACGTCGGGCTCGTGGCGAATATACGTCCAAAGACTGACTAAGGAGGAGGAGGACTCGGCTTCGTCCAAACCATCGAGGTCGCATCCACCGAGCATGAGGCGATCGAGTCGGTTCTCCTTGGGCCGCGTGTGAATATCCGCGCATTTAAGAAACCAAGATACGTCGAATTCCACGGACAATGCTTTGCAACCGCGGAGGTCAAGCACTTGCAAGAAACTGAGGCAAACAGGTTGTGGCACGTATCTGAGAATAGGCAGGCCACAAAGCGCGGAGCTGTGTATCTCCAACACTCTGAGCTCATCACCTGCATATACAATCAGCTGCTTCAAGTTTGGAGCAACTGCGTCGTTGGACAACCTCTCCGCGACAGCTCCTTCGACCACGAGCGAGTCGTGGTGGAGCCCCCAGCAGCCAGGTGACCCAGCCGCTGACCTCCACACCTTGGAAACGCACGCGAGCGCGAGTCGATCGCGGATATCGGGCAAGTGAGCGACGATGAGCGAGGCGACGCTCTCATCGACCTCGAGCGGGGCGACTTGCGCGGCCATGGTCGCGTCGTTGTCGTCTGGGAAAAGCAACGACTCGCGTCTCTGAAAATGTGGTGAGTCCAGCTGTCCAGTTTCGAGAACGGCGGCGTTTCAGGACAGGATAAAGCCCGACGTACCGAGAGGCGCTCACTTCGACGGGCGCATCCGCTCGACCGAACCGCGCCGCGCATCCACCGCACGCGCTCACGCACATCCTCGGCAGTCGTCACACCACCGCGATAGACATGTCCTCCGCCTCCGCGCTCTTCGCGCCCACATCCGTCCGCGGACTTCGCGGCTCCCCCGATCGCGTCGTCGCCCGTCGTCGCTCGGGTGCCCGCTCGTCCGTCGCGGTCACCGCCGCCGCCGATGCCGTCAAGTTCTACAAGTACCAGGGCCTCGGCAACGATTTCGTGCTCGTGGACAACAGGGACAGCTCGGAGATCAAGCTCTCCTCCGAGCGCTGCGCGCAGCTGTGCGATCGCAACTTTGGCATCGGCGCCGACGGCGTCATCTTCGCGATGCCCCCGGGCTTCGTGCAGGCCGACGAGGACTACTCCATGCGCATGTACAACTCCGACGGCACCGAGCCCGAGATGTGCGGCAACGGCATCAGGTGCCTCGCTAATTTCGTCGCCAAGATGGACGGCGCCGAACCCAAGGCGTACAAGGTTGGCACCCTCGCGGGCCTCATCCAGCCCGAGGTTCGTGCCGACGGCCAGGTGAGCGTCGACATGGGCGAGCCCGTTCTCGACCCTCCCAAGGTCCCGTGCACCTTCGACGCCACCCAGGACGGCGCCGCGGTCCGCGCCAAGATGGAGGTCGACGGCGAGACATGGCTCGTCACCGCGGTGAGCATGGGCAACCCCCACTGCGTCACCTTCGGCAAGGAGGGCCAATGCGACGCGGGCGGCATCAAGCTCGACGAATTCGCCCTCTCGCACTACGGCCCGATGTTCGAGAAACATCCAACCTTCCCGGCCAAGACCAACACCGAGTTCACCGAGGTGGTGAACAGGAACTACGTCAAGATGCACGTGTGGGAGCGCGGCGCGGGTGCCACCCTCGCCTGCGGCACCGGCGCGTGCGCCACCGTCGTCGCGGCGGTGCTGGAGGGGAGGACGGAGAGGCAGTGCACGGTGGAGCTGCCCGGCGGGCCGCTCGAGATTGAGTGGCGCGAAGCCGACAACAGGGTCATCATGACCGGACCCGCCGAGCTCGTCTTCGACGGTACGTGCACCACCGCCTGAGAGAGAGACTCATTCATTTAATCCCGTATCATTAATCGCGCTAGAGTGAGTGTGCTCATTCGTCCTCGTCGTCGCCGAGTTCGTCGCCAAACGCCTTTAATCGTTTTTGTTCATCCTCCTCTGTTGACTCGAGGCCGGCTTTCGCAAAGTTGGTGAATCCGTCCCACATCGACGCCTCCAGCTGCCGGCCCCCGAACCACCTCCCCTTCATCGCGTCGACGCACTTATGCGAATCAGCGCCATCCTTGAACCGCACGGAGACCACACCCTCGGGGTTGGTGGTGAACACCTTCACCTTGTCAACCGCGCCGAATTTTCCGCACTCAGCCTCCACGTCCTCCTCGAGCTCCACCCTAAAGTTCAAATCTCCGAACATCTCGTCCAGCGTGAACATGTGCTTGATGATCACCGTCGTCTTTTTCCTATCCTTGGTGTCGTCGAAGCCTCCCCACCCGAGCTCAGCCTCCTGCTTGGCGATGGCGGCGGCTTTGCGCTTCTTGCCGCCCTGGCGCTTTTTGGCCACAAAGTCCCCCTTCATCTCAAACTTCGCGGCGGTCACCGTCATGTTGGTGCCCATCGTGTGCCTGAACGGCGCCCCGTCCAGGATGGTACACGCGAGCTGGACGCTGGGTTCCTTGAGGTAGGTCACCAGCCCGTCTCCTTTCAACGCGTTCGTCTCTTTGTCCCTGTAGAGTTTGATCCGCGGCGCGGCGGTGTCACCGTCGAGCTTGACGACGCCGCACTTGCTGAACACCTCCTTCACCTCGTCCACGTCGACGTCGTCGGGGAGGCCCGTGACGTAGACGGATGTGTTGGTCTTGAGGTTGAACCACCCGGAGCCGTCGCCGTTGTCCGCGTTCGCCACCCTGGCCTCCTCTCGCTTGGCGCGTCGCTCCTTCTCCTTCTCGATGGCGTTGATGGCCATCGCGCTCATCTTCGGCGCGGTTGGATCTTCGGGCGCCTTCTTGGGATCGGGCCCGACGTCGTCGTCGTCGTCGCCGCCGCGCTTCAACGCCGCGACCGCCTTCTTCGCGTCGTTGAGGGAAGGGATCGTGTCGTCTTCGTCCTGGAAGACCATGTCGGCGGCGCTCCAAGTCGGCGGCGGGGCGGCCGCGGGCGGGGCCATCACGTCCTCCCCCTTCGGCTTGTAATTCCGGGTGGCGCGATCCCAGACGTACATCGTCCCGTCGTCGTCCTCGAACTCGAGCTCCTCGGGGGTGCCATCGCCGGTATCGTCATCCTCCACGGCTGCCGTCTCCACCGCCGCGATCTCAGCCTGGAACGCGGCGAGTTCATCCTCGGCGGACATGGTGACGCCCGCGCCTCGGACAATGGGAGAATCGGGCCTTTATTAGCTTTCGTGACTTCGGCGGAAGGGAGCCAGACCATCGCGCGCGGCCGGGTCGACGACGGAAACACATGGCATCGTCATCACTCGTTGCCGCGTGTATCGCGCACCCCTTAGCATCCCCCGCGGTAGCCCCGGGGGGCTCGAGGCCCAGCCCCCGGCCCGCCCCGCGATGCCGCGCGCACCCCAACAACGCGGGATCCCGACGGAAAAACTCGGGGCGGCAGGTCCGCAGGGATGATGACCTGGTGACCCCCCAAGGGACGTACCCCGCACCTTGGGCGGCTGACCTGGCGGAGATCTTCGAGTGGGACGATGTCCTCGAGGCGGCGGGGCGGCCATTCGCGGGCGAGAACGCGAACGGTGACCCGTCATCAGTATCGGACGACGCCGCCGCCGCCTCGTCGTCGAGCGCCAGGCACACCCGCATCGTCCTCGACGGCGCCAACATCGCGTGGTCCATGGGAACCTCCGTACGATCCCGATTCAAGTGCAGGCAGTTCCCGCTCTCCGCCGGCATCGTCCGCGCCCTGGAACACGAGCCGTGGAAGGCCCGGGGCTTCGACGTCGTCGCCTTCCTCCCGAAGGAATACGCAGTCGGAGGCCTCCAAACCGTCTGCGACGGCGGCGGCAGAGCGACTCTCAACGCGGAGAAGGTGCGGTACCTGGGCAAAGGCACCTGGGTCAACACCGAGCTCATGGACCTGGTGGACGCCGGCGCGGTGCGCCTCGTGGCCCGGGGCGAGGGCACGGAAGGACGCAAGAGCGACGACCTGACCATCATCGAGTACGCCAAAGAGAACGACGCGTGGATATGCTCAAACGACCAGTTCCGCGACCACAGGCGGAACCGACAACTGGGGTTCTCCGGAGCCAGGGACCTGAAGGCGTTCGCGCGGACCCGCCGGTTCGAGCACGCATTCCAGGTCGCCCCGGGGCTGGACGATGGCTTGTTACTGGCGATGAGGGAGAGCGCGGGGTGGACGCCTCTGATCGGGGTGAAAAACGCGACGTGCCGCGACGGATCCGCCGTGCCGGAACCGCGAACGTCCCAAAACCGGAAAAAAGCGATACGAACCGCCGCGGACGACGACGCCATGGCCTCGGTGATGAACGGGCTGATGGACACGGGCGGGCGCGAGGGTAACACCGGAGACACGCACGACGACGTCGACGAAGAGTGCCAAATCGACCTCGAGAGTTTAGGCGGCGACGGGTTTGGAGCGAGGACCCGCAACGATAACGCCAACGCGTTGGGTGGCGTGTTCCCGTACTACGCCGCGCCGCAGGAGTGCGTGCCGGTGTTCTTCGAGCCGATGCCCACGGCGGCGATGATCGCGGCGAGGAAATCGTTCCTCAACAGGCAGGGATGGCAGATGGCGACGGCGGGGTCGACGACGCAATGACAAAAATTTATTAATCGTCTGAAAAAATTAACACTCGCGTCCCGGCCCGAGGGGCGTTCACACGTTTCTGGGCCGGGGAAAGAACCCCCCGCGTCCTCCCCGTCCACCCCT
>Ga0257106_1001600_pt1 | contig 11017 bp, 9 predicted proteins | sample LP_taG_3_FD_190177 | JGI IMG/M metagenome (GOLD analysis project Ga0257106, IMG submission 190177) | Marine microbial communities from Northeast Subartic Pacific Ocean, Canada - LP_J_2011_P26_10m | ecosystem: Environmental > Aquatic > Marine > Oceanic | place: Canada: Northeast Subartic Pacific...
TGAAAATATTGTTTCATCTGGGACTAAAATTAATATCGATTATTATCTAAATAATATAATTGATGAAGATGCTCAAAAAGAAATTTACGATTACTTTCTAGAAGATGCTGAATCAGATGACATTAGCGAGGCTTATGAAGAATTTGATGGTGATTATAGCGAGGATGAACTTAGGTTAATGAAAATTAAGTTCATGAGTGAAATGGCTAATTAAATATTTTTATTTTATATCTTTTTTCAAATCCATCTATTCCGGATAGCCCTCCAGAATGTAAAGCAATAATTTTTTTATTCTCTAATTTCTGGTTTTTTTTAAGTTGATCTACTAAACCAAAAAACATCTTCCCAGAATAAATTGGATCCGTCATAAGCCCTGTGATTTTATAAAATTCTCGCATGAATAGTATTAGCTCTTCACTGTATTTGGCATAACCACCAAGATGATAATCATGATTTAAAATCCAATTTTTTGAAAAAGGTTTTTTTAATTCAGATTCAAATTTTTTAGAAATATTTTCTCCAATTGTATCAGCCCCTTTTAGTACAACTATACCAAAACAAGATTGAGATTTCTTTAAGGAGGAAGCTATTCCAGAAAAAGTTGCTCCTGTTCCCACCTCACAGAAAATGCAATCAAAATCGTTTTCAATTTCATTCACTATTTTTTGACAACCTTTTATTCCGTAAGCATTAGACCCACCTTCTGGAATGAAAAAAAAATCATTGTACTTTTCTTTACAAAAATTTTTAATCCATTTTGGATTCTTATAATCGTTTCTGTTTATATATTCGATAATTGCTCCGTAAGACTTGCATTTCTTTAAAATATCATTCAAAGGGCTGGTTTGCTCACCCCTTACAAGAAGAACACATTTTATAGAATGGACCCTACATATATACGAAAGAGCTAAAATATGAGAGGAATAAGCCCCTCCAATAGAAACAATTCCCTTTTTAGAAATAGAATTAAAATATTTTAAATTGTATTTTAATTTTCTCCATTTATTACCTGAAATAATAGGATGGATTAAATCATCTCTTTTTACGTAAACTTGATTTGAAACTCCGTAATAAGAAAGATCTAGCTTCTGTAATGGAGAATTATTAAAATCCATGAATTTTAAGGATGGGCAACATGAATTATTTCTAAAACTGTTCTAAAAGCAACACTTTTACCGGAATACTTATCTTGATATTTTTTTTGTAATTGGGATGAAAATTTTGACTGATATAAATTATAATCTTCCCAAGATTTTAATAAATATTGAATACTATAAGAAAGTCCGCCATCTTCCTCAGCATGAATTTTAGCAACTTTATTCTCTATAAATAAACCAGTAGACAAAACATCTGGGATATGAACATCCTTCATCCAAAGAAGCCACTCTTGATGAATGTCGTGGTCGATATTTACGGTAATATTATATAAAATCATCCTGAATCTTTTTCAATTTTCTCATTAGTATTTCCAGCTAGTTTTCTAAATCTTTTTCTAGATTCTGCAGCATATAAACTCCCTTTATGGTCAAAAAGAATGGTCTTAAAATATTTTTTTGCTTGGTCAAAGTCTTTGATTTTTTCTTCATAAATAGAAGCTATTAAAAATAAAGAATTATCTAGTAAAATAGAATTAGGGTAATTGTCAACAAGTAATTTGAAATGCTCGACAGCTTTTTGGTAATTGTGTTTTTTTAAATCAATTTTTGCTTTTCTGAAAATAATTTCATCATTTAAAGAATGGTTTTTGAAATTCTTTAGTATAGAATCATATAAAATAATTGCTTTTGAAAATTGTTGTTGAAAGGTGAGCATATCGGCATAAGAAAATAATTTCATGGCAACTTCTGAGGTGTCCATATTGTAATTATCTGAAATTAATACAGAAAGCTCTAAGGCGTCATTGGCTATTAGCTTGGAGGTGGATGCTTTCAAAACTTTAAGTTGTGCTTGACACCAATCATATTCACCTGAAAAATAATATACTTGGGCATTTTTAAATTTTGCTAAATGTCCTAATTGGTCGTCTTTAAATTGTTTTTCAATCTGAAGATACATTAAGGATGCTTCCCAAATATTATCCTCCAAAACAAGAATATTGGCTAGTTTCAATTTTGCATTTCCTTTTTGTTTTTCCTTTAATCTTGGGATTAAAATTGCGTTATTTAAATGTTGCTTTGCAGAACTAATATCCCCTAAATAAAAAGCCTCGATTTCCGAAAGATCTAAAAGTAAATTGTACTTTCTTATAGAATTATTATAAACATTTTTTGAATTATTTAGCTGGGATAATATTAAAAGATAATTGGCTTTTAGCTCCTCTAATTCTTCTTGAATGATTTGATTGCCATAAAGAATCTTACTTTTCAAAGCAAATAGTTTTTTATTTTTTGCTTCAAACTTATATTCCAAAGAATTACTTTTAAGAACAACATCATCAAAGCATTTAATGGCAACTTTAAAATCTTGGTTGTTGAGCGCCGTATTACCTAATTCCAACAGCTTAGAGCCGTTTTTATTTAATTTTTTATCTAATGCTTTAATTTGTGTGTACGCATTTTCATAATCGTTATTAAGCATGTAAAACCAGGCTAATAGTTCGATGTAGACTATTTTTTTTGGATTTGCTTGAATTTTTTCAATGATGGATTGTCTAAATATTTCTTTTTCCTTTAAATTATTTTGAAAATCGATGCTATTTACTAAGCCGTTCTGGACGTTTTGAAGAAACTTCTTATTAAAATCTAACATCTCAAAAAAAGTATTAATCATTTTATTAGTTTGACCCGTCTTATTATAAATAAGTGCAATCTTAGAATGATATGCAAAAGGATTTTGGAGATTTTTAGATTCGAAATTTAAATATACTTCTAGTGCTTTTTCTAAATTTCCTATTTTCTCAAAAGCTAGTCCTAAATCAAATGCGTTGTCATAGGATGTCTCTTTATTTATTTGCTCAATAGCTTTATCAAAAACTTGATTTTTCTTATCGATTCTATCCAAAAGACCATAAATAACTCCTAAATCAACTAAGAATTTTAACTTGTTGGGATTCTCTTTGATTAAAGTTTTAGTTAATTTTTCAGCTTCTTTAAACTTATTGAGTTCTATAAAAGTCGATTTGTAATTTTCATAAATCTTAAGTCTATGTTCTGGTTCTTTAAATATTTTCTCATAATAAAGTGCTGCTTTGTCATAATCGCTATCTAAGTAATATTTTTTAGCTAATTGGAAATCAATAGTAGAAATCTGTGAGAAAAAACTTGAGACAGATACTATTGAAAAAACTACTATAAAAAGATATTTAAATCTCATTTTTTGAACATTCTTTTTCTGCAAAATTCTTTATCGGCAAATACAGGCTGTCATTTGTGGATATAACAAAGTCATATAAGTTAAGAATGTCTAGAAGATCATCAGAAATTTTTTGGAGATTTTTTCCTTCCATTTCTAAATAATATGGTATTGAATCTAAGGGAATCAAATTATTTGAAAGATCTAATTTTAATATCTTGAGTTGATTAATTTCAGTCTCTAAGTTTCCTTTTGTTAAATCATAGTTAGTCAAAAAATTAGGACATGCTTTTTTAAGGCCTTTGTAATTGTTCATTCTCCTAGCAAACTCATTTTCAATAGTATTAACACATTTTTTAACCAATTCAATATTATTTTGGTATTTTGAAAATGCATTTTGCACATGGGAAGTATTAATTTCATTGATGCTTTTCTCCAAAAAAAATGATTTTGAAAGTAGTGCATTGGCCTGTTTTTCGCCCTTGTTAGAACAACCAACCAATACTAAAAAAACAACAATTAATTTAAGATATTTCATAAAAATCATATAGAATCAAAGCCGGTATAAGGTCTTAAGACTTCTGGAATATTAATACCATCTTCTTTCTGATTTATTTCAAGTAAAGACGCCATAATTCTTGGAAGTGCTAGTGCGCTACCATTTAATGTGTGGGCTAAATCAATAATCTTATTTTGAGATCTATAGCGCAATTTTAATCTATTAGACTGGAAGGTTTCAAAATTAGAAATTGAACTAACTTCTAGCCATTTGTTTTGACCAACAGAATAAGTTTCTAAGTCATAAGTCAAAGCAGAAGTAAATCCTAAATCTCCTCCACAAAGTCTTAATTTCCTATAAGGCAAGTCCAATTTCTTTATTAGACCCTCTACATAGACAACCATATCGTCTAAAGTTTGATAACTTTCAGATGGGTTTGTTATTTGAACTATCTCCACTTTATCAAATTGGTGCAATCTATTTAACCCTCTAACATCTTTACCATAAGAACCCGCTTCCCTTCTAAAGCACGGTGTATAACCTACGTGTTTTATAGGCAAGTCTTTTTCTTCTATAATTACATCTCTATAAATATTGGTAATAGGTACTTCTGCAGTAGGAATTAAGTACAAATCATCTAATGATGCATGGTACATCTGGCCTTCTTTATCTGGAAGCTGACCAGTTCCATAACCCGAGGATTCGTTGACAAGATGAGGAACCGAAAGTTCTTGATATCCTTTCTTATTGCCTTCATTTAAAAAAAACTGGATTAAAGCTCTTTGCAAAATAGCCCCTTTACCCTTGTATATTGGGAAACCAGCTCCAGTTACTTTTACTCCAAGCTCAAAATCAATTATATCATACTTTTGACATAGTTCCCAGTGAGGAAGAAGACTATCATTTTTTAAACTATCTATTGAAGAAGAGAAAATTATTTCATTGTCATTTTCAGATTTGCCGGGGGGAACTAATTCGTTTGGAGTATTAGGTATTTGATAAAGTAATTCAAGAATTGATTGGTCTAACTCTTCAAAACTTTGTTTGAATTTTTTTATGTTTTCCTTTAAAACGGTAGTTTCTTTTTTTAAAATATTAGCTTTTTCAATAGCTCCTTTTTTAAACTGTTCTCCAATTTGAGAAGATAATGTGTTCATATTGGCAGACATTTCATCTAAATGCTTTTGGGTATCTCTTTTTTTTAAGTCAAGAATATAAACCTCATTAATCTGATCAGTAACATCTATTTTTCTGAACTCTAAAATATTTTTAATAATAGAATCTTTATCGGTTCGGATTTTTTGAATCTGCAACATTGTAAACAGTTATTTATAGTAAAAATATCAAAATTTATAGATGAATAAAAAAGGTATAAAAAAAGCGCTATAAAAGCGCTTTTAAAAAAATTTATTTAGTGGCTAAACACTCTATTTTATAATTGAGTAACCGAGACGAAAGATTTGTTTTTGGCTTTTTTTGTAAACTCTACAATGCCATCTTTAAGAGCAAATAATGTATGGTCTTTACCAATTCCAACATTTTCACCTGGGTTATGTTTTGTTCCTCTTTGTCTGACGATGATATTACCAGCTATTGCAAGTTGACCACCAAAAATCTTTACTCCTAGACGTTTTGATTCTGATTCTCTTCCGTTATTTGAGCTTCCAGCTCCTTTTTTATGTGCCATAATTAATGAATTAAAAAATTAACTTTCTTTTTTTGTTTTAGAAGCTACAGCTGGTTTGGACTTAGCTGCTGCTTTTTTTGGAGCTGCCTTTTTAGGCGCTGCTTTTTTTGTTTCTACTTTTGCCTCAGTCTTAGGAGCTGCCTTTTTTGCCTCAGCCTTAGGGGCTGCCTTTTCAGGTGCTGCTTGAGTTTTAGACTTAGGAGTTGCTTTTTTTCCAATTTCTTGGACTGTTATTTCAGTTAACCTTTGTCTATGACCATTTTTAACTTTATAACCTTTTCTTCTTTTCTTCTTAAAGACGATAACTTTATCTCCTAAAAGGTGTTGTTCAATTTTTGCAGTTACTTGAACACCGTTTACAGCTGGGGCGCCTACTGATACTTTGCCTTTATCATCTAGTAAAAGAACATTTTCAAAAGTAACTTTTGATCCTGGTTTTCCTTCTAACTGATGGACGAAATACTTCTGGTCTTTTTCAACTTTAAATTGTTGCCCTGCTATTTCTACAATCGCATACATAAATTAATAGTTTAATTTGTTTACTTATTTAAGGGTGGCAAATGTAACTACTTTTATTTACTTCTCACAATTTGAACTTAATAAATACACCTCAATTATTGAGTTGATGATTATATGTTTGGTAAATTTAGAAGAATTTTGAATTCTAACACTTAGAAATTTGTATATAAAAGCCAAATAATGAAAGAAGAGCTGCCAAAAAAATATTATGAAAAGTTAGAGTTAAATGAATTTAAATTGAACTCACTTTTAGAAATAACAAAAGCGATAAATAATAATTTATCCATCGATAACATTTTAAAGATCTTTGAATATATTCTAAGAGAACAACTGGGGATTAGCAAATTAATTCTATATGCTAATGATAGTGAAAAATGGAATTGTATTCTCCATTTTGGCGGTAAAGGGCTTAATAAAAAAATAAATGTAGAAGAAGAGCTCACGCATATTAAGGATATAACAGTAATAGAATCTTCATCAATTAAAACGCTAAATTCATTTGATATTGTTATTCCAATTTTTCATAAAAAAATAGCACTTGCCTATTTATTAATTGGAGATTTAGAAGACGATATTATTGCAATAAGCCCAGGAATTAAGCATATGCCATTTATTCAAACACTAGCAAGTATTATCGTTGTAGCTATTGAAAATAAAAGATATTCCAAAGAACTTCTCGAACAAGAAGTTAATAAGAAAGAGATGGAACTTGCTGCAGAAATGCAAAAACTACTTTTCCCAATAAATCTTCCAAATGACGATTCGTTTGATGTTGCAGCAAGGTATGAATCCAAACATTTGGTAGGTGGAGATTATTATGACTTTATTTTTCTCAACGAAAATGAATGTTTTCTATGTATTGCAGATGTTTCAGGGAAAGGAATGTCTGCTGCTTTACTAATGAGTCATTTTCAAGCAAAGCTTCATGCAAATATTAAGTATAACTATAAAAATATAACACTAAAAACACTTATTAAGGATTTAAATCAAGATGTAAACAATGCTGCAAAAGGAGAGAAATTTATTACGTTTTTTGCAGGACATTACAATAAAAAGAACAAAACACTTCAATATATTAATGCTGGTCATAATTATCCATTACTAATTAATAAAACAAAAACTACTTTTTTAAATAAAGGATGCATTGGCCTTGGAATGTTAGAGGAAATTCCAAAAATTGAAGTAAATAAAATTCAATTTCAGCAAGACACTGTTCTTGTATGCTATACAGACGGATTAGTAGAGTTAGAAAATAATAATGAAGTCCCATTCGAAACAGATAATCTAATTGAAGTGGTTGAAAATAATTTCAATTTAACCATGAACGAACTAGATCAAAAAATATTTGAAAAACTAGATGATTTTAAAGGAGACCAAGAGATGCTAGACGATACGGCTGTAATGAGTTGTAAATTTTATGTATAACTAACCAAGCATTTTTATGGTTCTTTTTAAAGAATCTACAAAAAAATCAATCTCACTTTTTTTATTGTAAAAAGCAAAACTAGCTCTTGCTGTCCCAGGAATGTTAAAAAACTTCATTAGAGGCTGTGTGCAATGGTGTCCAGTTCTAATAGCAATTCCTAATTGATCTAATAAAGTGCCTATATCAAAAGGATGAATTCCATCGACTGTAAATGAAATAACACTTGCTTTATCTTGAGCTTTGCCAAAAATATTTAATTTATTAATTTTAGAAATAGATTCTTGAGCATATATCAGCAATTCATCTTCAATTTCTGAAATCTTCTCTATACCTATATTGTTCACATACTTTAATGCTGTTTTTAAACCAATTACACCAGCAATATTAGGGGTGCCTGCTTCAAATTTGTGAGGATATGTATTGTAAGTTGTTTTTTCAAAAGAAACTTCTTTTATCATATCACCACCCCCTTGGTAGGGCTTCATTTCCTCAAATCTATCTTTTTTAACATAAAGAATTCCTACACCAGTGGGAGCAAAAATTTTATGCCCACTAAAGACCAAAAAGTCACAATCTAAATGATTTACATCCACTTTAAAATGAGGTATAGATTGAGCTGCATCAATTAAAATTTTACAATTATTTTCTTTGGCAAGATTGGTTATCTCTTTAACAGGATTTATCGTCCCTAAGGTGTTTGAAACATGAGTTACCGCAATGAGTTTAGTTCTATCACTTATTAATTTTTTAAGCTCATCCATGAGTATTTCTCCAGCAACATTTATAGGACACACCACAAGTTTAGTACCTAACTTCTCGCACAACATTTGCCAAGGGACAATATTACTATGGTGTTCCATAGTAGTAATTAATATCTCATCGCCTTTTTGTAATTGATTTTCTGCCCAAGCACTTGCAACAATGTTTATTCCATCTGTAGTGCCTTTTGTGAAAATAATTTGTTCTGGAGTTTCTGAGCTTATAAAATCTCCAACTATATTTCTAGTTTCTTCATACTCGCTGGTTGCTTTTTGGCTTAGTTCGTGAACGCCTCTATGGACATTGGAATTAGTGCTTTCATAGTATTTACTTAACGCTTCAATTACACACTTTGGCTTTTGTGAAGTAGCAGCATTATCAAAGTATATTAATGGATTACCATTAACACTACTTTGTAAAATAGGAAAGTCTTTTTGAAAGTCCATTTTGTAAAATTAAGTTAAATATAGGACAGTATACTAAACGAATAAATTTTGATTAACTAATTTAAAGACGGGATTTGGTAACAAATTAAAATGTTGCTATTTACAACAGTAATAAGTTCTTTGGAATTATCATTATTTATATTTCCTATACAAGACATTTTGGAAGCTCTAAACAAATTGGGATTAATATTATACTTACTGTCAATTAATTGAATCTCGTTGGTGTTTTTGTTTAAAATGGCCATGAAATTATCAAATCTTTGGCCATGTAAAATATCGTAAGGATAATAAAACTGAAAATTAAACTCTTCTTTACTTTGATCAATTATTTTAAGTCTTTCTTTTTGTTTTAAACAATAATTTACTTTGTTAAACTTTTGATTAGCAAAAATATTCCAGGAATTTTCATCGGACTTTATGCTGTCTGGGATAGTATAAATTTCTTTACAAGCCCTTCCTAAAACTAATTTAGAAACCCCTCTTAATGTGTCTTCAAAAATAACAGATGTTGAGTCAATAACAAAAGATTTATTAATAGCAAAATCACTTTCAGATGGTAAGAAAACTTTATTTTTAACGATATATCGCTCTCCGCCTCTTCGATTATGCAATTTAATGACTCCACTATTTTGAATGGATAAAATATAATCTAAACCATTAATTGCAAAATGTTTTAGTTGCCTATTAATAATCGAACTTGTTTCTGGTTGGATCCACCCAGAAACTTGTATGCCAGAAATATTATAATTGTGTATTTTGAAATCGTCCCCTGCAATTAAAAGTCTATAGTCCTTATTGTTGTCGTAATCAAAAATTGATACTGGATTAGATGCCAAATAGTTGAATTTCAATGGGAATCCATCTATTTCGTTACCAAGAATATCAATAATATGTAGTTTGGATCTAGTATTAAAGACCATTTGGAATTTATTATTTTGATAGGAATCAATCTGAGAAATACCTCCTAATATTTTCCCCTCAAGATTTCTAGACCATTTCACTTTTCCTCCTGCGCTAATTAAATAAATGGTGTTTTCTTGATCTTGAACAATAATATCTTTAGTGCCAGACCTATGGTTATTTAATGTATATGGTCCCCAAATTAATTTTGGAATATTAACTTTCCATAGAATTTTTTTATCTACTTTTTTAGGATAAAACTTTTTAAGGGACAATCCATGATGTGCTCTATTGTTATAATTATTGATTCCCCAACTTATTCCTCCAATAGATTTAAAGACATTATGAATAGTATTGTCAAAATCATTTTCGGAAAGAGCAATTTTTTTTAATAGTTCTGGTTGTGATTTATAAGAAAAATGAGAGTGTTCTTGATCAAATTCAGAATTTTTATTTTCACTAAAAATTGTGGGATTCAATTCATCTAAATTAATTTGTGAAAGTTTGTAATCAAATTCTTTTTTGGCTTCCAAATTAGCAATTAAAAGAAATTGATCAATTTGAAATCCGTATCGATTTTTAAAAGTTAAATGAGGAAAATATGACTTTAATAAGTTAGAGTCAATTACTCTAAAATCATTTTCTAATTTAGAGAATTTAAGGGTGTCTAAAAAAAATAATTTTGACAAATCGTTAACTACTAAGTATTCTGATTGACTTTCTAAAATTAATATTTCATGTTCTTTTTCCTGTATTAAATCTCGGAATTTTAATTCTAAGGATTTAAATGCCAAATGGTGATCTAAAGAATCTGTTTGGATATGAAATATGTTTTTAGAAATAAAATCAACATCTTCTGGAATCCAATCTTTAAAGCCATAGTACTCTGGAGAAGGAAGTGACATGGAAGTATCGTAGTCGGTAATACCTACAATTTTTATGTCATTAGGTGAATAATTTATATCAAATTGAAACCATTCATTGGAATGTAGCTCAGACAATAAATCATGGCTTTTATATGAGTCAGAGATAGAATCTAATAAAGCTTTGAAATTATCTACATTAATAAAACAGGAAATATTAGACATTTCGCTAGAAAATTTCATTTTATCAGAGAAACCATTGGTCGTCTCTTTTTCTTCAGAATATCTGTAGTTGGTCTTAAATTCATTAATTAAGCTTTTAGAATTTGAAATAATTAAAAAGGGATTTAATATGTCAAAGAAATAAGATTCAACAAAATTGGAATCTAAATCATTTATTTTGTCTTGTTTTTCTGTGAAGTTTTTAGCTATAATCCACGAAATATTATTGTCTTGATTATAAAAAGAAATATTGGTGAAGCCTTCGCTAAATATTTCATTATAATTTGAGTCTGTAATTAACGAATTAATTTCCTTGATCAAATCACCATATTGATTGTTTTTGGAAACCTCTTCAAATTTGGACCAAATCATACTGGTTTCAAAAAAATGATGTAAGGTCTTTGA
>Ga0257106_1001603_pt1 | contig 11009 bp, 8 predicted proteins | sample LP_taG_3_FD_190177 | JGI IMG/M metagenome (GOLD analysis project Ga0257106, IMG submission 190177) | Marine microbial communities from Northeast Subartic Pacific Ocean, Canada - LP_J_2011_P26_10m | ecosystem: Environmental > Aquatic > Marine > Oceanic | place: Canada: Northeast Subartic Pacific...
TTCCTAGAGTTTCACCAAGTTCTTTGGTTTCGTCTAAAGTCACAAAATCTAACAAGCTTTTAAACATTTCATTATTTAGATGATCAGGAAATAATAGTTGTCCTTGTTGTGGATATTTTTTATCAACATATCTCATGATTTGGATGCTATCAGGTATTGGACTGCCATGATCAACTAATGTTGGAACAAGATTCTTAGGATTAAGTTTTTTATATTCTTTACTTAAATGGTCTCCTCTAGATTCAAGATAAAGAAGATTATAATTATAAGAAATATTTTTTTCAGACAAAGCAATCCTTGCCATATTTGAAGCAACCGATTCACCGTATCCATATAATTCAAGATTATTCATAGTCTTGCTTTATTCTAGTCATATGACTAGACTATGACAAGTTTAATTTTTAGAAAGGAATAGTTATGGGTTTTATTTTAGGTAATGTAAAAGGTAGATCTTCTTTAATAAAGGATAATCATTTTTATGATATTGAGACTATTTCTAATGGATCTGTAAGCGCAGACCCGTCACAAATTCTTGTTTCACTTGATCAACTGAGCGACTTAAATAAAATAATTGATAGTTTTGAGCCTACAGGTTTACTTAATAATAATGATTTAGAAGCACCCATCACAAATTCAGGAAATTGTTTTGCTGTAGGGCTTAACTATAAGAAACATGCTGAAGAATCAAATATGCCCGTTCCTGAATTCCCTATGATTTTTGCTAAATATACAACATGTATAGTTGGGCCCTTTCATGAGGTAGAGTTAAGAAGTGACATGGTTGATTATGAAGCTGAATTAGTTGCTGTAATTGGAAAGTCTGGAAAGGATATTGCATTAGAGAATGCTTGGGATCATGTTGCGGGTTTAACAGTAGGACAAGATATTTCAGACAGAGCAGTTCAATTTCATTCAACACCACCCCATTTCAATCTTGGTAAATCTTTTGATACTTTTGGACCTATAGGGCCAATGCTTGTTTCTCCAGATACATTCAAAGATAAGAGTTCATTGAAATTAGAATGTTATGTTAATGATGAATTACGTCAAGATGAAAATACAAATGATCTAATATTTGATATTCCCTTCATCATTTCATATCTATCAGAATTTTTAACACTTAAAACTGGGGATTTAATTTTTACAGGAACTCCTGCAGGCGTTGGAGCTACACAAGGTAAGTTATTAAAAGATGGAGATGTTATAAGAACAACCATTGAGGGAATTGGTACTATTGAAAATAAATGTAAAAGAATATCTGATCATTCTAATACCTCTCATATACCCGAGTTTCTAAAATCAAGGCTACCTGAAGATTCTAAAGACTAAATTTATAAATAATCTAATTGAAGATAAATATATTTATTAGTGTAAAATAGCTTTATGTCAAAAGAAGATAATCTAGAATTCGAGGGTGAAGTTATTGAAACCCTTCCCAATACAAAATTTAAAGTTAAATTAGAAAATGATCATGTAATTACTGCTCATATATCTGGAAAAATGCGTAAGCATTACATTAGAATATTGACTGGTGATAAAGTTAAAGTAGAAATGACACCTTATGACTTATCAGTTGGGAGAATAACCTTCAGAGGTAGATAGATCTATGGATGTTGAGCTAAAAGGATCACTTGCAGAAACTTTTAGATGGCGTTGCAAGAACTCTGCAAACTCCACAGCAATTAAATTTCTTGATAGAGAGCAAACTTATGCTCAATTCGATACTAATTCAAATCAAGTAGCACAAGGATTACTAAATTTTGGTATAAAAAAAGATTCGCGCATTGCATATTTAGCAAAGAATACTGATTACTTTTTTGAAATTTTAAATGGTGGTCTTAAATCAGGTTCTGTAACTGTTGGAGTTAATTGGAGACTCACAGCTGAAGAAGTTGCATACGTATTAGAAGATTCTAAAAGTGAGCTTGTTTTTGTTAGCTCAGATTTTTTTGAAATCATAGATAGTATTAAAGATAAAGTTTCTTCATTAAAAAATATTATTGCTATAGATGGATCACATTCTAATTGGGTTAATTATGTTCAGTGGAGAGATTCTCAAAAAGATCTCGATCCATATATTGAATCTAATGAAAATGATGATGTAGTTCAGCTCTATACTTCTGGAACAACTGGAAATCCTAAAGGTGTTCAACTAACTAATAGAAATTTTTCTAGTGCAACTGAGTCTACACTTCAAGTTGTTCCTATTACATATGAGAGCCCTTGTATGGTTTGTATGCCTGTTTATCATGTTGCAGGAACTAATTTTGGAATATGGGGACTTCTTCAAGGCTGTAAAAATATAATAATCCCTGAGGTTGATCCAGGATTAATTCTTAATTTAGTAGAAAAGGAAAGAATTGAACTTACAATGTGGGTTCCTGCTGTAATTCTTTTTTTAATTCAACATCCTAATGCATCTAAGACAGATTTCAGTTCTTTAAAGTTGGTTCTCTATGGAGCCTCTCCTATTGCTGAAGATACTCTATTAAGCGCAATAGACCTAATGAATTGTGACTTTTATCAAGTCTATGGACTTACAGAAACAACTGGAGCAATTACACTACTATCACCCGAAGATCATTCAATAGAGAGAGGAAAATTAAGGTCTTGTGGCAAACCTATTCCAGGTGTTGAAATAAAAATAGTTGACGAGAATAAAAATGAAGTTCCTATAGGTGAAGTTGGTGAAATAATTACTAAATCTGATCTAAATATGAAAGGTTATTGGAACAATGATAAAGCAACCTCTGAAGCATTTAATGATTTGTGGTTTTACTCTGGTGACTTGGGTTACTTAGATGATGATGGCTATTTATTTATACACGATAGACTTAAAGACATGATAGTGTCAGGTGGGGAAAACATATACCCTGCCGAAGTTGAAAATGCACTTATGAGCAACTCTTTAATTTTAGATGCAGCAGTTGTAGGTATTCCAGATGAAAAATGGGGAGAGTCAACAAAAGCATTTGTTGTCTTAAAAAAAGAAGGTGAAATTAATGAGGAAGAAATAATAAATTATACTAAAACTAAAATTGCCTCATACAAATGTCCAAAATCTATCAATTTTATAAATGAATTACCAAGAAACCCTTCTGGAAAGGTTCTTAGAAGAGAGTTAAGAGCTCCGTTTTGGGAAGGAAAAGATCGAGAAGTTTAAACTTTCACCTTCTTTTTAATCTCACTAAACTTTAAATTACCAGCCTTTATATCTAACTTGATTTGACCACCAGCTTTTAGATTTCCAAAAAGTAATTTATCAACCAAAGGTTTTTTAATATTCTTTGAAATGAATCTTTCCATAGGTCTTGCTCCCATATCCTTATCGTAACCATTATCTGCAATCCAGCTTATAACATCTTTAGAAACAACGATTTCAACATTTCTTTTATCTAGCTGCGCTTGAAGTTTAGTTAAGAATTTATCGACAATTGAGAGAATGATAGTTTTATCAAGATAATTAAATTGAATAGTTTCGTCTAGTCTATTTCTAAACTCTGGTGAGAATAGTTTATTTAATGATCCCATTGCGTCTGATTCATTAGATGATTTATTAAAGCCAATATTACGTTTGCCAAGTAGTTCTGCTCCAATATTAGTAGTCATTATTAAGATTACATTTCTAAAATCAGCCTTTCTGCCATTATTATCTGTCAACACTCCAGCATCCATAACTTGTAAAAGGATATTAAAAATATCTGGATGTGCTTTTTCTATTTCATCAAGAAGTAAAACACAATGAGGGGACTTAACAATTGCCTCAGTTAAAAGCCCGCCTTGATCAAAACCAACATAGCCTGGGGGCGCACCAATTAATCTTGAAACAGTATGGCGCTCCATATACTCACTCATGTCAAACCTTACTAAATCAACTCCCATAATATCTGCAAGCTGAGTTGATATTTCAGTCTTACCTACACCAGTTGGACCAGTAAATAGAAATGAGCCGATAGTTTTATTATCATCTCTTAAGCCAACTCTTGATAGCTTAATAGCGCTCGAAAGAGTCTCTACAGCTGCATCTTGACCAAAAATAACTCTCTTTAAGTCATCTTCAATATTTTTAAGATTTTTCTTATCAGCAACGGTGATACTTTGTTCTGGAATTTTTGTAATCTTTGAAATTGTTTTTTCTATATCTGACTGATTTACAGTTATTTTTTTATCATTCTTCCTTGCAATATTTAACATAGCGCCAGTTTCATCAATTACATCTATAGCCTTATCAGGAAGAAATCTATCATTGATATATTTAGAGGATAGTTCTATTGAGGTTTTTATAGATTCATTAGAATAATTAACATTATGATATTCCTCATATATACCTTTAAGCCCATCTAATATCTCAACACATTCATCATAATTAGGTTCTAGTACATCAATTTTTTGGAATCTCCTTGAAAGTGCTTGGTTCTGATCAAAAATACCTCTGTATTCTTGAAAGGTTGTTGAGCCAATGCATCTAATTTGTCCCTTAGCTAATGCAGGTTTTAAAAGATTAGAGACATCGAGAGAACCACCAGAAGCAGATCCTGCTCCAATTATTGTATGTATTTCATCTATAAATAATATTGGTTTATCTTTAGTATCAAGAAAATTTAAAACTTCTTTCAATCTTTTTTCAAAATCTCCTCTATATTTTGTTCCAGCTACTAATGCTGCAATATCTAGGGAGTATATTGTTGATTTTGATATTATTTGGGGTACTTTTTTATTACAGATCAAATAAGCCAAACCTTCTGCAATTGCCGTTTTACCAACTCCAGACTCTCCAACAAGCAAAGGATTGTTCTTAGTTCTTCTTGAAAGAATTTGGACAAGTCTTTCAACCTCTTTAGTTCTTCCTATTAAATTATCAATTTTATCTTCTTCTACAAGATTATTAAGATTGATTAAAAAACTATTTTCTTGCTTGTCATGTTCCGAAGGCTCATTGGAAGATTCTATATTTTCTTTAGGATCAGAAATTTCTTTTTCAGGACTTCCGTGAGAAATATACGTGACTACATCCAGTCTATTAATATTATTCTTATTTAATAAATATACTGAGTGTGATTCCTTTTCTGAAAATATTGCAACAAGAATATTTATTGGCTTAACAACGCCCTTTCCAGATGACTGAATATGAAAAACTGCTCTTTGTAAAACTCTTTGAAAACCAAGAGTGGGCTGAACTGCTTTCTGAGCATCTGTTCTAACTATACTTGCTTGTTTGAGATGATCATTCAAGCTATCTTTCATTGACTCTAAATTGATATCTTTAGACTCTATAAAGTCTTTAACATCATAATCATTTAGAATCATTAAAAAAAGATGCTCAACAGTTAAATATTGAATATTGATCTCATGAGCTTTATCAAAAAGGCTCGCTATAGATATTTCTAATTCTTTACTAAACATATTAATCCGTTAATGGTTCAATCTCACTCAATAGAGGATGATCATGATGTTTTGCCATATTATTTACTTCATATGACATCATTTCTGCTATTTCTTTAGAAAATATACCACATACTCCCTTCCCTTTTGTATGAACAGCCATCATTATTTGAGTTGATTGCTCATGAGTATGACTAAAAACTGTTTGTAATACATAAACAACAAACTCCATAGGAGTATAGTCATCATTAATTAAAACGACTTGGTATAAAGCTGGCTCTTTTACTTCTGGATCTTTTTCAAGAACTGCTGATCCAAAGCTATCAGATGAATCTATTCTTTCATTTGACAGTCTTATCATCACATTCTTTTAATCATCTCATCACCAAATCCAGAACAGGATACAAGATCAGCACCATCCATCATTCTTTCAAAGTCATAGGTAACTTTTTTAGCCATAATTGTATTTTCCATAGAGCTGATAATTAGATCAGCCGCCTCAGTCCAACCCATGTGTCTTAGCATCATTTCTGCTGAAAGCATTAAACTACCAGGATTTACCTTATCTTGTCCTGCATATTTGGGAGCAGTTCCATGCGTCGCTTCAAATACTGCTAAGTTATCTGATAGATTTGCTCCAGGAGCTATTCCAATTCCACCAACACATGCAGCTAAGGCGTCAGATATATAATCACCGTTTAAATTCATAGTTGCTATAACGTCATAATCTTTTGGTCTAAGTAATATTTGTTGAAGAAAAGCATCACAAATTACATCATTAATAATAATGTTTTTGCCTGTATTAGGATTTTTTATAATTTGCCATGGGCCGCCATCTAAATCTTCACCACCGTAATGGCTTGTTGCTAATTCATATCCCCAATCTCTAAAAGCTCCCTCTGTATATTTCATAATATTACCTTTATGAACAAGGGTTACAGAAGATCTATTATTTTCAATGGCATAATCAATGGCCTTTTTAACAAGTCTAGCTGTACCCTCTTTAGATATTGGTTTCACACCAAGGCCTACGCTGTCAGGAAATCTTATTTTATCAGTACCAAAATCATCTTTTAAAATCTTAACAAGTTTATTAGATTCTTCTGAGCCTGCTTGAAATTCAATACCACAATAAATATCTTCAGAATTTTCTCTGAAAATAATCATATCTGTATCTTGTGGTCTTTTTACAGGAGACGGAACACCTTCAAAATATCTGATTGGTCTCAAACAAACATATAAATCTAAAATTTGTCTTAATGAAACATTAAGAGATCTTATGCCTCCACCAATAGGAGTTGTTAAAGGACCTTTGATACTGACCACATATTCCTTAAGTGCCTCTATAGTTTCATCTGGAAGCCAAGTATCTTTATCATAGACAGTTGTAGCTTTTTCTCCACAGTAAACCTCCATCCATTCTATTTTTTTCTTACCATCGTAGGCAATCTTCACAGCATTATCGACCACCTTTATCATTGGAGGGGTAATATCAACTCCTATGCCGTCTCCTTCAATAAAAGGAATTATAGGATTATCTGGTACATTTAATACACCATCTATGTAGCTAATTTTACTTCCGTTACTTGGTTCTGTAATTTTATCGAATATCATTTAATTTATTGCCCTCAACATTAGGATTTTACGTCTTAAATCGGTCATAATTATACTCTTTATTAAATCATTATAGTATTCAAATAAGACAACAAATGGACATGAAAACAGTTGTAGTTGGACTATCAGGAGGAGTTGACTCTTCAGTATCTGCTTATCTATTAAAAAAACAGGGTTTTAATGTCAAAGCATTGTTTATGCAAAATTGGCAATCTGAACCAGGAGAAGTATGTACGTCTGAAATAGACTTCAAAGATGCATCAGAAGTTTGCGATAAGTTAGATATTCCTCTTCATAGAGCTAATTTTTCAGATGAATACTGGGATAGAGTTTTTAAGAATTTTTTAAGAGAGCATAAAAAAGGAAGAACTCCTAATCCAGACATTTTATGTAATAGAGAAATTAAGTTCAAATCCTTTTTAGATTATGCTTTTAATATTGGAGCTGATTTTATAGCAACCGGACATTACGCCAGAATTGTAGAACAAAATAATTTTAAATATTTAGCAAGAGCTAAAGATATCGATAAAGATCAAACATATTTTCTTCACGAGGTAAGTGAGAAGGAATTCTCTAAATGTATATTTCCATTATCAGATTTAACAAAAACTGAAGTCAGGAAAATTGCTGAAGAGCAAAATTTAATTACAGCAAATAAAAAAGACTCAGTTGGCATATGTTTTGTTGGAGAAAGAAATCTTAAAGACTTTTTAAATAGGTTTATTGCTTTTAAAAAAGGTGATATTAAAGATGAAACGGGAAACATCATAGGTGAGCATCAAGGTTCAATACTATATACAGAAGGACAAAGACAGGGCTTGATGATAGGAGGTGTAAAAGGGAAAGATGAACTGCCCTGGTACGTTTATAAGAAAGATATTCCAAATAACCAGATATTTGTATGTCAAGGTGGAAATAATCCTTTACTGATGAATAATGGGCTTTATCTTGATAGTATTAATTGGATTAATAATATTAATTATGATTATCCTTTGGAATGTAAAGTTCAGGTTAGACATCAACACACACCAGTAAACTCAGTTCTTATAAAAGATGTTAATGGAATTAAAGTCTCTTTTGATGAACAAATTAGAGCTATAGCGCCTGGACAATCAGCAGTTTTTTATAATGATAATCTTTGTCTTGGTGGCGGGATAATTGCAAAAACTTTTTAGATCTTCATTATTAAAATCAAATAATTGATGATAAAATAATTTATGAAATTTGATCATAACAACATTTCACCCTTAGACAGCAGATATGCTAACAAAATTCCTGAGTTCAGAAAAAATTTTAGCGAATATTCACTTATAAAAATTAGATTTGATATTGAAATAGATTGGCTAATTTTTTTATGTACTAAGCTTCCTAAATCATTTAAACCAATCAGTAAGCAATCTATTAAAAAATTAGAATTATTTAAAAATGATTTTAATGACAAATATGTTTTAAAAATAAAGAAAATTGAAGCTACAACAAACCATGATGTTAAGGCTGTTGAGTATTTTATTAGAGATCATTTTAATAAAGACAAAATACTTTCGGGCTACACTCATCTAATTCATTTTGGATTAACAAGTGAAGATATAAATTCATTAAGTTATGCCTATCTTGTAAAGAATGGAATTAAGTTATTTGCTAATGAAGTGAGTATTATTAATAAGACATTGAAATCATATTCATCTAAATGGTCTAAAATATCCTTTTTAGCAAGAACGCATGGTCAACCTGCATCACCTTCTACTATAGGCAAAGAGTTGAAAGTATTTTCTAGCAGAATAGATAGAGAAATTAAAACGCTAAAAACAATAAAACCTTTAGCAAAATTTAGTGGAGCAACTGGAAATTTTCATACTTTTGATATTGTTGATAACAAAGTTAATTGGCCTACTATTAATAAAAAATTTATACATCAATTTGGGATTGAGCAAAACTTATATACAACTCAAATAGAACCTCATGATTGGATTGCTGAAGTCTCTCATTCGATAGTAAGAATAAATAACATTCTTACTGATTTATGTCAGGATTCATGGATATATATCTCCAATGATATATTTGCTTTAAAGTTACAAAAGAATGAGGTTGGTTCTTCAACAATGCCCCATAAAGTAAACCCTATAGATTTTGAAAATGCTGAAGGTAATTTTGGAATTTCCTCAGCACTTTGCGAATTCTATGCAAATAAACTTACAAAATCACGACATCAAAGAGACCTTTCTGATTCAACTGTATTAAGAAATCTTGGTCTTGGGTTTGCATATTCTGCTTTAGCAATAATTTCTGCCAATAAAGGTTTATCTAAAATTACTCCAAATAAAATTAAAATATCAGAAGAACTAGAGAACAACTGGGAAGTGCTAACTGAAGCAGTTCAAACTTTAATGAGATACGAAGGTATTCCAGATGCTTATGAGCAATTAAAAGAACTCTCCAGAGGTTCTAAATTAACAAGAGACAGTTATCAGTTATTTATAAAATCACTGTCAATAACTGACGTATCGAAGAAAAAGCTTTTAGAACTATCACCAGCTAAATACATTGGGATATCAACTAAGCTTAGTAAATAAGGCATAAAATCCTCCTTTTGGTAGTAAAACTACATAAAAATATGCTGTAAAAGCGATGTTTTTACTCAATTTATCTTCTATATTGACATTGATAACTTTGTATTATCTACTGCACTACATATTTAATTACTATTTCACTAAAACATGACTAATCACAACCAAGAGAAAGATAAAGCTAATAACATACCTGATATGTCAACATCCAATTGGGGAGCTATAAATCCTGAATATGTTGCTAGGATGCGTATGCAAAATAAGTTTCAAACTGGAATTGATATTGCAAAATATACTGCAGGAGTTATGAGAAGAGATATGGATCAATACGATAATGATACATCTTCTTACACTCAGTCCTTAGGATGTTGGCATGGGTTTATTGGACAGCAGAAACTCATATCAATTAAAAAACATTTTAAAACAACTGATAAGAAATATTTATACTTATCAGGCTGGATGGTTGCTGCTCTAAGATCTGAGTTTGGACCCCTACCTGATCAGTCTATGCATGAAAAAACTTCTGTTGCCAGTCTAATTGCAGAACTTTATCAGTTTTTACGTCAAGCCGATGCTAGAGAGCTTGGTGGTTTATATAGACAGCTTGATGCTTCTGAAGGTTCGGCAAAAGATGAAATTCAATCTTCTATTGATAATTTTGAAACTCATGTTGTTCCAATTATTGCCGATATAGATGCAGGTTTTGGTAATGAAGAAGCCACATACTTAATGGCGAAACAAATGATAGAGGCAGGAGCTTGCTGTATACAAATTGAGAACCAAGTTTCTGATGAAAAACAATGTGGACATCAAGATGGAAAAGTAACTGTCCCTCATGCTGATTTCTTAGCAAAAATTAATGCTGTTAGATATGCATTTCTAGAACTTGGTGTAGATGAAGGAGTTATTGTTGCAAGAACAGATTCATTGGGAGCTGGTCTTACTAAGCAAATTGCTGTGACAAATGAAAAAGGAGATTTAGGAGATCAATATAATTCATTTTTAGATGTTGAAGAAATAACTGCTGATAATATGAAACATGGTGACGTAATGATTAATCAAGATGGTAAATTAGTTAGACCAAAAAGATTGCCTAGTAATCTTTATCAATTTAAAGAAGGTACAGGAGAGGCAAGATGTATATTAGATTCAATTACTAGTTTGCAAAATGGTGCAGATTTAATATGGATCGAAACTGAAAAACCTCATATTGGGCAGATTGGCGCCATGATGGATGAGATTAAAAAAGTCGTCCCTAATGCAAAACTAGTTTATAACAATAGTCCTTCATTCAATTGGACATTAAATTTCCGTCAACAGGTCTTTGATTTGATGAGTGAAGAAGGAAAAGACATGTCAGCTTACGATAGAGCTGATTTAATGAATGAAAGCTATGACGATACAGATTTAGCAACTGAGGCTGATAATAAAATTAGAACATTTCAGGCT
>Ga0257106_1001604_pt1 | contig 11001 bp, 7 predicted proteins | sample LP_taG_3_FD_190177 | JGI IMG/M metagenome (GOLD analysis project Ga0257106, IMG submission 190177) | Marine microbial communities from Northeast Subartic Pacific Ocean, Canada - LP_J_2011_P26_10m | ecosystem: Environmental > Aquatic > Marine > Oceanic | place: Canada: Northeast Subartic Pacific...
TGGGAAATCTATTACAAAGTGAGTCGTAAAATAACCTTTATGTCTTACTCTAAATGTTTCTCCAATTTTTAAAATCCTACTTGGCTTAATTACAATATCTGAAATTGAAACCTTACCCGATTTAATCGCTGCAGCAGCTTGACTTCGAGTTTTATTTAATCTAACTGACCAGAAAAAACTATCGGCACGCATTTGAGGAAATTCAATTAAAATCTATGAGCTTGGTCAACTCTTTTCTTCGGAGCTCTATATCTTTATTCTCAAGGTTTTCTAAGCCTTCTGGACCAAAGGTTTCAACACAAAAAGAAGCCATTGTTGATGCGTATATCAATCCTTTTTTCATATTATCGAATGAAATATCATCTGTTTTCGATAGGTGCCCCATAAAGCCTCCAGCAAAAGTGTCACCTGCACCCGTAGGGTCAATAACATTCTTTAATGGAAGAGCTGGAGCAAAGAAAATTTCTCCTTCTTTTCCAAATAATAATGCGCCATGCTCCCCTTTTTTAATAATCAATATACTTGGCCCCATTCTTTGAATTTTTTCTGCAGCCTTTACCAAATTATTTTCTTCAGCAAGCTGTCTCGCTTCCTCGTCATTAATAGTTAAAACATCTACCAGTTTGATCATTTTTTTCAAATCATCCATTGTGGCATCCATCCATAAATTCATAGTATCCATAACAATGAGCTTAGGCCTGTTCTCTAATTGTTCCAAAACCCTCAATTGTATAGCAGGGACCAAATTACCCAGCATTAAATACTTACAATCTTTGTAATTGTCTGGAATAATAGGATCAAAGCTTTCTAGAACATTTAGCTGCGTATCTAAAGTGTCTCTGCTGTTCATGTCTGTATGGTACTTCCCTTTCCAAAAAAATGTTTTCCCTTCTTCTATTATTTGTAGGCCTTCCGTATCGATATTTTTCTTTTTTAATAAATCAATGTGCGCATCAGGAAAATCTCCTCCTACCACAGAAACAAGATTTACATGGTCAACAAAATAGCCAGCTGACATTCCTATATAAGTTGCAGAACCTCCAAGTATAGATTCACGAACTCCAAAAGGGGTTTCAAGACCATCAAACGCAACTGTGCCAACAACAAGTAAACTCATATTCTTTTATTTTTTTTATGGTTGGTACAAATATACCTTTACCGCTTGTAGTAATATGAGTCTATTCGTATTATTGCACCCCGTAAAGGGATATTCCTCCTTAGCTCAGTTGGTTAGAGCATCTGACTGTTAATCAGAGGGTCCTTGGTTCGAGCCCAAGAGGAGGAGCTACTTATAATGATAAAACGGTTATACTTTTACAGTGTAACCGTTTTTTTATATTTAAACCGATTCTTAAAACTACCCCGATGCGCGTACTCTTTTTCTTTTGCACCTGTTTGGGATTTAGTCTAAGCATAGGATGGACTTCAAACTTCTAGACGAATAGAGATGAAATTCAGTACTATTGCAATTACAAATAGCAATTATATATAATCAAATTACATAAGTGTTTCACTACAGGGTTGAGTTGTGCTGCAACTATTGAAAAAATGGAAGAGTAATAAAGCTCTGCATTTTATTAATGCGTCCCTATATTTGTTTACCACCTGTTTAAATAGAAACATTATGCGCATTCTTATTTTAACTATTGCTTTCTATATTTTTTCTTTATCAGCCTTTGCCCAAGGCCCTGCTAAAATAGCATATGGCGCAGGTGTGACTTATTTCATGCCAGATGATGGATCCGCCTTCGGCAGCTGGGGAAGTAATGCGGGAGGGTTTGATGGTTTTAATCTCTCTGCAAACTTGAATTTTGACTTGCCTATTTGGGATAATTACTACATGCGTCTTGGGAGTGATGTTCACTTTTTCCGAGCTGTAAATGATGATAAAACTACTAATCTTGCGGGTTTTTCACCTCATTTCGGTTTAGGGAGGGTGACAGCTTTGAATAATGGACAACTACGTTATGGACTCACAATGGGGATTTCTCAGATAAGAACTTGGGAGCGTGATGATATGGGTTCAAATGGTATCAATACTACTTCCTTTCTATGGGGTTCTTTGGGGATCCCAGCAGGTATATCTATTCGCTATGAAATCCCCAATGATAAACGCACTTATTATATTGGTGCAGACTACCGCTATTTTATGTTTGATGACGGTATAGATGGTGTTGGTGTTGGGAATCGTATTGGTTATGATGACCAAATGCTAACCTTCTCAATTGGGGTAGTTAACAAAAAGACATATCGCTCTAAAAAACAAGCCTCTCTCCAACGTGAAGCGAACAAAGTAAGCGCTATACCACAACTCGAAGAAAAACTCAATCAAGCTAAAGCAGAGAATGTAATGATCCAGAACGAGCTTGAAGTTGCCCATTCTAAAGTTGTTGAAGCCAATCGTCAATTAGATTCATTAGAGCTGGTTTCAGTAAAGGCGCAGGAGCAAATCCGTGCAGCTCAAAAACCTGTACAAAATAAAGAAATTCCACTTCCACCTCTTCCTTCAGGCTCTTATGTCGTAGTACTAGGGTCCTTTGAGAGTAAAGTATATGCGACAGACTTCAGTGCCTCACTTGAGTATAACTCACCAGTAAACGTTATTAGAGCCAGCAATAATTTCTACCGCGTATTTCTTGGGCCATTCAAGACTTTTACTCAAGCTAAAAAAGCATTAGATGAGGTTTCAGGTAAAGCTTGGATTTCAATAGAGAATTAGTGGAAAAGCTAGTCTGAAATTAAATGGGATATCGAATATAGATAAAAGAGAAAAACACTAGTTCGATATAGAGTGCTTTTTTGTTTTATCTCACTGCAACCCTTGCTGCCAATTCATAAGAACCCTATTTTTTCTCAAAGACTAATTGTTGGAAATAAAATTATTGGGCTCTTTCGAAATCCTACTGCTATCTTTAAAAAGTGAATATTACTTCCAATAGGAATTGGCTCTTATTATCAGTTTTTTTCGGGTTTTTATCTCTTAATGCTCAGGAAAATATTTCTTCAAAAGAAAATCTATTCAAAAGATATCTTAACAGTGTTTTAAAAGAAACTTCTGATCCTTCGGCACCTAAGCTCATTAACTACCCCACATTGGCTTATTCCCCAGAGACCAATTGGGAATTTGGAGTGTCAAGTCTTTATGTCTATTCCGCAAAAAGAAATCTCAAAAACAGATTAAGCCAAGTCAAGGCATTTACCTTTTTTACCCTTGAAAATCAATATGGTTTATGGCTTGATCATGCCATTTACACCAATAAAAACAAATGGTTTTTTTATGGTAGAGCTCGTTATCAAAGTTTTCCTCTTTTATATTTTGGAATTGGTCCAGATAGTCCATCAGAATACCTTTCTAGAATAGATGGCCAATATATATTATTCCGTGAACGATTGTTGCGAGAGACTCTTCCTTCCCTCTATATTGGATTAGAATTAGATTATCAAAGATTAAACAATGTTAAATACGTTGATCAATCTTTGGGCTCTAGCCCACCAAATGTTGGTAGTGATGGTTCATCAAACCTAGGGTTAGGACTGGGCATTTTATACGATAACATTCATAACGCCTTGAATCCGCGAAAAGGTATTTACAGCGAATGGGCATTTTTAAAATACAGCAAAGCCCTTGGTAGCAATTTTAATATGACTTCTTATATAATTGATAGTAGAGTATACAAACCCATTAAGAAAAATACTGTTTTAGCTTTTCAGCTATATGGTCAATTCACTTATGGGAATCCGCCCTTTAATATGCTCTCTTTGATGGGAGGTGAGAGCCTAATGAGAGGTTATTACTTAGGTCGATATAGAGACAAGCACTTGATTGCTGGACAAGTAGAATATCGTATTCTACCATTTGATTTTTCCAAAAGATGGGGAGCGAGTGTCTTTATAGCAGCTGGAGAAGTTTTCAGTGAAGACAATAGATTTCAGATCAATAAATTATTACCAACTGGTGGTTTTGGAGTCCGATACCTTGTGTTTCCTGAAAAGGATATTTATACCAGAATAGACATTTCATTTACTGGTGAAGGAAGAGGAGTTTACTTTTTCATAGGTGAGGCATTCTAAACCCTAGAGTTATTTATAAATTAAATCAAAGCGATCTAAATTCATGACTTTTGCCCAAGCATTTCCAAAGTCGCTTACAAACTTTTTATTTGCATCATTGCTTGCATATACTTCAGCTAAGGACCTCAGCTCAGAATTAGATCCAAAAATTAGATCCGCACGAGTTGCGGTATATTTTATTTCATCTCCAGTACTTGTGGCCTCAAAAAGTTCCTTTGTGTCATCCAGGGATTTCCATTCCAAATCCATAGTAAGAAGATTCACAAAAAACTCATTTGTCAATTGATTTTTATTGTCAGTAAAAACGCCATGTTTAGATCCATCAAAATTTGTCCCTAAGGATCTCATCCCTCCTAATAAAACTGTCATCTCTGGTGCGGTTAATCTGAGTAGCTGAGCTTTATCAATAAGCAACTCTTCAGTAGCAATAGTATATTCAGTTTTAAGATAATTTCTAAAACCATCAGCCATGGGTTCCAAAAGCTCAAAAGATTTGATATCTGTTTGATCTTCTTTGGCATCCATTCGGCCCGGAGTGAAAACAATCTCTAATTTCTGTCCTGCATTTAAAGCCGCTTTTTCAACAGCTGTATTCCCCGCGAGAACAATAAGATCTGCCAATGATATTCTTGCAGAAGAATGTCTTTGATTGAATATTGTCTGAATCTGAGATAACGATGTTAGTACTTTTTTGAGCTGTTCTGGGTTATTTACCTCCCAATTTTTTTGGGGAGCTAGCCTTATCCTAGAGCCATTAGCTCCTCCCCGGCGGTCTGAGTGCCGATATGTTGACGCTGAAGCCCAGGCTGTACTGACCAATTCACTAATTGATAATTCAGAATTTAAAATTTCTTTTTTTAATTCTTTAACTTCAGAAGGAGAAACCAATTTATGATTAACCCTAGGAATTGGATCTTGCCAGATTAAATCTTCTTCTGGCTTTTCAGGTCCCAAGTAACAAGATTTTGGGCCCATATCTCTATGGGTAAGCTTAAACCAAGCTCTAGCAAAAGCGTCATCAAAATATTTTGGGTTCTCGTAAAAATTTCTTGATATTTTTTCATAAATAGGGTCAAACCTTAGTGATAAATCTGTAGTTAGCATAGTGGGTTTATGCATGGTTTCGTCATCAAAAGCATCTGGAACAGATAATTCTGCATCTTTAGCAACCCACTGATGTGCTCCCGCAGGACTTTTGGTTAATTCCCATTCGTTTTCAAATAAATTAAAGAAAAACAAATGACTCCATTGGGTTGGCAGCTGAGTCCATATTACTTCAAGACCCGAAGTTATCGCATCTTTTCCTTTCCCTGTTTTATACGTAGACTCCCAACCAAGTCCCTGTTGTGTAATATCTGCTGCTTCAGGCTCAGATCCGAGGTTTGATGCGGGTCCTGCACCATGGGTTTTACCCAGAGTATGGCCACCTGCAATAAGGGCAACTGTCTCTTCGTCATTCATTCCCATCCTTCCAAAGGTCTCTCTTATATCTTTTGCCGCTAATAAGGGGTCTGGATTCCCATTAGGCCCCTCTGGGTTGACATAAATTAAACCCATTTGAACAGCAGCTAATGGGTGCTCTAATTCACGATCCCCTCTATAGCGCTGATCATCAAGCCATTTATTTTCTTTTCCCCAGTAGACATTAAGTTCCGGTTCCCAAACATCAGCTCTTCCTCCTGCAAAACCAAATGTTGTAAATCCCATGTCCTCAAGAGCCACATTACCTGTTAAAATCATTAAATCCGCCCATGAAATTTTATTGCCATATTTTTTCTTAACAGGCCAAAGTAGTCTTCTTGCTTTATCCAAATTAGTATTATCAGGCCAACTGTTTGTTGGAGCAAACCTCTGCTGCCCAGCCCTTGACCCACCTCTTCCATCTCCTGTCCGATAGGTCCCTGCGCTATGCCAAGCCATACGAATAAAAAGCCCTCCATAATGACCATAGTCTGCAGGCCACCAATCCTTAGAATCTGTTAATGTTTTTCTAATGTCTTCCTTCAAAGCAAAATAATCTAAACTTTTAAAAGCTTCCTGATAATCAAAATCTTCGTCCATTGGATTGGAGAGATTTGAGTTTTGACGGAGGATAGATAGGTTGAGTTGATTTGGCCACCAATCGCTATTGCTTGAAGCTATTTTATTTGATAAACTTTTTTTCGTGGCCCCAGAATTTCCATCTGTATAATAGTCATCATTGCTAACATTGCAGGAAAAAAGACATATCCATAGCACTGAAAATAGACTTAATAATTTTATACTTTTCATATCGATTAAAAAAATTGTATACACAATATACTAGAAATCAACGGTTCATGATAATTTTTTACCTTGATTTTTTGTTAAATCCTGTTTAATATTTGATCAATATCACTACTTATTTCAAAGCTATTTTTATTCCATAGCCCAAGCGCTGATGCGAGATGTATATTTAGACCTTAAATAAATAAGACACAACATGAAAAAACTAATCATGTTTTGTGCTCTAGCTCTGAGTGGAGCTCTTAGCGGCCAAAACAAAATTGACTTTGAAGAATACGATCTAAAAAATGGACTCCATGTCATTCTTCATGAAGATCACAGCACTCCTATTGTTGCTGTTACCATGATGTATCGGGTGGGTAGTAAAAATGAAGAAAAAAGTCAAACAGGATTTGCTCATTTTTTTGAACATCTAACATTTGAAGGTTCAGAAAATATTGATCGCGGTGAATTTGATAACTATGTTAACTCTGCAGGTGGTCAGCTAAATGCGAACACTTCTCAAGATAGAACTTTCTATTATGAATTGCTCCCTTCTAATCAATTGGAGCTAGGTCTCTGGCTCGAAAGCGAAAGAATGCTCCATGCAAAAATCAAAAAAATTGGCGTAGATACTCAGCGTGAAGTTGTAAAAGAAGAAAAACGTCAACGATATAGTCAGCCTTATGCCACTTTCCCGGAAAATATTTTCAAGCGGCTTTATGTAGAGCATCCATATAACTGGACTCCAATAGGATCAATAGAGCATCTGAATTCCGCAACCCTAGATGCTTTTAAAGCATTCTATAATAAATTTTATTTGCCAAATAATGCAACTTTAAGTATTGCTGGTGATCTAGATATTACCAAAACAAAAGAATTGATCAAAGCTTACTTTGGTGATATTCCCGAAGGGGATGCGGTGATGCAACCAGATGTCCAAGAGCCACCATTGGGGGGAGAGAAAACCGCAACAGTATTCGATGACGTTCAATTGTCTGCGCTGATGATGGGGTATAGAATGCCGCCTCAAAAATCTGATGATGCATATGCACTTGAAATGGCAGGAACAGTTCTCAGTGGTGGCGCCTCCTCAAGAATGTATAAGCGTCTAGTTGATGAAGATCAAACTGCTGCTTTTGTACAAGTTTTCCCATTTTCCCTAGAACAAGGAGGAGCTTTTATTATGCTTGCTTTTGCCAATGCAGATAAAGAGATAAAAGACATGCAGCCTGCAATTGAACAAGAAATTGAACAATTACAAAATGAGTTAATCTCTGAACGAGAATTTCAAAAAATCCAAAATCAAATGGAGAGTGCTTTTATTCAAAGTAACTCTAGAATGGCGGGAATTGCAGAGTCTTTAGCAAACTATCATACTTTTTATGGTGATGCCAATTATATAAATACGGAAATAGAACGTTATCGAAATGTTAGCCGTAAAGACATTCAAGACGTAGCAAAAAAATATTTAGTTAAAGAAAATCGGGTGGTTTTAAACTATTTACCAAAGAGCCAAGACCCAGAATTAGAAAATAAAAATTAAAATATGAAAAAGAGTATTTATTCATTTCTGTTATTATTTGCGGCCTACAGTTTGTCAGGTCAAGTATCAATCGACCGATCGAATGCACCGAAACCTGGCCCGGCAAGAACTCCAAAAATTGCCGCATATGAAAGTTTTGAGCTAAACAATGGATTAAAAGTTTTTGTGGTTGAGGATCATAAACTTCCTCGAATAACAATGTCTTTGATATTAGATCGTGATCCAATTATAGAGGGAAATAAAGCTGGATATACAAGTATGGCTGGCGACATAATTGGGTCCGGAACTGATTCCAGAACTAAAGCTCAGCTTGATGAAGAGATAGATTTTATGGGCGCGAACTTTTCTAGCTCAGCTTCATCAATTAGTGCAGGAGGCTTAAGTAAATACACGGATGATCTTCTGGATATTTTTTCTGACGTCCTTTTGAACCCAAGTTTCCCAGAGGAGGAATTTACAAAACTGAAAACTCAAATGACCTCAGGGGTAAAAGCAAATTCAGAAAACGTTGATGCTATATCCAGTAACTTAACTGGGGTTTCCATTTATGGTCTTGAGCATCCTTATGGTGAGGTCATGACCGAAGCAACAGTTGATGCCATTACCCTTGAAGATTGCAAATCATATTATGATGCCTATTTTCGACCCAATATTGCTTTTATGGTGATTATCGGTGATATAACAGTCAAAGAGGCAAAAAAGAAGTTAGGGACCTCTCTGAAAAAGTGGAAAAGAAAAGAAGTCCCTTCTCTTGAATATTCCAAAACGTCATTACCTGCATCGTCTAGGATTGTTTTGGTAGATAAACCATCTGCAGTGCAATCATTAATTTGGGTTGGTAATGTAATTGATCTTGCACCGGGCCATCCAGATATAGAGCCCTTACGAATAGCCAATAAGATTTTAGGAGGAGGAGTGTTAGGTCGATTATTCAGGAATCTCAGAGAGGATAAGGCCTTTACTTATGGTGCATATTCCAATTTTGGCGTAGATAAGCTTAATAGCACCTTCAGCGCGTCGGCTAAAGTCCGAAATGAAGTTACAGACTCGGCTATCGTTGAATTCATGAATGAATTAAAAACCATCAGAACCGAAGTGGTCTCTCAAGAAGATATTGTGAATGCTAAATCTAGCCTAAGCGGTTCTTTTGGCAGGTCTTTGGAGAGCACGTCAAGCGCTGCCTCCTTCGCTCTAAACATTGCCCGTTATGGCCTTCCTAAAGATTATTACAATAATTATCTGAATAGATTGGACGATGTAACAGCTGAAGATGTTCTTAGAGTGTCCAAAAAATACATGACCACAGATAATATAACAATCGCCGTTGTGGGGAAAGCTCAGGATATTTCAGCAAAACTAAGTGCATTTGGTAGTATCGAGTACTATGATAAATTTGGTCAGCCGACTGATGAGCCTGAGTTTTTATTTACTCCAGATGGTGTGACCCTTGAAAATATAATGGATAATTATTATGAAGCTTTAGGTGGTTTAGATCAACTGAAACAATTAAAAGCGATAAGTCAAGAGTCCTCAATAGAAATTCCAGGTGCTCCACAAAAATTAAGTGTTATTAGCGCTAAAATTATCCCAAATAAAGTTTTGGAAGAGCAAACTATGGGCAGCATGACCCTGAGTAAAACTTTGTTTACGGATGGGAAAGCAGAAAAAAGCGGGATGCGAGGCACAAGCACTGTTGAGGGTCCAGAACTAGAAGAACTAAGCAGGCAAGCTAAATATGTTGTAGACCAAGTAGGATGGCTAGACCGCCTAGAGGAATTCCATTTTGATGGCCAAACATTAATAAATGGTAAAGCTGTTTATCAAGTTTCAGAATTTTCAAATGCAAATGAAAAACCGAAAAAAACTCATTATTTTGATGTGGTAACCGGATTATTTTATCAGAGCATGGAGACTCAGGAATCTCCCCAAGGGGATATGTCTATTACGAGTACTGTTTTAGATTGGCAGCAGGTAGGCGGGATAAAATTTGAAAAAACCATTGAGACTAAAGCTGGGCCGCAAACATTTACAATTACTGTCGAGACCATTAAGTTAAATGATGATGTGAGCTCCTCTTTATTCGAGTGATCCCTATTTTGACTAGTCTACAATGTCATAATATACTTTATATTAGATAGATAATAATTCCTATATGAATAGTTTCTACGATAGCATCTTTTCCGATAAAACACGAAACTCCATTCAAGCGATTACCACGACACTTGCTGTTCTTGGTTTTATCATCCACTTAATCTTAATTGGGCTTTCCTCTATCGCTATTATTGATCTTTCCTCTTATGGGCTATTTGATAATCCCATAAATTCGATTTATACTCCCTTCTCTTTTATCCTGATTTATGAGATTTATCTACTGGTATTTTACCTGCCTCGATCATTTACCACGAGTCTTTTAAAACAGTTTGAAATTATCTCTCTAATCCTTGTTCGAAGAGTGTTTGCTGACATTACAAAAATTGATTTTACCACCGTCAGCATGGCGAATAAAGATCTCAGAAGTTTATTCGTAGACCTACTAGCTGTTCTTGTTCTGGCACTGACAATCCTTTTGTTTTATAAAGCCAAGTCAAAACTCGAGGAAACCCCCCAGGATAAATTTGATCTCATATTGGAAAAGCGTTTTAATAATTTAAAAAAGTATGTTTCCTCTGCACTTATAATAATTCTAGGCTGTATAAGTGTAGTACACCTTATTGATTTTCTATATTCTGCTTTTTATGGACAACATCTATTTGCCTCCATAAAAAATGACCTAAACTCGATCTTTTACAAAGACTTTTTTACAGCACTGATCCTTACAGATGTGCTCATACTATTGCTGTCTTACAGCTTCTTTCAAGATTATTTTAGACTGCTACGAAACACAGGTTTTGTTATTGCAACCATTCTTATTCGGCTCTCTTTTGGAGTCGAAGGAATATTGAATATCATCTTAATCCTATCATCAGCAGCGTTTGGATATGCTATCCTGTTAATCTATATCAACTATAGAAACTCCCCGCAAATAGAAGATTAAATAATTACTTAACTCGTAATTAGAATTTCTAAAAATCCAAAACTTACAAAAAGTGCCAAAAAAAGCTCATTTTTGCCTGTTTTATGTTATTTTCTATCAAAAAAGG
>Ga0257106_1001605_pt1 | contig 10997 bp, 11 predicted proteins | sample LP_taG_3_FD_190177 | JGI IMG/M metagenome (GOLD analysis project Ga0257106, IMG submission 190177) | Marine microbial communities from Northeast Subartic Pacific Ocean, Canada - LP_J_2011_P26_10m | ecosystem: Environmental > Aquatic > Marine > Oceanic | place: Canada: Northeast Subartic Pacific...
ACCAAGGGTTAACGGCAAAAGAGAAGAGCAAGCGCCACCCCCTGCCAAGGGCCGAAACAGTCTGTTACAATAAGTTCAACAATCTTTACAACCCATGAACGACACCAAATTTGGCTTCTCCTCCTTTGCCGAGCAGTGGAACGGAAGGCTTGCAATGATGGGCTTCGTAATCGGCCTTGGCACAGAACTGCTGACTGGCCAGGGAATTCTGTCCCAGATCGGTCTCGGTTGAAACCAGAAACCTGGAACAAGGAATAATAATTTCAAAAGAGCTGAATAACTTCAGCTCTTTTTTTTGGCATCATTTAAACTTAGCTCACGAACAATACTGTAGCGTTCAAAGGTTTAATTACGTTCTTCAAAAAGACAAATCAAAAACTTTAAACAGATAGAGATCTACAAGAAGTTGAGGAACCAGATAGTTCTGTAAATGAAAAAAATTCACATAGAACAGAGCAAATCAAAACAACACACATGATTCTAAGTAAAAAACTAGTTGATTAGAAATGCCATAGTTCTACGAGCAATAAATGCCATACACGATGCAATCCATCACTATCTTAAAATCTATACCCATTTACAATCTAACAAGAAAGTATTAAAAAACTGGCCATCAATACAAATTAAAGATGAGGGGCTGCATGAAACAGTAAAAAAGGAGTAAGGGAATTCCGAAACAACCAACTTACATTTGCGGCAGACCATATGAAACATAAAAGGATAAACTGCCTCCTGCATCAGAAGCGAAAAGATTGGGAAAGCAAGTACAGATGATTACTGGCTTATACAAACAACAAGTCAGCAAAAGCAAGATGTAAAAAATGACCCAAATAACATCATAAACAACTTTGCGCCATCTCAATTAAATTAGTTAATAAAAAGTCCAACTAAAGATTATAAAAACCTTCAATAAATAATATGAACAATAAATATATTATTTTTTCCTTCTACCTGGCTCAGGAATGTTCTCTTCAAACATCGATATCGCACCAATCAAAAGAGCCATACACGTTGTGAGCATGAAGATCCATGTCCCCATGACCAAAACTTGATTATCTCCATAGGTAAGCTCAGCAGGCCATGCATCAAGAAATAAAAAGACCATTGAGAAAAAGAAGATTACTTATATAGTCTCGGTTTTTGCCAAAAAGATAATTTATCGAATAAAACATTAATGAGTAACAGATGTAAGCTTCGCAGGTGATGGAGGTTCAAATTAAAGCGCTTAAGCACAATCAGGAGCTAATATAAAGCAAATCAAAAGCATCGGCAAAACTCCAAATTTTTCGCAAAGACTCACAATGCCTCCATATCAAATAATTGAATGTGATGTGGAAGATGAGCAAAGTCTTGGAACTTATGAAACACTTGCTCTTGCAAGGATTGCCTGGGCTGACTTAATATCAAGGCATTATGAGATTAGCTCAATAGCGATGGAGCTAATCGACGATGACCTGGAAGTCTTGGAAACATTTTACTTTATATAAACCAAAATCAAACTTCTCACAATATGCATAAAAAACATAAAAACAATATAACTACTTCAAGCCCAGCTGACATCAAGGGGATAGGCTATTGTCAACTGAAATTAAAAAAATAGGAAGGCCGCTAGACCTAAACAATGCGAAAGCAGGAGCAGTAGGAAACCAATAAATAGGTTACCAAACAATAGAATGTGATAATTAAATTAACTATATGGAGAGGAATTTGCGGGGACAATCGCTGAAGGCTTACACAATCAAAACCAAAAAGTCACTGAAGTACCTTAATAATACCAAAGAGAATTAATCTAATAATGTCAGAAGGCTATAAGGGTAGTTAGCCCAATGCTAAATCACAACAATGAAACGCACTAATAGAAAATCACAATTGATTTTTCTTAAAATCTCTAACAGCTAATTGCAGCTGGCCTAATGCTGCTCGGCCTATATTAAATACAGCCCATGAAATCGCTAGCACAATAGGAGTAAAAACAAGAATTATTCGCCAGTCCATTGGTTGGTACTTATATGACAAGACTATATTGCTTCTGACTGCCAAGACACCCGCATTCTTAATTACAAGCAGGGGGATCAAATAGCAAATCAGACAGTACAATTATTGCTATTTAAATGAAAGGGCCGACTGTCATAAAAGAACAAAGAGAAATAACATGTAATCGACAAAGGCAGCTTTCACACGCTTGAATTAAAAAGACTAACTAGAGATATGGTCACACCAAACTGGTATTATTTTTCAAATGCTCCTCTAGATAGCGGTACAATTAAATTTAGGACCAAAACAGAGCGAGCATTATATGCTGTTGTCATTGCCTGTGAAATCAACTGGAAAGAATATCAAACATCTAGTATTCTAGACAAATGGATCAAAGCAAAAAAGGATTTAGAAATCTATCAAAACTCACTTCAAATGAAGTAAATTTTGTTTGAAATACAAGTTTAAATATAGCCTTCACGAGTTGCAACAGGAAGACACGCCTAAAGATTTAATCACAAATAACAATAGCTGGGAAACCATTATAACTATACTCAGAGAAATCTTCGAAGAAATCCAGGCTTTTTGTCAATCTCAGAGGTAATTTCATGAAGCAATTTGATGGAACTAGAATGAACATTAACTTCGATATTTGTGACAATCAAATATGTTTGCCAAATGCCAACTTGAGATTCAGATCTAGAATAAGTGACTTGCCAGCAAGAATCAATCGAGTTGACAAGTATTTGCGTCCAAAGTGAAGTGGCACTGACACCAGGACTAAAAACATATCTCTCAGAACCGTCCTTGCCTTCTTCCTTGCTGAAGCCGAGCTGTTGAAGTTGAATAGACCAGCTTGTCATTAAAATACTCGTCTCTTGTCATTAACCATTTTGAATCAAGAACAAGTAAAGCAAAGTTAAAATAGTGCATTTAAAGCGTACTAATGATCAGCACTATACAAGATGTGAACAGTAATAAAAGCATAAGCCTACTATAATGAACTTCGTATTAGACAAAGCTCACATTGAGGCAATAGCTGAACCTATAATAGTAGTGATTGGGGCAATAAGTTAGCAAAGCAATTGCGAATTACGATGCAACAAACAAATTACAATTTGCAACTATTTCACTCTTAATAACATGAAAGTGTATAATTTAGACGCTATAAATTGTAACGGCTTAGAGAAACAAATAGCAAGCTGACAAAGATAAAAGAAGCAGGGAAATCTAGAAGGGGTACTAAAGAAACAGTCCCTTGTCAAAACATCCGACTGAGAACAAGTTTTTTATTGATCAGGGGGTTGATCATTACTAGTAAAAATCCATCTCATCATTCCTTTATTGTCATTCGTTATAGAAACGAATAGAAAGCTACCTATAAAAATTAAAGATGCCGATCCCAGCACCAATGCACTGATATTATCAAGCACTAAATTGCCAACAGCAAAAGCAAACATGGAGTGTTAATAATATAAATATTATACCCAATTGAGGCGACTAAAGGCATGTCATTAGATACAGGAGAAAGTACATATGTTGAATGAAGTCAAACAACAACTTGATGAAAGCTTGGACAGGTAAATACAATAAAACAATTCAGATTTGAATCATGTTTTAATATATAGAATAAGCGAAACATTTCTCATGACAAGCGAAGGGGTTTTTGCGGGGACGAAAGAATCATGTACACCTTAATCTTGTCCATAACAATCAACTCAAGAGATGGAATGATAAAACAAAAACTCCGAATAGTGAACTGAGAGAATGGAAAGTCACAGGGTTTAATATTCCTATAGCTGCAATCAGAATCATCGTAATCAGATTATTTTCAGAGATTCATACTCGTGCAGAGTCCTTCGTTAAAAAAGCCATAGGTGTTGCCGTCAATCTAACGACGAAGACTCATTATCCTCGACAGCAGAATTTTGTGAAAGTAAAAAAGCTTTGTATGCATAAGCCGTCTATAAAGCTTAAAGACGTCATCCTCAAGAAAAACTCTAAACAGAAATTCCATTCAGCATTGCTGGAACGAAAAAAGAAAACTACTCGGTAAAGGCAAGAGTGAACAACCCTCCTTAAGTGGTGACCAACCTCCTCACACGTCTAAGAAGGCGGACCCGCATTACTTTGATGCCCTGACACTGAGTGTCCTTTGTCAAAGAAATGCTCAGTACTAAAGATCAAAACAATATAAGAAAGAGGGTACGACTTCATTCATGCAAATAACTCATTAGACACAGCTATTGAAAACTTTTCTTATTCATCAAAGCTGCGGTGGGTAAAGAATACAAATGTGACTCTTTGGACGGGGGCAACAGTCCCACAACCATCAACCCTTCGCGATTTAGAAGCACGCGAAAGGTTGAGGGACATTGCCTTTTTTGCTACAACAGTCAAAAACCTGAACGTTAGGTTTTCTACACCCCGTCCTGGTCAGGGCTGCCCCAACAGGGAGACCTGTTGGGGCAGCCCTGACCAAACAGTTTACGTGCACCTATCGTTACTACTCCTGTGAGATTAGTTCGAGACCGGTGCTTGCAGGTCTTGGTAATGCAATGCTCATTGACTGTGCTTGCCTCAACAGAATTGCCTAACAGCAAACAATCGATAGGTTTCAATGTGCATTGCATTGGCTACCTGCATTGACAACAAGAGACAATTGAAAATGTGCTGGTCGAGCAGTCAAACAGCTTTCACTCAGCTTTGATAGGAAATGGCACCGTTAGGTCAACACGGTGGCGCATACATCGAGCCTCTCTGGAGAGAGAGGCTTTTTATTTCCACGGACATTCGACACTATTACTCATATCACCTGAAGACTCATAAGCCCTCTCGGATGAATGGTGTGAATGCTCCACTCATGGAGCGATAAGGATGATCATTATTCATAGACAGCGAACAAAGATGTGAATGAGTCTTTACTAGTTTTAATCATTCCAACAGCCAACATCGAATTAAAACAGGATGTGGTGAACCACAGACTAAAGGCAGAAAATGATTAAGAAAAACTCTTTTCGTGACTCAGCGGAAAAAAGAGACAAAGAAATCCAGAAAACACATCTACAATCAAGGACATCAAAAGCAATTATTCCAACAATAAAATGCCAGCACTATTCCGAAAGCAATGGATATAGTTGCAAAATGAAACCAAAGAAGAATACATCATGGCAAACAACGGTGGGGCAAACAGATCTAGAGCAAAATACAGAATACTCAAAATTATTATTCAGAATAATCACTTAAGCCAGCTCACAATTGAATTCGGAAGCTTTCGCTGCAACATACCTATCAGGGAAAGCTTGCCAGTCCCAAAAGTCAACAATACTATGAATAGCAACAAGTATAAAAGTGAGGTTTCAAATTCATAGTTATGGTTGTCTACAATGCCAAGTGGAGCCCCCTGCAATCCTGTGTCGGTGAAATGAAAAATCAAAGCAAAAAGCATCGTTGAACTCAGGCCAAGGAGAGAGAAACGAGCTAAGATTCCAATCGCTAACAAAAAAGAACCAATAATTTGAGTGTAAGCGGCAAGATATGTCCAATACGAATGATCAAAAGGAAGATAAGAAAAATAATTATCCACAATGAAGGAAGTAAATCCATCAATATCTGCCAATTTTTCATAACCATGATGAAGCATTAGAAGTGAGGCTAAAATTCTGGAAACAAGTAGTACTACGTCAACAAATGGCTTAGTGGTCATTTTTCAATGGCAATACCTTAGTGTGATCTCACACTGGTCGTGAAATGTAAATATGTAGCCTTTGAATAGGACATATGATGAGAAAACAGAGGAATATCCCAAAGTCATATGTATCAGTATCAACCTAGCCTTAATAGCAAAAGATACGGCAATTACCTTTCAATGATTGCTGAGAATTAAGATCAGAACAGAAAAAAGGGGCTATAAGCGCCTAAACAACATGAGATATTCGATAGATATCAACCATGAATCATTTCTGCTACGCTTGCCAGAGATTAAAGGAGTATTAACTGTGCAGAGTATTGATTCATGTTAAAGAGCTTGCTCGTATAGCTCATAGCCAGCTCATACCAGCGTAACTTAGCAAACAGGGGCTTAGCACCCAAACCTAGATATCTCTATTTACACAGCCACGTAACCAAAGATAGCCTTACTAGCAATAACCAGAATCTCGAAAGCCAACAAGACAATATAAAATAAACAGAAATTAGTCGACTCGAATGAAGAAGTTAGTAATATCAATATCCCTATATATCGTCATTTGCAATTTAGTTATTTACGCGATAAGAATGGAATACGAACAAAGCCAACCCGTTGGCCTCCTAGTAGTAGGGATGGTATTTATTCCTATCATAATAACTATTTTTGGAGGCCTGCCTTTAGATTGCGCAAACAAAGAAGAGCAAGTATTAAGTGCTACTGAAGATAATGACCTGGCATAGCCCCTAATCAGAAAAAGAAGAGTGTGACGGACAATTGAAAAGACAACTGCAAAACAATAGTGACTCATGGCGACAGACTATTACAATCTGGAGCAGCCATATTTGCGAGAAGATGCTATGTCAGAAGTTAAATCAATTAAGCCACTATTAATTTTAGATTTCGCTGCGATATTTTAAAACCGATAAGGACTGCTAAAAAAGACATAATTCTGAGCCAAAAACAAAGGGCTGGCTCAAAGAAGGAGCCAACCACCTCTAGGTTAATTACAATAGAAGACAGATCAGAATTGAGCCAGAGAATGCCATTGAGAGGGTAAGAGTTTAGCAACCAATGTGAATTTCCCAGCCCCCATAGGCTTAATCACGTAAGAAACACCCATGGGAGCTGGATAGATCCCGTTTGGTGGTTCTACGAACATCGTCGCACCTTGAAAAGGATCATCGTGACCAACTAAAAAAGTGTTCACACCAGACTCTGGCTTTGCAGAAAGCAATACAGAGATTCTACCTGCATATTCTTTGTAATCTTCAGGGGTACATTCCACACAGGGAAGAAAATTCAATTTTGAATTTTTAGTGTATTTACCAAAAGCAAGATCGGCTGTGTTGTAAGCACGACAATATTCACTGGAGACGACATTCCCTATCGGAACATTTGCGGCTTTGACACCCTTCCCAATCTGCTCGGCTTCTGCCTTGCCATCAGGGCTTAAGCGACGCTGGGTATTGCAATCGGCGAAATCCAATTTAGGACTGACTTGATCACCCCAATCCTTATCAGTTTTCGCATGCCGGATATAAATGACATAACCACCATCACGAAGGTTATTGGCAAGCTGTTGACCTCCCACTCGATTAATAAAGTTCGCGTTTTGTTCTTCTCCAGACATGGTGGTTCCGTTGATCTCATAAGCTTCAACGCCACCGGAGCTTGCAACAGATTGTTCCTGGGTGGATGATTGAATGGATTGATTCTTGGTGGAATCCTTGTTACCTGAATCAGAAGAACAAGCTCCTAAGAGCGTCAACATTAAGATAAAGGAAAAATTCCTAATCATTTTAAAAAAGTCTTTTGATAATTCAACTCCATGGAAATATATTAATTCCGATACGAGTCACAAGCCAATGTCACAATTGATACAGAGAAGTCATGTATTAGTGAGGTCCTGCGAAAATTCTATATCTATGCCGCTACAGCTAATGCGATGCCAAATTTGAAAGAATTCAGCAAGCATCTCCTCATCAAGTTGTCTTCCCAATGCATCACTTCTGCATGACTTGAATGACCGAATGCAATGAAAATATTGATGTACTGCAATTCAATCCAAGCGGACGAAGGGGCTTCATCAAAAGATCCGTGAGATCAACAGCAAAGTGACAAGTAGCATCCTCTAGTTCCTCATACTCACAAAGCAGCTCAATGTGCTGGAGTACTTGGATCTAATTCATCGTTGCAGCCTTAAAGGTTGCCCTCCTGAAGAAAATGGCTTGCTGTCATTTGCTGACGCTCCAAGTCATTCACGATGGAATAAGCCTCAGGGTTATCACCAATTAAGTACGAATCACACATACTTCAATTTTCAAACCGTGGTACAAAAACATAAGTACATCTCATCGCGCAAGGAGATCCTAGGGAAAGAGCGATGCCACCTCTTGAACTTGTTCTGATTTATCCAATCCCCATCATGGGAGCCATCCATTCGGCATGAATTGCTGCAAGCATAGACATGTCAAAAGCATGAACAGCTGGATTAGTTTTATCAGCAACCCACAAGACTCCAAATGGAGCATTAATAGCCAGTTGCAATCTCCAACGCCAAGTTACTATTTTCCAGATCTTGTGGAGGAACGGTAACGACTTTGGCTCAATAGCTGGTTCTGTCATCATTATCACCTAATGGAGTTCTAATATGGCGCATCTTTCACTCAAGTGGGGACTACTCTAAAAAGTAAGGTTCAATAGCCCTATATGGCTTGATGGGACCCAGGTACGTTGTGACGGTGAAACCCGACCACCGTCCGAACACGCAGAACAAGAAAATAATCGATATGGGTCGTTCAAATTAAGCCAAATAGCAGGCATCACTACTAAGAAAAATTCACATCGCTACAGGCATTATTATTACCACAAAATTTGTTTTGAGATACTATGGATCAAGCCGAATCAACCATTGCACATAGGTTGCTAAAAGTGTAGAGTCTGCGATCCATACCGAAAGTAGGGCTTATCTGCGAGCTCATGCCATTGTCCATGACAAACCTACCCAATAGATCGATATAATTCGGATAAGGCATTAATCACAATTAGCTTTTGCATTACTTGCAGTCCTTGTAAAAAGACAGCCCCTATCGCTAGACCAAGAGCATGAAATAGATCCATCCTTAAACGAGATCGATGCACAAATTCTCAGAAGTGAGACACAATATTTTAGTTTTTGCCTGCCGGTGGTTGAGCTCTATAGTCATCAGCCACTACGTCCAGCAATCCAAGCACATATTTGTCAGAAGCTTTTATGCTTAGCTGCAGATTCAATATTGTAGACCTTATTACCTCTATAGCATGATTTATTTCTCCTTCTAGTTCATCTTTTGATGGAGTCCACTCAGCAATATCAAGATTTAGATCGCTAGAAATTTTATCGAAAATACTAATTGAGTTAACAGCCGTGCCTTGAGAGTGGTTGAGTCTTTTAATTGGTTTCATTTGAAGATAAAAGCTAACTAATCTTGCTCCGGTCTTGGATTCCAAGTATTGCAAAAAACATATAAACGCGTAACGGCAGTCACAAGTCCATGTCAAAAAAGGAAGCCCGCTCAATGGTAGGGGTTCTTGGCTTCTTAGACCTAGAGAAGATTCCTGCTGCCTTTGAGAAGCTCAGGATGAGCCTTCAAAGCAATGAAGGAGAGAGGTCTCGCTTTTTTCATCGCCAAAGCTCATTGGTCACAGCTATTACGAGCTTTTCTCACCATGCAAGTGCGCTGTAGACAAAGAATGGATAAGTGACTCTTTGGACGGGGTCAACAGTCCCACAACAATCAACTTTTCGCGATTTAGAAGCCCGCGAGAGGTTGAGGGACAGTGGCAAATTTAATACAACAACTCGGGATGCTAAACATTGATTGTCCAGAATCACCATCCTGATCCAGGATTGCCCCCACAAGAGGAGCTATTGAAGTAGTCCTGGCAAACAACTCCCCAGCAGACCACACTGGCAACTTTCGCCTTTATTATTCAACCTTGCAAAACCAAGCAACTCTTGTGATTTGCATACAAGGAACACACCATTGATCAAGAAGCCTGAATGAAATGGCAAAACCTGAGAAATATAGAAATCATCAGGGTTCGATTAAAAATGTACTGCTGAAAGACAGCGTTATCAAAAAGCTGAATAGGTGATCCATAAGCCATAAGAGAAGCCAGAGCCCAATCATCCTATGAAGAATTCCAGAAATGTTACCTGACAAGATGAGCGCTTCTTAAGGCCAGAAGCCTGCAGCGTCCCGTCGATTTCTTCAGGACAAACCTTTCTATGAGCAACTTCCGAGGAACTCAAAACGCGTCTATTGCACCTCGAGAAACCAATAGCTCAATATTATAATCACGAAAGCAATATACTGTACAAGAGACGCAAGTCTTCCTTATAAAACCAGACAAAATGGGTAGCTAATTCTCAAGTGTAAATAATTAGATTTGCAGCAACTTGTCTTACCAACAAGGCTCTTAAACTCGAACCATGCGTTAGATGTTTAAGCCATAGGAAATTATTCCGAAAGATTCCGGTTATAGTTATTAAGGCTAAATGCTCAGCAGGGGAGTTCAAGATTGGTAATCCCAGGAAAGTGATGGTCACTGCTAAGAAAGAGCAGCGCGCACAGAAAATCGAATTAGTTCCCCTTAGGGATTAACTTAAAATGGTTGTATCAAGTTCCCCCCGCAAAACATCGACCGATTACAAGCGCTATTTGTGATAAACACCGGAAAGGACTCATGACATGCGGAGCGAGAGCACGATCTATTAGCAAACAAACTTTGAACTGAGCTCTCGCGGAAACTTCGATCCCGCCAACAACCGAAGCAGGAGGCGCAATGATCTGTTACAATTTCTTCAACTTTCTTAACCTTAAATGAGCAAGTCAAATTTCGGGTTCTCATCCTTTGCAGAGCAATGGAACGGGCGACTTGCCATGCTGGGCTTTGTAATTGGCCTAGGCACAGAGCTTTTAACTGGACAGGGAATTCTTTCCCAGGTTGGACTTAATTGAAACCCGCTGTAGAACCCGACGTCTGGACGCCCAATAGCAGAGTTGGACACTTCCAGCTGTTTTATTTTGCTGCATTCATCTCCATTGTTGGAGTAGGAGGGAATATCGCGATTCGCCATTTATGGGCATCACTCAATAATGCTTTCAATTTCTTCTAAAGGAGACATCATTTGTTGAAAATTTGAGTATATTTTTTTACAAGAGAGGCACAACGAAGCCGCAAAGTCATCGAGAAAAAATATTGACGGAACTCATGTAAATCCATTAATACCAGTACAAAACCCCTAGCGGCGAACATTTAAAAATACCGCCAAACCAAGCAGATGACATGC
>Ga0257106_1001606_pt1 | contig 10980 bp, 12 predicted proteins | sample LP_taG_3_FD_190177 | JGI IMG/M metagenome (GOLD analysis project Ga0257106, IMG submission 190177) | Marine microbial communities from Northeast Subartic Pacific Ocean, Canada - LP_J_2011_P26_10m | ecosystem: Environmental > Aquatic > Marine > Oceanic | place: Canada: Northeast Subartic Pacific...
TGATATTGTTTGTTAAAAAAATATTTAAGTACAATATAAAGTGATAAAATTCCAGAAATAATTAAATAATTGGAAAATTGAAATGCAGAAAATTTATATGGAAAAAGATAAATGGATAAGAATATTGAGAAAACAATTATCCTAAGAATCAACATTAAAAAATTAGTTGAAGTAAAAATAGGTATAGATGATCCAGATTTATAAATAAAATATCTATGAATATTCCAGAATTTTATTAAAAATTGAAATTTTTCTCCAATAATTAATCTTACAACCATAATTAAAAATGTAGTGATAATTAATAAAATTTTTATCCAGTTTTCTATTATCTCTTCTTTAAAAACTAATTCATTCATTATTCAAAATTAGCATTATTTTAGATGATTAAATTGAAAACAACTTTTAGTTTATTAAATCTGTATTTTTGTTAAAAAGCAAACGATGTCTAAAGCTCTAGTAATTATCCCAACCTATAATGAATTAGAAAATGTTCCTTTAATTTTAGATAAAGTGCTAAATCTTTCTATTTCATTTGATATTTTATTTGTTGATGATAATTCTCCTGACGGAACAGCTGAATTAGTAAAAGATTATATAAAAAAATACAGTACAAGAGTTTTTTTAGAATCTAAAAATAAAAAGGAAGGATTGGGAAAAGCTTATACCCATGGGTTTTATTGGGCTTTATCTAATGATTACCAATACATTTTTGAGATGGACGCAGACCTTTCTCATGATCCAAATGATCTGGTTAGGATGTATCAAAAAATTGATGGCTCAAATTGTGATGTTATAGTTGGGTCAAGATATATTAATGGTATTAATGTATTAAATTGGCCTTTGAGTAGAATAATTTTGTCCTACACAGCATCAATATATTCAAGAATGATTACTGGACTCCCTGTTATGGACGCAACTTCGGGTTTTGTAGGCTATAAAAGAGAAGTTCTTGAAAAAATAAATTTAAAATCAATTTTATTTAATGGTTATGCTTTTCAAATAGAACTTAAATTTAAAGCATATAAAAATAACTTTAAAATTTTAGAGATACCTATTATTTTTAGGGATAGAATTTATGGTGAATCTAAGATGAACGGTGATATAATTTTAGAAGCTATTTTTGGGTTGATTAAATTAAAAATTTATAGTTTTTTTAATGATTTAAATAAATAATAATGTCAGAAATTTTAATTAAAAATGCTCGAATTGTCAATGAAGGTAAAATATTTAATGGTGATTTATTAATAAAAGGCGATATTATATATGAAATATCAAAAGATATTTTAATAAAAGATCATTACACATTAATTAATGCTAAAAATAAATTATTAATTCCTGGAGTTATTGATGATCAGGTTCACTTTAGAGAGCCTGGACTAACACATAAAGCGACTATTAATTCCGAGTCAAAAGCTGCTATAGCTGGAGGAATTACATCATACATAGAAATGCCCAATACAATTCCTCAAACGACAACATTAAAAAAATTAAAAAATAAGTTTGAATTAGCAAAAAACAATTCTTATGCAAATTATTCATTTATGTTTGGAGGAACTAATGAAAATATTGATGAAATAAAAAAATTGGATAATAAAATGGTTCCGGCATTAAAACTTTTTTTAGGTTCTTCGACTGGAAATATGTTAGTTGATGATAAAAAAGTTTTAAAAGAAATTTTTGAAAATACAGATCTTTTAATAGCTGTACATAGTGAAGATGAAAAAATCATTAACAAGAACTTATCTGTATTTAAGTCAAAATTCGGAGATAACATTCCGTTCGATTCACATCCTAAAATAAGATCTGAGGAAGCATGTTTAAAATCAACAAAAAAAATTATCGCCCTAGCTAAAGAAACTGGAGCGAGATTACATGTTTTTCATTTGTCAACTAAAAGCGAATCACTTTTATTTGATAATAAAACTCCATTAAAACAAAAACAAATTACCTGTGAAGTCTGTGTACATCATTTATGGTTTTCTGACGAAGATTACAAGAAAAAGCAATCTCTAATAAAATGGAACCCTGCAATAAAATCTGAAGATGATAGAGAGGCTCTTTGGGAGGCATTAAATAATGATAGAATTGATGTGATTGCTACTGATCACGCCCCTCACACAATTGAAGAAAAATCAAGAAAATATTTGGAATGCCCATCTGGTGGTCCATTAGTTCAGCATGGCTTAGTTTCAATGATTCAACATTATTTTAATAAAAAAATAACTCTAGAAAAAATTATTACTAAAATGTGTCACAATCCAGCAGATATATTTCAAATTGAAAAGAGGGGGTATATCAGAAAGGGTTATTTTGCAGATATTGTTTTAATTGATTTAGATAATCCATGGAAAGTTGAAAAAAAGAATATTTTGTATAAATGTAATTGGTCTCCTTTTGAAGATTATATTTTTGATTCAAAAGTCACCCAAACTTTCGTTAATGGCAAGTTAGTATTTGATGATGGTCAGTTTAATAAGGAATTAATGGGTAAACGATTAACTTTTAATAGATGAAAAAAATAATTTTCATATTTAGTTTATTTATGTTTTTATCATGTTCTAGTAATGAAAGTAATCAGCCTAAAAATATAATGTCTGAGGATGAAATGGTGAATTTTTTATTTGACATTAATATTATAAACTCAAGCAGGGCATTTAGAAATAAATCTGAATTAAATTATTATAATATTAAAGATTCATTATTGTTTAAGAAGCATAAAATAGATTCGCTTAAATTTTCCAATAGTAATTTTTATTATGCTTCAAATCCAAAAATTTATCTCAAAATATATACGAAGTTAGAAGAAAAGTTAGGTCAAATAAAAGATTCGTTGAACAAGGAATAACAATTATATCCTAAATAAAAGATTAAACATATAACTCAATTAATATTGTTTTTTAAAAACCTCACACGTTTCACTTATTGATTTGTTAATTTCTATAAAATTATAATTAAGCTTAGATGAAATTTTAGTATTTGAATAATGACTAGTCGAAGTCGAAGATTCAACAGATGCACTATTTAACTTTCTTCTTTTTCCTGAAATCAAGCTGTTTAAAAAATCTAATACTAGTGCTAATTTCATTAAGGTTTTCCCAGCCTTTTTCTTTGGGGGGTTTAAGTTTAAAGATTCACTTACTTTATAAAAGAATTTTTTAAATGTCCAATTTTCAGCAACTAATATAAATCTTTCAGAAAAAATATTTTTGTTCATTAATTTATACATAATATTTACAACATCTTTTACACAAATAAAACCAGTTTTCCCAGAGGGATAATACTTCATTCCTCTGCTAATTTGCGTAAAGAAAGCTCCGCTTCCTCTTTTCCAAAACCCACTTCCAATTATAACTCCAGGATTTACTATTGTCGCATTTAAACCTTCAGAAATACCTCTCCAAACTTCCATTTCAGCATTTTTTTTTGTTTGTGAGTATGGATTTGAATTATCAATCCATTCAGTTTCTTCATCTGTATATTTATTGGTACTTAGTCCTATAGCAGCTATGGTACTTACGTAACAGAACTTTTTGATGTTATTGTCTAATGCAACGTTAACCATATTTGCTGTCCCTTCAACATTTATTTTCTTCATGGATTCAAGATCTCTTTTATCGAATGAAATAAATGCTGCACAATGATAGACCTCTTCAATATTCTTAAAAGCAATAGAGAGACTTTCTAAATCATTTATATCACCCTCAATCCAATTTATTTTTGCAAATAATTTTTGAGAATTTTCTGAGTAAGACGAAAATACTTTGTTTACTTTTTCTAAATTGCTGTTTTTTCTGTGTAATGCTAATACTTTTTTATCTTTTTTAATAAGTAAATACAATAAATGACAACCTACTAAGCCAGTTCCACCTGTTACTAAAATCATAACTCTAATGTACTATTTTTTGAATAACTTTTTTCTTTAATATAAGAGGTATATATTTGTTAAAATTTGTACTGTGTCAAATAACTTTATTAATCAGTTGCGTTGGAGAGGATTACTGCAAGATGTTATCCCTGGATGTGAAGAAAAGTTATTAGAATCCACAGCCTCAGGTTATATTGGTTTTGATCCAACGGCCGATTCATTACATATAGGAAGTTTGGTTCAGATATTAATCCTGATGCATTTCCAAAAATCAGGACACAAACCAATTGTTTTAATTGGTGGAGCAACAGGAATGATTGGAGATCCATCTGGAAAATCCTCAGAAAGAAATTTATTAACTAAGGAAGAATTAGATAAAAATATTAAAGGGATAAAGTCTCAGCTTTCAAAATTTCTGAATTTTGATTCGAAGGAGAAAAATTCTGCAGTAATATGTAATAATAATGACTGGTTTGATAAAATTAATTTGATAGATTTTATAAGGGATATTGGAAAGCATCTTACGGTAAATTATATGGTTGCTAAAGATTCTGTAAAAAAGAGGTTAAGTAAAGATTCGAAAGAAGGAATGTCTTTTACAGAATTTACCTATCAAATAATACAAGCATATGATTTTTATCATTTGTTTAAAAATGAAAATTGTCTAGTTCAAATGGGAGGTAGTGATCAATGGGGGAATATAACTAGTGGAACTGAACTGATTAGAAAAAAAACTGGAAAAAAAGTTTTTGCTTTAACTTGTCCTTTAATCACTAAAGCTGATGGCTCTAAATTTGGAAAAACAGAAGAGGGTAATGTTTGGTTAGATAGAAATAGAACTTCTCCTTATAAATTTTATCAGTATTGGCTCAATATATCTGATGAGGATGCTTTTAAATATATTAAAATATTCACTTTTTATTCAGAAGACGAAATTATTGAATTTATTAAAGTTCATAAAAAAGAGCCTCATCTAAGATCATTACAAAAAATAATATCATCATACCTCACAGAATTAGTCCATTCAAAAGAGGATTTAGAAAAATCAATTATAGCTTCCAATATTTTATTTGGAAAATCAACTTCAAAAGATTTAGGATTAATAGATGAAAATACTTTTTTAGATGTATTTGAGGGAGTCCCAAAAGCTAACTTATCCATGAGTTATTTAAATTCTAATCCAATAATTAATGATTTTCTTTTTGAATCAGGTTTCTTTTCTTCAAAATCTGAAATAAATAGGGCTATTAAAGAAAATTCAATTTCAATAAATAAAGAAAAAATTAGTTCTGATTTTAAATTATCTAAATTGAATTTAATTTGTGATAAATATATTTTAGTTCAAAGAGGTAAAAAGAATTATTTTTTAATTGTATTTAATTAAACATTAAATTACATCCTCTAATTTCTGATTCTGTCATTCTTCCAGTGATTAAATATTTATTACTTTCAAAAACTTCTCCCAAATCTTCCGTAGCAATAAATGCACATGAATTTTCATTTGCTAAATCAATTATATTTATTGCTCCTTTACCTTTTTTAGAAACAAACAAAGGATTATTAATATCTCTAATAAATGTCTTCATCCATGGAGGATTTTTAAATTTCCCATCTTTGATTGCGTATGCTTGCGAAAATAATTCGGTCATTCCATATTCAGAATGTATATTTTCTACACCAAACCCACTTTGAAGCCTTTGGTGAAGTTCATCTCTACTAATTTCTTTTTTTCTTCCTTTCATTCCTCCAGTTTCAATAACAATTAAATTTTTCAATTTTATTGGATATTTTTCTGCAAAATCTAACAAAGCATAACTTACCCCAAATAAAATTATTTTTTTACATTTCACTTTTTTCATAGTATTAGATAATTGTTTGATGTTGTTCAAGTAAAATGCACTTTCGTTAAAACTTGAAGTTTTTATAAAATTATCTACCATAAATATTAGAGATGAATTTTTTTGTTCTAAATAGGATGGCAAAAGTCCTAAAAAAATGTAGTCCTCAATCGGTCCGTAAAAAATTTCAAAAGATTTTCTAAAACTTTTAATATACATGTTTATATCACTAACATAATTTGTACTCTTAAACCCCGTTGTTCCACTACTCTTAAATATGTGTGTTATTTTTTTTTTAGATGATACTATCTTATGAGTTTTAAAAAATTGAATTGGCAGGAAAGGAATTTGATGTAATTCTATGATATCTTTTGATTTTATTTTCAATAAGTTACAGTATTGATTATAAATAAAATTATTCTTGAATTGATATTTGAATAAAGTAATTGCCTTTTCTTTAAAATCTTTTTCAGAAATGATATTAAATGGGTTCAAATTTTTATTTTCAAATTTAATCAAAAGACTGTAAAATTTTAAGCTTTAAAATGTTAAGTCTAAAATTAAGTTATTGTTAAGAAAGATTATTAAATCACATAAATCATTTAATTTTATGTAAAATTAAAAAAGATGTACGCTATTGCTCCTAAAATTTTAGTGGTTGATGACGATCAAGATATTGTAGAAATTTTAAGATATAATCTTTCATTAAATGGATATGACGTAATAAGTGCATTTAATGGTAAAGAAGCCATTAAAAAAGCTAAACTATTTATTCCGGATATTATTTTGTTAGATGTTATGATGCCTGTAATGGACGGAATTGAAGCATGCTCTAAAATCAAGATCATTCCCTCGTTAACGAATACTATAATTATTTTTTTAAGTGCACGAAGCGAAGATTTCACTCAAATTTCAGCTTTTGATGCTGGAGGAGATGATTATATATCAAAGCCTGTAAAGCCGAAAATTTTATTAAAAAAAATAGAATCAATTGTAAAAAGACAGAAATCTTATAAAAATCAAAATTTAACAATTGAATTCGATAATATTACAATTAACAGAGAGGAATATAAAGTAGTTAAAGATGAGAAAGATATTATTTTACCAAAAAAAGAATTTGAATTATTTTTTTTATTAGCCCTAAAACCTGGAAAAGCTTTTACCAGAGATGAAATTATGAATAAAGTTTGGGGGTCTAACGTGATAGTTGGGGATAGAACAATTGATGTTCATATTAGAAAATTAAGAGAAAAAATCGGAGATTCGTATTTTAAAACAATAAAAGGGGTAGGCTATAAGTTTGTCCATTAATTTTATGCCTTTATTTAATAAATCTAAGCTCCAATCACTACTAATTTCTACTATTTTAAGTGTAGTTGTGGTTGTGATTTTACTTATATATAGTTATTATATAAATGAAACTTTAACAAATTTATTTGTTATTATTCCATTATTTATTTCCTCCTTAATCATAGTATATATCTATTTTGAGTTTTTCGTTTTCAAAAAAATTAAAAATTTATATCGAGATTTAATTCCAGAACATGAAAACTCTAAAAACTCATTAGTTAATACTAACATGGATCAATTAATGGAGGATTTAAAGAGATTTTCTAAAGAGAGTCAAACTGAAATAAAATCAATGCAAGAAAAAGAGAATTTTAGAAGAGATTTTGTTGGAAACTTAGCACACGAATTAAAAACCCCTTTATTTACCTCTCAAAGTTATCTTTTGACTTTAATAGATGGAGCATTAAAAGATAAAGAGGTTAATTTAAAATATTTAAAAATAGCAGAAAAGGCAATAGAAAGGTTAATTTTTATTGTTAAAGATTTAGATTTAATCACTAAGCTAGAATCGGAGGGTTTAAAATTAGAAAAATCAAAATTTAATATAATTTCTTTAATAAATAATGTATTTGAAATGTTAGAACTTCAAGCTAGTAAAAAGAAAATCACATTAGCTTTAGATTCAAAAAACACAATAGTTAATGTTAATGGAGATCACGAAAAAATACATCAAGTATTGACCAATTTAATTGAGAATTCTGTGAAATATGGGAAGGACTCTGGTACAACTGAAGTCTCAGTCGATGATATATTAGAGAATAAAGTTATGGTTAGAATAACTGACAATGGTAATGGAATTCAAAAAGTGCATTTCCAACGTTTATTTGAAAGATTTTATAGAATTGATAATTCTGGCAGTAGGTCAACAGGTGGATCAGGTCTAGGTCTAGCTATTGTAAAACATATAATTGATGCTCACAATGAGAAAATATACGTAGAAAGTGATTATGGTGTAGGATCTGAATTTTCTTTTACTTTAGAAAAATCAAATTAATTATTTTTAAGTTTGTTAGCACTTAAAAAATAATTCTTGGGAAGTAAAAATAAATTAAAAAAATTCATAGAAAACGAAAGTTTTTCAAATGTAATTCAACCTGAAAGAAAAGAATTGCTGGCAGATAGCTTTATTTATAAAGGAAATTGGAATAAACATTATTTCAAAAATAATAATCCTATAATTGTTGAGCTTGGATGTGGTAAAGGAGAATATACAGTTAATTTGGCTAAATCAAATCCCAGTAAAAATTATATTGGTATTGATATTAAAGGAGCAAGATTTTGGAGAGGCGCGAAGACTTCTTTAGATGAAAATTTAGAAAATGTAGTCTTTTTGAGAACTCAAATTGAGTTGATTGATTTTGTTTTTGGAAAACAAGAAGTAAAAGAAATTTGGTTAACTTTTCCTGACCCTCAAATTAAATATCAAAGAAGAAAACATCGTTTAACTAATCCATTATTTTTGAACATATACAAAAATATATTAGTTGATAAAGGAATGGTTCATTTAAAAACTGATAGTGAATTCCTACACGGATATACACTAGGCGTGTTGAAAGGACTAAGTATAAAACCATTGTTTTCTAATCATGATATTTATAAAAATAATAATGCACCTGCTGAAGTTATTAATATTAAAACCCATTATGAGAAATTGTTTTTAGAAACAAAGAAAAATATATCATATTTAAGATTCAGCTTCTAAAAATGACGGAAGATTTAAAAAAATCAGAATTTTTCATTAAAGTATATAAGGTTGTTGCGTTAATTCCACTTGGAAGAGTAACAACTTATGGAGCAATTGCAAATTTTCTAGGATCGAAAAAAAGTGCAAGAGCTGTAGGTTGGGCAATGAATGCTTCTCATCTCAATCAGGATATCCCAGCTCACAGAGTAGTTAATAGGATCGGATTATTAACAGGTAAAAATCATTTCTTTGGGACTAATTTAATGAAACAACTATTAGAAAGCGAAGGAGTGTTGGTAAAAAATGATCAAGTATTAAATTTTGAAATTATTTTTTGGGATCCATCTATAGAATTACAATAAATTATATTCTTAAGCTTATATTTGTAAAGAAAATGTTTTTCTTTTGAAACCAAACAAGGATAAAATTTTGTCTCTTTTAAGAACTATTCATTTAAATAATGAAAAGTTTGATATTGTTTCTAACAATGCAGTAACGAATGTTGTTGTATTTGACAATGAAATTTTAATTGATTTAGCAATCAAAAACCCGACCCTTCAATCTAAAAATAAAGTTAAAAAATTAATAAACGATACCATAAATGGTGATTTTCAGGATAATTGTGATATTAAAATTAATTTTAAAGTAGCTAAATCAGTAAACAAAACAATTCTAAATGATGAAAAAGTTTTAGAAAATGTTCAAAATATTATTGCTGTATCCTCAGGAAAAGGTGGAGTAGGTAAATCAACTGTTACTGCTAATCTTGCAATTTCTTTAAAGCATATGGGTTTTTCTGTTGGAATTTTAGATGCTGATATATACGGCCCATCAATTCCAATTATGTTTGATGTTGCAGATAAAAAACCTCTTGCTGTACAGATTGAAGATAAATCTAAAATGAAACCGGTAGAAAATTTTGGAATAAAAATTTTATCCATAGGATTTTTCACCAAAATGGATCAGGCAGTAATATGGAGAGGACCAATGGCTTCAAAAGCATTAAATCAAATGATTTTTGATGCAGATTGGGGTGAATTGGATTTTTTATTAATAGATTTGCCACCAGGAACTGGCGATATTCACTTAAGTATAATGCAAGCTTTACCTATTTCCGGATCAGTGGTAGTTAGTACCCCTCAAAATGTGGCTTTGATTGATGCTAGAAAGGGAGTGTCTATGTTTAGACAGGAAAACATAAATGTTCCAGTTTTGGGAATTATAGAAAACATGGCTTATTTTATACCTGAGGAATTACCCAAAAATAAGTATTATTTATTTGGAAAAGAAGGTGCTAAAAATTTATCAAATGATTTAGAAGTGCCTTTTCTTGGTGAAGTACCTTTAATTCAAAGTATTAGAGAAGCTGGTGATCTCGGAAGACCTGCTTCACTACAAGAGGATTCTATAATTAATAAAGTTTTTAATGAAATATCAAAAAATATGATTTCAGAACTATTAATAAGAAATAAAAATCTTCCGGCTACTGAAGTGATTAAAATTAAAACCATGTCAGGTTGCTCGGCTATTAAATAAACATTATGAATAAAGATTTATTAAAGAAAAAAGTAGAATTAGCTCTTGAGGAAATAAGACCTTTTCTATTATCTGATGGTGGGGATATTTCCCTTTTATCTATTGACAAAAATATTGTTAAAGTTCAGTTAATGGGAAATTGTGTTAGTTGTTCTGTTAATCAAATGACTTTGAAAAATGGAGTAGAAATGACTATCAAAAAATATGCTCCTCAAATTGAAGAAGTTATTAGTGTAGATTAGGTAAATGAATATAATTAAAACCGACATTTTAATAATTGGTGGGGGACCTACTGGATTATTTACAGTTTTTGAAGCAGGTTTATTAGGACTAAAATGTCATATAATCGATGCTTTAGCAAAACCTGGAGGCCAATGTTCAGAAATATATCCTAAAAAGCCAATATTTGATATTCCTGGAATTCCTGAAATTCTAGCTGGAAAATTAGTAGAAGATTTATTAGAACAAATAAAACCGTTTAGTCCTGGTTACACTTTAGCAGAATCTGCTGAAAAGTTAGAAAAGCAAGAAGACGATTCTTTTAACGTTGTGACTAATAAGGGGACTATTCATAATGCTAAAGTTGTAGCTATCGCTGGTGGACTTGGTAGTTTTGAACCTAGAAAACCTGCAATAAATAATATTGAAAAATTTGAAGGAAAAGGTTTAGAATATATGGTAAAAGATCCTGAAATTTTTAAAAATAA
>Ga0257106_1001607_pt1 | contig 10974 bp, 4 predicted proteins | sample LP_taG_3_FD_190177 | JGI IMG/M metagenome (GOLD analysis project Ga0257106, IMG submission 190177) | Marine microbial communities from Northeast Subartic Pacific Ocean, Canada - LP_J_2011_P26_10m | ecosystem: Environmental > Aquatic > Marine > Oceanic | place: Canada: Northeast Subartic Pacific...
GAGCAGCCGCCGAAAACGCACTGCGCCCGCGTATGCTTCGAGCTCCAAACACGCATCCCCCAAAGGCCCGAAGCGAGCAGTCGGGGCCGGTGCGGGAAGCCACGAGCTTTCCGGAGCTAGCCGACAGACACGAAGCATCTGCTCTAGGACAGGAGGTGGGGTCGGGCGAGAGAGACGCGGAGGTGAGAGGAGCGTTGAAGCAGAGGCGAGAGAGACGCGGAGGTGAGGGGAGCGTTGAAGCAGAGGAGAAGCAGAGGCGAGAGAGGACGTCTAGAGCGCCGGCTTACTAGTAGCGCTCGGCACCGCGGGCATCGTCGAGGGAGAGGGCGGCAACCCGACGTCGCTCCTCGATTTTTCTGTCTATCATGAGGGGCTGCTCGTCGAGTCCTGCGTGAAACTCGGCGAGGACCTCCGGGGCGCCCTCGCAATTTGGCCAGCAGCCTGAGGCCGCGGCGGCGGCGGCCGCGATCTCGAAGCCGCCGCCCGCGCGCCAAGCGGACGCGTCCCGCCTGGCCACTCATCGTCCGCCGCGCACGCGGACCGGTACCCTCGCCGCAGCAGGTCGATCGCGGCCGGTCAGGCAAGGACGGAGCACGTCGAGCGCGCGCGTGCAACCTTCCGCAGCGAGTGCACCATCGGCCCGCTCGCCGGGCTGAAGCATGGCTTGTCTCTGAGCTCGAGGTGAGGCGGCAGCAAAACCATGACCGTCGCGCCGCCGCGCCTCCACGTGCTCTGGCACGTCGAGCTGCACGGCGAGGACGCCGCGATCAACGACCTCGAGAAGCTCGAGCACGAGACGACGCAGGCGCGCGCGACGCAGCCGGTGCAGGACGCCACGGACCTCACCCAAGTCACCGGCGCGCTCCTGTGGAAGGTGCACGGCCACCGCTTCGGCGGCGGCGGCAAGAAGAACAAGCGCGCCTTCGACGAGTTCTGCGCCCGCGTCGGCGACGGCGTCACCAAGGGCGACGGCGACGCGTCGGGCGACGCCTACGCCGCGCTCCGCCGCGACGCGTCCGCGCACAAGACGGCGGCGCGCCGCGACGTCGAGCAGGCCTTCGGCGCCGTCGCGCAGCGCGACTGGAAGGGCGTCGTCGACGCCTTCGACGCGCTGCGCGCGCAGGAGGTCGCGGCCGCGCCCGCGAAGCCCCGGGGCCCGCGCTGGGCGCCGCCCGTCGCGTACGACGGGACCGAAGCGGCGGCAGCGCCGCCGCCGCCGGAAGCGCCGCCGCCGCCGAAGGCCGACGACGTCGGCGCGGCCTGGCTCGTGGGCAAGTGCGACGCGCTCGGGTCGAGCCTCGGCGCGCTCGACGTCGCGCTCGGCGTGCTCGACGCGGCGAAGAAGTCCGACGCGGAGATGCAGGGCGCGCTCATGGAGCTCCTGGGCTTCGGCGACGCGGCGCTCACGCTCATGGGCGAGCTCTGCGAGAAGAAGGCCGCCGTCGCCGCCGTCGACGCGCGCGACGTCCGCGCGATCGTCTCGGCGATGGGCGGCGGCGGCGGCGCCGCGGCGCCGTCGCGGAGCTTCGCGGCGCCGCCGTCGACCGGCGCCTACCGCCAGGGCGGGTCCGTGCGCATCGGCGGCGAGAAGAAGCAGTCCCAGCGGTCGAAGAAGCAGCAGCGGAAGGCGCGCGCGGCGCGGACGGGCCCGTCCGAGGCGGCCGACTATCTGGAGGCTTTGGGCTTCGACGAGAAGTACCTCGCCCAGGAGCGGAGCCTGGGCCTCCAGAAGAACGTCGTCGAGGAGCGCATGTCCCACGCCGAGGACCTGCTCGGCGGCGCGGAGCGCGAGTACCGCGAGACGCGGAGCGGCCTGCCCGCGGGCGCGGAAAAGTTCTACGGCGAGGGCTACGAGGAGGTCGAGATCCCGCCGCCCAAGGCGCTGCCGCCGCCGGGGCCCGGCGAGCTGCGCCAGCTGACGGACTGCCTGCCGCCCTGGGCCGTCGCGTGCTTCCCGAAGTCGACGAAGGCGCTGAACCGCGTGCAGTCGGCGGTCTTCGACGTCGCCTTCAACTCGCAGAAGAACCTCCTCGTGTGCGCGCCGACGGGCGCGGGCAAGACGAACGTGGCCCTACTGTGCCTCCTGGAGCTCGCGGGCCGCTTCCACCTCGGCGACGACGCGTCCGACGAGTCGCCCGCGGAGCGGAGAAAGGCGTTCCTCGCGGACCTCGCGCAGCACAAGGCCGTCTACGTGGCCCCGTTGAAGGCGCTCGCCCAGGAGGTCGTCGACAAGTTCAAGGAGCGCCTGGCGCCCCTGGGCATGATCGTCAAGGAGCTCACGGGCGACGCGCAGCTCTCGAAAAAAGACGCGGACGCCGCGCACGTCCTCGTCGTCACGCCGGAGAAGTGGGACGTCGTGACGCGCAAGCAGGGCGGCGGCGGCGGCGGCGACTCCATGGGGTCCCTCGCGTCGCGGTGCCGCCTCTTGATCGTCGACGAGATCCACCTCCTGGCGGAGGAGCGCGGCGCGGTCCTGGAATGCGTCGTCGCGCGGACGACGCGTCTCGTCGAGAGCTCCCAGTCCCAGGCGCGGCTCGTCGGCCTCAGCGCCACGCTGCCCAACTACGAGGACGTGGGCAGCTTCCTGGGCTGCGCCGACGACAGCGTCTTCTTCTTCGGGCCCGAGTTCCGGCCCGTGCCGCTGAAGCAGACGTTCGTCGGCGTCACGGAGACGAAGCGGTTCCAGAAGCTCGTCAAGCTCGACGATTTGGCCTTCGACATCGCGTTGAGCGCCGTGGACCGGGGCCACCAGGCCATGATCTTCGTCCACAGCCGCCGGGAGACGTTCAAGACGGCCATGGCGCTCCGGGACCGCGCGAACCGCGACGGCCGCGACGGCGCGTTCAAGCCCGCGGAGGAGCTCGGCAATTTGCTCAAGCCCTTCGCCTCGGCGCTCGCGAAGTGCAAGCACAAGGAGCTGCGCGAGGCCGCCGAGGCGGGCTTCGGGCTCCACCACGCGGGCATGTGCCGCGCGGACCGGAACCTCAGCGAGCGCATGTTCGCCGCGGGCGCCGTCCGCGTGCTCTGCTGCACGGCCACGCTCGCCTGGGGCGTCAACCTGCCGGCGCACGCGGTGATCTGCAAGGGCACGGACGTCTACGACCCCCAGCGCGGCGGCCACGTGGACCTGTCCATGCTCGACGTGCTGCAGATCTTCGGCCGCGCGGGCCGCCCGCAGTTCGACGACTTCGGCGAGGCGACGCTGCTGACGACCCAAAAAGCCCTGCCGGACTACCTGCGCAAGCTCGCGCGCGCCGCGCCCATCGAGAGCTGCCTGCCCGCGCGCCTCGCCGACGCCATCAACGCCGAGGTCGCCGCGGGCACCGTCGCGTCGCTGAAGGACGCGGGCCGGTGGCTCGACCACACGTTCCTGGCCGTGCGCCTGCGCAAGAACCCGCTGGCCTACGGCTGCCCCTACGACCAGGCGCGCGAGGACCCGGGCATGGGCCGCTTCCGGGAGACGCTCCTGCGCGACGCCTGCAAGCGCCTCGACGAGAGCCGCATGTGCCGCTACGACCGCCGGTCCGGCGCGGTCGCGGGCACGGAGGTCGGCCGCGTCGGGTCCCACTTCTACCTGCGCCACGAGTCCGTGCGCGAGTTCAACGAGCGCCTGCGCCAGCACGCGACGGACGCGGACATCTTGGTGGTCGTCTGCTCCGCGTACGAGTTCGAGCAGCTCAAGCCCCGAAGCGACGAGGTCGCGGAGCTCGACCGGCTCCGCGAGTCGGAGGTCTGCTGCCCCGTGAAGAGCGACGAACTCTTCGCGTTGGCCGACGAGCCCGCGGGCAAGGCGGCGACGCTGCTGCAGGCCCACGTGTCGCGCGCGCCGTTCTCGGCGTTCACGCTCGCGTCGGACGCGGCGTACGTCGCGAAGAACGCCGCGCGCGTCTGCCGCGCGCTCTTCGAGATGGCGCTGCGGGCCCACTGGCCGTCGCTGGCGGAGCGCCTGCTCGCCTTGGCCAAGGCCGTCGAGCGGCGGCTCTGGTGGTTCCAGCACCCCGTGCGCCAGCTCGCGGATCTCGAGCCGAACCTCAACGAGCGGCGCCGCAAGTTCCCCGAGGACGCGCTGCGCCAGCTCGAGGCGAAGCGCCTGACCGTGGACCGCATCCTCGGCGACCTCAACGGCGACCCGCGCGAGGTCGGGAGCCTGGTGCGGAACAATTCCGCGGGCGCGTCGCTCGTCGCCGCGGCGCGCAAGGTGCCGTCCGTGACGCTGGAGGCGGACGTCAAGCCCATCACGCGCACGGTGCTCCGCGTGACGCTCACGGTGACGCCGACCTACCACTGGGAGCCGCGGACCCACGGTCTCGGGCCCGAGCCCTGGTGGGTCTGGGTCGAGGACGCGCGCGCCGAGCGCATCCACCACTTCGAGCTCGTGCTGCTCAAGCCGCCGGAGAAGCGCGCGCGGCGGGGCATGGAGCCCGTCGTCGTCGCCTTCACCATGGCCGTCAAGGACCCGCTGCCGCCCCAGTTCTTCGCGCGGGCCCAGAGCGACCGCTGGGTCGGCGCGTCGGCGATGCTCGAGATGTCGACGAACGGGCTGCAGCTCCCGGCGGCCGCGCCGCCGAACACGGATTTGCTACCGCTGCGGCCCCTGCCGCTGGCCGCCCTCGGCGACGAGCGCTACGCGTCCTTCTATTCCTTCACGCACTTCAACCCCGTGCAGACGCAGCTCTTCCACTCCTTGTATCGCGCCGACGGCAACGTCTTGGTCGGCGCGCCGACGGGCTCGGGCAAGACCTGCCTCGCGGAGCTCGCCATCTTCAAGCTGCTCAACGACCGCGGCGACCAGAAACTCAAGGCCGTCTACGTGGCGCCCCTGAAAGCGCTCGCGCGGGAGCGGCTCAAGGACTGGCGGAAAAAGTTCGGCGAAAAGCTCGGGCTCAGCGTCCTGGAGCTGACGGGCGACGCGACGCCCGACGCGCGCGCCCTGCGCGACGCCGACGTGCTCATCACGACCCCAGAGAAGTGGGACGGCGTCACGCGCCAGTGGCGGCGCCGCGACTACGCGCGGCACGCGGCGCTGCTCGTCATCGACGAGATCCATTTGCTCGGCGAGGACCGCGGGCCCGTCATCGAGGCCATCGTGAGCCGCGCGCGCTTCATCTCGGAACAGGCCGACAAAGGCGCGGACAACCCGCCGAAGGTGCGCATCGTCGGGCTGTCGACGGCGCTCGCGAACGCGCACGACCTGGCCGCGTGGCTCGGGTGTCATCCGAAGACGGGCCTCTTCAACTTCCGCCCCGCCGTGCGGCCCGTGGCCATGGAGGCCCACGTCGCCGGCTTCGCGGGGAAGCACTACTGCCCGCGCATGGCGACGATGAACAAGCCCTGCTACGCGGCGCTCCGCGAGCACGCGGCGGGCCGGCCCGCGCTGGTCTTCGTCGCGTCGAGAAGGCAGACGCGGCTCACGGCGCTGGACCTCATCGCGCTCGCGGCGGCGGACGACGACTTTGGGGGGAGCGGGTCCGGCCTCTGGGTCGGCGACGACGTCTTCAGTGGCGAGCTCGACGGCTACGCGCGGGAATGCGCGGACCCCGCGCTGAAGCACGCGCTCCCGTTCGGCGTCGGCGTGCACCACGCGGGGCTCCAGGAGCGGGACCGCGACGTCGTCGAGAAATTGTTCGAGCGGGGCGCCATCCGCGTGCTCGTCTGCACGGCGACGCTGGCCTGGGGCGTCAACTTCCCCGCGCGGCTCGTCGTGATCAAGGGCACGGAGTTCTTCGACGGCAAGCTCGGCAAGTACGTCGACTTCCCCATCACGGACGTGCTCCAGATGATGGGGCGCGCGGGCCGGCCCCAGTTCGACGACGTCGGCGTCGCGTGCATCTTCGTGCACGCGCCGAAGAAGGAGTTCTACAAGAAGTTCCTCTACGAGCCGTTCCCCGTCGAGTCGAAGCTCGAGGACGCGCTCCACAACCACGTCATGGCCGAGGTTTGTTTGACGAGAGCGATCACCTCGAAGCTCAGCTGCGTCGCCTGGCTCAAGTGGACCTACCTCTTCCGGCGCCTGACGCAGAACCCGAGCTACTACCATCTCGCGGACGACCCGACGCCGGAAAACGTCGACGCGTACCTCGAGGCGCTCGCGGAGGCGACGCTCGACGACCTGGACCACGCGGGCGCCGTGGAACTCGACGGGTCCGACGTCCACCCGGCGACGCTGGGCCAGGTGGCGTCCTACTACTACCTCGACTACAAGACGACGCAGCACGCGGCTTTGACCGTCGACGACGTCGACGAGAAGCTCGGCGGCGCGGACGACGAGGCGCTCGCCGTGGCGTTCCTGTGCGACGCCGAGGAGTTTGGGGAACTGCCCGTGCGCCACAACGAGGACGGCCTCAACGCCGACCTGGCGCGGGAGTTGCTGCAGCGGCGCGACGACGCGCGGTGCCTCGAGGCCCTGGACGACCGCGGCTTCGACGACGCCCACGTCAAGGCGCAGCTGCTCGTGCACGCGCGGCTCCGGGATGGTGTGTTGCCCATCGCCGACTACGCGACGGACACGCGGTCCGTCTTCGAGCAGACGTCGCGCGTTTTGGCGGCGCTCATCGACGTCGCGGCCGACGCGGGCGCGCTCAAGCTCACGCTCGCGCTCTGCACGTTGAGCCAGGCGCTGAACACATCCTGCGCGGCGCACCGCGACGAGCTCTGCCAGCTGCCGGGCGTCGACGACGACGACGCGAAAAACTTGCGGCGCGCGCTCAAGTGGAACGACTCGCGGAAGAAAGGTGTGGCGGACCTCCACGCGGTCGACGTCCGCCCCCACGTCGCGCGGCTCGTCAAGGGCGGCGCCGCGCGGGCCATGCGCTTCGCCGACGCGCTGCCCCGGGGCCGCGCGTCGCTCGCCGCGGAGCTGAAGTTCGGCGACGGGGCCGCCGTCGCGGAGGTCGCCACGTTCGAGGCCTTCGAGTGCCGCGTGGCCCTGCGCGTGCCGCCGCCCCGGAAGCGCGCGAAGAACGACCGGCGCCTGGCCTTCGGGTTCTGGCTCATCCTCGCCGACGGCGACGAGCTCGTCGCGCTGAAGCGCGTCACGTGCCACGGCGGCTCGGTGGACGCGACGCTCGCGGTCCAGGGGCCCGACGAGGTCCTCGACGACTGGGCGCTGACGCTCTACGCCGTCGCCGACGCCGCCCGTGGCTTCGACGCCGAGCTCGCGCTGCCGGGGGTGCGCGTCGTCGCGGGCGCGGAGGAGGCGAAGGAGGCGTCCTAAAGTGGTTCGTTATACTTCAAGATCTCGGTCGATCTTTCTCATCTTTATGATCTGGGTTCACGTTGAGTGACACGGGGGCTGCCACGATGCGAGATCGATAGTTCTCGATCGTCGCCATGTCGCGGGCCTCGAGCCCGCTGCTGGAGAAGCACAACATCACGGGGCCGGAGCTCATGCCGCGGCCGCCGCCGGAGATCGAAATGATCGAGATGCGCGACTGCATGAGCATCGACCACGTCGGCCACTGCCACTGCGCGCCGACGCCCAAGGGCCGGCGCTGGCTCGGCGCGTGCCTCGTGCCCGCCTTCGTCGTCGTCGCCGTCGCCGCCGCCGTGGCGCTCGCGGAGATCGAGCACGCCGGGCGGAGCCACCACTCGTCGTCGAGCGGGTCGACGTCCGACGGATGGAGCGACGCGGAGGCCGTCAACGGCTGCGAGCTCGCGGCGGGGACCTACTACTGCAGCTACGGGTCCGAGGAGTTTCTACGGTTCGCCAAGGTGCGCAACTTCCTCGAGGGCCACGGCGCGAACATCAGCGACGCCGACGAGCTCAAGACGTGGCTCCCGACGCTCGTGACCGTGGAGTACACGCCCGGTCGCGTGGAGCAGGCCATCGGCTCCCAGATGCTCGACGCCTACGTCGCGTTTTCTCTCTATCTCCCGAAGCAGAGCCACGTCTCGAGCGGCGCGCGCGCGGAGACGGTCTCGGTCAACGGCTCGTACATGGTCGTGCTCCACACGAACGGGTCCCTGAAATCCGTCGCGCCGACGGCGGACCTCGACGAGGACCACACGTCGGGCAGCACGCACATGTCGGCCTTCAAGTTCACGAGCCCGAGCGAGGTGTTGACCTACAGCAACGACTTCATGCACCAGGAGGGCTACCCGTACACGTGGGCCTGGGGCTTGGAGTCGGAGACGGACGAGACGCCGCGGCTCGAGCGCCTCGTGTCGAAGCGGCGCTGGAGCGCGCACGACGTCCAGATGGCCCGGGGCGGCGAGAGCTACTGGCAGCCGACGGACCCCGCGGCGCTCACGAGCAACTACACGTTCAGCGAGATCGACCGGACCACGGGCGCCAAGCTCGACACGTACCTCCTGCCCGGCTGCGACGACATGAACCACGTCCAGGTGCTCGAGGACGAGCGGGTCGCCATCAGCGTCCTGTGGCCGTGGCGACTTTCGAGAGATTTGGGGTGAGACATCGTCACCGTCGTCCTCGGTAGGTCGCCATCGTCTCCTGCCGCCTCGCGAATTCCGTCGTCAAGTACGACCTCGCGACGCGGTCCGTGGTCTGGATCGCGGGGGGCGCGGCGGGCAACCTCACGCTGATCGACGAGGACGGCGGCGTCCACCCGCCGGGGACGAACCTCTGGAGCGGCCAGCACAACGCGGAGTACTTTGGGAACGACCAGTACTTTTTGTTCGACAACCAGTACGGCCAGATGACCCCGAGCCGGCTGCTCGTCTTCGACGTCGACGAGCGCGCGGGGACCGCGACGGTGACCTACGCCTACACGTTCTTCGACTCCTGGCCCCACGGCTACAGCGAGGTCTTCGGCGACAACGACCAGCTCCCGACGGGCAACATGCTGACGTGCTGGTGGCCCAACGCGCTGAGCCCCGCGAAGAGCCTCCAGTACGACGTCCAGCTCCTCGAGGTGACGCACGCCGAGGAGATCGCCTGGAAGCTCAACGTCTTCGGGCGGCACGAGTGCCTCGCGGACAGCGACGACTTGTGCGACCGCAACATCCAGGTCGGCTGGAAGGTCTACTCGCTCGAGAAGCTCTACGCGCGGCCGCCGCTCTACAACGGCACGCTCCTGAACGGCACGCTGGCCTTCACGACGCACACGCAGTTCAAGACGTCCGCGAAGACGACGGGCGCCTGGCGCCTCGCGCTCGCGGGCGACACGCTCGCGGCCGCGCCGTTCGACTGGGAGGCGCACTTCCGCGCGACGGTCGTGACGACGCTCGTCGACGCGGACGTGCCCGACGGGGCCACGCTCGGCCTCTACGTGACCAACGAGTTCGAGACGGAGGCCTACCTGCCCATCGTCGTCGGCCAGGCGTGGACGCCGTGAATTCGAACCCCGCTTCTACCGCATCTCCCGCGGTCGAGGCACCCCGCCGAAGAAAGCGCGAGGCTCCGGCCTGCAGCGCACGGTGTTCCCCTCGGCCGCGGAATTCAAACTTCGCTTCTACTATAGACTTGTCTGTCGCTCCAGCTCGTTTTCTTTTTTTTGGGGGGGGGGCTGCGACGGGCTGAAGCACCCCCCTTTTCGACGGCCCGAAGCACCCCCTTGCGACGGCCCGACGCCCCCCGACGGCCCCCCGCCGCTTCGCGCCGTGACCGCCGTCCGTCGCTCCGGGCGGGCGACCCGCCGAACGAGCCGCGCGGCAGCTCCAGAATTCAAACGCCGCGGGTCGTCATCCCACCCTGGCACTTACCCTGACGAGACGAGGCCCAGAGGTTCGCGACAAAGAACGCCCGGGGCAGTTTAAGTTCACAATATGGTCATGTTATGTACAGGGTGTTCGAAGCGGTATGTGCAGGTTTGAATGTTCAGGAGACGACGACGACGCGGCGTGTGTGCAAAAGGGTCCCGGGCGCGAGTCCGCGCTCAGGGCCGCGAGTCGTGGTAGAGGTCGTGGGTCGCGGCGTGGTCCATGGCCGACGTCCGGATCTGGATCTCGTAGCGCGGGAGGAGCGGGTCCCGCGGCTGCACGGTCGCGTGCAGCGACTGGTACCCGTTGGGCTTCGGCCCGCGGATGTAGTCCTTGACGTCGCTCACGTTGTCCTCGCCCTCCTCGCGGGCGAGCTCGTGGAGCACGCGGTAGCAGAGGGCCGTGCCCTCCTCGCCCTCGGACGCGACGACGACGCGGACGCCGACGACGTCCCGGAGCTCGTCGAGGTGCAGCGCGCGCTTCTCGCCCATCTTGCGGTCGCAGGACTTGGCCGTCTTCAGGCGCGACGTGATCTTCAGCGGGGTCCGCTTGAGCTGCTCGTCCCGCCCCGCGAGCCGCGCGAGCATCGAAGTGGACTTCTCGAGCGACAGGCTGTCGCGCACCCGCCTCCGCTCCAGCTCGCCCTTGACCGCGAGCATGCCCGCCGCGGGCGTCGCCGCGCTCAGGAAGTTGTTGATGAGGTGCGACCGGCGGGAGGAAGAGGTGGGGTTGGCCGCGGGCTCGGCGGCGTGCGGCGCGGGAACGTTTGTGGACCGAACATTCGGTCGAAGCGGCGCCGGCGCGCTCAGCGCCGACGCGCCCGCCGCAAAGAGGGCGAGGGCGAGCATGGGAGCGCGCAGCGGCGCGCCCCGGGGGCGTCTGTCGTCGGCGAACATTCGTGTGGCCTGCTGGCGCTTTGCTTTCGAGGTTCGAGGCGTTTGACGTCTCGAAAAAAAAAGGCGCGGAACGAGCTTCGCGCCAACGTTCTTTTCGTGATTGACGTCAAGTTGCTGTCGTCAAAACATCATCATAGTATGGCAGCCCCACTCCTGCATTCCCCCGCGCTGCTGCTCCTCCTCCTCGCCGCCAGCGCCAGCGCCGCCTACGACTGGACCCTCCCGCACACGCTCGTCCACGACGGCCTCGACCGCAAGTACGCGCTCTACGCGCCGCCCGCCAACACGCCGACGAATGGCCTCATGGTCTTCCTCCACGGCGCCGGCGGCGCCTCGCCGAGCTCCTGGGGCATCGAGGCATACGCGGAAACATACGGTTTCGTCGCCGCCGTGCCCTACGGCTACGGCTGCTTCTGGA
>Ga0257106_1001608_pt1 | contig 10974 bp, 9 predicted proteins | sample LP_taG_3_FD_190177 | JGI IMG/M metagenome (GOLD analysis project Ga0257106, IMG submission 190177) | Marine microbial communities from Northeast Subartic Pacific Ocean, Canada - LP_J_2011_P26_10m | ecosystem: Environmental > Aquatic > Marine > Oceanic | place: Canada: Northeast Subartic Pacific...
CGGCTCACAGGCACTTCTGGTGCCCTCCCTGGATCTCTCTGAGCTTATCCGGACGGCGGCGGCGGCGCCCGCGGCGGGGCGGGCGCGGCGGCGGCGGTCTTCTGCGCCGGCCCTCGCTTGTCGAGGGCCCGCGCGGCGCGGCTCGCGCTTGGTCGCGAGCCCCGCCGCGCGCTCTAAAGGAGCGCGGCGACGCCGGCGAGGGCCGCGGCGAGCGCGGCGACGCCCGCGGACGCGGCGCCGTCGGACTCCTCGTCCATGACGGTGTTGTCGCCGTGGTCGTGGCCGTCGTGGTCGTCGTGCTCCTCGTGCTCGTCGCCGTGGTCGCCGTCGTGGTCGCCGTCGGCGTGCTCCTCGTCGTCGTGGTGGACGAGGAGGTCGGAGCGGATGACGTAGTAGTCGGAGCCCCAGGGCTCGTAGTCGATCATGCGGTCGCTGACGCCGACGTGCCACGCGGGCGTGACGAGGTTCGAGACGGGGCGCTCGGCCATGATGGCCTCGTGGACCGCGGTCGTCGCCGCGACGCGGTTCTCGTGGCCCTCGGCGACGCCGAGCGCGTCGAGGAGCGAGTCGACCTCCGTCGAGGCGAGGCCCGCCATGTTGTTGCCCGCGCCCGTGCGGAAGAAGCCGGAGAGGAAGGAGAGCGAGTCGCCCGAGGGGAGCGTGTTCTGCGCCCAGAGGAGCAGGTCGAAGTCGCCCTCGTCGAGGCGCGCGGTGACCTCGGACCAGTCGTCGGTCTCGTCGCGGTCGCCGTCCATGGTGTTGATCGCGTTGCACACGATGCCCACGGCGCTCAGCGACTCGCAGATGGGCGTCTGCATCGTGCGGAGGTCCGGGCGGAACGCGTAGGCGACGAGGTCGATGGAGAGCGGCGCGCCGTCCTTGGTGCGGACGCCGTCGACGAGCGCGTAGCCCGCGGCGTCGAGGAGCGCCGCGGCCTCGTCGGCATTGCCCATGGACGAGCCCGACGGGTTGTAGAAGGGCGAGAAGTCGGGGAAGAGGCTCCGCGTGCCCACGCCGCCGGAGAGCGCCTGGGCGACGGCGTCGCGGTCGACGGCGACGTCGATGGCCTCGCGGACGGCGGGCTCGAGCTTGGCCATGTTGTGCCACATCATGTAGTGGTAGTTCACCTCGAAGGACTTGGCGTGGACGCCGTCGGCCGTGCGGACGGAGCCGAGCGTGTCGACGGGCAGGTGGAACGCGACGTCGACCTCGCCCGCGTTGAGCGCGGCCGCGAGCGCGTCGCCGTCGTAGTTGCGGAGCGTGATGTCCGGGCGGTCGCCGGCGTGGGCGTCGTAGTAGGCGTTGGGCACGAGCTCGATGTGCGAGCCCGCGACGAACTCCGCGGGCGCGTAGGGGCCCGTGTAGACGAGCGCGCCGTCGGCGCCGACGTGGTAGATCGCGAAGACCCACTCGGCGAGCACCGAGTCCATGATGTGCGTCTCGCGCTCGGACGTGATGCGCACCGTGAGGGCGTCCTCGGCCGTCGCCGTGAACGCGCCGAGGGACGACGTCGCGGCGTCGTTCGCGCCGTTGAGCTCGTTGAGGCACGCGGCGACGTGCGCCGCGTCGACCTCCGTGCCGTCGGAGAAGTGGTAGTCGGGCTTGAGCGCGACGTCCCAGACGAGGTCCGAGACCTTGGTCGTGGACGCCGCGACCAGGGGCACGATCTCGCCGTGCTTGTCCACGGTGAAGAGATTCTCGGCAATGCCGTGGCTCGTGAGCGCCCAGCCCGTCGACCCGGAGCGGGAGTCGAGGCCGCCGGCCATGAAGGTCTTGCCGACGACGATGTGCTCGTGGTCGCCCTCGCCGAAGGCGCCGAGCGCGAGGGCCGTGAGGGAGAGGACGGAATTGAGCGTCATCTGCGGGGGGGATCGAGTCGGATCGACGCGCGCGCGGGCTGACATCGGGGGGATTTCGGGGGGTATGGGTTTTTTCGGGCCGCGGGGAGGACGTCGAGCACGTGCGGTGCATCCCGGCGTCGCGGCGGCAACGAAGCGTGCATTTTGCGGCGATCCGACGTTTTCGGCGAATCGCCCGTTTCGCTTCGTTCGACGTCGGGTTTTCGACGCTCCATAGGAAGATGGCTTGGCACTATCGAGGCGGCCGCGCGAGGCTTGAGGAAGCATCAGGGCATCGTGGACGCTGGATCTCGCGGTGATTGAAAGCACAAGTGTCTGGTTTCCGAATTCACGATCTCTTGGCTCGAGAGCGCCCTACGGCAGTCTCCACCGCGGAGGAGGCCAGGTCTCTAGACGCCTCTGTCGGCCTCCCTGAGTCCTCCCTGGGTCTCTCTGAGCTTATCCGGACGGCGGCGGCGGCGCCCGCGGCGGGGCGGGCGCGGCGGCGGCGGTCTTCTGCGCGGGCTTCGGCGAGCTCGGCGCGCGGTCGGGGCCGGCCGTCGCTTGTCGACAAGCGACGGCCCGCGCGGCGCGGCGCGGCTCGCGCTTGGTCGCGAGCCCCGTCCCGCGCTTAGGCGCCGCGGCGCCTGCAGCACATGCAGCAGGCGACGATGGACGCGATGACGACGATGATGGCGACGACGATGCCGATGATGATGCCGATGGCGAGTTTCTTGGCCGTCTTCTTGGAGATGCCCTCATTCATGCACTCGCCGTAGTTGTCGCCGCACTTCGGGTAGCTGCTGTCGCGGTCGCAGCACCAGGTCAAGCCGCCGTCCTCGCAGACCCGCGGGTTGTCGTAGTAGCCGTCGCAATACTCTTCTCCGTGCTCTGGATTCTCGCAGAACTCGGCCGTGCGCTCGCCGCAATCATCGCAGTCGGTTCCGCCTGCGGGGACGCGGTTCCCACGGCGCGCGTTCTGAGCATTCGTCCGCTCGACCCCATCGCTCGAAGCCGCGTCGCGCGCGCGCGGTCGATGGACGGACGACGGGAGAGGCGGCGAGCATTCGCGGACCCTTCGTCGCGGACAATTTGCGGACGCGGCGTCGCGCATCCGCAAACCGCCCCCCCGTCGTCGCACTCGCCATCCCCCGCCCACGGGCACGTGTTTTCACAGATGGCAGAGGCGCCGAGCGCGAGGGCCGTGAGGGAGAGGATGGACTTGAGCATCATCTGCGGGGGGATGTTCGGGCGAGTCTGGGCGCAGGGAGGAATCGAGGGGAAGGGAGGCTAAGGGAAGAGCGGGGGTTGTCGGAGGACACTCACGGTGGGTACGGAGTCTGGCGTGCGAGAGCTCCTGGAGCTGACTTTGAAGCGGAGCCGTGGAGAGCTACAGTAATCGGGTCACGCTCGGCGCGGGAGGCCTCGCGGGTTGTTCAACAAGGTCCTCAACGAGCGATCGAGCGCCGAACGGCCTAGCGGACAAAGGCTGCGACACGCGAAGGACGCGGCGACGGAAGTCTGGGCGGCGCCTCCAAAAATACTACGAACCTACTCCACCGGCACGTCCCCCGTGCCCTCCTCGTGCGCGCGGCAGAAGAGGGAGCGCTGGAGCGCGCCGAGGCTCTGCCGTTTCGACGCGGGCGGCGCGCCGGCGCAGCCGTCCCGGTGGACGATGACGGACTGGGGCCGCCTGTGGAGCACGGCGGCGGCCTGGCCGAAGGTCGAGTGGAAGCCCCGGAAGACCGCGGCCGTCGACGCGAGGGCCCAGAGGTCCGCGGCGGCCGCGCGCTCGCCCGCCGCGCGGCCGCGGCCGCCGCGGTCCTCGGCGTCCGCGTCGAGCGCCAGGACGTCGAGGCGCGGCGTGCCCGCGGCGTCGCTGCCCGCGCGGAGCGCGTCCGCGAACTCGGCGACGAGCGCGGCGTCGTTCGACGCGACGTAGACCGCGCGCGTCGCGGGCTCGCCCCGCGCGCGCCGCCGCGCGGCGTCGCGGAGCACGGCCTCGGCGAAGGCCGGCGCGCCGACGCAGACGTCGAGCTTGCTGCCCCAGGTCGTGCCGTTGCTGCGGTCCCAGGGGTCCGCGCCGCGGAGGTGCACGCCGACGAGCTCGCCGGCCGCGTAGCCGCCGACCGCCGCGGGCACCTGCGAGACGCGCGATGAGCGCGACAAAGAGGCGCGGACGCGGCGCACGCGCGGCGTCGCGCACCGCCGCGGCGGGCCGGAAGCCGTCGAGCCAGCCGAGGACGCGCGCGGAGCAGAACGCCGCGTCGTCGACGCGGACCGCCGACACGTTGCGCCCGTCGCGGCCCTCGAAGAAGTCGCGCGAGGTCACGGCCCGCATCTTGCCGTCGCTCTTCGGGACGCGCCACACGCGCTTCTTGTGGGGCCGCGGCCGCGCGTCGGGGACCCACGCGCGCGCGACGTCGACGAATTGGCGCGCGACGTGGCCGCCGCAGCTCGCGAAGACGCAGGGGCCGGACCCGGGCCCGCCGGCCGGCGCCGCGCAGGTCAGGTCCGCGAAGTCGCGCACGGCGGCGCCCTCCGCGAAGCCGAACGCGGACCGCGCCGCCGCGCCGTCGCGGCCGCACGTGCCCCGGCCGCCGGATTTGCCGCGATCGTTCGTCGCGTCGACCTCCACGACGCGGTCGAAGGCCGGGTGGGCCTCCCAAAGGTCGCCGAAGGCCGCGCCGAGCACCGAGCCCCGGACCCAGTTCACGGACGGCGCGAGGGACCAGGCGTGGGCCAGGGCCAACGCCTCCATCATGACGGCGATGCGGTTCCCGATGCCGCAGCAGGGGACGACGACGAGTTCCTGGCGCTCCGGCGTCGACGCGGCGGCGGCCAGGACGCATGCCGCGAGCGCGAGGCGACGCATGGGGCGGGGCCAAGGCTTGCGAGGCCTTGCTCGCTCTTTTGATGATCGCTTGTGCCAAGCCTGCAGGCCTGTGGCAATTTTTTTTGTCCTCTCGTACTGGCGCACGAGCCGCGACGACGCCTGAAAGACCACACCGAACTCCCCTAAGAACACGCCACTTAGCCTCAAGCCTCGTCCTCGTCGAGGACGTGGACCTCGAGCGCGAAGCGGGGCGCGCGGTCGACGTCGTTGACCTCGAAGCGGTGGCCGCCCGTCGCGGTGTGCGTGACGTGGTGGCCCTTCTCGATCCAGAGGTAGCCTGCGTCGTGGTGCTTGAGCTCCATGGCGCCGCCCTCGGGCTCCTCCATGATGTTGTAGAAGCTCACCTTGTAGGGCTGCGCGTCGTCGTCGTGCGCGTAGAGCGAGAACCGCGCGCGCCACCGCATGTCGGCGCTCCGCAGGGCGAAGGCGTCGGAGAAGGCGACGTAGCGGCCCGCCTCGCCGCCGGGCTCGATGATGGCGTTGAGCGTCTCCGAGCCGTCCCACATGGCGACCTCCGGCCCGGGGTCGTAGCCGTTGCCGAGGTAGTAGAAGCCCAGGTCCTCGCTGCCCGTGTTGTGCACGATGATCTTGTGCCGGTCCGCGCCGTCGTAGGGCACGACCTGGGCGCGCGCGACGCAGCAGAGCGCGACGAGCGCGAGCGGTGCGCGCATGGCGCGGCGGGGCAGCGTCTCGAATGGGAGCCAACCGACTCGTTTCCTTCAAGTTGCATGGGGCTGATGGACTCGGAAAGTGACTCGGACCCGCGGCCCTGGAAGCGCGCGTAGGCCGAACCTCGCGTTCCAGCGTATGTCGAGGATAAAAACACGACCATTACGCTTCATCGACGACGAGCGCGCCGTCGAGGAGCATGGCCCAGATCGGCGCGGCGCCGGGCCGCGTCCACGTGTGCGTGTCGTCGCCGCCGACGTCCCTCCGGCTGTGGAAGGCGAGCCCCGCGCCCCGGAGCAGGGCCGCGTCGATGCCCGAGGGCACGGGCCGTTCGAAGACGACGGGCGCGCGGACGATGATCGCGCGGTCGACGAGCCCCGCGGCGAGAAACGCGCGCCCCGTGAACGGCCCGCCCTCGACCATGAGGTGCGCGACGCCGTGGTCGCGCTCCAGGGCGTCGAGCATGGTCGGCAGCTCGCCGAAGGGTTCGAGGGTCACGGCCGGGTCGACGGCGCCGAAGTCGCCCCGGGAGAAGACCGCCGTCGGGAGGCCGTCGGTGAGCAGCGCCGCGTCGCGCGGCGCGCGGCCGTTCGGGTCGAGGACGACGCGCAGCGGCTGCGCGCCGTCGACGGGGTCCACGCGGCGCACGGTCAGCGACGGGTCGTCGCGCGCCACCGTCGAGACGCCGACGAGCACGGCGTCGGACCCGCGCCGCAGGCGGTGCACGCAGTCGAGCGACGCCGGCGACGTGAAGCGCCCGGACTTGCCGCCCAGGTCGTCGACGGCGCCGAAGCGGTCCACGGCGACCTTGAGCGTCACGTGGCCGCTCCACGCCTGGGCCACCGGCAGCCAGGCGAGCAAGCTTGCTAGCTTTGCCATCGTCCAGAGGAGGCCTCAACGAACCCGTCGAGGTCAGCGTTGCAGGCGGCCGGCGGTGGGGCAGCATGGTGCCCATGCTCGTCGTCCTCGCCGCGGCGACGGCCGACGTCCTCGCCGCGGCGTCGGCCGACGCGCGGCGCTTCGCCGTCATCGTGCGCGGCGACGCGTTCCGGAACTTCGGCGAGAAGCGGAACCAGCGCCTGAAGAACGTGCTGCGCTGCACGCCGGAGGCGGCGGCCATGCAGGAGGCGCTCGCCGCCCAGTTCCGGGCGCACGTCGTCGCGCCGCTGGAGACCGCGGGAGACGTCGACGTCTTCCTGAGCGGCGCGGGCTGCGCGGGCGACGCCGCGTCGTCGCGGAACGCGGGCGACGCGCACGGCGACGGCGCGCGCGCGCGGGCGGCGTGGGACGCGGCCCTCGCGGTGTGGTACGGCCCCGTCGCGGCCGCGGAGCTCGGCGCCCGCGGCGCCCTGCAGACGGACAAGGTCCTGCGGGGCTTCGACCTCGTCGCGGGCCGCGAGCGGGCCGCGGGCGTCGCCTACGACGCCGTGCTCGTCACGCGGTTCGACGTGTCGCACCGCGCGCCCTTGGCCGCGGCGGGCCTCGGCGACCTGCTCGCGGCGACCTTCGTCGAGGTCCACGGCGACTGGTTCTGGTCCGCGCCGCGCAAGGCCGTGCCCGTGCTCGTCGCCCAGCTCCGCGGCGGCTGCGCCGCGGACGCGGGCGAGGACCAGGGCAGGAAAAGGGTGATTCAACGTCGCTTCAACGTGAGTGTTCCGCGCGCGCGCGTTTCGGAAACAGCACCCACGCTTCGAGAGCGCTCCGAGAGATGATCGCTCGTCCAAAAATCAGCCGAAACGAGCGGAAAGCGACCGAGATAGGAGCCTTTGAAGTTGGGAATTTCGCACCCTTTTCCTGCCCAGGCGAGGACCCGGCGAGCGACTCCGTGCACCTCTACCACTGCGCGCGGGCCGTGCGCGACCACGTCCACAAGGGCACGCTGCCGGCCCTCGCGGGCCTCGCCTACGGCGGCCGCGGCGCCTTCGAGCGGAGCGCCGGCGGCGGCGTGCTCCTGCTCCAGCGCGTCTACGACGAGGCCGCGCGCGCGCGGCCGGCGCCGCGCCGCCGCGACCCGCGGCGCTGCCGCGAGGGGCTCCCCGACGACGGCTGCGGGCCGTCGGCCTGCGAGACGCTCCAGCGCGACTTCGGCGGGCCGCCCTGCGAGCCCGCGGCGCTCCGGGACCCGCTCTGCGCGGCGCTCGCGCGGCGCCTCGACGCGGGCGAGCCCATCCCCGCGCACTACGGCTGCGACGCGCGGCGGGAGCTCACGTAACTTTTCCGACGCACGTCGACCCGCCTAGGCTCATGCTTCCCCCCCGGCGCGGGGCGTGGTCTCCTCGGCGCGCGTCTTAGGCCCCGAACTCGCTCACCTGGGACGCGAAGAGCGTCTTCCGCTTCTTCGCCGCGTGGGCCTTGCCCTTGAGGTGGGACGCCGTGGACCCGACGCTCCGCGACTGGTGGCCCTTGTTGGAGCTCGCCTGCTTCTTCAGGTTGCGCGACCGCTTCGTGCCGCCGCGCGTCTCCGCCGCGCGGCGCGCCTTCGCGTCGAGGCCGTCGTCGTCGCGGTCCTCGCGGCTCCGCTTCGCGATCTTCGCCGGCGTCTCCCGCAGGCCGAAGGCCTTGGCGCAGTGGCCGAGGTGGATCTTGCGGATGTGGAACGCCCTGTGCAGCGCGTCGCGCTCCGCGTCGTCCGTCGCGGCGTCGCGGCCGCGGAACGCGGAGCTCGCGTACGCGCGGACGTGCGCCGAGAAGGCGTCGCGCGCCTTGGCGCCGAGGTCGTCGTCGCCGGCGACGAGCTTCTCGAGCACCGTCGCCGCCGCCGTCGCCTTGGCGTCGTCGAAGTGGGCCTTGGACGCGAGCGCGGACCGCCGCGGCGGGCCGGCGCGGAGCCGGCGCGCGAGCGCGTCGAGGAAGGGCCGCTCCGACGGCAGGAGCACGAGCGTCGAGCTGCCGGCGTTGCCCGCGCGGCCCGCGCGGCCGCAGCGGTGCACGTAGGTGCCCGCGTCGCGCGGCGCGTCGAGCTGGACGACCCATTCCACCTTGGCGGCGTCGAAGTCCAAGCCGCGCGCGGCGACGTCCGTGGCGACGAGCACGGCGGCGCCGCTGCGGCAGAACTCGACGTAGGCGCCCCGGCGCTCGTCGCGCTTCATGTTCCCGTGGAGCCGGCCGGCGACGCGGGGCGCCTTGGTGGCGCCCTCCCAGAGCCGGCGGCACTCGGGCCGGTTCAGGAGGTCCGCGTGGAACTCCGCGGACGCGCACGTGGACACGAAGACGAGCGTCTTCGCGTGCGGGTGGTCCCGGAGCATGGCCGCGAGGGCGCCTAGACGGAGCTTGAGCGTGCAGATGGCGTAGGACTGGGCCAGCGTCTCCGGCATCGCGATGGTCTCCACCGCGCCGGGCGCCGTCTCCCTTTTCGCGACCTCGACGAGCGCGTGGTCCCGCCCCAAATGGGCCTTGGCCAGATCCGCGAGCTTGGCCGTGATCGTCGCCGTGACGAGCACGGTCACGTAGGTCTTGGCGCCGAGCCGCCGGATGATGTCGTCGATCTGCGGGCCGAAGCCCATGTCCAGGAGCCGGTCGACCTCGTCCAAGACCACCCAGTCCAAAGCGTCGAATTTCAAACAGGCCGTCGATTTCAAATGGTCCAGCAGCCGGCCCGGCGTCGCGACCACCAGGCTCAGGCCCTTGCGGAGCCGCGCCTTCTCCGACTTGCGCCGCTCTCCCCCGGTGATCGCGCCGGGGACGATCGACACGTCGTACTTCCTCGCGACGACCTCGACGACGTCGGCGATCTGCAGGCAGAGCTCGCGCGTCGGCGCGAGCACGAGGCAGCCCGCGCCGTCGCCGCGGCCCTTGTTTCTCGCCGCGAGCGCCTCGAGGACCGGTAAAGCGTACGCGAGCGTCTTCCCCGAGCCCGTCGGCGCGACGAGCAGCGCGTCCTTTTTCGACCGGAGCGCGCCGAGGGCCCGGGTCTGCACCTCCGTGGGTTTTGCCAATCCCAGGCCGCCGCGGTCGCCGCGCGGCGCCGAGCAGATGGCCGCGAGCCGGTCGTCGTAGCCGGCCTCGAGGAACGCGGCGCGCGCGCCGCCGGCGTCGTGCGCGGGCCTCGGCCGCGGCGCCGCCGGCGCCGCCGCGTCGCCCCGGGGCCGCGTCAGCTCCGCGGGCGACAGGTGGAACGCGCTGAACTCCTGGGCCGGCGTCCACGCGTGCCGCTTCTTCCGGCTCGGCGGGCCCGCGTCGGCGGCCTCGGCCGCGGGCGCCTCGGCCGCGGGCGCGGCCGCGGGTTCGGCTGCCGCGGGCGCCTCGCGCTCCGCTTTCTTGACGGTGACGACGCCCTTCTTGATCGTGATCGTCGGCCGCCCGCTCGCCGACGCCTTGGCCGCGTGCGCCTTGTGCGCGCGCGCCTTGCGCTCCTTCTTCGTCTCCTTCTTCGGCGCCGACCGCGGCGCCGCGGCGCCCGACGCCACGAAATTGAAGGTGAAGGAATCGGTCATCTTTTTGCTTGTTGTCAGGCCTTTTTGCTTGTTGTCAGGCGTTGCTTGCTCAGGCTTCCCAATTGCTCAGGCCTTCATCGCCTGAAAAACTTCGGCAACCACAGGCAACATCGGCTGCATGCAGCACGCGCCACCTCCCAGTCCTCCTCCCCTATCCCGTACGACATCAAGGCCGCCATCGCGTCCTATCTCTACTTAGGCGCAGGGACCTAGGCTAGGTAGGCCTTTCCAACCCCGTTCGAAACTAGCTTAGCGCGCGACGCGCTCGTGCTGCGGCGAGCGGCGGGGCCGGCGGCGGTGGTGCGGCGCGCCGAACGGCTCGTAGGGATACCGCCCGGGGAAATATTTTTTCAGGACCGTCTCCCGGAAGTCCTCGAGGCTCACGCCGACGTCCGCGCCGGCGTCGAAGTCCCGGCGGCAGGCGGCGTCGGCGAGGCACTCGTGGGCCAGGGCGACGGCGGAGAACGCCGCCGCGGAGCCGCCGCGGTCCGGGTGCGCGGCGAGCGACGCCGCGCGGTACGCGGCCTTGAGCTCCGCGTCCGTCGCGAAGTCGACGGGCACGCGGAGCACGCGGTAGTGGTTGCGCGCGTTCTCGCCGCGGGCGTCGCCGAGCGCCTCCTGTGCGCAGCAGACGAACTCGAGGTCCAGGGCCCAGCCGTGGCTCATGGGCACGCCCATCTCCGGCAGGCGCGTGACGACGAGGTCCCGGCCGTCCTGGTCCACGGAAAAGCGGTCGTCGAAGGTCCAGCCGCCGAGCCAGCCGTCGCGGTCGACGAGTCGCGGGCACGTCGCGTCCGTGCGCAGCGCCGCGCGCTTCGACGGCCCGTGATTCGGCCCGACGCGCACGGTCTCGCAGCCCGCGCGCGCCGCGGGCAGCTCCTCGAGGCGCCGCTCCGCGGCGGCGGCGAAGACGAGCCACGCGTCGAGGCCTTTGGCCCCGCCGTCGAGCGCGAGGACGTCCTCGAGGGCCTCCAAAGCCCCCGCGGGGTCGCCGCGGTCGAGGCGCGCCTTCGCGAGCTCGAGCAGGGTCGGGGGGTTGCGGGGGTCCAACGCGAGCGCCGCGAGGAGCGCGGCCTCGGCGTCGGCGGCTTTGCCCGCGCGCCGGAGCCGCGACCCCTCGTCCGCGAGCGCCGTCGCG
>Ga0257106_1001612_pt1 | contig 10966 bp, 10 predicted proteins | sample LP_taG_3_FD_190177 | JGI IMG/M metagenome (GOLD analysis project Ga0257106, IMG submission 190177) | Marine microbial communities from Northeast Subartic Pacific Ocean, Canada - LP_J_2011_P26_10m | ecosystem: Environmental > Aquatic > Marine > Oceanic | place: Canada: Northeast Subartic Pacific...
AGCTTCTGCAGTGTCTTCTGGACCATCCAGTCGTTGATCTGCTGCAGGATGTTCACCAGGTACGCCTTGAGTTGCTCGTCGGTGGTGACGAGCATGCCTAGGCCGTACTTGTTCTTGCGCTCGAAGGACTCGGGCGGGTAGATGCCTCTCTGGTAGAGGATGGAGTTGACCGCGTAGCCGAAGAACTCGGTGACGATCGCGGTGCTTCCCTTGAGTGTGATGTTGTTCTTGGTCGCCTGGGCGGTCGCCATCGTGACCGTCGCGTACCTCGTCCCTGGCGCGCGCGTCTCTGTGGCCACCGCGCGGTGACACGAAAACGTTCCCCCGAAGAAAGTTACGAATCTTTGGTATAGAAGCAATGTTAAGGGTACAAATGGACCCAAGTTCGCAATTCGCGCCATGTTTCCTTTTTCCGTTTGGCTTCGTCATCGCATTTTCACAAGGAGTTTTTCTTATCACAAGATCTGCGAGCCACTCACTGCCCGCCGCACACGGGCGACGCCACCGAGAGACGAGTCTCCGCCGGTCACCCCCGTGTCATCTCGCACGGCCCGCGCGTAAGACTCTCGAACGGTCCACGCGCCGCGTCGTGCCTCGACCTACTGCATGGCCGACGTCTGCCTGACGGCCCCCGCCGTCCTCAGCCCAATTAGCCCCAACGAACGGAGAAAGCGAAGGCACGGCTACGACTCGCACGTATCGGAGGGCTGCGGCGCGAACTGGTACAAGCGGCACAGGACCGGTCACTCGTTCGCCAGGAGGCTCCTGCACCTCAGGGGTTTCTCCCTCAACGTTCAGCAGGCTGACGAGCTCGTGCGATTCATCGACCAGTTCCCGCCTGAGATGGACAGGGTGCGCTTGCCCTAGCTTGCCCTTTTTTTTCAGTCGCCCCTTTCCCCGCCCGCGATCCGCGCGCCCCCCGCGGACGCGCGCCGTTGAAACCCCGGGTCGGCACCGTTCAACATCCGACACGCGTACTGACGCAGACATTCCCATCCTCGAACCCGGTACAGGACGTGTCCTCCATCCTGGAGAAGTGCGGCGACATCGACGACGCCATCCGCCAGCTCACCTCGCTCAAGCTGACCGCGGAGCGCAAGGCGGCGCGTGATGACGTCGCGACCGCGACGAACGATGCCGGTACGCGCCCGTTCCTTCCATCCGTGAACTCCCCACGTGCACATGCGCCCGGTGCACCCGCGCGAACCCACGCGCGGCCGCCATCCCGCGCCGCAGACGCGCGCCCTTCGACTCGGGGCGCGATTCCCGGGTTTCAAACCCAGGGAGAAGAAGAGCCAAATCCCAGATCTGAGATTCGACCCGAGATCCAACCCTGTACCGTACTGACCCAAAACTAAACCCTAACCCTTCCAACCCGCAGGCGACACAGAGTTACAAAAGGAAAAGGTTTTGGACGTGGAGGCGGCGGAGCGCAAAGCCGCGGAGGCTGACGCGGCTTCCTCGGCGGCGGCCAATCTCGCCGCCGCCGCCCCCGCCGTGCTCTCCAAGGATTGGGTCCGCGCGTTCGTCCAGGAGATGCAGTCGTCCGCGGACGTCGACGACGCGCACGCCAGGGCCACGCGCGTCATGCAGGCGTTCGAGGCGGCGGTACGCGGCGCGGTCGTCGCGGAGGAGGACGTAGCGGATGGCGTGGCTATGCAGAACGGGAGCGAAGGACGAAAACGACGACTGGCGCGGTTGGCGGAGGAGAACCTCATCTTGAAACGAGCCGTCGCCATTCAGAACGCGCGGCAGCAGGAGTCCGGGGAGCTCCAACGGCAGATCCTGGAGCTGCAACGGGCGTGCGCGGGGTACCAGGAGCAGCTGCAGCAGGCGCAACGTCAGAATTACTCCCTCGGAGTACACCTCAAGGAGGCGCTTTCGCCGCAGGTGCCGTCGCACAATAACCGCGACGTATTCTGATCATCACGGATGGGGAAGAGACTTTTTATTGCCGCGACGCGTACATCGCACGCGCGCGGACACGTATGTAACGATAGAGCCTATCGGAGGAGCGCACTCCTCGCTTGTAAGAACACACGAACCACGAATAATAATATTTTTAACACTTGGTCGAGAAGATTGCTCGTCATCACTAGGGATGGGGCACGGCGGTGCGCTCGCGCTGGCGTGCGCGTTGGCGTTCGTGGCGGATGTGGAGGCCAAGGTTGGCGCTCGTAGAGGTGGCGGGTACAGCATCGTCAACACCGGCCAGGGCGGCGACCTCGACACGGCGACGACCGTCGTGATCCTCTGCTTCGTCGGCCTCGCGGTAATCTTCTGCGCGTTCGGCGCCTTTGGCGCCAGGCGGCTGAATAGGTACCGCGCGAGATACGACGCGTCTCGCGCGTTGGAGGAGCTGGACCTCGGGACGCTGACGCCCGGGACGAAGGTCACGCTCCGGCACAACGGCGTGGACATCGACGGCGTCGGGACGGTGCTCGGGTCGTCCGAACCGCACGGCGACCGCGTGCAGATCGAGTGGCCGCCGTCGACGCCCTCGCACTTCACGTACAGACCCGACGGCCCGCGCGGGCGCAAGATGCGGGTCGAACGAAAAACATGGTGGCCGCGCGCAAGCGTCGTGCCGTACACGGAACCGCCCGAGGACACCATCGAGTGCGAGGCGCCCGCGAGGGACCCGCCGAGGGAGGAGACGCCGCCGACCCATGAGACTCTCATCGACGGCAAAGTCATGGCCGGCGCGTGGCTGTGCGAGTGGCGCGACGACGACGCACGGCCCGAGATCTTCGACCGCTACAAGAAGAACACCGCGGCGGCCAAGGTGACATCCTTCGGCGCGATGCTGGCGTTGGAGACCGACGGCGACTGCGAGGACGGGCGGGTGCGGCTACGATCCACCTCCGTGAACGACAACGCGGATCAACTCATTCATTCCAAGCTCTACGCCGCGAGTGTCTCCGTGTCGGCGTCAGCGGCGTCGGACCGCGTCGTCGCCGAGATGTCCATTGGACACTCCAAGCCGAGCGTGTTCTTCAACGGACGCGCGCTGACGGAGACGGAGCGTGAAGACGTCCAGTGGCCGGCGAGCTGCGTGTTGGAAGGCGGGTGGCGCGGTACGGACGGGACGGGTGGTTGGATGCGAATGTGTCGGGTGAGCCGCGGGTGGTTGGAGACCCGGTGGTTCGAGTCGATGGGGTTCCCGCGCGGGTTCAACGCGGTGAAGAAGCTGAGGGCGGCGGTGCACGCGGTGCGCGCGCACGGGTTCTTCGTCGCGGCGGCGGCGGCGGCATCGAGGGAACGCGCGATGAAGACGGCGGCGGCGTTTGACGACCTTGACTTCGTCGACAAAGAGGTTTCCGCGGAGTGATGTTAATGTTAGCTACAGTAGCGTGTGAATGCGAAGGGATTAGCTAGCGAAGATTAGCTCAAGAATCGTCTGCGTCTCGTGGGCATCGCCGGTGACATCGGCGACGGGCTCCCGACGCTGAATCGGCCGCTCATGGACGACGACCCGCGGCTTCCCGCGCTCCCCCGCGATGACAATCTGGACAGCGAGATCCGCGCGGCTTCCTCCACCAGGGAGACGTGGGACCCGCCGGAGGACCGCCGCGTCATCGTCATCTGTCCTCCGTGTAACATGTTCGCGCCTACCGGAGTGCCGGGGCCGTTTCCTCCGTTCGGACGCGTGTGCAGTCGCGACGGGGACACGGCGAATCCGGCGTGACGGTCGTCCGCGTCGCTGAAGTAGTCCGCATTCTCGTCGTCGTCGTCGTCTTCCGATGAGCTGGCGATGCGTCGTGACTTGTACCGCCTGTTGGCGCCGGTCTCGGGGGATATCACCGCGCGCGGGCTGTGCGAGGAGGATGTTCGACGGGGCGGCGACGCGGGACAGTCGTCCTCGATGGACTCGCGAGCCTCCTCATCCTCGAGCGCCACTCGGAGCTCGCTCGGCATGTGAAGCTGCGGGGGACGGTGTGAATGCGGGGAGGGTCAAACCGGGTCGGCGGGTGGGAGACGCGCGCGGGGATTTCACACGCGATGTGGACGACGGACGTTTTTGGACGGACCTTGACGTCGATTCCTAGCCTGACGGGGGCGGTGAGTCGCGACGGGCGATGCATCGCGCGGCGCGCTGTGCATAATGTGCCGGCGACGCGAAACGGCATTTGAGAGGGAAACCAAGTGGCGCGATTTTGGCGAAGATCAGGGTTCGATTGTTGGTTGAACCTCGGCCAGTACACGGCGTCGCGGGGCGCACGGCTCTGACGCACGCACCGCGATGTCGCACGCGGTCCGCCACGCGGCGCGGAGGCTCGCGCGGTCCGCAGTGCAGACCACGCGGGGCGCCGACCCGGCGCCTGGGGCGACCCAACATCATCATCTCCGTCGCCCCTTCTCGCACAGCGCGCCAGTCAGGGAGAGTCAGCAGCGCGCGCCCACCCCGAGCGTCGCCCCGCCGCCGACCGGGCCGGGCGACACGAAGCAAAAGGCGAAGTCGGCGATATCGTGGCCGGGGCTCGCGTTCCTGGCGGGTGCCGCCGTCGTCGGACAGTTGTACTACCTCGGGGGCGGTTCAGTCGAGGACCTCAAGGCCGGAGGTGGGAGCGATGCGCCCGCGAGGAAGGCTTCATCGTCAAAGCCCGCGAAGAAGCCCGAGCCCGCGAGGAAGACGGCGCCCGAACCCGCGCCCGAGGCGACGGAGGAGGACGAGGACGTCTTCCAGGCCGCCGCCGAGCTGCTCATGCAGGACCTCGATCCCGCGGATACGAAGACCGAGACCACCGCGGCGGAGTCCAAGGCTGAGAGGAAGGAGCGGAAGCGCGCGGAGAGGCGCGCGAGGAAAGAGGCGCCCGATCACGCGACGACGAGCGAGTCTTCGGGGGCGTCGGGGCCCGCGGGTGCCGCTCGCGCGCGCGCTCTCGCGAACCAAGGCGGCTCGGACCTCGTGAAGGACGACGAGGAGGAGGGAGCGGAGGCGCTGACGGCCGCCGCGCTCGTGACCCGCGCGTTCGAAGGCGCGGTGGAGGTGCGTCCCATCGCCAACTTCAAACTTTTGGCTCTCCCTTTGGTTTTCCCGACCTTTGGTTTTCATTCACCCCACATCTTTTCACCTCGACACTCACCAAACACCCAACACAAACCCACGCGGTCGTAGGAGAACAAGGAGTGGTCGGCGACGTACAAGGCTATGGTCTACCAGGCTGAAGAGGACGCCAAAGTTTTCAAGGCGGAGCTGTCGAAGGCTATTGCTCGAAAAGACGCCGAGTCGCGGAAACGAACCGCGTCGCTCGCCCAGGAACACGCGTCCGCCGCCGAGAACGCCGCGTCCCAGATCGGCGCCCTCGCGAACGAGATCGAGCGGTCCGAGCGACGCGTCGCGGCGCTCGTCGCCGAGCTCGAGCGCGTCGGCGCCGACGCGGAAGCCGCCATTGAAACGCAAAGAGCCGAAGCCGAGGCGGAATCCGCGCGGGCGCTCGAGGAACAGGCTGAGCTGCACCGCATGGCGATCGCCGAGTGCCTCGTGCGCGAGCGAACGAAGCGCGCGGAGGTCATCGACGAGGTCCGGCTCAAGCTGGACGGCGTGAAGGAGGCGTACGACGTCAACGGCGCCGCGCTGCGAAAGTCACACGGAGCCGTCAAAATGTCCGTCGCCGTCTTCGCGCTCGCCGCGAAAGCTGCCGCGGGTGAGCCGTTCAGCACAGAACTCGCGGGGATACGAACCGTCGGCGAGTTACTCGGCGGTGACGATTCGGAACGCGCGCTGGTCGACGCGGTGCTCGCGTCGATCCCCGAGGCTGTCGCGAAGACCGGGGTGCCAACCGCCGGTGACCTGACGAATCGCCTCGACGACGTTCGTCGCGCCGCGCGACACCTACAGCTCGTCCCCTCCACCGGCGGCGGGATCGTGACGCACCTCGTGGCGTACCTCGCGTCGTGGCTCAGGGTGAGCGAGCGCGGCGGTTGGGGTACCGGTAACGACGGTTCATCTTCTACCGGCGGGGTGGAGGCGGCGCTGGCGGCGGCGAATGAGAAAGTCGCGGCGGGTCGCCTCGACGCCGCGGCGGCGGCGCTCGAGGCGGGAACGGAAGGGACCGCCGCGGCGAGGGCTATGGCGGGGTGGGTGGCGGACGCGCGGGAGAGGCAGAGGTTGGAGATGGCGGTGTCGGTGCTGCGCAGCCACGCCGCTGCCGTCGCGTCCAGCTTGGCGTAGACCGCGACAACACCGGTCAACTTTTTTGTAACGTAACATTAGTTTGTTTTCGCGAGGTATCGAGATGAATACCGATCCGTCGCTCTTCACGACTCTCGAACACACTCGTCGCGCGCCGGTCACGCACCGCGCTCATGTCTTTCCTGGATCCCAACCCCAACCGCAAGCCGACGGTGAACAGCGTCGCGCTGTTCAACGCCTTTAAGAACGGGCATCCTCACTGGATGGGCAAACTTCCCGACATGCCCTTGCCTCACAACATCTCCGACGTCCACGACGACGACGACGACGTTCGTGCCGACGAGGCCCCGTCCGATGGGATCCTCCGAGACTGTCCGAGGCCTCCGAGCGGCGACTATTTGGACCCCGATCGGTGGAAACCCCCGGTGGAACCAACGAGAACAGCCGCGAGCCTCTTGCGGAAACAGTTCAAAGGAAGGCGATGAGAGTCGCGTGCCTCTTCGTCATCGTCGCGCTCGTCGCGGCGTCCGCCCTCTCCCTCGCGTCCGCGTCCCCCGTCGAGCGCAGGGAGCTCGTCACGGTCGAGACCGGCATGGCGGTCGACCCGATCGGCGTGGTGCGCAGCGTGACCCTCACGACCGGCGTTTCCTTCAACGCGTTCTGCGAGTTCATCGTACCTTTCCTCGACTTTGAGCTTCCACCCGGCGTGTGCTCCAACGACCTCTTCGACAACCGCGGGCGACTCGATGAAGAGACGCCTTCAGATGGTGAGGAAGACTACGAGACAGACGTCGAGCCGCAAGCCTGGGAGTCGAGTCGAAGGCGAGGCGGGAGGAGCAGATCGCCGAGCCGCGTGCGATCGATGCACCGAGGGTAGTAGTCAAAGCGAGCTCTCGTTTGATTGAACTAAAAATGAATTTCATTTCCACCACACGCCGTCGCTACCCGTCACACTCGTGGTACTCCTCTGATTCTAACAGTCACCACACCGACCACGTCACGGCGCAACCTTGTCTAGCATCTTGCACTGCTCCCAGAAGGAGGTCAGCTCGTGCGCCGCGCTCCACCCGTGCGCCGCCACCGACGGCACGCCCGGCCCGGGGAAGTTGCTATCGCCGACGCACATCAACCCGTCGATGGGCGTGGACGCCGTGGTGATGGGGACGGTGTCGCTGTCCTCCGTGATCCACCCCGTGCCGCCGTACGACCCCTTGTGCCGCCGCTGGAACCGTTTCTGCGTCAGCGGCGTCCCGACAAACTCCATCTCCACCCTCTTCCGCACGTCAGGTATCGCCTTCTCAACCGCCCTCCACAGCACCCGCGAGCGCTCCTCCTTCAGCTTCTTGTACTCGTCGCTGTTGCGGTCCAGGCCGTCCCAGATGTCGAGCGGTTCGTTCCCGGGGGTGTACGCGTGGATGACGTGCTTGCCCTCCGGCGCCAGCTTCGGATCGAGCACCGACGCGATCGACACGAGCACCTGTACACAAAACACGCCGTCGTTAGTCTAATCGCCCATACGAAAGTAAAAAAAAACGTACCATGTTCTGCGGCGCCGTCACGCCCTTCGACCAGTCCTCGACGTATATATGGTGAATCTCGAGGTCGTCCGGCAGGCCGGTGGCGTCGATGCCGAGGTGAAGGTGCATGAACGACTCGCACAGCTCGGTATCCTCGCACTTCTTCACCCACTCCCGCGTCGCCGCCGCCTTGGCCTCATCGGCGGCATCGTCGCCCCGCTTCGCCGAGTCCGGGAGCATCGGCAGCGTATCCCACACGGTGGCGTTGCTGATGACCGCCGCCGACGCGTTGATCACCGCGCCGCCGCGAAGCTTGATCCCACCGGCGCGCCCGTCACGCACCAAAATCTCCTCGACGTGAGACCGAAGCATGATCCGCCCCCCGTTCTTCTCCAATCCCCGCACCAGAGCGTTGACGATGCTCTCGCTGCCGCCCACCGGGAACTCCAGCGTGCTGTTGGGTCTGTACCAGTCGTCGAACATGTACCCAATCTCCGCCGCGAGCGTCCCGTTGGCGGGTGCGCCCGAGAGCAAAAAGCACAGCACCTCCATCCAGTTGCGAATGAACGGGTGCTTAATGTCATTCTTGTCGAGAAACTTTGAGTACGGCGCCATGATCTCCGGTAACACCGGCGCCGCCTTGAGCAAACCCGGGAGGAAGCGCGCCAAGGTGACCGCGGCGAACGGGTCGGTGCGCACCGCGGACGGGGGAAGCGCCGAGGACGCGCCCGCGAGCGGCACCATGAGCGTCTTCAATCGCCTCCACTCGTCCGCCGCGTTCACTCCGTCGACGTCCTCGACGTATTGGTCCAGAACCTCGATGAACTGGTCGTTGCCAACCTCGGTGAGGAAGGATCCCTCGGGGAGGTGGCACATCCAGGTGTTGTAGTACACGCACTCCAGGGGCTCGTCGAGGGCGTGAAGCACCTGGCCGCACGGGTTCGTGGTCGGCCACTTGGACATGCCCGAGTAGAGCGACGGGCCGGATTCGAACGTGAAGCCGTCGCGGTGCCAGCTGTGCGCGGCGCCTCCCGCGACGTCGTGCGACTCCACGACGGTGACTTTTTTGCCGTACTTGGCGAGTAAGGCGCCCGCGCAGAGGCCGCCGATGCCCGCGCCGATGACGACGACCTCGGTGTCGTGGCTCTTGTCCTCCGTCGCTGCGCCGGCGCGGACGAGACGTGAAGATTTATTGATTCGCCGGTTGGATGATGAGGCGCGGGTGCGCGGGCGGCTGACCGCCGTGGACGCCGCGGGGACAGATGCCGAGGTACGCATCGTAGCACGCATCATGTTTCCGTGAACGGACGTGGATGCGATGACGCCGCGGTTTGAGCACGTGTCGCGTCGAGGGCGCACTCCGCTGTGGCTCCCGGCCACGTCGATGGCTTGGATAGACCGAGGAGCTCTGTGGGCCTCGCATTTTGCCGGGCCGTTTATCTTTCCAGGCCGCAATCGAGCGTGCTCCGACACTCCCGCCGCCCGCGCGTCCACACGAGACACGCGACCGTCCGATCGGCGTTCACGCACGCTCGTACGTCACCTGCCAAGGCGGATTCCGTCGCCTCCGTGAGGACACCGAGCCGCGTGTCACCCGCCGCGTTCGTCGCGAAGATGACCGCGATGTTTAGCATCTCCGCCTCCGTGCCTTCGTCGCGGGCGGCCACGTCGGTCCCGACGACCCGCCGCGCATCCCTCCGCGTCGCCGCGTCCGCGTCGCCCAGGCCCGGGACCAAGCCAGGGCGCACGGCGTCCACCCCGGCCGTTCGCGCCATCTCGGCCCCGACGGATGACCTCGGACCGGCCGGAGTCACCACCGTCGGCCCGGTCCCATCGCTGCGCGAACTGCGCCAATCCATACCGAAGGAATGCTTCGAACCGGACCTCGCGGAATCCATGAAGTACGCCGCCGCCGACCTCGCCGCGCTCGCCGCGTGCTTCGGCGCCTTGTCCCCAGTCGTCGTGGACCACCCGTGGCTACTCCCGCTGTACGCGCCACTCACAGGGACGGTCATGTGGATGAACTTCGTGATCGGGCACGACTGCGGGTGAGTTCATTTTAGTCATCTCGTGTATGGGCAATTAGTATGACTGACGTCGTGTGTAACTCTTATTACAGGCACAAGTCGTTTTCGAACAACGACTTCGTCAACGGCGTCGTCGGTCACATAACGCACTCGCCCCTCCTCGTGCCCTTCTACCCGTGGGCGTACTCGCACAAGCAGCACCACAGGTTCCACAACCACGAAACTAAAGACATGTCCCACCCGTGGATGTCCGCGGAGCAGTACGGGGACGTCAATCCAATCGTCCGAGCGTTGGCGCTGGTGAGTTCTTTTAATTAGCACTATCGTATGGGCAATTCTTCTGACGACGTGTTTTTTTTCCCTCACAGGATGGCTGGTGGGGAACTTTCCTCGGCTTTCCCGGGTATCTCCTCCTGGAACCCAAGTGGAGCGGGACGGACGGATGCCACTTCAACCCGATGAGCCGGCTGTACGACCGCGCGCCCAAGGATGAGCGCGTCAAGTGCGCGGTTTCGACGGTCGCGTGCGCCGCGTTCCTAGGCGCGTCCTTCGTCGCGTGCGAGAGGTGAGTTTATTTTAATTCTCGTACAGGCAATTAGACTGACGTCGTGTTTTGTTTACAGCAACTTGGCGCATTGGGCGATTCAGTACTTGGCCCCTTATTTGTGCTTCAGCTGGTGGCTGTTCACCGTGACCTACCTCCAGCACCACGACTACGACACGAAAGCGTACGGTGAAGGCGAGTGGGAGTACGTCCTCGGTGGGCTGGAGACTATAGACCGGGAGTTTGGGTACGGCGTGGATGAGCTGACGCATCACATCACCGATTGCCACGTGGCGCACCACATGTTCTCCGACATGCCGCACTATAACCTACCCAAAGCGACGGACGGGGTGCGATCCGTGCTGGAACCGCGCGGGTTGTACAAGAAGAGGGACACGCGGGATTTCGTGAGCAAGGTGTTCAGGTTGCACAAAGACGTGGGGCATTGCGTGGACAGCGAGGAGGGGGTGAGGCCGCGGGCGACTAAAAGTGAGTGCGCCGCCGCGTTCAACGGAGAGGAGTGGCGCGAGTGATCTCTCTGTTCCACGGTGGCGTCCGTGTTCTATTCATCTATTCATCTATTTATCGTACGGGCGCCTACCCCGCGTAGTTGTAGTCTTCTCGAAGCTTCTGGAAGAACGCCGTTTGGTACTCCGGCGTCCTCGGCACGACGTTCGGGTCGCCGGTTTTTAGTTTCGACTCCAGCGCGTGTATGGGCATCCAGGCGGCGTCGGTGACCTCC
>Ga0257106_1001616_pt1 | contig 10953 bp, 8 predicted proteins | sample LP_taG_3_FD_190177 | JGI IMG/M metagenome (GOLD analysis project Ga0257106, IMG submission 190177) | Marine microbial communities from Northeast Subartic Pacific Ocean, Canada - LP_J_2011_P26_10m | ecosystem: Environmental > Aquatic > Marine > Oceanic | place: Canada: Northeast Subartic Pacific...
TTTGCCGCCACTTCGGCACGTTCGAGACGCACTGCGACGACGCTTTCGCGCCGCCGTCGTCATCAACTTCGGCGGCGGAAACGCCGCCGCCGCCAAAGCTCGTCCCGAAAATAAAGGCGACAAACGCAAACGCGAAAAGTATCCGCTTCCTAAACGAGAGACGAAATACCACCATTGGTCGCATCTTCCTCGCCCTTCCGGTGGTCGTTCTTCTTCTTCTTCTGTGTTGTTGTTGTTCGCCAAGAAATTTTTTGGAAGATTCTACCCTCTCGAGAATACGAATGTAACACACAGACCCAGGGGTCTCTCTTTCTCTTTCTCTTTCTCGCTTTGCGTCGTCGAGATTAGGTTTCGCGCGGATATCAAGAAGAAGGTTTAAGGTCGCTTTTGATCTCGGTTTTAGTCCCTGATCTCACCACCACGCAAGGGCAAAGAGAAGAAGAACTATATAATCTTATTGAATAATTAAACGTTTCTGAAAGGTCGTCGGCCCGTTTTTGTGGTCGAGAGTTTAATAAACACAAAAGTTTACGCACACCCAAACAACAAACCCCCTCGAAAGGAAGGTTCCACGAACAACAGAGTATTCCCACCACCAACGAATACTTCTTCTTCGTTCGTAAAGGTGATTCAATGAATAATCGAGAAATCTTGAGAGAAAAAACGGACGAATGAGAGATTTCTCCCGAAGGGTCGGGAAGGCGCGATGACGATGTGAATGAAAGAGACGTGCCTCTTTTTTCTTCGATCTAGACCTCCTTCTTCTTAAGAGAGAGATGCTCGCTCGCTCGTTCGAAACACAGAGAGAGATGAGAACAACAAAAGATCTTGACCAAAAGAAGGATGATGCGTTTGTGTGTATGTATATTATGCGCGAGATATAATAATGGCAAACGAAAACGAAAAAGTAGCTGTTTAAAGTATGGCCATAACCTAAACCGCTCCAAAAAATTCTCTCTCGCTCCAAAAAATTCTCTTTTTGCCTTCAAAATATCTGTCCCTTTCGTTGAAATACTGGATATAAAAATTCGTTCTTTTGTTTACTTCTCTCGCTTCTCTTCTTCTCTTATCGTCACTATATAGAGTCGTTCGAGAGCATCCGAGTCGTTATCATCAACAACGAAAGTTTTAACACGTTTGGCAAGTTATCTCCGCGATGAATGAGATTGTTTTTTTCTGATCAGAGACAGATTTACGCGACAGAATTTGACGACGACGACGAAAAGAGACGAGGAAAAGAGGACAAAAACGAACACGACTACTATGTGTAGTTGATGAAGAATACTACGAACGATGAAAGAGGATAATACCGACGACGAGGGGTTGTTTAACCACCCGTCGTGTTTGTTGTTCGCGTGCGGCGCTTTGTTGTGCGACTTTGGAAAAGAGGGAGGAGGAGGAGATGAAAATTTGGCTTCCGTCGTCGGCGTAACGAACTCTGAACATCACATCGAATGTTCAGGAGGCGCTTGGAAGAAAAACGAGAGGAGGAGGACTTTTGAGATGTCGATGACACCCGAAGACAACGAGTTTTGCATAATTTCGGCGAAGAAGAAGAAGGTAAATGAACAAGAAGAAGAAGAAGAAGAACGACGAGATGGTGATGATGATGATGTCGTCGTTCGAGCGGTTGGATTCTCGTCGTCGATGAAACATTGGGCGAGTTGGACTAAAGGTGAGGAAGAAGTTCGAGACGAGGAAGACGATAAAAGTCGTTCTCCTCCACTCGAACTTCTTTTCTCGGGATGGAACCAATTCGGGCAACTCGGCGATGGGAGTTGTCAATCGAGAGCGCCTGATGATTTTCAACCGGTGCCTCTGTTCGCGCGGATGAACATTCGAGTGCGGAAAGTTGCGTGCGGTTTGTTTCATTCCGTCGCGTTGTGCGAAGGAGGCTCCTGCTACGGTTTCGGACAAAACCCGCAAATAGGCGCGCCGAAAGATGTCAAATACTCCACGATACCACGCCTCATCGAAGGCGGCGATTTAAACGACGAAGACGAGATTGATTTCATCAGCTGCGGATCTCGCCACACGCTCGTCGCGACGAAACAAAAAGTTTTCTCCTTCGGCTCCAACGCGAAGCGCCAGTGCGGCTTTTTACGAGAAGACGACACCGAAGACAATACCGAAAACGACGACGAAGAAGAAAAAGATAACGTCTACCTCCCTCGCGAAACGCTCTCAATAGTGCGAGGGTCCTCTTCTCATATACATCGCGTTCGGTGCGAACGATGGAGTTCTTTCGTCGTAATATCATCGTAACACGTTTCATACTTAAGTGGCTCTTCTGCGTCACAACTCTTCCTCTCATCAAAATGCAACACGCGCAACCTCTCTTCCCGGCGTCGACGGAAAACTTCCTCCGACGTGGATTCTTCCTCCTCTCTTACCTGTGCTTCACGTATAAAGTCATATTCCAAACCTTGCATCACACCAGCCGCCAAACGAGCGTGACATCGCTCCTCCACTCGGTTATGGAAACGTTCGTTTTCGCGCTCATCATGTTGCCGTTTTGGAGAAAACTGAACAGGCGAGCGATGTTCGTCCCGATGAGCAGCGGGTCGATTTTTCTCCGCAGGTTCGCCAAGAAGGAGAAGGAAAGGAAGAGGAACAGTGATTTTCAAGGAAGGAGGAGGAAGAAAATGATGAGCACAAAGAGCAACAGCGCGTTTGTCTTTGGGGAGGAGGAAAGGAGGGATTTTGGTGAGGAGAAGGAAACGACGAAGAGCGAGGAGGGAGGAGGCGGAACGATAATAAAATCGATCGAGTCGAACGTTTCGAAACTGGAACGGATGACACCGGTGTTCAGCCGAGAGTTGATGGCGTTCGTGAGTGGGAATAAGAGCGAGTTGTACGAGAAGAGGAGAAAGAGGAACGCCGCGGAGGCCGTCGTCGCCAAGCGAGGAAAAGAGGAGGATTTTCGGCAACCGACGAGTCAGTTTTTGTCAGTTTTTAGCGTCGGCTCGAGGAATAGCAGCGGTAGTGAGAACATGATATTGTCGTTGACGGACGAGAGTTGCATTCGGCCGAGCGAGTTGGCGAAGAAACATTTTCCGGCGGTTATGAATGCAATGCGAGAGGTGAACGGGATGAACGTGAGAGTGGTCGCGTTGAGGCCGAGTTATAGGTACGAGGAGAAAAAGAAGAAGAAGAAGACGAGCAAGACGACGAAGAAGAATAGTGCGGAAAATAACGACGACGACGACGACGATAGCAATACTAATAACAACAACACTAGAAGAAACTATTACTTGGAAGAAATCATAGCGAAAAGCAATCGACTGAATCGTCGGAATAAACCGAAACGGTTCCCTCTTTCGGATAGTTTATACACCGCGTACGCGTGCTTAGCGAAAGATGCAGACTGCGATATCTCCGATGTTGGCGTGGAGGCGGAATTTTTAGGGCATCCGGTACAGAAAATGCCACTAGAAGTTGGCGAAGTCGTCTGCGTGGACTCTTTGGCGAGAAGTCGAATGTTCAACGCGGGAGAGGCTATTTTAGAATATAATGAAGAAGACGAGGAAGAAGAACAATACGAGGATAACGACGACGACGACGAGAACGAGCATCGGCTGCTCCGAAAGAATATCTTTGCCAAAGCTGGCAAAGGATGCGTCGTCCTCGTCTTTGACTTGCTCGATCCGAAATACGAACGCAACGGCACCGCTCTAGGCATCGCCAAGTGCGTGGAAGAAATGACCAGAGTTTTCGGTAACGAAAAGAGCAGCGCGTTTGAAAAACTAGCCGTGAGCATCAAGTGTAATCTATCGTAACGAATCTATGTGTATATTTGTATTTATACCACAAAATGTCATCGTTCTTCTTCTTCTTCTTCTTCTTCTTTGGCATCGTCTAAACCGACGCCTAACCAATCGTCGTAATCGATCCAACCGTCGTCTCTATAATACATACCCGGTCTGACTGGAACTCGACTCGGTGTCGTCCGAGAATCAACCGCCGCCCACCACTCCGCTTGCGTCCGTATCCTCCGCTCTTTCGCGAACTCTCGCGCGAGCGCTTTCGCTTCCGCGAACGGTAACGGTCTTCCCAGCCAATCGTCCATATCAATCCATCCGCGATTTCTGTACGCGTTCCAGGGATCTCTCGGAATGAACACGCATCCGCGTCTGCGGTCTTTCGCCCAATCTCGCCAATCGTCCTCGTCGTATAACCCTAACGTCCAAACGAACTCTCTCGCGACTTCGTATTCCAAAATAAGCCGACTTCGGTGTTCCAATTTCTTTCCTAACTTGTTTTTTCCCCATTGCCTCCCGTCGCCCCATTTCGGGTCGATTTTTTGACTCGTGATGACGACGACATTCCGCCGTTTACTGGTAGATGCGTTGTTGTTGTTGTTATTGTTGTTATTGTTGTTATTGTTGTTGTTGCCGCGGAGGAGGTGGATGGAAGGATGGTGATGACTGCAAAGAGAGGAAAAACCAGTCATCAAAGCGCGATTTTTGCGTGTGTCGGTTTGGAGTTTAAAATTTTCTCTTGACTCGTAGTACTCTTGATTTATATTGACAAAAGCTTATATTGCCGCTTTCTCTCTCTCTCTTTCTCTCTCTTTTCTCTCGTTTCCTAAATATATATATGTGTGTGACGTTTAACCAGCTCTGGCGTCGTTCGGCCCCGGGCCTCCGGCTTGTTTGCTCATGATGATTTGATCTACGCGCAACACGGTTCTGGCGGCGTCCACGGCGAGCTTGAGCGCCCAGTGTTTGACTTCCAACAAATCGACGATCCCGGCGGATTCGCAGAGATCGACCGTTTCCTGGTCGCCGGAAACGTCCACGCCCATTCTATTGTTATTTTTGTTACTACTACTGTGCGCGGCGTATAAAGAGGCGATGACGCTGGTGGCGTCTAAGCCGGCGTTTTCGGCTAAGGTTCTCGGGACGAGTTCTAAAGCTTGCGCGAATTTTTGGATGGCGTATTGGTCCAAGCCGGTTTGGGTTTTCGCGTAGTCGCTGAGGCGTTTGGCGAGAGCGATTTCAGTCGCACCTCCGGCAGCAACCGCTCGAGAGTCTCTCGTTAACGCTTTGTACGCGTTGATGCCGTCGTCCATGGCGCGTTCTAAATCGTCCATCGCGTTCGCCGTGGCGCCTCTCAAGATGATGGTGCTCACGCGAGAGGCATCGTCTTGTTTTAAAACCAACACTTTAGAGTCGCCGATTTCCACGACGTCGATTTTCGACGCGTACCCTAACTCGTCCGGTTTAGGTTTGCCTAGTTTAATCAACGTCGTCGCGTTGGTCGCTTTACAGACTCTTCGTAATTCAAATTTTGAGGGGATTTTCACCGCCATTATTTTCTTGCGCTCTAAAAAGTGCAACGCCAAATCGCCGAAAGATTGACCGGTGAACACGACTTTACAGCCACTTTCGACGATTTCGTCGATGTACTTCTCCACTTGCAGCTCCTCGCCTTTAGAATATTCCTCTAACTCTTTACCGCTTTGAATCAAAACCGTGCCTTTCGTCTCCGTGGCTTGCGTGTCCACGGCGCACCCAAACACGGCCACCTTGGCGTTTTCTACGTGTCGGACGGACCCTTCCACGTTTCTCCGTATGACCATCCCGTGAATCGTTTGCACGTCGTTAATGTTTCCGCCGACAATTTTTGCCGTCCTCACGTCTTCCACGTTAAAATTCTTCGCGTTCTTCTTCGGGCACACGTCCACGCACGCCTCGGCGACGATACTCGCCAACTGTTCCTCGTACCCGCTCTGTTTCGAACTCAACGTCCCTTTCAACCGTTTCGCCACGGCCACTTTATCTCTCAAATCCATCGTCTCCGTCCCTTCAATAGCTAACTCCTCATTCAACCACTCCAAACACTTCTCCAACGCTTTCTGATACCCGTCTCTGATCTCGCTCGGGTGCAACCCGTCCCGAATCAACTCCTCGGCGAGACTCAACAACTCCCCGGCAAACGACACCACAAAGTTCGTCCCGTCCCCGACTTCCCTCTCCTGCGCTTCCGCAGCCATCACCACGACTCTCGCCGCTGGGTGTGCCACTTCTAACTCTCTCACGATCACCGCCGTATCCGACGTCACGAATAATTTTTCCAGATGGTTGATGACCATCTTGTTCATGCCGTTCGGGCCGAGACTCGTTCGCGCGATTTTCGAAAGCTCTCGGCACGCTTCGATGTTTTTAATCACCGCTTCGTCCAGGCCGGATAAGTGCTTGTGACCATCCTGTTGTTTAAAGTAGTAGTTTTATATATGTGATGTGTGATATATCATCATCATCATCATCGTTTTGAAAAGAAGAAAGATTAGAGAGAGAAGTCAACGCCGATCGATATTTTACGAGACGACGGCGGAACACATTTATTTGTTGGGAAAAACCAACATCTCTCGTTTGTAAAAAGAAGACAAAAACATCACTTAAAAAGAAAGAAAGAAAGAATAAGAAAGAAAGAGCAGCTTTCATACCTTCAGCATGGCTTGGAGCCCGTAAGGCATTCCAGCCGACATTGGATGTGTTTATTCTCTTCTGTTTAGTAGTAGCAGTGCTCGTGTTTTTAATGGTTCTGCTTCTCTCTTTTTCTCTTCCTTTTTTTTCAAAAAACCCGAAAACCCTAAACAATATTTTTTTCCTTCTTTGCCTCAAAATTCTTTTCTTTTCCTTTTCAGTTGAGTTAGTTGGAGTGTTTTTGGATAATACTACACACACAACACACCTTTAAACGTAAGAACAAAAACAATGCATTCTGCCGCTGCTTTTGCTGCGAAACAACCTCCTCAAAAACAGCATCATCATCAGCAGCAGTGTGGGCGTTTTAGATTTTTATTTCGGTCGTCGACGACGAGCAAAAGTCGTTTTTGTGGTGGTGGTGAAGAAGCATACATCACGTATCGATTTAATGATGATGGAAAAAACGAATCAGATGACGAAGAAGTTTCAGAGGACGAGAGAACCACACAGAACAACAACAAGAAGAAATCAGTCTGCATCGTCGGCGGGTGCGGACGGATTGGAACCCTAATCACTCGAACAGTTTTAAACGACCCGGAGAGACGATACGAGAGAGTGCACGTGTTGACGAGAAATGTGAACAAATGCATTACTCAAAACGACATAATGAAGGAAGAAAACGAAGAAGAAGGACGACCGGTTCGATTGACGTTTGGCGAGTGCGACGTGACAAATTTTACCGCGGAGCAGTTATTAGAAAGCGTGAAAGGGTACGACGAAGTCGTCGCGTGTTTTGGAGCGCAGAGAATCTCGAAACCGTTCGATTGGATCACGAACGCGGAAAACGTGGACGAGCGACATCCGAAATCGGTGAACTTTTGGGGCGCGAGGAAGTTGGCGTTGGCGGCGAAGGAAGGCGGGTGCGAACGTTTCGTTCGAATGACTGGGATGAGCGTCGGGTATTCTGCGTTTGACTTCATAGCGGTTTTGTTGAATAACGTGTTATCGATGACGATCAAGTTTCAATTGCTCGGGGAGTTGGCGATTCGAGAGGTGTGCGAAGTGAACGACGAAACGAAATCGAAAAGGAGGATGTCGTATACGATTGTTCGGCCGGGGAACTTGACAGATTGGGAAGGGATTGATAATAATAGCGACCCCGAGAAAAATAGCGGCAGTAGTAGCAGTAGTACGAAGAGTAGCAGGAGCAGCGGCGGCGCAAACAACAAGAACAACAACAACAACGAAAGAGTCGTCGTTCTGACGCACGGCGCCAACCACATCGACGCCTCCAAAGTCAGCCGAGAAGACGTCGCACACATCATCTTCGTCGCCTTACAAAACAGAAAAGCGACGGAAAATGTTACCATATCCATCGCCGGTGCGAACAAAGCCACCGCGGGTATGCGAAGCGCCTTTCGCTGGGATCCGGCGAGAGGAGCGTATTGGGAAACGCAAGCCATCGACGACGCGAATGTTCAAATCCTTTCCAAATGGTCTGACTTGGACGTGCGTAAATTTCAACCGGACGAGAAGAACGACTTGAAGGAGAAAGCGCATCAGTTTTGGGCCTGGTCGTTTTTGTTGAGCGCATTTGGAGTCGCCTATTTATTCCTCCGAGCGATATTCTCTTTGGTTCGTTTCTTTATGCTTAGTTTGACGAGTAGTACTTTCGCGGTGGTATAATGGTGTGATGATGATGATGATGATGATGATAATAATACTAATAATAAGAATAGTAACGCATATTATTAAATATAAAATTAAGTACTGCTTCTAATCGCGACCAACTTTACGTCGAACAACAGCGTCCGATTAAAATCTTTCAACGTCTTGTTATCCAACACGAAATCGAGCGCTCTCAACCCACCAAACGTCGTCGGTTTCGGTCCAACCCCGTTATATCGTTCACCGGGATTCCGACTGTACCCTAATTTCTCCTCTAACTCGCCGGCGATTTCGATGCGTTTTATACCGCCTTTCCCCATATTCAACACCGCTTCGTCGAACGCCGGTATCGCCTCGCCGGATCCAACTCGAAACGTAAACGGCGCGTCCGTCTCTCGCGTCGACTCGATCTTCTTCGCCTGGTACCCCGCGGTGTACCCGACCCAATCGACGACGACCACGTCGCCTTTCTTCGGCACTTTCGCAAGATCGCCTTCTCGCAAGTCTATGTATCTCAGACCAGAGTTTGTGGTCAAAAACTCCTTATCGCCTTCCCGGAGAGAGGTGTTGCTGTTCGAGCAGTTTTCGCAATCTTTGACTTGGCCTTTTAATTCAGCCGCTTGTGAATTGGTTGTTCTCCCCACAAAAGAAGACAACAACACACTCATCCCCGTCATCAAAACCGTTTTTCGTCTGTTGTTGTTGTTGTTGTTGTTCTCGCTGCTGCCTTCCTCCATCGTGAGAGCAGCGGTAGTAGTAAAGTTGGTTTTTTTTTTTGCTAAAGCGTGATGAGTCATCGTCGAATTCTCCGTCTTTATCTTTGGTGTTGTTATTCTCGTTAAAGTTCTTCCACTTAAAGAAGCAGAATAAAAAGAAGAAACACTCGTCGTCGTCGTCGTCGTCCTCTTCGTTCCTAAAGAGGGAGGAGAAAAAGACGCGTTGTGTGAGCGACAACAGCAGTAGTTATGCGACATGTGAGATGATTTAACTGTTGATTTTTGGAGCAACATTTTCCCCTTCTTCTTTTCAATACAATTATTTAGGGTTTACAATAAACCCTAAACGTACATATACCCTTAAATCCCCAAAGCCGCGGAGAAGGAACGATTTTCTTCAATCATATCGCACATAATACACAACTTCTATCTATGTCGCGAGGACGAGAAAAAGCATCTTTGTCATCATCGTCAGCAGCAGCGACAGGAACGATGATGAGCCTCGGGTACAGAGGGAGTAACACCAAGTTTAACGATTTGGAGCGACAACCTTTAATAAATGATGAAAATGATGATTTTGATGTCGAGAACGAAGAGGACGCGACGAAAATGTTCGGAACAACTTTGAAGACGAGGAAAAGGACGACGATCAAAACCGCCGCCGTCGCGTTCGCGTGCGTCGGGGGATTGTTCGCGCTCGTTTCTTCCTCCTCTAGTTCTTCTTCTTCGTCTTCTTCTTCTCCTGCATCGTTAGTGAAACGTTTTGTGCATACGACGACGAATGAGGGCGTTGGTGCAAGTTCTGCTTTGGCCAACGAAGCGTACGGACGAAGAACAACATCGACGACTTCTTTTCTCGGTTTCGGCGGCAAGAAAACGACGACGACGGGCGTGAAAACGACGAGGACGCCCAAGGTCGTCGATGATATCGCTGTTGAGAAGAAGACTTTGAAGAAGAAAGAGCAAGAGACGGATCTCGAGGACGAACCGAAACCTCCGGCGCTGGACCAGGAGAGTTTACGACCGAAGGAGGAGGAAGAAGAGGGGGTGAAAGAAGAAGAGGAAGAAGAAGTGAGAGAAAAAGCAGACGAGAGAGAGAACGACGGCCCCGAGAGCCAAAGCGCTTTGGAGAAGATGGAGAAGAGCGTGGAGGAGGACAATAGTAAAGCGGCGGAAAAAGTTGCCGCGGCGCAAGGAAGCACTGATGAAAAGAGCGGGAAAGTCATCACGTTGCACACGGCGTGCTCGCCTCTGGAGAGATTGAATTTTGATCCGAAAGAGTGGACCGGCGTCGTCGGCGCTCGCATTGCAGTCGTGCGATTAGACAACCCGAACTTATCCTTCTCGAAATCCATCGAAATGCGCGCGACAGAGTGCGGTTCGTACGAAATCGAAGAGGAAGGTGTCTTGGAAGACGGCGACAATTTCGGGTTTTATTTATACCCAATCGTGAACAAAGACAGTCACGCGCCGCATCTCGGGTACCCGGTTAAAGATGTCGGGTGTTACGTCGCCGATCAATCTGGGTTTTGCCCGCAACAAATAGCGCCGATGGTGAAAACAATTGGCGGACCGTTCGGGTTGAGAGAGTGCACGAAGCCGAGTAAAGTGAGCAACGAGGAAACTGGAACCTCGAGCGTGTTCTTTTCGAGAGTTTACAGTAAAAGTAGCGAAGATTCGAGCAAATCTTCGAGCGCGTATCAGTGGGGGTCGTGCTCGGAAACGTGCGATTACAACAAGAATTCTGTTTGCGCTACTACGCAGAACGCTCAAGAAGAAGATGTCGCGGGCGCGGGCGAACAAGAAGAAGAAGAACAAGAAGAAGAAGAAGAAGAAGGAGAAAAAGAAGAGAAACTCTCCAAGAAAGAACTCTTAGCTAAGAAAGAGCGCGAGCAAGCGTTGAAGAACGAGGAAGAGATGGCGCAAAAGCTCTTAGCCGAAGCGATGAAGAAGGAGAAAAATTTGAAGAGCGAGGCGTATGAGAAAAAGATGGAGAAGAAACGCTTAAAGAAAGAGGCAGAGGAACGCAAAGAGTTGGAAGCGAACATCGATAAGGATGAAACAGTGGGCGAAAAAGTCATCGACGAAGCCATGGAAGCTCCGATTGATGACGATGAAGAAAAGACGAGAACGAC
>Ga0257106_1001617_pt1 | contig 10953 bp, 8 predicted proteins | sample LP_taG_3_FD_190177 | JGI IMG/M metagenome (GOLD analysis project Ga0257106, IMG submission 190177) | Marine microbial communities from Northeast Subartic Pacific Ocean, Canada - LP_J_2011_P26_10m | ecosystem: Environmental > Aquatic > Marine > Oceanic | place: Canada: Northeast Subartic Pacific...
CTTCAGCGCGCCCGCGCCGAGTTGGAGCGCCGTGTACCCGTCGGTCGCGGCGTCCTTGACCTGGACGACGCGGCAGCCGTCGACGTGGAGCACCGTCAGCGCGTGGCGCTGGCCCGACGCGTCCCAGGTGCCGAGCATGCCGACCTTCACCGCGAGCGCCCCCGTGCGCCGCTGCACCTCGCCGCGCCGCGCGGAGAGCCTTCCCGAACTCTGCGTGAAGCGCACGGCCATGGCGCGGTGCGGCGCGCGCGCGGCGGCGAGCGCGCCGCGCGACCAGGCCAGCGCGGCCATCTCACTCCTCTGGCCGCCGCCGGTGGACGAAGCGACGGTGTGGGACGCGACGGTGCCCGCGACGACGAGGACGGACGTCTCGCCGCAGTTGTGGCCCCTCGCTGTTGGCGCGCGCCCCCCGCCGCGCGGCACTGATCGATGTTCGGCGCCACCGCGGCGGCCCCTATCTTCGGCGCCGCGTCGCCGGCGGCCACGGGCTTCGGCTTCGGCGCCGCCGCGAAGCCGGCGTTTGGCGCGGCGCCGGCGCCGGCCGGCGGCCTCTTCGGCGCCGCGCCCGCGCCCGCGGCCGGCGGCCTCTTCGGCGCCGCGCCCGCGCCCGCGGCCGGCGGCCTCTTCGGCGCCGCGCCCGCGCCGGCGTTCGGCGCGGCCCCCGCGGCCGGCGGCCTCTTCGGCGCCGCGCCCGCGCCCGCGGCCGGCGGCCTCTTCGGCGCCGCGCCCGCGCCCGCCGCGGGCCTCTTCGGCGCCGCGCCCGCGCCCGCCGGCGGCCTCTTCGGCGCGGCGCCCGCGCCCGCGGCCGGCGGCCTCTTCGGCGCCGCGCCCGCGCCCGCGGGCGGCCTCTTCGGCGCCGCGCCCGCGCCCGCGGGCGGCCTCTTCGGCGCCGCGCCCGCGTCGCTCGGCCTCTTCGGCGCCGCGCCCGGCGCCGGCGGCCTCTTCGGCGGCGCGCAGCAGCAGCAGCAGCTCCTCGCGCAGCAGCAGCAGCTCCTCCTCGCGCAGCAGCAGCCGGCGACGCGGGAGACGGCGCTCTTCGAGGAGCTGCCCAAGGCGGGCCGCCTCGTCTGCCAGGACGGCATCGTCGCCGTCGAGAGGCAGCTCGCGGCGTCGCGCGCGCTGCGCCAGCGCGTGGAGCTCGCGGGCCCGCCCGCGGGCGAGGCCGCGCGCGCGCTGCGCGTCGACGTCGCGGCGGCCCGGGCGGCGCTCGCGCGCGCGGAGCACGAGCAGCGGCGCGGCGCGCACCTCGGCGGCGAGCTCCGGGACGACGCGGAGCGGCTCCGGCGCGACGGCGAGGAGCTCGCCGCGCGCGCGGCCGTGAGCCGCCACGTGTCGCACCCGGACGCGCTGCGCGTCGCGCGCGAGCTGCCCGCGCCCCTGCTCTGGCGCCAGCTGCGGCGCATGGAGGGCCGGCTCGCCGCCTACGCGGCGGACGTCGACGACCTGGCCAAGCTCGTGACGGCCAAGCGCGCGGCGCGCGCGCGCGCGGCGGCCGCCGCGGGCGCCGCGGCCGCGCCGCCGCCGGCCTCCGTGTCCCGCGTGCTCCAGGCCCAGAACCTGGCCTTCATGCGCGTCGCGTCCGACGTCGCGGCGCGCCACGGCCGCGTCGACGACTTCCGCCGCGTCTTCCGCGACGGCCGGCCGGACCCCTTCGCGGCGGCCGATCGCGCGGCGCAGGGCAGGACAAGAGAGCGAAATTCCCAACTTCAAAGGCTCATATCTCGGCCGTTTTCCACTCGTTTCGGCTGATTTTTGGACGAGCGATCATCTCTCGGAACGGTCTCGAAGCGTGGGTGCTTATTTCGGAACGCGCGCGCGCGGAACACTCACGTTGAAGCGACGTTGAATCTCTCTTGTCCTGCCCAGGCGCGGCGGCCGCGGACGCGCGCACGCTCGACAACGAGATCAAGCTCGAGCACGCCAAGGCCGACGCCGCGCCGCCGCCGCCGGCGCCGGGCGCGCTCGCGCTCGCGCCCGCGGCCGGCGGCCTCTTCGGCGCCGCGGCGCCGCCGCCGGCCGGCGGCCTCTTCGGCGCGGCCGCGGCGCCCGCGCCCGCGGCCGGCGGCCTCTTCGGCGCCGCGGCGCCGCCCGCGCCCGCGGCCGGCGGCCTCTTCGGCGCCGCGGCGGCGCCCGCGCCCGCGGCCGGCGGCCTCTTCGGCGCGGCCGCGCCGCTCTCCCAGCCCGGCGCCTTCGCGGCGACGACGACGACGACCCTCGCCGCGAAGAAGCCGAGCCGGAGCCGCAAGGGCCGGAAGTAGGACCGCTAACCGCCCGCGTCGATGGATCGCGTCGATGGCGCGCGGGCGCCGGGAGTGAAGTTGGCTCTGCACTCCGGAAGCACACGTGTGAGGGAAGCAACTGGGAAGCCGCACAAAGTGAAGCACACTTGGAAGCACCGTCGGCCCGCCGGTTGGCTGCCCACGATGGCCGACGGCCAGATCAACGACGGCTCCAGCGTCCAGTACGGCAAGACGCAGTACTGGGACGAGCGGTACACGGAGGACCCGGCCCAGTTCGACTGGTGCGGCGGCCGCGCGTGCGCCGGTGCCCGACGACCGCCTCGTAGGTACCTGCGCTGGGCGGGCCTGGCCGTCGTCGTGCAGAAGCACGTGCGCAAGAACGTGGACACGATCGTCCTCGGCTGCGGCAACTCGCGCATGGGCGCGGACATGATCGACGACGGCTACAAGTACGTCATGAACGCGCGGCGCCGGCGCGCGCCCCCGGGTCGGTCCGCGCGCGCGACGCCGCGCGCCGCAGGTCGACATCTCGCTCGTCGTCGTCAAGCAGATGCTCGAGACGTACAAGGACTCGGGCCTCAAGGGCCTCAAGTTCATCCACGGCAACGCGTGCTCGCTCGAGTTCCCGGACGAGTCCTTCGACGGCGCGATCGCGAAGGCGACGATGGACGTGCTCATGTGCGGCGAGGGGTCGACGTCGAACGTCTACGCCATGTGCCACGAGGTGAGCCGCGTGCTGCGGCCGGGCGGCGTCTTCTTCGTCGTCAGCCACGACCCGGGCTACCTCCAGTACCTCGACCCGGAGCAGGCGAACCAGGAGTTCGGCTGGAAGGTGACCATGGACCAGATCCCCAAGCCCGTCATGAACCCGAAGAACCCCGCCGTCGACGAGAAGGGCCGGCCGCTCTACCACTACGTCTACATCTGCAAGAAGAAGCTCTCGGAGCACGGCGCGTCCTAAGGCGCTTAGAGAGCAGGCGAGTGGGGGCACGAAGTGGGGGGGCGGGGGCGACGACGGCGCCGGCGCGGCGGCCTAGGCGGCGACGGCCGCGTCCTTGTTCGCGTCGGCGAGCCACTCCTCCGTCTGGAGGAGCGCGGGGCGCTTCGCGCCGTAGCGCTCGGCGCCGAGCTCGTCGAAGGCCTGGACCTGGACGATCTGGTCGCGGAGCGCCGTCGCGCGGTCGACGACGGCCCGCTCGTCGGCCGTGGGCTGCGTGCGGTTCTTGCGGCACTTGGCGGCGATGCCGTCGGCCTCGAGGATCACGGGGAGCGCGTCGAGGATGAGCTTGTGGACCTTGGCCTTGGTGAAGATGCCCGGCGTGAGGTACGTGGCGGCGTAGTCGCTGTCCCGCGTCGTGAGGAGGTCGCTGACCTCCTTCGTGAGCGCGTCCGACGGCACGGCCGTCGCCGCGCCGAGGGACCCGATTGGGCGCACGGCGAGCTTGAGCAGCGCCCCGACGGCGGCGTTGGCGCCCAGGGGCATGGCCGGCACGTTGTCCGCCGCGTGGACGAGCGCGTCGTGCGCCTCCTTCTCGAGGCGGAGCAGCGCGTGCTCCGCGACGGTCTGCAGGCCGTCGTCGCTCTTCGCGTGGTTCCGCGCGTAGTGGTGGAGCGCGCCGTAGCCGAGGAAGATGGCGCCGATGGAGTCGGCGAGGCGGCCCATGAACATCTCCTCGAACTTGAGGCGCCCGCCGAGGAGCAGCGCGAGGTCTGCGGCGAGCGCGAAGTTCGCCGAGAGCCGCGCGAGCCGCGCCTCGTGCTTGGCGAGGAACGCGTCCGGCGCCTCGTGGCCCGACCGCTCGCCGGACCCGGAGAAGGGCAGCGCGTCGCGCGCGCCGCTCGCGAGCGACCGGCCGAGGTTCGCCGCGCCGTGCTTGGCCATGGCGCCGACGCCGGCCATGAAGCGCGCGGGCGCGCCCTCGTCGTCGGCCTCGAGGGCCTCGACGACGTCGAGGAGGTGCGGGTGGCAGCGCATGAGGCCCTGGCCGATGATCTGGAAGGACCGCGTCATGATGTTCGCGCCCTCGACGGTGATGGCGATGGGGAACGACATGTACGCGCCGCCGATGTAGTTCGAGTCGCCCATGGAGATGCCCGCGCCGCCGAGCACGTCCATGCCCGCGTTGACCATGTTGCGGCCCCGGTCCGTGACGTTCTGCTTCATGATGGAGCTCAGGACCATGGGCGCCTCGTGGTTGTCGACGATCGCGTTCATGAGCTCCGTCGACGCGAGCGAGATGTAGCCGTCGGACGCGACGAGCGCGCACGCCTCCTGCACGCCCCCGAAGTCGGCGATGGGCACCTTGAACTGCTTCCGCGCGCGGCTGTAGGCGCCGACGATGGGGCCCACGCCCTTGCCCAGCGCGACGGCCATCGCGGGCAGCGACACGCCGCGGCCCTCCGCGAGGCACTCGACGAACATGTGCCACCCGAAGCCGCAGCGCTCCTGGCCGCCGAGCACGGCGTCCATGGGCACCCAGACGTCCTCGCCCTTGACCGTGCCGTTCATGAAGGCCGCGTTGAGCGGGCAGTGGCGCGGGCCCATCTCGAGGCCCGGGTGGTCGCGCTCGAGGAGCGCGACGGTGAAGCCCGGCGCGCCGCTCGACCCTAAAAGCCCGTCCGGGTCCTCGAGCTCGAAGCCGAGGCCCACGAGGCCCGCGACGGGCGCCAGCGTGATGTAGCGCTTGTCGAAGGAGCAGACGACGCCGAGCTCGCCGCTCTCCGGGTGCCGCGCGACGCGGCCCGAACTTCCGATGAGCGACGTCGCGTCCGAGCCGCTGTGGATGCCCGTGAGGCCGAAGCAGGGGATGTAGGTGCCGTCGGCGAGGCCCGGCAGGTACTTGTGCTGCTGGGCCTCCGTGCCGTAGCGCACGAGGAGCTCGCCGGGGCCGAGGCTGTTGGGCACGGCGACCGTACTCGACAGGTCCGACGACACGGACGCGAGCTTGACGAGGATCGCCGACGTCGCCGCCGTCGAGAAGCCCTTGCCCCCCCACTCCTTGGGGATCTTGAGGCCGAAGAAGCCCTGGCGGCGCATGAAGGCCCAGGCCTCGGGGCTAAAGTCCTTGGTTTGGAGCACCTCGAAGTCGTCGACGATGCCGCAGAGCTCGTCGCACTCGGCGCCGAGGAACGCCTCCTCCTCCGCCGTGAGGCCCATCTTCGGCGTGTACGTCTCGAGGAGGCTCTCGAGCTTGGGGGCGCCGGAGAAGATGTCGCGGTCGAAGCCCACGGTGCCGCAGCCCAGGGCGACGCGCTCCGTCTCCGAGATCTTCGGCATGAGCTTCTTCGCCGCGTTGTAGGCCGCGCGGCTCACGAAGGTGCGCCGCGCGACGCGCGAGACCGCCAGGCGGGACGACATCGTTGCACGTGCGGGGTTTCTGCGCCCGGGGCCGTCGGCGGAGCTTGTCTTCCAGTTCTGCACTGCTAGTTGCGATGAGACAGTGGATATTTACTTCGGTGAAGTCTTCAACAAACTGCATCGACACGCTACGCGTTGAGGAAGTCGAAGAGGGCCTCGTCGACGGCGCCGTCGTCGAAGTCGAGGTCGAAGTTGGCCTCGAGCGCCGGGTAGTAGGAGCCGCCCGGCGGCGGCGGCGGCGTCGGGTACCGCGGCGGCGGCGGCGCCGCCGCGGGCGCGGCGGCCGCGGGCGCGCAGCGGTCCGGCGACGGCGCGCGGGCGAGGCCCGCCTCGTCGAAGAGGGCGAGCTGGTCGTGCTGGCGCGTGAGCATCTCGCGGTGCATGCGGCGGTGCGCCTCCATCTCGAACGAGAGCTTCGGCGGCCGGGCCGCCGCGCGGCCGCGGCCGCCGCCGGCCGAGAGGCGCCGCGGCGCCGGCGGCGGCCGCCGCGGCGCCGGCGGCGGCCGCCGGGGGGCCGGCGGCGGCGGCGGCGCGCGCTCCGGGAGGGCCGTGAGGCGGTCCGCGAGCGCCTCGTAGGGCCGCAGGGGCGCGGCGCCGCCGTCGGCCGCGGCGCCGGCGCCGCCGCGCGGCGCGACGGCCGCGGCGCCGGCGCCGGCGCCGCCGCGGGGCGGCGACCCGCCGAGGCCCGCGCTCCGCGCCTCGCGCAGCTCCCGCAGGAGCGACCGCTGGCGATCGACGGCGCCGCGGAGCGCCGCGCGGAGCGCCTTGAGCGCGTCCTCGGCCTGCAGCGCGACCTCGACCTGCCGCTTCGCGACGGCGACGCCCGCCGCGAGGGCCGACCGCTCGGGCGCGCCCAGCGGCTCGCCGTCGCCCCGCGCCGGCGCCGCCGCGCCGCCGCCGGTCGCGTCGACGCGCCGCGCCGCGCGGAAGCGGCCGAGCGCCGCGCCGACCGCGTCCGCGTCCGCGCCGTCGCCGAGCTCCTGGGCCTGCGCGCGCGCGCGCCGTGGGAGCGCCGCTGCGCGGACGAAGCCGGGACGCGGGGCGACGCGCCGCCGCCTCCGGCGTCGCGGTCCGCAGGCCGACGTCGAAGACCGCGGAGACGAAGGACGCGTGGAGCTCGTCGGGCCAGACGAAGCGCCGCTTCTTCGCCGTCGAGCCGCGCGCCGCGTCCGACCCGCGCTTCGTGCCGCCGCCGTTGCCGCGGTTCATATCTCGCGGCGCGCCTCGCGGCCCGCGCGCGCGGGTATCTGTTTTGCAAACGTGCGACGGCGCGACCTGGTCGGGCGATCTGGATGCGATGGAGCGGGGTTGGGAGCTGGCGCGCGGCAGGCGACGACGAGACCGCCGGTGCGGCCTTCGGAGATGCGACAGATTCGAACGGCAACTCCACTGCAACTTTCCTTCAATCGCGTCGCCGGGGAACCTCGGTCCCCGCGCCCGCGTCGCCCGGGCACGACCACCGCGCGCATTACTTCTCCGCGCGCGACAGGTCGAGCATCCAGGCGTAGTCGGGCGCGCCTTCGAGCGCGGCGGTGATGCAGGCCGCGGCCTCGGGGGACGTGCGGCCCGCGAGCGACGCGGCGCGGTTCGACGTCTTCGTGTGCGGCGATTCGAATTCCCGGCAGGCGCATTTTGCGCCGCCGCACTCCGAAGGCTCCAGCGCCAGCGTCGTGCGCTTCACGGCCGCGCAGAGGCCGCGCGTCACGTTCTCGAAGCTGAGCTCGATGACTTTTAATCTCTCGTGGACGGCCGCCCGCAGCCCGCGCTGCCAGAGCCGCTTCTCCTCGGCCATCTTCTCGACGAGGCCGTCGCCGGGCAGGCAGAACTCGGCCTCCGTGTCCGCGGCGGACCGCGCGTGCATCTCCCACGACGAGACCATGCGCGCGAGCGCGTTCGACCGGTACTCGGCGACGACGACCTCGTAGCCGTTGTCGCGCGCGGCGCGCATGAGCTTCTCCGGCGTGGTGATGTGGTCCGGCCGATCCTGCTTCGACAGGTGGCCCGGCTTGATGTGCGAGAGCATCTCGTCGCGCCGCGCGCAACGCGCGAGGTTCGTCCGCGTGAGGTCGCGGCCTTGCGGCGCGTGGTTGCGATCCGTGTTGAAGCCCTCCTTGATGCCGTTGCAGTAGCGGAAGTGGGCGCTGTCCTTGAGCGTGCCGCAGTACGTGTCCGTCGCGGACCGCCCGTAGGCCCAGAGGATGACGCCGCGGCGGCGCGGCGCCGTCTTCTTGAGCATGCGCCGCCACATCGGTCGCGCCGGCGCAGCGCGGCGCCAGAACGTGCCGTTTTCCGCCAACGCCGACGCCGCGGCGGCGGCGGCGACGCATACCCATCGACATCGACGATGGATTGCTACCATCGTCCAAAGAACGCGGGCAGCTAAAAAATACGAAAAAACGTACCCAAGTACAATAGGGCTCAATAGTAATGGCGAGCGCACCGCCGAAGCTCCTTACCCCCGCCGTCGCCTCGCCCCGCGCGCGCGCTGGACGCCCGCGAGCACCTTCTCCACGTCCGCGACCCAGGGGCTGTTCATCGCGGCCGCGGCCGCCGGGTCCGCGCGCGCGCCGACGTCCTCGAGGAACGCGAGCGAGACGCCGAGCGCGGCCGCGAGGTCCCGGGAGAACGCCAGCTCGCCCGCCTTGCACATCGTCGGCGGGCAGAGGAAGAGCCACGCCGTCCCGCGCGGCGCCGCGAGGACGTTGGCGACCGCGGCGCCGAACGGCGCGACGACGAGCGACCTGCGCGGAACTCGACGCTTCGCCCCGACGTCGACGCGAGCGTGCGCGACCGTTTCGACGCGAGTTCTCGCGCGCTCCGTCGAGCGCTCGCCGCGAGCGGACGACGCGTCCACGCGTGACCGAGCTCGAGAGTGTTGAAGTGCGGTCGGGACGCGCCGGCTCCATCGTCAGTTTCCGCGCCGCGGGCGACGCGTTCGCGAGGAGCGCCGCGCGGCCCGCGACGGTCGGGTAGTCGGAGAACTCGACGGCCGGCACGCCGGCCGCCGCGAGCGCCGCCGCGAGCGCGGCCTCGTTCGTCATGCGCCGCTTCGTCGAGTCGCGGCGCGACGCCTGGGGCCGCGACGCGTCGGCGCGCGGGCGACGCCGGCGGGCGGTCCTCGGGGACGCGACGCGGCGGGGTGGTTTCGGCGCTGCAGTGGCGCGTAGACGACGCCGCCCCCGCGGCGCGGGAGCGCGACGCGGTCGCGGACCGCGCGGAGCGCGTCGAGCGCGAGCGGCGTCCACGCGCCAAAGTTCGAGGCCACGGGCGCCGGCAGCCAGACCTCGGCCCAGGCGTCGCCGTCGCCCGCGACGCGCACGTCGCCGACGCCCGCCGCGCGCAGCCAGTCGCGCTGCCAGGGCGCGTCGAGGCCCGCCAGGACCTGTGTGGAATTCAACCACTGGTTTGGGTGGTCCTGACCAAACTTGAGAATTCTCTCGCTCAATCAAATCGAAGTCGATTCGGCTGATTTTTGGACGAATCGATTGCTCTCGTCGAGTTCTCGAAGCACAGCCAAAGAGATTGCGTCGAAACTGTCGCATAAGCTCACATTGAAGTCGGGTTGAAGATTTGATTTGCACGCAGGCGAGCACGACGGCCGCGGCCGGCCGCTCCCGGCGGAGGAGCCGCGCGAAGACGACCGCGCGCGGCAGCAGCTCGAAGCAGAAGTGCTGGTAGTTGCCCGCCCAGGGGTGCGCCAGCACGAGCGCGCTGCCCGCGAAGCCCGCGCGCGACGCGCGGCAGCCGCCGGGCCCCCAGCGGCCCTCGGGCGAGCACGAGGGCACGTCGAAGCCCTCCGTCGCGGCGAGGGCCACGCGCGGCGGCTCGGCGCCGCGGTCCACGCGCAGCGCCGCGCGCGCGACGCGGTGGACGCGCAGGCCGCCGCGGCCGCCCATGGCCGCGTCGCCCGCCGCGAGGAGCTCGCAGCTCAGGTAGGGCTGCGTGGCGGCGTCGGCGGCGGCGCAGGCCGCCATCCTCGGCGCCGCCGCCGCGACGGCGCGCTCCAGCGCGCCGCCGTCGGCCTGGCCCGCGGCGCCCGCGACGAGGAGCGAGCCGAGCAGCCCGGCGCGGCGCTTGCTCATGCGGCGGCCATCGTCTCGTGGACGTTCAACCTGCCTTCACGAGCGGCCCGGCGTAACTCCGCTCGTCGGAGGCGCGCTAATCCGATGGGCCTCCCGCAGAACTCGCTCCTGAGCGGGTCCGTGCTGAGCTATGGGTCCGGGACCAACACGGTGGTCACGGAGCAGACGGCGCGCACGGCCGTCACCGCGACGTCGAGCCGGGCCATGCAGGCCCGCGGCGAGACCTTCGCGTCCTGGGTGCGGGGCCGCGCCTCCGGCGCGTCGGCGCCGAACCCCTACGACAAGTACGTCGTCGAGAAGTACGCGGACCGGGCGCCCGACGCCGCGAGCCGCCTGAGCAGCCTCGACTACTACGACGCCGAGGCCGCCGACGGCCGGCTCTGGCGCGCGGCGCAGCCCGCGTTCTCCAAGGAGCGCCGGTTCCCGCGGCTCCGCCAGTTCGACACGCGCGGGCGGCTCCACGGCTTCCGCAAGAAGCGCGTCGTGCTCCACGAGCGCTTCCACGATATCGACCGGGGCCGGCGGCGGCGCCAGCGGCGCCACCCGTACCGGAGCCACTGGGGCCTCTCGCCCGAGCGCCTCGTGCCGCCGCGCGCGTCGCGCCTCGCGCCGGGCCCGGGCGCCTACGCCCACCGGGACCCCTGGCTCCCCGACGAGACCTGCGGCGACGTGAGCCGCCAGGCGACGTTCCAATCGTCGACGTCGAACTCGCCCTTCGAGTACAAGTCGAACTGGGGCCGGCCGCACGCGGGGTTCAACACCGCCGCGGCGCTCGACTCGCCGCCGCCCTACGACGCGCCCCGGGATTTTTCCCGGGGCCAGCCGACGAGCCCGCCCTTCCGCGCGACGACGCACCGCTTCGACGAGCCGCGCCGCGTCGCGCCGCGCGCGAGCTCGCTCCGCGCGGACCGCGCCGGCGCGCCCGCGCTCGCCGTGGGCAACGTCGACGCGCCGCCGCCGCGCGCGGCGAGCCGGGGCGTCCTGCGCCGGGCGCGGCCCCGGTCGCCGTCGGGGCCCCGGCCCCACACGGTCACGGGCGTGCTCCTCGACGAGGCGACGCTCGCGCCCCTCCGGGAGACGACGGCGGCGCCCCGCGCCGCGTAATCGTCGCGGGTCCGTCACGGCGTAAGCGTAGCGGGTCCGTGACGCGTCCTACGCGCGTAATCGTGGCGGGGGCGCGCGGGTCCGTCACGGCGCCCGGAGGCGGCGGCCGTGGGCGTCGGGCCGGTCGCGGAGGAGCGGCGTCGGCGTCGTCGGCGTCGTCGGCACGACG
>Ga0257106_1001618_pt1 | contig 10953 bp, 4 predicted proteins | sample LP_taG_3_FD_190177 | JGI IMG/M metagenome (GOLD analysis project Ga0257106, IMG submission 190177) | Marine microbial communities from Northeast Subartic Pacific Ocean, Canada - LP_J_2011_P26_10m | ecosystem: Environmental > Aquatic > Marine > Oceanic | place: Canada: Northeast Subartic Pacific...
GCGGTACTGGCGGACGAAATCCGACGCGGCCTCGGCCGAGTCCAACAGGCCCGCCAGGGACAGGAAGCGCCGCAGGCCCCGCTTCTTCTCGTCCGACGCCCGGCGCGCGACGTCGAAGGCCTCCGGATCGGAGCCCATGACGTTGAGGACGAGCGCGCCGAGCTTCGCGCGGTGCACGGCGTCGAAGGCCTGCGCGGCCGCGCGGACGTCGTCCTCGTCGAGCATCGTGTTCTTGCCGAAGAGCGCCGGGTCCTTGTAGTGGTTGATGGACACGAGGTCGACGCAGGTGTCCGCCGGGTTGCCCCCCGCGACGACGTCCTCGAGCAGGTAGCCGAGCGACTTGAACCAGGGCACGCAGCCGTCCGCGGGCCCGACGTAGCACGAGTGGCCCTCGCTCAGGAGGCAGACCTGGTCGAACATCTGCCACACGGCGAGGCGCGGGTGGTGCTCCGTGCAGATGATGCCCAGGTGCGCGTTCGCCGCGAGGTCGTGCATGACCTGCATGACCGACAGCGCGCTCGACGCGTCGAGGCCGCTCGTCGGCTCGTCGGCGAAGATGAGCGCGGGCTTCGAGACGAGGCCGCAGCCCAGGGACAGGCGCCGCCGCTGGCCGTCGCTCAGGCCCCGCACGTTCAGCCCGCCGCTGAGCTCGCCGCCGACGAGGACCGCGGCCTTGTCCGCGAGCCCCAGCTCCTCGAGCAGCAGCATGCACAAATCATTTAAGTCGTCGTCGTTCATGGCGCCGCTCCGCACGCGCATGCGCGCCACGAAGAACAGGCTCTCCAGCGTCTCCAGGTGCGGCAAAAACAGATCTTCGTCAGCGACGTACGACGACATCGCCTTCATGGCCTCGCTGTCCAGGGGCTTGCCGTCGACGGCCAGCGAGCCGGACACGCGCGCGTCGGAGGCGAGGCGCCCGCCCAGACACTGGAGCAGCGTCGTCTTGCCCGAGCCCGCGGGGCCCAGGAGCGCCGTGAACGTGCCGCGCTGCACGGAGCCCTGCGCGCCCGCGACCGCGGCCTTCTCCACGCCGCCGTAGCGGATGCTGAGCTTCGTCCAGAGGAGGAGCGGCGTCAGCTTCGACGCCTTGACCTGCTCGCTCGCGCGCTTGAGCACGGACGTCTGCGGGATGCCCGCGAAGCTCGCGCGCCGCACGCCGCGCCGCGACGCCATGTGGGCCTCGGCGCGCGCCTGCTGCTCCTCGTCCAAGTTCTTGAACTTGTCGTCCATGAGGCCCTGGCCCTTGACGAAGGCCATGGTCGCGGGCGGCTCGGCGGGGCTGCCGAGGGCCGCGCGACGACGGGCGGGCAGCCGAATCCCTCGACGTCACGGCAATTCCAATCGGGGAATCATGAAGATCGTGAGGCCGGACGGCCCGGCGGGCTTAAAGATACGGGTTCGAGCTCTAGGATCCCTAATATATTAAACCTCATCCTGCAGCTCTTTTGGTTGAATTTGAACGCTTGAAGTTAAAGAGCAGCGACGGCTGATGGACAATGATTAAGACTCAGTTGTACTTCCAAATCCTTGGGTTGTATTCGGATGAAACGAGGGCGGCTAGGCCCTCTCGCAGCCAACGCCTCGCCATAGACAGAAAGGATGGGCGGCGGAGCGGGTAAGCACGCAAAGGAGCCGGCGCAGGATGTCGGCGACGACGAGGTCTTCTCGCCGATCGTGCCGGAGGAGAAGCGCGAGGACCAGGGCCAGGGCATGAGCGCGCACCAGTCGGTGCGTTTCGAATTCCGAGCCCACCGGCCGCCCCGGACCGGCCGGCGCCGGCTCCCCCGCGGCGGCGCTGCCCCCGCTCGACGGTCCGCGCGCCCGCGCAGGAAAAACTGAAACGAAAGAGCATGCAAATCAACGAGGCCTACGCAAAAGCGGACCAGAAGGAGATGTCGATACACGTCGCTTCGCTGCGCGCGTGTCCCGCGGCCAAGGTGCCGGCGCCCCAGGTGAAGAAGGCGCGGCGGCCCGCGTCCGCGCACACGTTTTATGTTCGCGAGAGCTGCGCCGCGCGCCGGCGATGTCCGAAAACCCGGCCGCGCGCGCGCAGGAGGGCTACAGCGCGCCCGTGAAGCACGAGGGCTGGCTGAGCTGGGCGACGCCGAGCGGCCAGATCAAGCGCTACTACCAGCTCGTGGGCTGCTACCTCATCCGCTTCAAGGACGAGAAGAGCGCCAAGGGCACGGCCATCTTCCCGACGTACGTCCACGGCGTCGAGTCGATCGTCGAGGGCGCGCAGGAGGTGTCCAAGGAGTTCATCGCCGACATGGAGAACCGGGGGTCGAGCTTCTACCTCTACACGCCGACGCGGACCATGACGCTCTACGCGGGCAACATCAAGGAGCAGAAGGCGTGGATCGCGGCGGTGAACGACGCGCTCAAGGAGGCGTACACGGCGGACGAGATCACGAAGAAGGAGGCGTCCCAGGCGGCCATGCGGCCCCTGCTGCTGGACCAGGCCCAGATCCAGTTCAAGCGCATGAACGTCATCCTGTCGAACCTCCGCGCCGCGGGCTTCGTCGCGGAGCAGGAGAAGATCAAGTCGAAGAAGAAGGGCTACCTCGAGTTCCAGCGCGTCGAGTACGAGGACGAGCAGTTCTACGCGGACCTGCTCACGGACGAGAAGCCGGAGGAGGCCCAGTTCAGCAAGATGTACTGCGTGCTCCGGTCGGACCAGACCATCGTCTACGGCGCGACGGAGCACGAGGCCAAGTCCGACCCCGAGGGCATCATCTCGCTGAACCACCTCCACGTCGTCCTCGACACGGACACGATCGAGAAGACGGGCAAGATGATCTTCTCGCTGGTGACGCCCCTGCGCACCTTCGTCATGAAGGCCGCGCACCAGGTCGCGCTCGAGGAGTGGCTCCGCGCGATCATCAAGGTCACGGCGAAGCTCGACGACCAGGGCAACACGCTCGCGGCGCTCAACGAGCTCTCCGCCATCGAGTCCGTCACGGACGTCGACCTGCACATGGTCCTCGACGACGACGCGGGCATCGAGGCCTACGAGCACTACATCGAGGAGGCCGCGGCCGACAAGCCGGGCATCCAGACCATCTTCAACTGCTGGAAGCTCGCGAAGGAGTACAAGGACGCGCACGAGTACGAGGACGACGGGCCGGGCCACCAGGACCACATGAAGAAGCTCGAGCAGCAGATGATCTCCAAGTACCTCGGCGGCGACGGGTTGCCCGAGGACGTGTCCAAGGAGCCCCAGGAGGACTTCAAGAAGGCCGTGTCCGACGGCCAGCCGCCGCCCATGGGCGCGCTCCGCGCCGTCTGCCTCACGAAGCTCATGGAGAAGACCTACGAGGGCTTCAAGGAGACGGCCGCCTACAAGGCCTACGTCGACGAGGCCAAGGGCGGCGGCTCCGCGGAGCCCATCCCGCAGGACGCGCAGCGCCTCCTCATCTACACGCCCAACGACCCCAGCGCGCTCAAGAAGCGCCTCCAGAAGATGACCCACGCCAAGACCAAGCTCAAGAGCGTCGGCAAGAAGGACGACGGCGAGAAGATCTACGAGGCCTGGACCTTTTTGAAATCCAAGGAGGGCAAGGACAAGTCGACGACGATCGGCCGCGACCACAAGCAGGACGTCGCCGTCGACGACGACAAGAAGGTGAGCCGCGAGCACGCGCGCATCGACTGCACGGGCGACGGCAAGGTCATCTTCATGGACCTCGGCTCCAGCCACGGGTCGAAGGTGAACGGCAAGTCCGTCGCGGGCCGCGTGTCGCTCGCCGTCGGCGACGTCATCAAGGTCGGCAAGACGAAGATCCTCTTCACCATCATCCCCGCGGGCGCCGAGGACCCGATCCGCTAGGCGGCGCGCCCCGCCGCGGTCCCCCCCTCTTCCCCCCGAGAGGTCGCGTGCCGGGTCCAAGTTCGCGGCCCCCGCGTCCGCCGCGGTCGACCCGCGCCCCGCCGCGCTGCCTCTCGCGCGCGGCGGCGGCGTCGGGCCGCCGCGCCCGCCCAACCTGCCGTAACGTCGGCAGTTATCGAGACACCGAGGCGGGGGCCGGGGGGCTCTCGAGAGGACGTCATCCGCTCGGAGACGCGACGCCTCTCGCGGCCGACGTTCGACTGCATCGTGTCGTTGCCGCCGGCGAGCGAAGTCTGGGGCCCCTGAATTTGCATGTTCCGCCGCGCCGTCGTCGCGCTCTCGGCCATCGTCGGGATGCGCGGCGCCGTCGCGCTCGTCGCGCGCACAAATGTCGTGCGCGCGCGCGCGCGCGCGGCGACGCGCCTCGCGTCGGCGGCGCCGCGGAACCTGGAGGCGCTCGAGGCGGAGCTCGCGAAGCACGACGACCTCTACTACAACGCCGCGGCGCCGACGCTGAGCGACGGCGAGTACGACGCCCTCGCCGCGCGCGTCGACGCGCTGCGCGCCCAGCACGCGCTCGCGCCGCGCGCCGTCGGCGCGAAGCGGAGCGGCAACTTCCGCGCGGCGGCGCCGCACGCGGCGCGCATGCTGTCCCTCGACGCCATCAAGGTCGGCGGCGACGGCGTCGAGGCCGCCGTCGCCAAGTGGCTGAAGAAGGCCCAGCGCGCCTGCAAGGGCGAGCCCCTCGGCGCCATCGTCTGCGAGCCGAAGCTCGACGGCCTGAGCGTCTCGCTCCGCTACGAGGACGGCGCGCTCGTCCAGGCGGCGACGCGCGGCGACGGCGTCCAGGGCGACGACGTCACGGCCAACGCGCGGGCCGTCGCGGGCGTCGTCGAGTCCCTGGACGCGCGCGGCGCGGTGGAGATCCGCGGCGAGGTCTGCGTCGCGGTTCAAACGTTCCGCGAAATGGCGAACGCGGACGCCGCGAACCCGCGCAACTACGCCGCCGGGTCCCTGCGCCAGAGCGACGCCGAGGAGACGCGCCGGCGCCGCCTGCGCTTCGTCGCCCACGACGCCGTCGGCGACGCGGTCGGCGACGCGTCGTTCGCCGAGAAACGGGACGCGCTCGACGGCTGGGGCTTCGAGGCGGCGCTGCCCGCGCGCGTCGTCGCCGTCGACGGCGACGACGTCGAGGCCTGCGCGCCGGCGCTCGCGGCCTACCACGCCGAGCTCGGCGCGCGGCGGCCGGCCGTGGACTCGCCCGCGGCCGACGAGCTCCGCTACGAGATCGACGGCGTCGTCTTCAAGGTCGACGCGGCCGCGGCGGCGCGGGCCGCGGGGTCCACGGCGCGCGCGCCGCGGTCGCGCGTGGCGCTCAAGTTCGAGGCCGAGGTCCTCGCGGCGACGACGCTCGAGGGCGTCGAGATCGGCGTCGGGAAAAGAGGCGTTTTGACGCCCGTCGCCAAGGTCGCGCCCGTCGCCGTCGGCGGCGTCGTCGTGCGGTCGGCGACGCTGCACAACTTCGCCATGCTCCGCAGTTGCCTCGGGGGCGCGGACGTCGGCGACGCGGTGCTCGTGAAGCGCGCGGGCGACGTCATCCCGCAGATCCGGCCCGCGGGCGGCGGGTCCAGGGTCTGGGCGCCGCCGGCGACCTGCCCGTGCTGCGGCGCGAAAACGGTCGTCGACGAGGACGCGGGCCGGGCGACGTGCCCCAACGGCGCGCGCTGCGACGACCAGGCCGCGGGGCGGCTCGCGCACTTCGTCGGGCGCGGCGCGATCGACCTCGCGTCGGGCGCGCTGGGGAAGAAGAAGCTGCGCCAGCTCGTGGGCGAGGGCGTCGCGCGGTCGCCCGCGGACCTCTTCGACCTGCTCGACGACCGGGACGCGGCGGCCCGGCGCCTCGAGGCGCTCGACGGCTGGGCGGCGACGTCCGCGGCGAAGCTCCTCGACGCGCTCGAGGCGCGCGCGGCGCGGCCGCTGCCGCTCGCGGACTTTGTGTACGCGCTCGGCGCGAACCGCGTCGGCAAGGCGACGGCGACGCGCGTCGCGGCCCTCGCGGGGACCTGGGGCGCGCTCTGGGCCGCGCTCGACGCGGACGACGCGACGCCCGCGGGCGCGGACCTGCGCGCGGCGCTCGCGGACGCGCGCGGCGTCGGCGACGCGGCCCTCGCGGGCCTCCGCGAGCTCGCCGCGGACGCCGACGACCGCGACGTCGCCGCGCGCGCGGCCGCGCGGCTCGCGATCGCCCCCGACGACGGCTCAGGGTTAGGATAGGGGCTTCTGGCGCACGCGGACGTTGAAGTTGAAGTGGGTCCGGAGGCCGCCGAACCAGTCCGCCGTGTTGCCGAGGCGGAGCACGGTCGGCAGCGGGTAGGGGCTCGGCGTGACGACGAGCTCGTCGCCGCGCTTGAGCTTGACGCGGTTGCGGCCGTCGAAGGTCGCCCAGGCGTCGGCGCGCGCGTCGCCGTCGACGACGAACTTGAGCTCCGCCGAGTCGGGGAAGACCATGGGCCGGAAGGACAGGCTGTGGGGGCAGACGGGCGTGAAGACCATCGCGTTCGCGGACGGGTGGACCATGGGCCCGCCCGCGGACAGCGAGTAGGCCGTCGACCCCGTCGGCGTCGCGACGATGATGCCGTCGGCCTGGGCCGTCGTCAGGTGCTCGTCGTTGCAGAAGCATTCCACCGCGGACAGGAACTCGGACTCGCCCCGGTTCACGACGACCTCGTTCAGCGCCTCGTGCCGCGCCAGGACGTCGCCCGAGTCGCCGTCGAAGACCGTGCACCGCAGGCGCATGCGCAGGGACACGGGCCAGGGCGGCGGCGGCCGCGACGCGCCGCGCTCGAGCCCCGCGGCCAGACCCATCGCGTTCTCGACGCCGCCGTCCGCGCTCTCGTCGTACGCGTCGAAGGGCGCGAGGAACCCCAGGCTCCCCGCGGAGAAGGCGATGACCGGCGGCGGCGCCGTGCGCTGGAAGAGCGCGTTCGCGTAGAGCAGCAGCCCGTCGCCGCCGATCGTCGCGAGGAAGTCGGGCCGCCGCTCGACGTCGTCCTCGGACTCCCAGAGCGCCGCGGCGATGCCCCGGTCCGCGAGCCGCGCCCGGGCCCGGCTGTAGAGCGGCTCGGCCAGGAAGATGTCGATGCCCAGGCCCGCGATCACGCGCGCGACCTCGGACGCCACTTTAAGCTCCGCGTCGTCCATCGACTTCTTCGCGAGCACGAGCGCGCGCCGCGGGGGCCGACTCCAGGTCACCTTGTAGGTCGCCGCGGCCGTGCAGCGCAAATAAGTCTCGTCGGCGACGTCGCAGGGCTCGCGCCCCTCGCCCATGGTCCGCGCGAAGCACCAGGCGTCGCTCGTCGGCGCCTCCTTGCCGTACGTCCACCCGGGCGTCGACGACGACTGCGTCGACGACAGGCGCGTCAGGCATCGTCGCGGTGGTGGTGCGAGGCCGAGGGCCAGGTGCAGGCACAGCGCCGCGAGCTGCGGTGCGCGCCGGCCGCGCGACGACGCCATGTCGGAGGCCGCTCCAGATTGCCACTGCAACGGTGAGCGAAGCTTGAGGTGCGATGCGTGTTGACGCCGACTTGCATCTCTGAACTCGCGGTCTGGGGCTGCTCGCAGCATCTCTGAATCTCGCGGTCCGCGGCTGCCTCCGCTCCGAAATACTGCGCGCGGTCCGCCCGGCGAGCGTTAATCTTTAGCCATACGTCCCGTTCACGATGGCCAGCACCGCGTCGCCGTAGCGCGCGGACTTCTTGGGCCCGATGCCGTGGACCGCGAGGAGCGCGGACTCGTTGGCCGGCCGCAGCTGGACGACGTTCTCCAGCGTCTTCTGGTTGAGCACCATGAAGGGCCGCTTCCCCAGCGACGCCGCGGTGAGCTTCCGCCAGTCGCGGAGCGCGTCGTAGAGCGCGGCGTCGACGGGATCGTCGAAGTCGGGCGCGTAGGCCGAGCCTTCGGGCTTCGACGGGCCGAGGAGGTCGAGGATCTCCGTGTTCTCCGCGGACTTGTTCCGGCCCGCGCCGACGGGCACGACGTCGTGCCGCGCGTTGTGGTCGAGCTGGACGGCGCGTCGGTAGTTCGTCTCGTCGATGGCCTCGCGCATCGCGTCGCTGACGGTCCCGTCGTCCGTGTAGAGCAGCACGCGGCCGTCGACGTGGCGCGCCGCGCGGCCGATGGTCTGGATCAGCGACGTCGCCGAGCGCAGGAACCCCTGCTTCTCCGCGCCGACGACGGCGACGAGCGACACCATCGGCAGGTCCAGGCCCTCGCGCAGCAGGTTGCACCCCACGAGCGCCTGGAGCTCGCCCGCCTTGAGGCGCCGGAGCGCGTCCAAACGCTTCGCGGAGTCGAGGCCGCTGTGCAAATACGTCGCGGCGACGCCGTTCTCCGCGAGCAGGTCCGCGATGCCCTCGGCCGACGCTTTCGTCAGCGTCGTCACGAGCGCGCGGTCGCCCGCGGCCGCGGCCGCGGCGACGCGCGCGAGGAGGTGGTCCTCGAGCCCGCCGGCGGCGGCGGCGTCGACGACGGACACGACGGGGTCGACGACGCCCGTGGGACGCACGATCAAGGACGTCACGGCGTCGTCGTCGCACATGTCGAAGACGTCCGCGTTCGGCGTCGCCGTCGCGAAGACGCACTGGGGGACCTTGGCCCAGAACTCCGCGTCCGTCAGCGGCCGGTTGTCCAGCGCGGACCTGAGGCGGAAGCCGTTCTCGACGAGCGACGTCTTGCGGGCCCGGTCGCCCGCGTGCATGCCGCGGAGCTGGGGCACGGCGACGTGGGCCTCGTCGACGACGAGGAGCCAGTCGTCGTCCGGGAAGAAGTCCACCAACGTCGCGGGCGCCTCGCCCGCCGCGCGCCGCGACACGTGGCGCGCGTAGTTCTCCATACCCGGGCAGAACCCGCGCCGCCGCATGTCGTCGACGTCGGCTAAGACGCGCTGCTCGAGGCGCCGCGCCTCGCGGAACCGCCCCGCGGCGCGGAACGCCGCGAGGTCGTCGTCGAGTTCCTCGAGTACGGCTCGGGCGACGCGCTCGACCTCCTCGGCCGTCGCCACGTAGTGCGACGCGGGGTACAGAACGTACTCGTCGACGGACCTCGCGTCGTCGGTTACGATCGACACGTCGGACACCAGCAGCGCGTCGCCGACGGCCTCGACGCTGATTCTGAGCGTCGCGGGCTCCGTGACCAGCCCCACGGACAGCGCCGCGCCGTCGTCGGTCCACGCGAAGCCGCCGCGGTCCGCGCCGTCCGCGCCGTAGCGCAGCGCGAGCATCGCGGCCTCGAGCTCGCTTCGACCCGTCCAGGACTGGCCCGGGTGGACGAGCAGCGCCGACGACAGGTACTCCTCGGGCATGCCCAACCCGTAGATGCACGACACCGTCGCGACGACGATCGTGTCGCGCCGCTCAAATAGGGACCGCGTCGCGTCGTGGCGGAGCGCGTCGATCCTGTCGTTCGTCGCGGAGCGCTTCTCCGAGTACGTATCGGACGCGAGCTTGTAGCTCTCGGGCCGGTAGTAGTCGAAGTGGGACACGAAGAATTTCACGGCGGCGTCGGGGAAGAACTCGCGGAGCTCCGAATAGAGCTGCGCCGCGAGGACCTTGTTCGGCGCTAAGACGAGAGTCGGTTTGTCCAACTCTTCGATCGCGTGGGCCAAAACGAACGTCTTGCCCGTCCCCGTCGCACCCTTGAGGACGACGCGGCGCTCGCCGCGGCCGAGGCGCCCGACGAGCGAATCGATGGCGGCCGGCTGGTCGCCCGCCGGCGGGAAGGGCGCGCGCATCGAGAAGCTCCGCGCGACCGTGGACGCGATGGGCGCGCGAGACTTCGCGACCGGCTCGGCGACGGCCGCCGGCCGCGGCGCCGCGATCTCCGACGGCGGCGCCGGCGCGGACCAGGGCCCCAGCGCGGCGTCGACGTCGCCGGCGACGACGGCGTCGAGGAGCGCGTCGAGGTTGCCGCGGTCCGCCGTCGCCAGGCGTAAATCCCTCCTAGACTTCCACCACCGCCGCGCGCGCGCCTCGTCGCCCGCCGCGTCGAGCGACGCCGCGGACCGCCGGCCGTCGGCCGCGAGCGCCTCCACGGCCGAGTCGCGGTTGCCCAGGGAGACGGCGACGTCGCGGTCGTCGGCGTCGCTCGATGTCTCCAGCCGCGCCCGGACCGCGGTCGCGACGTCGAGAGGCACGACCGCCGCCAGCTCCTCGACGGACGCGGCGCGGAGCCGCGCGCCGCTGGGAAACGCGGCGCGGAGCCGCGCCTTGTGCCGCGTCGACGCGCCGTCGAGGAGCGACGCGTGTTCGCCGAAGCGCCGCGACCGGCGGTGCGCGAGGAGCGCGGACGCGTGCGCCTCGTCTCGCAGCCGCCGGAGGAGAGTCAGCGTCGGGTCGTGGTCCGCGAGGTTCAATTCGCCGCCGGCGCCGAAGTGCACGGTCTCCTCGCGCTTCGCGAGCGCCAGCGCCCGCACGTCCGCGCCCGACGCCTCGATGACGCGCAGCGCCGCGTTGAGCTGGCCCCGGCCGCCGTCGATGAGCACGCAATCCGGCGGCGGCCGGTCCTGCGCGAGCCGCGCCTCCAGGCTCTCGGCGATGGCCGCGCAGTCGTCGATGGCGCCGGAGCCCAGGCCGTACCAGCGGTACTCGTCCGTCGCGAGGAGGCCGCGGTCCGCGGCCGCGGACGCGCCGACGGTGTGCGCGCCGCAAAAGTGCGACACGTCGAGCGCCTCGACGCGCGCCGGCGGCGCGAAGGCGTCGCCCTCCCAGAAGACGCGCAACCCCTCGAGCGCCTCGACGGTCTCGGCCGCGCGCCACGCGCCCTCGTCGGCCGCCGCGAGCGCCTCCGCGCTCGACGCCGCGGCCGCGGCGGCCGCCGCCGCGGCGTCGGGCAGCGCGAGGCGCGCGGGGCCGCGCGCGTCCAGCGGCCAGGCCTCGATCTTTTGCGTCTGAGGGAAGCCGCGCGACGCGTACCAGCTCGAGAGCACGAGCGTCTCCACCGTGCGCGCGACGCCGCGCAGCCAGCGGTGCGAGACGACGCGGTGGGCGACCACCATTGTCTAATTGCAGGACGCGATGCGCGCTCTCGCTTGAATGTGCAACGCGCACTGCTTACACGCTGCGGAATGC
>Ga0257106_1001619_pt1 | contig 10952 bp, 7 predicted proteins | sample LP_taG_3_FD_190177 | JGI IMG/M metagenome (GOLD analysis project Ga0257106, IMG submission 190177) | Marine microbial communities from Northeast Subartic Pacific Ocean, Canada - LP_J_2011_P26_10m | ecosystem: Environmental > Aquatic > Marine > Oceanic | place: Canada: Northeast Subartic Pacific...
GGCCGGCGTCGAAGGCGCGCTCGAGCGCCTGGGCTGCCTGCGTGACCATCTGCTCGCCGGTCAGCGGACAGGAGAGGGCTGCCGCTGCGGCGACGCTGCAGCAGACAGCGACGCGCCGCATTGCGAGGTCGCGCTGCCGCGCTGCAGCTCTCGACAGCGTTGCAGCGCTGCCACGGCGCGGCGCTCTCCGTGGGCAGAGCACAGCACCTTGAGGCTCAGACGCGCCCCAAGCTCGGCAAGTATGCGCGTCGCGCTCTGGCTCGCTTTCATCGCGGCGCGGTGCCTCTCGTGGGCGCCGCGCCGCTCTTTGGCACGACCCCAGCTCCGGCGCCATGCCCAGGTCGTCCAGATCGACGCCGACGGCAAGTCCTTCCCCGTCGCCGGCGCCAACGGCAAGCCCTGGGCCGTCGGGACGACGGCCTACGAGACCATCAACACGGAGCAGTGGAGCACGTACCTCGCCGCGACCCGCGCGGGCACGCGCCTGAGCCGCGTCTTCCTGCCGGCGTCCGTCAACCCGGAGTACCTGAGCTACACGAAGTGGCGCGCGCTGCAGCGCCTCCTATCGGCGACGGTCAACGTCTTCGGCCTCCAGGCCATGATCATGGCCGTCGGCCTGCGGGACTCGCGGGCCGTCACGTCGGGCAAGGTCGTCGGCGCCGCCGCGGCCATCGACTGGGTCCTCAAGGACGCGCTCGGCAAGGTCACGCGGTTGTGTTGGGCGGGGAAGATGGGCCGCGAGTTCGACGGCGACGCGAAGCGCTGGCGCTTCCGCAGCTCGCTGCTCTACGCGACGGGCAACGGCCTGCAGATCGCGACCTTCGCCTTCCCCGGGGCCTTCCTCGCGCTCGCGACGTTCGCGAATTGTTTGAAGCAGATCTCCATGCTGACCTCCACGGCGACGCGGTCGGCCATCTACCGCTCCTTCGCGGCGACGGAGGCGACGAACAACCTCGGCGACATCACGGCCAAGGGCGAGGCGCAGATCGCGGTGGTGGACTTGGTGGGGCTGTCCGTGGGTTTGGGGATCTCGAAGGCCTTCGGGCTGGGGACGGCGCTCGCGAACCGGCGGCTGCTGCTGGGCATCTACGCGTTGCTCTCCCTGGCGGAGATCGCCGCCATGTACCGGGAGATCCGGTGCGTCGTCTTCCGCCAGCTGAACCTGGACCGGGCGCTCGCCGCGTGCGACGCGTTCGTGGCCGGGGAAAAAATTCTCTCGCCCGTCGAGTCCGCGCGGACGGAGCGCATCCTGCTGAGCGCGGCCGTGCGCCGGCGCGACGTCTTCCGCCCGGCCGCCGACGTGGCGCTGCACGTCGGGACGGAGGAGCTCAGGGACGCCGTCGAGGCGTCCGGCGGCGACGAGTTCCTCGTGCTGCGCGCGCCGTCGTCGCGCGGCGGCGGCGACACGCGCGTGGTGATCCTGGGCCGCGACGCCGACGACGACGCCGTCCTCGACGGCCTCCTCGCGCGGGCCCTGGCGCTCCGCGGCGAGGCCGCGGGCGACCGCACGCCCGCGAACCTGCGGGAGGCGCTCCGCGCCGCGGGCTGGTCGACGGGCAGCTTCATGCTCCCGGACCTGCCCGTGCGCGCGCACTGGAAGGACACGTAACGCTCGACTTAGGGCCCAAACCTACTGCGTCGTCACGGTGGAGTTGTCGTCGTCGGAGACGCCGCCGAAGAGGCGGCCGCGCGCGCTCTGCTCGTGCTTCGTCATGCCCGGGCGCAGGGGCTCCACGGGCGGCGGGAGCATCTCCTCGAGGAACGCCGACGCCGACGGCCCCGCCGGCTCCGGCGGGTAGTTCTCGTCCACGCGGCCGAGCGACGCGTCGCTGCCCGAGGACGCGGGCGCGTCGCGCGGCGGCGCGGGCGCGGGGTCCGTCATCGACGCCTCCTTGGGCTTGCGCATGGCCGTGGGCATCAGCTCCTCCTGGAAGCCGCCGTCGATGGCCCGGTTCACGAACTCGGACGCGCCGTTGAGCTCGGACTGCTCGTAGCCGTCGCCGCGCTTCACGCCGCGGAGCTTCGGGTCGTACTCCTCGGGCGCGAGGCCGTGCTTGTCCAGCAGGTCGCCGTCGTCGTCGAACTGGCCGCAGAAGACGTCCGACGCGCACATGGCGACGAAGGACGTGTTCTTCTTGAGCTTGACGAGGCGGATGCGCTCGTTGAGGTGCTGGATCTCGTTCTCCAGCAGCTGCTTCTCTTCCGCGTGGCCCTTGGCGACGCGCTCGAGCTCGTCGATCTCGCGGCGCTGGGCCAGCAGCCGCGTCGCGTAGTTCTCGCGTTCCAAAGCCGCCCTTTCTTTGTTGAACTTGTCGTCCTGCGCCTCGACCCACTTCCGGCGGTAGTCCTCCGCCTTCTCGTTGGCCGCGACGATCTTCGCGTGCGCCTCGGCGGCGGTCCTAGCGGCGTCCTCGAGCTCCGAATTGAGGCGCGCGATCTCCTTGCGCAGGTCGTCGTTGACGCGCGCGAGCTCGGCCTTCTGGACGTCGAAGCGCGCCCTCAGGTCGAGGCAGAACATGTCGTGCTCGGCCCGCTGGGCGGTGAGCCGCTCGCGGCAGGCCGCCTCGGCCCGGTCCCCCTCGACGTTCATGACCATCTGGAGCAGCTCGCCGCACTTGAGCACGCAGTGCTCCGTGTCCAAATCCTCGAGCTCCGTGCCGACGACGGACACGAAGTGCTGCCGCGGCACCTGGGCGCCCCCGCGCTGGGGCAGCTTCGCCATGAGGTTACCGTGGCCCACGTCGGGCACGTGGGCCTCGAGCTCGCCGCGCTCGAGCATGTGGGCGCTGTTGCTCACGCGGATGAGGGCGCTGTCGAGGGCGACCATGAACTGCTGGACCAGGTAGGGGTCCACGCGCGGCGTGCAGCGCACGGCGAAGACCATGGCGGATCGGGCAGCCTTTTATTGCTGCGCCGCTGGGACGGGCGACGGCGCGGTGCGGCGGCCCACGGGGATGTTCCACCACTCGAGCAAAATTGGGAGACGGTGGTTACAGCACGGAGCAGATATCGAAAGCCGCGTCATAGGATACGGGCCGCCGTCGAGAAAGATACGGAAAGCCCGGGGCGACGTTTCCCACGACTGTAAATGACGTGAAGTCTGCAGCGTTCCGAACGTGCAATTGCTGGAAAAGGGTTGCCGGAAGCCTAGGAGCAGCCCAAACGCTCCGGCCGAACCGTTCTCTCGCGCCGTCGCCCAGCGCCGCGTCGCCGCACGCGCAACACCCGGCACCGACCGCCATGCAGCCCATGCCGCCGCCCATGGGGCCCAACGGCATGCAGCAGCCCATGATGCCCATGGCGCCGCGGGGCATGCCCGGCGGCATGCCCGGCATGCCGCCCATGGGCATGCCCATGCCCGGCACGCCCGAGGCCGCGTTCCTCGCGGCCCAGTGCGGCGGCGCGACCATGATGGGCCAGATGGCCGGCGGCCCCATGGGCATGAGCCCGGGCATGCCCATGATGAAGCCCGGCGACAGCGAGCGCGGCATGAAGGACGCGGCGGAGATGCTCCACAACGCGGCCATGGTCATGAAGCGCCGGCGCTGCATCGTCGCCGTCGACGAGGTGCCCGGCTTCGTGCGCACGGTCTACACGCTCCTGCGCGTCTGCGACCCGGAGATCATTGCGTGGTCCGAGGACGGCACGCAGATCGTCATCAAGGAGGCGGAGCGCTTCGCGTCGGAGATCTGCCCCAAGTTCTTCCGCCACCGCAACTTCAACTCCTTCACGCGCCTCCTCAACATGTACCAGTTCCACAAGGTGCCCTCGGTGCAGCGCGACTCGAAGGACGTCTGCTTCGAGCACCCGCACTTCCAGCGCGGCCGCGACGACCTGCTGCCCCTCGTCCAGCGCAAGGGCGCCCAGACCATGCGCGAGGAATTGATGGCCCGCGAGATGTGGGAGCGGTCCGCGCTCGGCGGCATGGCCGGCATGGCCGGCGGCCCGCTCGACGCCGCGCTCAACCCCATCCACCCGATGATGCAGCAGCAGCAGATGATGCAGCACCAGGCCGCGTCCATGGGCCAGCCCGGCGACGCGTCGAACCCGGGCTCCTGGATGCGCCGCATGTCCGAGCTCGAGGCGGAGGTCCGGACGCTCAAGGCGGAGAACGACCGCCTCCGGAAGATCGAGGAGGAGACGAAGCTCCTCAAGGAGCAGATCAAGGCCAACGACGAGTTGATCGCGTCCTTCCGCGCCACCGCGTCGGCCCAGCCGTCCCTCGCGGACCTCTTCCCGGGCACGGCCGACGACGCCGCGGCCGCGGGCCTCCCGCCGCCGCCGGAGGGCCTCGAGGAGGCCATGTCGACCATGGGCGGGCCCATGATGATGATGATGTCCATGATGACCAACGCCATGCAGCAAACCCTCCAGAACCAGACCGACGTCCAGTTCCCCAACGGCGCGCCGACGCTCGACGCGTCCGCGTTCGCGGCGCCCGCGGGCGCCGCGGCGGCCGAGGCGCCGGCGCCGGCCGAGGTGCCGGCCGAGGACGCGCCGCCGGCGAAGAAGACGCGGACCCACTGATCCCCGTCGCCCCGCGCGGCGGCGCGCCCGCCTTCCGCCCCGCCCCGCTCGCCCGCGACCTGAGGCCGCATGTGTTACCCGAGGCTTTATCTAACATATCATGTCGTTTTCTTTTCTTTCCCGGCGGCAGGGGTACCGCGGTTTGCGCACGCGTGCGTCGGCGCCTCGCGAGCGCGCGCGGCGCCCGTACGGCGAGCCGCGTCGCCGCAGCTCGACTCAGACTTCGACTCAGCCGAGATCTGCGGCAGCATGATCATGCGCGCAGGGCTGCTGCTCGCGCCGGCGGTCGCGTTCCTGCGCGCGCCCGCGCGCCAGCCCACGCTCCCGCGCTCGTCGACGACGAGCAGCGAGCCCACGACCTCCGAGCTCGCGGACGCGACGGCGCTCTCCGACAGCTTCGACGGCGCGGTGCAGGACGCGAGCCGGGGCCTGCTCAAGTCCATCGGCGACGGCAACCGCATGCTGCGCCTCGACTTCGACACGTCCATGGGCGACGCGACGTACACGCAGCTGAAGCTGAGCCTCGACTTCGCGCGCGACGTCGCCGTCGAGTGGGCGCTCGAGCTCGAGGAGGACGAGACGCTGTGCGTCTTCTTCCCCGACGCGGGCGCGGCGGCGCTGGCGCAGAAGGACTGGAAGCTCGACGACTTGGACGAGGCGCTCGTGCCGCCGAACGTGCGGCTCGCCGGGTTCCCCCGCGACAAGCTCGAGAAGGGCGACGCCGCGGTCTTCGCGCTCTGCCCCCGCGCGCCGGAGCGCGACGCGTGCGAGGCGCTCGTGCTCGACTGCGGCGAGAAGAATTTGCCGATCGCGCTGCTGAATCCGGAGCTCGTGGACATGGGCACGACGGGCTACGGCATGGCGGGACGCATGTTCAAGGAGCGGCTGCTGGACAAGCTCGCGCCGTGCTACTACCTGAGGACGCTGGACTGGGGCGCGCTCGCGCGGACGTACCCGCAGCGGTACACGGTCTGGCAGGAGGACTCGACCGTGCCCGACGGCTACCGCTTCCTGCGCAACTTCGACCGCCAGCCCAACTCGGAGGAGCTCGAGGACCTCTACTTCGAGTGCAACCCCGTCGAGGGCGAGGGCGACCCCGTCGCGGGCCTCTTCGACGGCCTCGGAAAGTTCATCGACGCGTTCGGGAAGATGTAAGGTTTTACCCGTAGATTTTCGCCAAGTGGTCCGTGGACGTCGCGCGGCCTTTGAGCGAGAGCGCGGACCGCTCGTTGAGGTGCTTGAGCTCGTCGTAGGACTGGTCGTCGTCGCCGCTGCCCCAGGCGTTGATGGCGTTGGCCTCCTCCTCCCGGCGCCGCGCCTCCGCCGCGGCGGCCTCCTCGGCCTCGGCCGCGCGCCGCGCCTCGTCGACGATCTTCCGCTTCTCGTCGCGGATGCGGTTGACCTTCTGGAAGAGGCGCGCCTGCATGCGCGCGCCCATGGACTTCTCGAAGAGCATGGAGTCGAGGTGGCTGAGCCGGGCGCCCTTCGGCCTGGGCTGCTTCTTCAAAGGCACGGAAGACCGCAGCCCGAACTCCGGCGCGCCCGTGGCCCCGTTGAACAAAAAATCCGCCGTCAGAAAGGGCCGCCGGCCCGTGAGCTTCTCCCGCTCGAGGCGCGCCGCCGACGCCTTGTCGTCGCCCGCCTCCAGTAGCCCGTGGAACGCGTCGAGCGTCGACGTGTCGCCCAGGCGGAGCTGGCGCGAGATCGAGCCCATGACCGCGACCTTGTCGGCGACGGGCGTCGGCGGGAACGTGCGCTCCATGTAGGGGTGCCAGACGCAGGGCACGCCTTTGGTCGGGTGGCCCCGCTTGCACCGCGCGTACTTGTCGTAGGGGAGGACGATGAAGTCCCGGTGCGCGCGGATCGCGTCGACGTCGTAGACGTCGTTGATGGCCTTCTGGTCGTCGGACACGATGGTCTCCGGGCCGAGCTTCTCGCGCCACTCGCGGAGGAGGTCCACGCCCTTGTCCGTGCGCCAGACGCAATAGAACCCGGGGCAGAGGCCGAACGACTTGGCGCCCTGGAACCACGCGCCGAAGTCGCGGGAGAAGGCCGCGACGGGCCGCTCCGTCGCGAGCTGGACGCCGGCCTTGAGCTTGCGCTTCCGCCGGCGCTGGAGGTCGGGGATGGGGTCCGAGATCCAGAAGGCGTCGACGTCGCTGTGGATGACCGGAGCGCCCACGGGCGCAGCGAGCGCGACGGCCGTCACGAAGTCGAGGCGCGCGCGCCAGATGTGGGCGAGCCGGCGCATCTGCCTGCCGATGGCCTTCTCGTTGAGCAGGGCGTCGTTCGGGAGGTCCGCGCGGTACGCGCCGACGCGCAGCCGCGAAAAGCGGAGCCGGATGCCCCGGAGCGCGTCTTCGGCGTCTTCGTCGAGGCACAGCACGTGGAGCATCGTCGCCGGCCGCGCGAGGGCGACGGGCTCGAAGTGCTCCAGCCACAGCTCCAGCAGCGGCGCGTAGGCGCCGTCGAAGGCGACGCAGACCTGCACGTCGTCCTCGTGCTCGATCTCCTCGTTGACGCCGATGCAGCGGCGGCTCACCCAGCCGCACACGGGCTTCACGATGCGCGCCCGCTGCTTCGACCCGAGGTAGCGCTCCTCGGCGACGACGACGACGTCGCCCCGCGGCAGCGTGACCAGGACCTCGCTGTCGAGCTCCACGCCCGCGCGGACGACGGCGCCCTTGCCGACGACGCAGAGCTCGGGCTGGCGCTTCAGGAGCAGCCGCTCCTGGGCGAGCTCGAGGCGCCGCGACGGCGTGATCATGCCGCTCGCGGCGCGGCCATTGGGGCCGCTCGACCAGGGGTGCATTCGTAAGCACTCGCGCGCTACGGAGTTCCCATGCTTCCCATGCTGCCCCAACGGCAAGGTCGACCACGAGCTGGCTCCGATCCGCCGCGCGCTCGTCGATAATCGACGCGGCGCCACGGTGGTAGAAAAACGCTGGGCAGCTTTTCAGTGGCGCGCACGAATCCGCGCAGCCCCGAGCCGACCCCGTGCGCAGTCGCAGGCATGTGCCTGCCCCCCGACCCCAAGTCGGCCGTCGTGACCGATGACGACTCCGACGGCGCCCCGGAGACGCTTTCCGCGGCGCCGGCGGCGAAGCGGGGCCGCTGGGACCTGCCCATGCCGCGCTTCAACGCCGCCCACAAGCCCTACCCCCTGGACAAGCGCCTGAACCTCCTCTTCGAGGACCTGCCGGGCGTCCAGCTGAGCCCGCTCTACCTGCTGGAGCTGCCCATCTTCGCGTACCTCGCCTACGCGTACCGCGCCGAGTTCCGGACGTGGATGCTCAAGCCCATGTTCGCGCTCTACCTCTTCCGCGAGTGCTTCGGCATGTCCCTGAGCCTGCACCGCTACTTCTCCCACAAGGGCTTCCAGTGCGGCCGGGCCGCGCAGTTCGTGCTCTGGTGGCTCGGGTGCATGGCTTCCCAGGGCCCGCCGCTCTGGTGGGCGTCGAAGCACCGGCGGCACCACGCCAAGTGCGACACGGAGGAGGACCCCCACACGCCCGTCTGCTTCAACCCGCTCTACGCCTGGGTCGGCTGGACTTATTTACCGGGCGCGGAGGGCCCCCTGGGCCGCGGCATCGACGAGGAGTACATCGGCGACCACATGAAGTTCCCCGAGCTCGTCTACGGCGAGACCTTCCACATGGTGCCCGTCTTCGTGACGCACGCGATCTGCTACAAGCTCGGCGGCGCGCCCTACGCGATCTACATCTCCATGCTCTCGGGCATGGTCTGCCAGTTGGCGACGATGTACTTCAACGTCGCCTTCCACACGCCCGAGGACGGCGGCATCCACGAGGCCAACGGCGAGTGCCACGCCCGCGACATCCCCCTGGACCCCCTGTCGAACCTCTTCGGCGAGGCCTACCACGCGTGGCACCACATCCACCCGCGCGCGCACTGGCGCCCGGGCATCGACCTGCCCTACTTTCTGGGCATCTGGCCCATGCTCAAGCTCGGCGTCTTCCGGGGGCCCAACATCATGCACAAGGCCAAGCTCGCCGTCCACGGCTTCGACCCCAAGACCGGCGAGAGGATCGACCCGAAGAAGACGTACTGATCGACCCGCGCCGCGCTCGCCCCGTTCGCCCCGACGCTTCACCCTGGCGCCGGTCCCCGCCGCCGCTTCGAGCGGCCGCGGCAAGAAGACCACCCCGCCTCTCTCGTTTTTAAGAGCACCATATTGTGTATATAAAAGCCGAGCCGCACCTAGACCCGCTTGCGGAAGCGGACCTTGATGCCCTTGGGGTTCTCGACGGTGAGCGAGACGCCGGCCTTGATCGTCGGCGCGAAGCCGGGCACGTCCTCGAGGACGTAGCGGTCCAGGAGCCGGCCGAAGAAGACGCGCATCTCGAGGAGCGCGAGCGCGTAGCCGATGCACGTGCGGCCGCCGTAGCCGAACGGTAGAAACCCCTGGCTCGCGAGCATGACGCCGTCGGAGCGGTGCGCCCGCTGGTGGGGCAGCCAGCGGTCCGGGTCGAAGGCCGCGGCGTCGTCGCCCCAGAGCCGCGGGAGCCGGTTCATCAAAAAGAAGGGCACGAGCACGCGCGACCCCTTGGGCACGCGCTTCTTCGCGCCGTGGTCGTCGACGAGGTCCGTCGCCTTCGCGCACTGGCGCGTGACCATGGGGATCACGGGGTACAACCGGAGCACCTCCATGACGACGCGTTTCAGGAGAGAGTCCGGCCACTCGCTCTTTCCCTCCGAGAGCTCCGCGCGGAGCCGCGCCTGCACGTCCGGGTGCTTCGCGAGCATCAGCGCGCCGTAGCAGCAAAAGTAGGCCGACGTGTCGTGGCCCGCGCCGACCAGGGTGACCAACTGATCTAGCAGATCGTCGTCCGAGAACGCCTCGTCGCCGTCGCTCGCGACGAGCGCCGTGAGGCAGTCGTCGGGCGCCGCGCCCGCCCGCACCATGGCCCGCCGCCGCTCGATCAGGGGCATGAAGACCTGGCGCCGCACGGCCGCGCACGACGCCGCGAGGCGCCGCACGCGCGGGAACGCCCGCGACATCGGGATGTTGTAGAGCATGTGCTCGCCCACGACGTTGGACCCGAAGCTCACCTCCTTGGCCACGTACTTGGCCACGGCGCCCCGCGCCTCGTAGCCCTCGAGCTTCCAGGTCAAAATGTCCTCGCTGATCATCGATTTGCAGAACGCGCGTAGCGTCGCGATGTGGAAGAACTCCTGCACGTCGATGTCGCAGGGCCCGTCGGCGAGGCGCGCGTCCCAGAGCTCGTCGGCCGTCGAGTCGAAGATGGCGGCGATGGACGGCGCGTGGGCCTCGAGCCGCGGCTTCGCGAAATATTTTCCCAAAACGCGCCGCGCGCGCGCGTGCTTCTCGCCCGTGCTCGTCACGAGGCCGTCGCCGAAGACGAGGCCGAACTTGTCGCGGTAGTCCTCGCCCTTGGGGAAGGCCCGCGACGACCCGAGCACGGCCTTGGCCGCCGCGGGGGTCGCGACGACGCACATGGGCCGACACCCGCCCGGCCAGAAGAGGAAGAGGCCGTCGCGCTTCTTCGCCTCCCGCAATAAGAACCGCATGAAGGCCGGCGCGGCGACGACGGCGTTGCCGAGCAACGGCAACGTCGTCGGGAACGGCGCGCTCGGCCACGCGCCGTAGACGCGGAACCGGAGAAAGTACTGGTACGCGACCGCCGCGGCGACCGCGGGCGGCGCCATCGCCGCGGCCCACGTCGCGCAGGCGCCGACGTCGTGCGTGGCGGCGATCGCGACGACGACGGCGGCGACGGCGAGCGCTTCGCCCCCGCGCCGCGCCGCCGCGCGCCGCAGGGAGCCGCAGAGGCTCTTGGCGGTCGTCTGCAGGGACGGCGGCGCGGGGTTTTGTTTGCCGCGGCCCATGATCTCGAGCTCATCGAGCTTCGACGCGGAGAGGATCGGCGGCAGCATCGTGGCTCGGGCACCGCGCGCCTGCTCGCGGCTGTGTCCTTCGGGATGACCAGCGTCGACGTCTTGTGATTTGCTGGCCAATCAGCTGTGTGTGCAACAGCACTGCTCCATAGGGTCAACAATCGGCTTGCCGCCCCAGAATCGAAGCGATGATGCTCGTCTTCCTCTTCCTGGGCGCGTCCGCGCTCGTCGCGCCTGCACGCCGGCTGCCCGCCGGCCCGCGGAGATGCGCGAAGCACGCGACTGTCATGAACGGCGGCGCGGCGGCGCTCCTGGGCACGGTAGCCCCAACTCTTGGCATCTTCCAGCGTCCCGTGGCCGATTTCCGAGAGATTTTTGACCGGAGAAACGATGAAAAATCGTGATCGACGCACCTGGTAGGCATCTTCACGAGCACAGCTTTGTACGCCGCCTCGCTGCCCGCCGTGATCAAGCGAACGAAACAGGGCAGCCTCGGCGAGCTCAACCCGCTGCCCACGGCCTTCGTCGTGCTGAGCACCATGGCC
>Ga0257106_1001620_pt1 | contig 10952 bp, 14 predicted proteins | sample LP_taG_3_FD_190177 | JGI IMG/M metagenome (GOLD analysis project Ga0257106, IMG submission 190177) | Marine microbial communities from Northeast Subartic Pacific Ocean, Canada - LP_J_2011_P26_10m | ecosystem: Environmental > Aquatic > Marine > Oceanic | place: Canada: Northeast Subartic Pacific...
GAGGACATGTTGGACGGACCCCTGATGCGCTGGGGTCCAGCGGGAGGGTCGCCAGGGGGTGTTTTGGCGCCCACCATAATCACTGTTCATGACTACTCAGAGAGTCCAATCGATCAATGGTCTATCATGGTCTAAGCTCACTAACTCGTTACCGGAAACATATTGTACTGCCGTAAATGCAATTTCCGTCCACTTGGCCTTTCGTATCTCCCACTAGCCTGAGCTAAAGGGAGCCAGTAAGATCCTCCCTCAGGGGGAGGTTGAGCTCAGTTTCAATTGGTGTTATCCAGGCTGAGAGCCCGCGCTAGTGCCCCTAGACTACCCGGGGAGACCAGATGTAATATCTACTTAGTTCTATAGTTGAAGGGCCTTACAATCCTTTGACAATCCGCGAATCCGGTGCGTTACACCGCTCAGTAGTAGGGCTGGCCTAGCTTATTCCCGGAGCCCTCTACAACGGCGCAGGCTGCTAATTTGCCATGCTCGCCTATGCTGGCCATACCCGGGTATGCGATGCTGGCTATGCGATGCTGAGTAGGGCGCTTGTATACTGGGATTCTAGCAGGCTGTTGAGATCATTGCCAGTGATCCCACTCCAAGAGCAGCTCAAGACTAACCCGCTACCTGGCACATATTGTACGAAGGCTCTTTGAGTATTTGCCCCTGCACTTTGCCCCCCTTTGCAGTGGCATTGTACCAGCTTAGTGGCGCTGCGCTGCCCCGCTGCTTTCATTTACGCACCTCCGTGGTCTGTGTCTGCCTCTCTGCGTTTTTCCTAGGACACGCACCCAGCACAAGTAACGTGGACATAGGCGAGTGGCCCTAATAGAGCGCACCTCGAAATAGGGCGTGTGCCATTTTTCAAAGGCAGTCCATGAGATAGATCCTGCTACAGAGTGCAATGCAACCTCACCCGAATCAATGTCATCTTCCGATAGGCCTTCAGGGTGTAGCAGCTTTAGTAGTTCTCTGAAAAACTGCATACTGATCGTCTCCTTGTTCTCACTGCTCGTGACTTGCACGTTGCTTCTGTCAACGAGACTGTCGAATAAACCACGTTCACTGGAATACACCACTCGACAACGTCCACTATCCGCACATCCGCACCGATTTTGGCTTACTGTCCATCTCGAAAATTTCACTTTTGTCATGTGATTACTGTGGCATCGACGAGCACAGGCACGACACACCTATTACACGACACTGGCATGATAATTCTCGGAAGAGGCGTGGGGCGGACGGACAAGCAACTGTCGGCACGGTAGGCAGGTTACAACACTCTCATACGTGAAGCGACGAGCAAAGATAAGACCTCCCTGATCCGCAGGTATCGTGTCCAAACAGTAGCGGAGCTCTGGCTCAAATGGCAGCGAGTAAGAGATTACTATCCTATTACGCAGCGCCTCGAAGTATTGAGCATCTTCCTGAACCCTCTTAGTGTCGAGTCTCAATTCGCGCCTGGAATGATTGATACATTCGCAGGTAATTCAATATTAAATATTCGTACCTAGAATTCGTATCGAGGCATGCGTCTTTGTGCATTCCACCAGAGAGTGTTTTGCCATGGGTCAAAACTAAGCTGTGACGTGCCCCGGCCGCACAGTCAAGTGTGTTTGAGCTGCTCAGTGCACGCACAGAAACGGGTTGCAACCGTATGTCTTCGTCCCCTGTGAAACAGCGCTTGGCTTCGGAAAAAGAATATATATACACGCGCCTAGGCCAAGTTCGCCAAAGGAGTTGAAACCCCACGCGAATATAGTTCCGTGGTTTTTTGCAGATGCTAGGCTCGAGCTACATAGTGTGCTGGATCCTTTCGCTTCGGTCATCAAGGGGCTCTGATTGGAGCGCACCTAAATTTATTACGATGCTAGGCGAGAGAGGCAAGGAACGCGAGCTGCCTGGTACCACACTTATTGCAATCGTATGTCGGCTGCCAGCTGCGAATGCACGGACAGAACTCACAGTTGGTACTACGACGGGCTCTTCACGGTCCCACAGATCCCCATACCCTAGCTGGCCATATCGCCCGCACCCCCAGGCAAGGAGTCTGCCAGCTGTCGTTAGTATAAGATTATGTGATACACCACATGCAATGATCGTTTGCTCGTGTGGATCCTGCGCGCTTGCTATTTTAAAACGAAGGCGTCGAAGCATTTGAGTGAGCGCCTTTATAGGCTGCGGTTTGTGATGCTGTCTGACATCAACGCCACCAAGTCTCGAATCTTCGGGGTCTCCCCACGCATATGCCATGACCTAGGCTTTGTAGATCAGAGACGACTACATCCAAAGCTGATACACGAAAGAGAGACCCTGTTTAGAACCTCCACTTCGCCGCTGTCTCGTTTCGAGTCAGCCACGACGACGGTATGCGCTTCTCCTACACCAAGAACGTCACGCGAGCACAGGAGATCACTCTGATAATTGGATACCAGAAGCCACATCTCTCACGGAAGGTGATCGCCCTCCTCCCGGTTCGAGCTCGATCAAAACAGGCCTGGTACAAGCGCGTGATACTGAACCAATGCCAATCTGTCCACAGTGATTTCTGCCCCAGGTAAGCAGTTGATCATTGCTCATCAGTGCTACGCAGTGCCAGCGCCCGCATGCGATACGATTTACAGTATTCGCTTTAAGTCCTTGTAACCGTGTTGGTAGAGTATGGCTTTGCTCCCCATCGTCATGTCCTAGGGCGCCATATCGACCCCTCCCCCATGCATACAGGTCACCCAGGCTTGATATCGCATACCTGTGCCTAGGATCGATAGCAAAGGGGGGGGGGTAACTATACGCCGCATATCCATTGGACGAATTGCAGTCCCCAGCTGAAACACTCCTTGCATGTATGCCATCCTCGAACAACACCTTGACTGGTCGATGAGCACGATGCACTGCTTTGCATGATACACCGTGCGAGGCTCTATCAGGCAATGGCATCGGAATGAAATCATCATCCAACTTCTCTGTGATGTCTCCGACCCCCAATTCACCGTCGGTGCCAATACCACAGGCCCAGAGATCTCCCGTAGGTAGTAGAAATAAACTATGCCCCTGTCCTGCCGCACAGCGTTGAGGATGAGAATGAGCATCCCAAAAGTCGCACAGTTCGGCTGGAAAGTTTGTCTGCTTCAATTCGATGGCTAACTTTTTACCGATTCCACATCGACCGTCCTCTGCCCAACCCCAAGCATATGCCCCCATGGGTTAAGAAATGATTCGAGAAAGTCTCGATAATGTTGAACTTGCGCTACCCTCCAGATTCTCACTTCGCTTCCTGTAGGCCGCTGTTGATCCCGTTTGCGCAACGGCCGCGACTGTAGTCTGGCGCGGTCAACGCCGATGCGCGTGAGTGGAAATAGCAGTGTGCCTGACTTAGACCGGGCACGGTTAAGTGAGGTGGGGCTGCCAGTGCTAGGCATCCCTGATTCCCGACGGGCGACGCTACTCTATACTCCATGCTTAACGTGGAATAGAGAGAGAGAAACGGAGGAAAGGAAGGGAAAAGGAAACGGCCCTTCCTAGGTCAGAGGTATATAATCAGGCCAAGGCCAAGGTATATCAGGACATTCCCGACCTGAAGTTGTATATCCATCTCATCACTTTATAGCTATTATTTCTGATGGCGGATCTCAAATCAATGACTTTCGTGCAGCAAGTTCGTCAAGCATACGAGCAGGTTGTTGCAGCAATTATTCGCCCCCCACGCACTAGCTACGAGCCGCGTCATCTTGGGCCTAGATTATTCGAGTTTCTTGGACGCTCTTTTGAACGGAGAGATTTTGTGGTGCTGAATTCTCGCGGTCATACACTTGTTTGCTCTCGTTGGCAACCAACAAACTTCCGCGCACGCATGTTGCCCACTCTTATTTTCATGCACGGAAATGCGTGATGTTATCAGAGCCAAGGGTCGACGGATGCATGAACTCATGCAAGTTAGGTCTGCTCGCGTGGAGGCGTTGCCGCAACTGTCCGTTTGCCTCTCCCTTGGCATCGCAGTTGTATCCTTTGATTTCTCGGGTTCCGGACTCTCGGAGGGTCTATAGCAGTGTGACAATGCACTTGGCTATCCATTGCAGCTTTTGCTCAAACTTATTAGGTGAGTATGTCACCCTTGGAGCTTGGGAGCGCCTAGACATCCGTGCAATTGTGGCATATCTTCGAGAAGAAGGTGCGATCACCTTAATTATCTTTGCTTGGCATCTTCTCGCTGTCATATTTTAGGAGCAACTTCGACAATTGCATTTTGGGGCAGAAGCATGGGTTAAAATCATGTGTTAGTTACAGTCAGCCAGAATGCACTCGTCTAAACTCAGGCGCGGTAGCGGCGCTTCTCTATGCAGATGAGGATAACATGCTCGATGCAATGGTTCTGGACTCTCCATTTGCATCCCTTCGAATGTGAGGGACTTGCCTGGCAATTGACGTGGTGATTGCAAGTCTCATCTGGCAGGCTCGCGGAAGAACTAGTGCACCGAGCAACTTCCGGCTCGTCTATTAAGATACCTGGATTTGCCATTGCTGCAGTTCTGCGCCTGGTGAGATCAACAATTAGGAAGCGCGCAAAGGTGGACATAAACGAAATAGTCCGCAGCCATAGTCCCAAGACGTTCTTGTGCTATAAGAGCTGCACACAGGCGGCAATCGACCACGTGGCAAGAATGTATGTCCCAGCACTTTTCTGTGTTGTGCGCTCCGACTCATTCATTTCAAATCGTCACTCAGACCTTCTTCATGCCAATTATGCAGGCTTGCCCCTGCGCGTGTGTTACTATCCTCTCTGATTATTCTGACCTGCTTGGTAAATTCAGGCGATAAGTTTATCTTGGCAGTTGATGGCGATCACAATGAAGTTCGCCCCCCGTCAATGCATGTACAGCTTCTGTGTTACTTGCTGTTGTCTTCCGGGCAATGGCCATTGCAGGTTTTTGTGCGTCGATTTTTGCAGCGTTATATGCAAGTTCCAGCCGCGTGGGCTCTTGAGAGCAGACAATCAATATTTTCAACTCTCGTCCCTTGGCATCAAACACATGGGCGCATTCTCCAGGAAACTTCTAAGCAGAAACTGCGCTATGAATTACGAGTCGATGGTATTGAGCCAACCGAAAGTTGAAACCTAGGTCAGCATCCGCCGTTGTTCAAACTGACACCCATGGTGAACAAGCAACTGGGATGGGAAAGGAACTCGTAGATGATGTACTTTCTGTGTGATATATTCATGGACTCTGCAAGTGCCCTTATCATCAGCCGATAGGTTCACAGCCATGTCTCTACTTTGATTCGGGTAGTACTTCAATAAGTTGCTTCATGCGAATGATGGGAAATCTAGCACATCCTGTTTGTTTTTAAGATGAGGGATGTGGTGCCCGCCCCACCAAGTGGCGCCTGTCTCACCAGCAAATGGGATGTTGGTAACAATGGCGGTTACCCTCAAAGTTTTCGTGAGCATGTTGAATGATGATCACGTTGCCCTGGTCATCATCTTGTGCCCGCCTGTGTCATAGGATGGGTCAGGTTATGCGAGTTGCCCTTATGGTGACAACAGCCACTGCTCTAGTGTGGCCGGGGCCTAGAACCCGCCCAATCTAACCTTCGCCTTGGGCCCCAGGGGTACCCGTCAGCCCCGGGCGACAGGCAAAAAAAGCAACGCGTCCATATGCCTATTTGTCTTTTCGCTGCAAAGGCCCAGCACAAAAACCAGCGCAAAAACCAGCTGGGGCGTCTGGTGTGTGTATTATATAGTAGCCCGGGGCCTGGGAATAAAAGCCCCCGGCCAGAGTAAACTTGCTCCAGTAAGCCCCGCGGCTGCCGGCCGCGGCCGGCGGCAGAATCCGACGCAGGAGCGCCGCCTACTCCATCCTCATCATCCCCGGAGCAATTGAAAAGTCGCGGGAGCAGGGTAGGGTTAGGGTCCGTACGGGACCTTGGTCCCAACGCGCCCCTACCTCAGGACCGAGGGGGTTGACCGCCGGTATGCCTGGTAGTATGCGCCTGCTATGCGGGTTTTATGCGGGTGGTATGCGGGCGGTATGCGCCTGCGATGCGGGTGGTATGCGGGTGGTATGCGGGTTGTATGCGGGTGGTATGCGCCTGCTATGGTGGTCGTATGCGGCTGCTATGCTGGTGGTATGCGGCTGCTATGCGGCGACCTCCGGCGGTCGTCGCCTGGGGTCGTCGACAGCGGCCGTCGGGCTGCTATGCTGGTGGTATGCGCCTGCTATGCTGGTGCCAGTGGTATGCGCCTGCTATGCGCCTGCTATGCGCCTGCTATGCGCCTGCTATGCGCCTGCTATGCGCCTGCTATGCTAGTCTTATGCGCCTGCTATGCGCCTACTATGCGCCTACTATGCGCCTACTATGCGCCTACGCAAGGGTGCCGCCGAGGCCACTGGCGGAGCAACACCCCCCCCTCTGAAATACTCGTGCAGAGAGGCCGCCTCTAGTCCTCTAGGCGCTAGGGTTTCTTCAAAGTTTGTGTTTCATTCCGGAGCAGGGTATCCACTTCAAGTTACGACCCGTGGCGCCGGGCCCAGTGTGGGAAACGACCATAGGGCTAGACGCGCCCATGGGAAATATTATTACTCACTCGGCAGTCGCCCGGCGGGAGGTCCCCATCGTCGGCCGCGCGCGCGGGGGTCACGCCGGAACTCAAATTGAGGCAAAATTGGTGAATTGTGGCCCCGGCCAGGCCGCGCTCTCAAGTTAGCGCGCTAAACATACCACCTGAGGCGTTTTGAGAGGTTGGGGTCGTTGGTTCGGGTCGGGAATCGGATGATATATCTTCAATGTGCAGTGGCACTTCCCCCCAACGGACGTGGGATCATTCGTTTATATTATTCGTTTCCCACACTGGCCGGGCCGCACCAGGGACCTAGTGCGGGCCTATGCAGGGCCTATGTGCAGTGGGTGTGACTAGTGGAGGCTACTACGACACTAGGGACCAAACGCTGGGACCAAACTACCAAAATAAGCGGGGAAGGCTCCACCAAGACCCAACCCCAGTAACGCGACCCTAGGAGAGCGAGCAAGACGCGAACTCAGTTCCGTTGGGTTTGTCATGTCCACGCGTTCAAGGGCGCTTAGGGCAGCCTTGGAGGTCCGGGGAGGCCAATACTTGGTGTTGTGTCACCAATCTTGATCCGGCGCCAGCATGCAGGACGGCCTGCTCCGCGGGCACACGGCATGATTTCGGCGTTGAGGCGCACTGCGATTGTAAGTGGGGTCGCGCTGCTTGGACAGATTCGTGATGTATCGAATAAACTACACAATAGTGGGTGATGAAAGGTCGATCTGAGAAGATGATTTTGCCACGTTCACCTGCACACGACCAATGCGCCGTACTTGGCGCAGGATGCCATTAGAATAGGTGGCAACATGACGATGGTCATTAGAATTGAAAAGCCTGGCCACGGAAGCATCAAAGTCGTCAGGTCGCATATGGGTCAACTCAAGGGCTGTGGTTGCAAAACGCACATAATGGTGGAGAACGACCTTTTCGGATTTGACGTGAATCCTAGCGTGGCGTTCATTCGAAAATGGCATCAAATGATCATTGGCAAGTGCCTGTATATCCTCAGATAAGTCACATGGATAGTGATCGAGCATGCTTTGGCAAATTTGTTTCAAGAGATTGAGGGCTTCACATTCATTTCTTAATGAAATTGGGAAATGGACGTCCGACGCGGTACGGTAGCTCCCATATGGGTTTTGACCCAGGATCCGATCGAGGTCGGCCTCGTCAGCAGCCATGACCCGGAGGAGCGACATACAGCCACGGAAGTTTTCGTTATCGTTTGCGCATACACGAATACGCTTCGCACCTACAGCTCCATCACGAATCCATAGTAGCTGCTTTCGAGATGCGAGGGCGTCATGAGGAGAGAGTTGCAACAAAAGAGCTGCTTCGTTGGGGCAGAAGCCATCTGGCTCCTTATTGTCCTCGATGGCGAACCCGTAATTGAGCAAAAATCGATGGTTACACTTCTGGCCATATGAATCATAGATCTGCGAACCAACACAAATTTTCTGGAGCGATGTGATTGTGAATGCACCGCGTGAGTTGTCGAAGGTCCATTTAGTCTCCCTTGGCCGAAAGTGATTCAGCATGTCCGCATATGGGACCATGGCTGATGTACGCGCGCCATTGACAACTACACCGAAATTTCGAGAGCATACGCACATACGGGCCCACTTGAATTCTTCCAACGTGCAAACATCTATGAAGGAGGGCCAAATCCCACAGATGGCTTCGTAATCAGCTTTGATAGCCCGTTTCCGTTCCTCAATCTGTGTCAAGAGGTACGAACCCTTGAGCCATTCCAATTCATCAGGCTGCCAGAAGATGGGCATGTTGCTTAGCGTCGATGGCAGGATGTCATAGTAGGGTGCAAAGAAGGTCGAGCTATCGCGCCGGTCGAGTAGGACAAACAACATGAGGAATACATGCTTTGGCGCGTCTAGCTCTAATTCCGCTTCCAATACAGCGCGCCCTACATCTGTCGCCTTGCCCATTTCGACTGTAATTAGACATTTCAAGGGCACTTCCACAAGGATTTCTTCAGTTTCGAGATCCCGTGTCGCATGCACACCTCGCACCTCATCATCGTAAGATCGTAACTCGACGCAATCGGCAAACTTACCGCCATTTTCGGTCAACCACTGTACGAAAGCAATTTCTTTTTGTGCTTCAGACGCGTCTCCCGTCCGTTCCTTGAACTTATCGCGGTCTCGCGCCCAGGATTTTGCGGGGTCCTCGAACGATGCCATCTCAGTACAGCGGGCTGCGATCGGCTCACGGAGTGTCCAGACAACCCTTCCGCTTCATTGTCGAATCGCTGATTTGGGCCGGTTCGATAACGGCTCCCGTCCAAGTTGGTAGAGCGACAGCGTCTAGACAGGGGCAATTTTCGTGCTGACCAGATGCTGACCGGGGGTGGATGGCTAAGCCCGTGATATGTACAGGTAATCTTCGATTAGCCAGGAAAGTAGCGCCCAAAGGAGAGAGAGAGAATGAGCTGTTATTTATTATTGCAGCTCAGTCGATGCTCGCTCCTTATGCTCTTATCTGGCCGGCGCTGCTGAGTTGATGAAGGGGCAGCAGCAACTGACGGAGGCGCTCGCAGCGATTGGCGCACGGCTACCGCCAGTAGCGGCCCCAGCACCGGCGCAGCCGGCAGCAACCTGTACAGGTAATCTTCGATTAGCCAGGAAAGTAGCGCCCAAAGGAGAGAGAGAGAATGAGCTGGTATTTATTATTGCAGCTCAGTCGATACTCGCTCCTTATGCTCTTATCTGGCCGGCGCTGCTGAAGCAGCCCGCCGGCGAAATTCTTTCTCCCCGTGGCCAGCCGAACCTATTTTAGAGAAGAGGGAGTTTAGCTAGTAAACTAGGGTAGTGGGGTGGGCCTTGAGGCTCACTCAACTTACCCTTTATGCCAAATTATTATCTTGATTGACTAAAAAGCTACTTTGCCAGTAATAATTGAGCGGGGCTAGGTGTAGGTTGCGTCCCCTCCGGGCCGTTGCTGTGCAAAGAGGCGACAGTCCGTCGAGCGGGAGCCAGGAACGGTCCGGAGGGGACGTCGCATCTCCGCGACGGCGCGGCACGCGCGTGGCCGGACGTTCTAGATCTCGGGCTGCGGACGCCGCCCGGACGGGTGCCGCGCGCAGCGTGGCCTCAGGCGACGCGTGGCCGCGACCGGCGCGGATCCCGACGCGCCGCGGCTCCACTTATTACATTACGCGTGCGAGATTCGGCTCTGGCCGAAGGCCCACCGCGAAGTCCGCGGCGTCGGAGATCGTTCCGCCGGCGCCGGCCGCGGGTCTCTCTCGCCGTGGCGGTCCGCGCGCGTATGTGGGGGAGGGGCGTAGCGCCCTCCCCCAGACCCCCTCCTCGTCCCTGCCGGGGGCCGGCCCCCGCGGGGCGGTCCGCGGCGCCGCGGACGCGGTCCCCGCCGGGCGCCGGCGCCGGCCGTCGGCGACGCGCCGCGGCTCTCTCGCCGTGGTTGTCCGCGGCCGCGAGGACGTCGAGGACATCTCCGACGCCGGGCCCGACCTCGGCCAAGGCCACGAGGGGGTCGGCGCTCCTCGGGACCGCAGACGCGGTCGTCACCCGACGTCTTCGGCGGCCGACGGCGTGCGCGCCGGCTGCAGGGCGAGACGCGGGCCCGAGGCCGTTGGCTTTCGTTCTCCGCGCAGGAACCATCTCCGCAGCGAAACCTTCGGGACGCGCATAAACTAGGACGCCGTCCCGAGGCGCTCACAAAGTTTGGCGCTCTGGGATGCCGTCCTTATATGCGAATGGTTTGGCTGAGCGCCGCATTGTCTCACGGACGACAAAAGTACTCCGCTCCTCCCTCGCCGAGGTCAGCGTTGGACCGCCTTCGCCTTCGCCGAGGTCAGCGTTGGACCGCCGAAGGCGAAGGCGGTCCAACGCTGACCTGACTTCGCTTTCGGCGGTCCAACGCTGACCTCAGCTCGCTCGTCGCTACGCAAAAACAAGGCCAAAAACAACCATAGGGCTGGGCGCGCCCATAGAAATATTTGTTTATTATTTGGGGCCGCCGGCCGTAGTATGTCATAGAGGTCCTCCGTCGACCACGCGCGCGCGGGTCGACCGCCGGACTGAAATGCTGGCAAAATCGTTGAATTATTGCCCCCGCCAGGCGCGCGCGCTGAGTTAGCGCGCTAATCGTATCATTTGCGACACTTTCAGGGTGTGGAGTCGCCGGTTCGGGTTGGGAGTCGTAATTAAATGTTCAACAAAACGCTTACTTGAAGGGAAGTATCACCTTGGGTTATTCGTTTTCAGAGTTTGTTTTTGGCCTTGCGGCAAAAAAGGAAAGAGCCGCAATATAATTACTAGGTCCAGGAAGACTCTCCGTCTACTACAGTGCGGGGCGCAACTATAACAGGGTTAGCAAGTATTAAGGAAGGAAAAGGATATTGAGTGGCTCTGTA
>Ga0257106_1001621_pt1 | contig 10946 bp, 10 predicted proteins | sample LP_taG_3_FD_190177 | JGI IMG/M metagenome (GOLD analysis project Ga0257106, IMG submission 190177) | Marine microbial communities from Northeast Subartic Pacific Ocean, Canada - LP_J_2011_P26_10m | ecosystem: Environmental > Aquatic > Marine > Oceanic | place: Canada: Northeast Subartic Pacific...
CCAGTCGATCCTAGCGACGGGCTCGCTGCAGAAGTGGCCGCGAGCTTGGCGGCGGCGGCGCTGCTGGCGCTGCTGTCTGAGTTTCGGACGCGCGGCATGGAGATATGAGTTGGCGCGTCATCGCTGCAACAAATGGACAGATCCGACGCCTGGCGTCGAGAACCGGGGGCTGAAAAGAGACCCCCCGAGGCTAGGCTTTGGGCCCCGTCAGAGGGCTCGGAGCCCAATACCCTGTGTTCGGCACCAGATCCCCCGGGCCGCTGCCGCGGCATCCGCCGCTTCGTGGGAGCCTCGAGAAGCGTCCGAAAGTGAGGGTGCTTGGCTTCCTCTCGAATCCGCGCCGCGCCAAGACGATGCGCTTCGAGGTGGGCCTCGGCCTCGAGGGCCGCGACCTTCGATCGAAGGCAAGCTTCGAGCCTCCCGAGGGAGGCGCGATAGACGGCGTCCTCGTTCGCGTCCGCCTGCCGCGGGAGGTCCACAGTCTTGACCGATGTCCCCCCAAAGACGCCCCTCCCGAAGCTCGACTTGAGATTGATGCTGCCAGCCGCGGCACAAAGCCGCTTCCCACGCGGGCCAAGCTTGCGGCTCGGGCGCCGACGGTCATCAGGTCGCGGATTCGAGATCGCGGACACAACCACGAGTTCGCCATCGTGCCCTCGAGTCCTGCCACCATCACCCTCGTGCTCCGGCATAGACAAAGGCTCCCGTTGCGCAAGGTTCTGGCAGAGGAGCTCCACGGCAACGCGGTCCAGGTGCCGCTGCGGTCGTGATGCGGAGAGCCAGTCTGACAGTATGGGCGCCTCCATGTCGCCCAGGCGTGTGTTCCGCTCAAGATCCTCCGCACTCCGGAGTGGCGCACAGGTTCCCTTTCGGTGATCCCAAGTGAGCATGAGCAATGCGCCCGCGCGGTTCCTTGCTTCGTGGGCGCTCTCGAAACGGAGGCTGATCCAGCGGACAATGCTCGAAATCAATGAGCCGGGTGCCCCTGCAACATCTCCCGCGCTCGTCGAACCAGAGGACGCACCGATGGCAAGCACACCCTGGCCAGGGAGCATAAGCCGCGGCAGCGACGTGGGCGGCGCTTCGACTCGCTTGGAGAGCCCGGTGCACCTCGCGTTGTTGGGCCTCTGCATGAGCGCAACTCCCACCTACAACGCCGGGAAAAAGATAAAAATGAACGCCGGGAAAAAGATAAAAATGGGCTCACATAAGAATGCATACGCCTGGGCACGGGCGCGGTACGTCGACATTGGTGGTCAATAGCGCTCGTGCAGAGCCTCGAGTCATGCCGCTGCGCGAGCCGCCATTATGCCGCGGCGGGCTGAACGCAGCAACGACACGCGCAAGGCGGTTGCCACTGCACGATGTGGGGCGGAATCCAGCCTTTTCGGGCGCAACGAGGCCCAGCGGTGATGCGAGGACGACTTGGTGCTGCGCGTTGATGCGAAAATGGGCGCCGAGGGGCGGTGGGGGCCTAATGCCGTCGACCCCACGCGCGCCAGCACCGCCACCGCTGACAAGGAAGTAGTAGAGCTCGGGTTCTATGTACAAGGTGTCGCCGTGTGGCACCGATGCGACGCGTTTCCACGCGCTGAGCTGCGCATGCCTGCGCTTGAGTGAGCCGCAGCCCACGTTCCGCCACCAGCGGGATAAGGCAACGGCTGCGCGCCTCGCGACGCATCGGGCCACTACCAAGGGGCGCATGGCCGCTCGCACTGCGCCGCCTCGGACCGCCGCCTGGATCGTGGCGGCTGCGGGCGCGTCTGAGCGCCAAAGAAATCCATACCCTTCCACGCCGGCACGAGTCGCGCGGAGACGCGCGTGGCGTACGGCTCGCAGCAGGAGCGCCGCCGTAGGCGCCCGGGCGGCATGCCACCAGCGCGGTGGTGGGTGTGGCGGCGCGCATAGGGCACGTGCGATCGCTGCGGTGCGGCCGCGGCGCGCATCGTGGGCGACGCCACGGAGCTTGAGCCGCGTCGAAAAGACGGGGAGGACCCCACGCCGAGGCCCCAAAGCGCTACGTACCCGCATGTCATCCACGGCGCTGCCGGTCGCGCTCACACCTATGGTTGCGCCACGGGAGCGAAGCGCCGGCCGACAGAAGGAGATGACACCACCGCCGGCGAGAGCAAATCGAATCGTGGCACTCCGTGTCCCGAGGACCGTCTGCAGTGTCGGTGCTGACCGTGTGAACCAGCCCGCGGCGCAGCTCCACGGCGCGCCGCAGCTGGAAGCGACGTTTCGCTCTAGCCAGTTGGACACCGGTTCCAACCCCAAGGGCCCGCCATTGCTGTCCCGGAGCTCCGACACTCTGCCCTGGATCTCAGCCAGCTCTGGGTAAAACTCGGACTCGGACTCGGACTCGGAGACGCACCCGACGCGTGCCCTAGCGCCAGCGAGCACGGCTTCTAGGGCGTCCATGAGGAAAGGCTCGGACTCGGCGATGAAAAGCACGCCGCCACCTCGCCGGCCGCCGAGGCCGCGAGAAGCGGCCTCGGTCGCAAGGACGCTCCAGGCTGCCGCTGCGCGGCGGTATGCCAGCGATATTTTCCGCGCCGCGGCGAGCTGACGTCCAAGCGACGACGTGGTAAACGCTGCGCGTGCCGCAAACACGCCAAGAGCCCCAGGATATACACGTTGGCGCAGTTTTCCAGGCTTGAAACCTGACAGAATCGGAGTAAAAATGCCGGTACTTGTCCGGTCGGAACACGCATGCCAACCCAAAGCTATCGGATTGAGGCGTACGAGACATCAGACGCCGGTGATCTAGCCGGCATCTCCGCTTTCCTCGACCGTCGCGAACGCACCACGCTTGAAGGTTGCGAGCGCATCGGCTGCATCCGTCGGTGGGAGGACGCCGACGCAATCGACGAGCTCAATGAGGGAAATTGGCTCTTCGAGCTCGACAAGGAGGTCACAGAGGTCTCGCGCGGCAGTGACCTGCGTCGGTCGCGTTAAAACTCCAGCTCGTGGCCAAAGAGTTGATGCCATCTGAATTTGGTCCCCGAAGTCCAGCTGAACCTCATTCGCATTGCCCGCGGGGCCTCAACCCCGTCATCAAATGCGACGACTAGCGCTTATTCTGGGTAATTTCACTGCTGCGGACGAGGGATATCACGATTAGCAACTTTTGATTCATCTACTTTGTTTTGGGGATCTCGAATGTGGTGAAGTGGGAGTTGGCTCGTAGCCCCTCTACTCACACTGCCCATGACGCGGACAAGGTAGCGCCGCGCCACGGCCTGGATTGTCTTTGCACTATGCCGGCGCCGCGCAGCTGCTCGCGCCTTGTCGAGACGCACGACAGCGATAGCTTGCGCGAGAGATTTGCGCCGGATGTGGCCTAGGACTGTCTTCCGATGGCGCTTGCGGTAAGCGCGGTATGCCTGCTGGATTGCACCACAGGGCGAGAGCGTGAGGCTCAGCTTCGCTGTGATCTTCGCCACGAGGTGGGCGTGCTCGATGATGCCATTTTCCCCTCCGAGCGAGGCCGCTGCTCGCCGCAAGCCCGCAAAGTCGAGGCCCAGCGCCGGCGAGGCGCCCCAGCGTGTGTTTACTCTCTCACCGGCCTCGCAAAGCACCGGCGCCGCAAAGCGCGTGAATGAAAAGTTGGCGCCCTCGATGAGTTCCTCATCGGCAACGATATGCGCGTCGAGGAGCTTGAGGTTGGGTGCCGCATTCACTACCGCTGCGCGGTACGCACCGCTCCATGCAATTGGGTTGCGTGCGAGTGTCAGCACGACGAGCGCCATGGCCGCCGCGAGGCTCGCCCGCGTGGCTTCCCAGGCAGACACGTAATTATGGTCGCAGAGGAGAGTCTCAAGACCAGCAGGGCCGGGAGATCCCTCGAAGAACGAGGGTACCGGCAAGTGGCGGACGCGGTTGAAGCTCACGTCGACGTACCGAAGCCGTGGGCATGATTCGAGCGCATCGAAGTTGCCCAGGTCATTGCCACGGAGAAGCAGCACCTCGAGAGCGCTAATCCCGGACCTATGAGTCTGGCCAGCTTTGGACCATCTTGCCCTGACTGTCAGCATCGGGCGTCACGAGTCCCCCCCCCTATCGAACTTCTTGCACTCTCAATAACTACGGGCGTTAAGAGTAAATTTTTCTATCGAGCCTGCCGGACTTGTCAGAGATAACATATGCCCGCGCCCCCCTAGCTGTGATGGAAGGGAGACGCTGTTTCATACGCACGCGGCACCTCGGCGATGCGATCGAGGACAAAATTCATCGCGGTTTCGCACTGGCTGTCACTATCGGGCGTCCTGAGTATATCTTCCGAGAGTGCCACGTTCGTGTTTGACTTGTCCTTTATTTCCGAGGTTTCTGTGTCTATGTTTACGGCCGGTATTGCCGAGAGCTCCGCTATTCTGTTTTCTGCGTTCGAATCCGTGATTTCCTCGACCGCGTTGATTCCATTAGGCGCGTGAGATAATTTGACGGCTCGAGATAAATCGACGACTCTCATTGTACGGGCGTCTGAGCGATGTGGGTTTTCGTGCGCCTTCTTGGCGCGGATGTCTAGGTCGATGGTGCCAAGGCCATCGGTGTCGGCGAATTTGAAATTTCTCGGGATGCGCCATGGAACTGGGATGCGCTGCAGCAGACGGGATCGTAGCGGGACGCTAGTCAGGTGTTCCTCGTGAACCACCGGAATGATTACGTTGAGGGTGATCATGCCTGCGGTTTCTACAAATGGAAGCCGATACAAATCTCGTCCGGGAGAAGGGCACTTTTTTCATGTGGGGCCTGTGGCGAGGAGAAAAAAAAAAGAAAAAAAAAGAGGCGCCGGAGGCGACGGAGGCGCCGGAGGCGCCGAAGCCAGGCGGAGCGACGCGCGGACTCGTCCCGCCGACCCGTCTTTAAACCCCGCGGAATTATCCCATCGCGGGACCTCCTAGTTCGCGCCCGCGCCCAGAATAAGGTGCTCTAGCTACGGACCGGGCGCGCCAATTGCTTTGCGTCCTAGCCCATGACCGCCAGCCTCTCGAGCGTCTCTGCGGCTAGCCTGAGGGCGTCGCGCTCGTCGTCCGTGGTCGTCTGCGCGGAGGCATCCCGGATGTTGTAAGGGAATGTAAGACCTTCACTGCAGACTAGAAAGGTAGATATTTACACTACCCTACCAACCGGCGGGGATCTAGCAACACTAAGCGGTGAGCTGCGAACGCAACCCCCAGACTCCTCGGTCACTAAAAGTGTGCAAGAGAAAGAAAGAAGAGGATACCGCATCCGCGTATCCTCGTACAAAAGATACAAGTGAGCAACTAAACTGGCATATATCCACTGCACTGTGAACCTCAAGCTAGTAAGAGAAGTATACCTTGAAGGGACAATTCCCGCTACAGGCCCCCAAACTTGATTCATACCGTCCTCGGTATTCGCGGGGTTTGTTTGTAAATTCGCGTGTGCGCTTCGTGCGTGTAGTGCGAGTGTCGCCCGTGTGTATTTCGGGTTTTGATTGCGATCACAGTACACCTGCTACCATGATAAACGGCGACTATCGAGGTCAGAACGCGGGTGTGGTTAAGCACAGTCAAAGTGCGCTTGGCGATAGGCCAGCTACCTAGGGAGCCTACATTCCGCCCCTTGGGTTATGCTACCCTAACTCGGGACTATGCTATCCTCCCTATCCCGGCACGCTCATGCTGGCCTATGCTGGCTATGCTAAGTCTGCCTTATACTGGCTATGCTCATGCTATACTATGCTGGTGCTTCATACTAGCATACTCGGATTCTAACACACGACGCCCCCGGCCAGAGTGGAGATCGAGGCTGATTTCACTCTTCTCCAAAAGTGAATTAACAAGGCCTAGGAGATTCTTTTTTCCGGCCCATCAAGGGCTAGGAGATTCTTTTCGATGCGCCCGTTGTACTATCACGCGGGCGCGGGCGCCGCGGCCGCGGCGCGGGGGCTCGGCGTCCAGTCACTAGAGTATTCGCTGCGGCGAATGCGGGGGGCTCTGGCTAGAGGCTCTGGCGCCGTGCAGCGCGCCTGCCTCGCGCACGCCAGCGCTCGCTGATTTCGTTTTCCCGCGCTTCAACTTTACTTCAACTTTACTCCAACTTTAGGGTAAGTTGCCTTCTAGGAGATTCTTTTCGGGGCTGCTGAGCCGTCCAAAAGTAACCTTGGGAGCTCGATCTCTACTCTGCCCCCGGCAATAATGGTTCGGCGGCTGGCGCTGCGACTGGGGGCTTTACTCAGGCGCCGGGGCCCCGGGCGGGCCCCAAACTAGAAAGCGTCGTATTTCCCGCGTTCGACGTACATGGCGCTCGCACACGCTTGAAATCTCCAAAAACCGACATTTTCGGCCATAAGTTCTGCCAATCGATGACCTACCATGATCGGCTGCGGTTCCAGAGCCCCAGACAAGCGTCTATCGCGATGAGACAAGCAGGGGTTCCGCGGTCGAGGTGCCCAAAATCGACAATTTTCCAGTGACATGGGCAGGAAGGCTACGAAGTATCAAAGTAACGTAGGTTTGATCGGAAAAATATCTCGCCAAGTACTTGAAACTATCTGGAAGAAGTATCACGCCAGCGTCCACATCCCAGTCCTGACTTACATGCGATCAGGGCCTACTCTGGCAACGAAATGAAGTAAAGCGGAATATCGACTGAGTCGATGATCGTGCTCCCCGTCAGAGGACACTCTGCAGCAATAGGTAAGCCTTGTCGCTGAGCTTTGCCGTTCTCTATTGTGTTTGTGTGAGGCGTGACAGATAACTCCTTCCGCTTTGCTTTCGTCAGGTTCCTTTCTAAAAAAGAATGCCCACTCGAGAAATAAAAAAAAGGCTCAGAAACAACTGGACATCCAGATAATGAACATCGTGCATTCGAAGCAAGACAGATGTCTTGTGTGTACAAGGTCAGAGACTCATTTTGGATGTTGATGCTATTATGCTTGTAGTCATTTATTTCAGCTCGTAACGTATCCAAGCTTTTGTTATACTGTTCCAGCGACGAGCATATTTCTGTTTTGAAGGCTTCAATAACAACAAAGTCAGGGAAGAATCGGAGGATGTCTTCGATTGATAGCATTTGGCAATCTTCGAGAATCTGAGCAGACTCCACGATTGCGTACCTTTGGCTATCAAGGTACTGTTGGCGCAAAGTTACAGCGCTACTCACGAACGATCATAAGTAATGTGTTCCGCTATCATTAGCCACAGACGCCTAAAACGAGCATGTGTACAGGTCTTCTAATCATGGGCACAGCTGCAACTGCCTTTTCATGACGGTTTCGACAGCAGGCAGATTCGCATACTCCTTTGCAAGCTGGACATCAATTGTCAATGCGAGTGTGACAGCTTCTTCGTACAACGCAAGACTCGCATATATCCATGCACAGGAACGCACACAGCGCCTGTTTGAACAAATTCGGAGAGTGGATTGCAGTTGAAAAAGTTCATAGCTGAGTGTAAATAGGCGTGTGGCAGAATCAATATCGGCAGTAAGTATTAGAAAATATGTCTCCACTGCTGCCTCGATCGATGAGTATGTCATGCATCCTTGTAAGTATTCACAACAGCGAGCGGCAACGGTTGAATCGAATTGGCCGTGTCGTAACAAAGCTGGCAGAAGCTGAACTGAGTTTAGAGGCTTGTGAGTCCACATCACAATTGTTGGAACTGATGCATTTTGTAGTAGCTGGAGTGAGGTATTATAAAGCATGGAATCAGCCCTAGCAACTGAAACCGCATCAAGGACACTCAACAATTCAGACCATCCTGAAAAAGAGATGTGGCAGCCAAAATTATTACAGTCGGTTTATAACGCAGGACAAGACTATTTTCACACAAAAAATAATTAACCGCTTGCTCGTGAGTTTTATTGAAATATGATGATTCACTGCCGTGACTTGTGAGCAGATTGCAAGTTACCTCATCATGTAATGCTGCTTGTTGATTACCAAAGATATGATTCAAATCTGAATCAGTCAAGCATACCCCGCTATTTGCTGTCATCATCTGGCATAGGAGAATCTCGACTGACCAAGTGCTTGTGATTGTAGCTTGCGTTTTATCATGATAACTTAGTATGCCCATCTTCGCAGCTAATAATGTCGCAAGAGCGTTAGTCTTGCCGGACTGAAGAAATAAGAGAGCCACCTAAGGTTTATTATTGCGACAATAAGCACGCCACAAGTATACCTCTTCAAATGAAACGATGCTTTGGAGCAAAAGATATCTTGCTGCAACTTCAAATTTATGTGCGTCTAAAAAAAAGCGACCATGAACGAAGTCGACCAGGGATCTTTGATTGATCGACTGGCAACATTGATGAGCGACGGCAAAGCAGTATTCTTGGCCCGATACAGCATTTTCTAGATACGAGCTCCATCTGCCTCAAATACTGTGTAAAAAAGAATGTTGTAAGATGACACTGGAAATCACGCGCGTGGTTTCGAGTCGCGTAGTCCAATCTTATAAAGCATACTTCCTCTGAGCCACAGGGTGTCATCGACGTAGTCTCGTACAAATGAGCCCACGAGGGGAATGGATGTACTACGCGGTAGTACAATTTCCTCAGCGATCTTCGCATGCTGACTGGCTACCAGAATCAGTGATTCATACAAAAGCCAGTAGCGTTCATCAACGAGCAAAACAGATCGCGGTGTTTCCTTTTGCGGGTAGTTCCATATTGATACATGTGGGGATATTTGTGCATGCCTGTGTTAAATGAGTCGCTTCATTCGCAATAAGATTTCAGACGTTGAACTAAAACAGAGTTTGGAGGGAATCTAAGTTCAGCATGATTTCTAATTGGAATATGCCAGTACTAGCCAGCACCCCGAATGACCACACTACTTGTCCACACCTGTGCTCAAGAGAGCAGTGTAGATCAGTACATGCAGCAGATCCTGGAATCTCATAAAATGCTGGCCGGACAAGTAGTGATCGGTAGCATTCAAATAGCGAATGGAAGCTAAGTGCACTAGATTCACAAACATGCTAATTACCAATATTGAATCACACCGCAGCACACGTAGGGCCACCATGAAAGTAATAAATCCGGTTTGGGATGTGCGTAGTGGTAAGCAGCACAAATAACACTGTCGCATGGCCTGGACTTGCAATAATCTCGAAGTATGATCCGGATATGGCGGCAATTGGATCAAATTTATAAACTGGATTGAAATAACGGTCTAGCTCACCAGCGTCAATCTGAGCTTCATAGATGTGCCCGCAAGCTGTGCCGACGATAATTACATTAGTTGATCCTGCGTTACCAAGAGGATTGAAAGCAATCGTCGTAACAAACTATGGGAGTAGCAAACAATCAATGGTGTGAAGCATGATAGAAGACACACCAGAGCATTCCATTTCGTTAATTTGCGTGGTACCTTTGACGTCATTGAACAATACCAATTTTCACCATTTGTGAGTGATATGATAATATGACTTCCAGTAAAGTCGATGAATAAATTAGAGACATTAGCATCAGTATGTTTCGTTGGGATCTTGATTTCTTGTGCATTTGTAGATGTACCCGATATCATCACTATGCCGCAGCTGAATGTTGCAGCTGCAATAATTCCGTTTGCCACTACGACATCCTTGAAGGAGGTAGCCTACAAAATGTTCCTGGGGAGATGATTAACCAAAAACGCGGTTCAGTGCATCTCTGAAAGGAGTGCATTTTGGTAAACTAGAGAATCTAGTCAACCTCATACTTCTCGCTAACTTGCTTCTCCTTTCGTATTAACAGTTTTCGATATCTGCATCATTCTTCTCGTCGCCATCGAATATGAAGCCTTGGCAATGGCCTTCGAGCGGTCAATTAACCTCTACTAGTAGTACTTTGTGATAAAGCGGCGAATATCGCCCTCAGAACGCGAGTGTGATTAAGCACAATCAAAGTGCGCTTGGCGATAAGCCAGCTACCTAGGGAGGCTAGATTCTCCTCCTTGGGCTATGCTACCCTAACTCGGGACTATGCTATCCTCCCTATGCTGGGACCATACCCTGACTAAGACCATCAATTCTGCCCGATATGCTTATGGCACAACATTAGGCGCCTGCTGTTGCAGCTGCGCGTTGCCCATGCGGGTCTTCGCGGGCACGCCCCGGTCCGTGGTGCTTGTGCGATACTTTCTGCCACGTTTCAAGTCTGAAGACCATGGGGTTGGGCGTGCTATCTTCAGTGGGTGAAAACGTTCAGCTTCGAATACTTCACATAGACAGTTCATTCTGATGCCCATGTGCCTGTTCCGTTGCGGTGTCTTGAACTCCTGGCTTCTGGTTACAACGTCCTGGTTGTCAATATACGTTGGGATGTTTAACGCGTTACCAGTATAGAACTCATAGAGGTCAGACATCCAGATTATGTCTGCTGTTCCCACGTATAGGGCTATCAGTTCTGACTCAAAGACTGATCGCGCAGTGATGGATTGAAGTTCAGATCTCCAGAGTATAGCTGCTCCGGAAAGTTGGATTCGCCGAGGCTGGCGTTGTGAGTGCGGTAGCGTCGTACATTTTGAGACACTCGGGCGTGAGGATCGTCTATCGCGAAAAATTGACTTTCAACCCGCACTAGACCCGCGCGCGCGCGCGCGCGCGGCAAATTTTCAGGAGGTGTAGTACATGTCCCTCCGGCCGCTGGCCGAATTTAATTAATAAATATTATTTTCTTATTTTGTATGGGCCGGCCTAGTCGTCGGTTGTTTTGCGCACTGCGGTGAACGCCAGACACCGTGGCCGTGATTTCTTTGCTCTTCTCTGTCTGTGTTTCTGGTATATCGCTTCCGCCTAGGGTTTGAGGTTGAAGTCCAAGTTGAAGCGGGTGGCGATGCGCGGCAAGTACGGCCGCTGGATCTGTTCCGGCCCCTCATCTCGCTCGGCGGGTTTGACTAAAGCCTAACTCAGCCCCATCGAGGCCGTTTCGCGGTAACCTAAACGTTTCTTTAATGGGGCGGCGCCCCATTTGCGAATCGAAAAGGTTAC
>Ga0257106_1001622_pt1 | contig 10944 bp, 9 predicted proteins | sample LP_taG_3_FD_190177 | JGI IMG/M metagenome (GOLD analysis project Ga0257106, IMG submission 190177) | Marine microbial communities from Northeast Subartic Pacific Ocean, Canada - LP_J_2011_P26_10m | ecosystem: Environmental > Aquatic > Marine > Oceanic | place: Canada: Northeast Subartic Pacific...
GACGGGGCGCTCATGTACGTCGGCGGCTTCGCCACGGACGCGTGGCAGCCGCCCCAGAGCACGAAGAGCTCGCAGCCCTGGTCCGCGGCGCAGTAGCTCCGGTGCACGGAGCCGATCTCGTTCGAGAGGTTCGCGCCGAGGGCCTCGCCCGGGCCCCAGCGCTTCGTGACAAAGTCGTCGGGCGTCTTGTCCGCGAGGTCGAGGCCGTACTCGGCCGCCTTGCCCTCGGCGAAGGGGCCGAAGAAGGTCGCCCTGCCCTTGAGCCGGTCCTCGACGAGGCAGCCTCTCACGATGTGGATGATCTCGACGTTCGGGTGGCAGTGGATGCCGAACATCCTCCCGGCCGGGATGACCATGCGCGCGTAGCACATGGGCCGCCGGTTCGACTTGCCCGTGGTCAGGAACTCTTTCAGCTCCCGCTCCGTGCCGAGGTTCTGCATGTTGTCGGCGCAATGGTCGAGCATCTGCGCCGGCAGGTCTTCGGGCAGCGGCGCGCCGTCGAAGGCCGCCATGGCCTCGTCGATCATGGGGATGCCCGTGCCGTCGTAGACGGCGAAGGCCGGAATGTCGACCAGCTTCGTGACGGTCACCTGCTCGACGATCGCAGCCATGCCGCCTCGTAAAACGCGAATTGCGCTGCCAGACGCCAGACTCGGCTTCAGCCCGCGCGCGTGATTGAAAACGGCATGTTGACCTTCATCACTTCGAGATGCCGCAGCCAAGCCTCTCCGTCGACGAGCGTCGGCCACCGGTGGCAGCGTCGGTGGGCCATGGCGCCGCAGACGCCGCCGTCGAGCCCGCCGCGCAAGCAGAACGTCCAGCCGCCGACGCCGCGGTCCGCCGGCGCGCCGGCGATCCTCGTGACCATCTCGCGCTGCGTCGAGAAGCGGGACCAGCCCGGCGGCTTCGTGCTCTACCCCGGCACGAACCTCTACTACGTCTTCGACGTCAAGACGGGCGGCGGGTCCTGGGAGCTCCACCGCCGCTTCTCCGAGGTCAAGAAGTTCTGGGACGCGCTGCGGCCCGCCGCGGCCGCCGCGGGCGCTCGCCTCGACGCGTTCCCGGCGCACAGCGCGCTCCTCACGGGCCAGGGCCTCGCGGGCAACTACTACGAGACGTCGCCCAATTCGCCCTTCGCCGCGCAGCGCGTCGATCTGCTCGCGCGGCTCTGCGAGCAGCTCGTGACGTCGAAGAACGCGACGGGCGGCAGCCTCTTCGAACTGCGCGCCGTGCGCGCGTTCTTCGAGATCGACGAGGTCGCGCTCGCGGCGTCGTCGTCGGCGGCGGCCGCGGGCGACGCCGCCCCCGCCGCGCCGCCGTCGGCCGCGGCCGCGGCCGTCGCCGACGCCGAGGCGACCCGCGCCGCCGCGGACGGGCGCGTCGCGAAGATGGCGCGCGACACGGCGCCGGAGTCGACGCTCGCCGCCTTCTGCCGCGCGACGCCCGCGACCTTCTGCACGGTCTTCGTCGCCGCGCTCACGGCGCTCTTCCTCCTCGAGGACTTTTGAACGCGCGCGTCGGATAGAAAAACCCATTCAGTGGCGATCTGCTAGTTTACAACAAAACTCGCCTGGTTTTTCAGAGCTCGCCGCCCTCGGGCGCCGCCGGGTAGAAGCCGAGGTCGCCGCTCCGGACGTCGAGGACGACGCGCTTGCTCGGCGGGACGCCCTTGCCCAGGATGAGCTTCGCGAGGTCCGTGGCGACGACCTGGTCCACGTAGCGGCGGAGCGGCCGCGCCTGTGCCGAAACCAACCACTGGTTTGGGTGGTCCTGACCAAACTTGAGAATTCTCTAGCTCGGTCAAATCAAAGTCGATTCGGCTGATTTTTGGACGGATCGATCGCTCTCGTCGAGTTCTCGAAGCCCAGCCGAAGAGCTTGTGTCAAAACATTCGAATACGCTCACATTGAAGTCGGGTTGAATATTTGGTTTCGGCACAGCCAGGAGCTTCGCCCAGTCGCCGGCGTCGCGCGGCGCGAAGATGTGGGCGCAGCGCCGCAGGAAGAGGGCCGCGTCGCCCGGCGCCGCCTCGAAGAGCTCGGCGCCCGCCTTGTCCGACCCCTTGACCCACCAGAAGCGCGCGTTCGACGGGCCCTTGGCCCAGTCCGCGCCCGAGCGGCCGTCGAGGGCCTCGCGCGGGCACGCGTGGCCCAGGGGGCAGTCGCGCGCGCCGACGCCGGGCACGAGGAGCTTCGCGCCGAACTTCTCGCAGAGCACGACGCGCTCGCCCTCGGACTCGGGCGCGTAGTGCGCACTGAAGACGGGCACGTCGAGCGCGAGGAGTTCCGCCAACGTAGCGAGCCAGCACTCGGCGAGCGGGAAGAGCAGCGTGCCGAAGCCCGCCTGGAAGAGCGCGACCCCCGACGGCTTCGGGTCCCGCGCGACGGCGCCCCGGGCGAGCGCGGCGTCGAGCGTGTCCTTGACGGAGCGCACGCGGACGCGGCCGGCCGCGGGCAGCGCCCAGTCGCCGTCCATCTCCGGGCCGACGAGGACGACCTCCGTGGGCCTCGCGTCCCAGGGCAGGAGCTCGTCCAGGACCTCGGCGAGGGCGCCGGACCGCGCCATGGCCCCCTCGACGTACGCGCGCGCGCCGACGACCCACCAGCAGCCGCCGCTCCGCGGCCGCGACGCCTCGGGCACGGCCCAGACGCCGCAGGCCAGCGACGCCGCGTGCGTGCGCGCCGCGCGCCAGACGCGGCCGTCGCCGGACTCGCCGCAGCGGTCGGCGACGAAGGCCCAGGTCCATTCCTCCGGCGACTTCCGCGTGAGCGGCGCCGGTTTCCGCGCGGGCGGCGGCGCGTCGAAGCCCAGCTTCTTCGCCTGCCGCTTTTTGCAAAAGTCCTTGAAGCTGCTCATGGTCTTGTTATTTGTGCTCCGTGTCGTGCGGCACGCACGAGCTCGTGGCGGCGCAAGGGGGCTGCTAGGGGGCTGCTCTAGCAGGCTTAGTGGACCATAGCCTGGCTCAACGCGACCTTGAACTGACATTGAAGCGAATTTTCGCCTGCGGCAAAACTCACAGCCAGATCGCGTCGTCGCAACTGAATCGTCGCAGCGCGTCGCGCCACGCGCACCAAAAACCACGATGACGTCCCTCGTCACGTCGTGCATGATGGACGGCCTGGGCACGCCGAGCCGGCTGGTCGCCGCGGCGAATTTCGACGGCTGGACGGTGACGGCGCTGTCCATCGGCGCCGGGGAGCGGCGCCACCTGCTCGTCGAGAACGACGCGCTCGGCGATTATGAATATGAGGTATCTTACGCGTGCGGGTTCGAGGGCGACGAGACGACGGGCTGCTGCTCGCGGAGCGCGCCGCAGCTGCGGCGGCTGGCGGCGGCGCTCGTGCAGGATGTGCCCGGCGCGATCGTGCCGCCCCTGGGCCTCGCCGCGGCGGCGGGCTGCGGCCGCGCGGCGGGCGCCTTCGGGAGCGCGCTCGCGCGCCACGCGGAGCTGCGGCGATCCAAGGCGCTCGTCGCGTTCCTGCTGGACGCGGGGTCCTTCGTGGCGATCTGCGACGCGCTCCTCGGCTACGGCGACGACGCCGACGGCGCGTTCCTGGGCACGCGCCTCGCCATGCACGAGGGGCGCATCCGCGCGCCCGACAGCGAGAACGGCCAGGTCATCGCGGACATTCTGGCCTGGCGCAAGGACCAGGAGAAGCTCCTGCGCGGCGCCCGGGCCGCGGCCGCGGCCGCGTTGGACGCCGACGCGAAGCGCGCTTCGGCGCTCGCCGCGGCCGTCGCGTCGCCCTTCTTCGGCAAGGACCTCGTGAGCCCCGAGGCGCTCGCGAAGATCGCGCGGCCGCCGCCGCCGCCGCGGCCGGGCGCGGCATTGACGGGCATGGCCGCGGTCGTCGCGCGCCTCGACGACGCGCTCGGCTACCTCAGGTCCGTCGCCGTCGCGTCGCTCGCCGTCGAGCGCGTGCGCGGCCGCGCGCTCGCCGCGCGAAAAGCCGCCTCGAAGGACCGCGCGTCCCACGCGACGCGGTCGCGGCGGCTCAACAGCGCCGCGCGGCGCGTCGCCGCCGTCGAGGACGACACGGAGGACGACGGGCCCCGGAGCTCGTCGGCGACCTTCGTCGAGTACGCGCTCCGGTTCACGTCGTCCGTCGAGGTCGCGGCGGCGAGCTTCGAGTCCGACGACGCCGCGCTCCGCGAGTCGTCCGAGGCCGCTCGGGGCCTCGAGGAGGTCGCCGACGGCGCGCGCCTACGATTCACGCGCGAGGTCGCGGGCCACCTCGACGACTTCAACCGCACGCGCGCGGAGATCTTCGCGGCCCTGCTCCGCGACGAGGCCGACGCGCGCGAACACGAGGGCGCGAAATTCCGCGCGGTGCTGGCGGAGCTGCCCTTCGAGCCGCCGCCGCAGCCGCTCCCCACGGCGGACTCGCTCGACGACGTCCCGCCGCTCCTCGACGCCGCCGACTACGCCGCCGACGTCGCGAAGCCCCCGGGGGACGACTTCCCCGTCGTGGACCTCGTCCCCCGCGACGACGACACGGCGTCGGAGTAGGAACGATGCTTTAGGACGCGGCCGGCGGCGGCGCCGCGGCGGGCTTCGGTGGCGGCGCCGCGGCGTCCGGCGGCGCGTCCGCGGCGCGGCGCGGGCTCGCGGGCTTGCGGCTCGAGGCGCGGCTCTCCTGGCGCTGCTGGGCCTGCTGCTGGGCCTGCTGCGCGGCGTGCTGCTCCTGGGCCTGGCGGCTCTGCTCCATCTGGCGCGCGAGGCCGATCTGGTGGTCGAGGCGCGCGATGGCGTCCTTGACGGAGTGGAGCTGGCCGCGGACGTACTCGCCGGCCCGGAGCAGCGTCTCCATCTCCGGCGCGTCGTCGAAGCGCGAGAAGTTCTCGTTGAGCGGGTGGCCCGCGGGCGGAGGGCCCGACCGCGCCATCGCCCGGTCGTAAAGCGCCTCGTGGGGCTCCGTGAAGACGACCTCGTCGTAGACCTCGCTCACGACGGGCTGCGTTGCGACCTGGGGCGTCGTGCCGTCGTAGAGCTTGACGACGTGGCTGAACTCGACGGGCCGCTCCGACGGGTCGCGGAAGTGGACTCGCACGCTCGCCTCGAACTCGCCCCAGCCCTTCTCCGTGACCTCGTAGGGCGGCTCGTGGATCTCGCGCACGGGCTGCGCGAAGGACGGGTGGAGCTTGAAGACGACCTTCTCCACGAAGTAGCCCAGGTCCTCGCCGTGCGGGCCCCGCACAAAGAGCGTCCACTTGTGCGTGTGGTACTCGTCGGCCTTGCGCCCGAGCCAGAAGGCGACGGACCCGTAGACGAGGGGGCAGCACACGGCCGTGTTCTTCTTGCGGATCTTCGCCGGCGGCGGCGCCATGGCCTCCTTCTTCACCATGGCCTCGGCCATGTCGTGTGGCGGCGGCGGCGGCGCGGGCGCGGCGGCGCGATGAGCGCGGTGCGCGGCGGTGTGAGCTCGCGGTGCGCGGCGGTGTGAGCTCGCGGTGCGCGGCGGTGTGAGCTCGCGGTGCGCGGCGGTGTGGTGCGCGAGCTCACCGGTGACGCAGCGCTCGGGCCGCGGCGGCGTGACGGGGCGTGGGCGCGACGGTGCGGTCGCTGGCGGCCTTGCCCACCTTGGCGTCAAGCCCCGGCGAGGCCGAGGGCCCGGCCCCGCTGAGGCCTCCGCCGCCGCGCCCGCACGCGATGGCCTCGCGCGCCGGCGACCTCCCCGCGAGCGGGAGAAAATTACGACGGTGCGCCCCCCCACCGGCTGGCTCTGGGCGCGCCGCTGGCCGCGGCCCTCAGGAGGACGGCGCCGGCGGCGGCTTCGGGTCCGCGGCGGCGCCGGCCGGCGGCGGCTTCGGGGGCTCGGCCGCGTGTTCGCCGGCCCAGGGCGCGGCGGCGTCGTCGTCCTCGTCGGGCGAGCGGATGAACTTGGCGAAGGAGACGCGCTCGCACTCGCCGCCGTCCGCGAACCTGGACACGAGGAAGGAGCCGTCCGCGCCGACGACGACGACGGTGCCCGGCTCCGCGCCGAAGGCGCAGAGCGTCGGCGCGTCGAGGCCGTGGACCTGGGCGAAGGACCACTCGCTCTCGAGGTAGGAGCTCGCGAGGCCCGGGATGACGCGGCGGAGGAAGCTGAGGTTCGACCGCGCGTTCGCCGGCGCGCCCGCCGGCGGCGCCGGCGGCGCCGCGCGCGGCGCGGGGTCGCCGTCGACGCGCCGCGCGCCGCCGCCGTCGCCGAGGGAGAAGATGTGGACCGTGCCCTTGTCGCTGGAGCACGCGAGGAACTTCGCCTCGGCGTCGAAGGCGATCGAGTAGACGGCCGCGCGGTCGACGCCGCGGCGCAGCTCCCGGAGCTGGGCGCCCGTGTGCGTGTCGAAGACGCGCAGGAGCGTGCCCTTGTCCGACGCCGTCGCCACGAGCGCGCCGTCGCCGCTGAGCGCGAGCCGCGCGAGATCCGACTCGTGCGCGGTGATGATCGTCGACTTGCGCGCGTCGTAGAGCTCGACGCGCACGTGGCCCCGGTTCACGCCGGGGCAGGCGAGCACGTTGTTCGACGGGTGGGGGCACAGCGCCACCAGGCCCCGCGGGTTCGGCTGCGTGTTGATCTGGTCCAAGAGCTTGAGGTCGCTGAAGCGGTAGACGTAGACCTTCGTCGCCAGCACGACGACGACGCGGTCCCGCCGCAGCTTGACGGCCTTGACGTCGGACCGGAAGCTCAGCTCGCCGATGCACCGGTTCTGGTGGTCGTCCCAGATCATGACCTTGTTGGGCGGGTACCGCGGGCTCCGCCCGCCGCCGACGAGCGCGAGCAGGTTGCAGCGGAAGAGCATCTCGACGACGCCGACGCCGCCGCCGCTGAAGACGCGCCGGAACGTCTCCTTGAACGGGTCCACGTTGTAGATCCGGAAGCCGGACTCGGTGCCGCACCTGGAGAACGGCGGTGCGAACGGCGCCGCGCGCGCGCGGAAACCCTCGGCGCGCGCGAAGGGCGTGGGTCGCGGCGCCGGGCGCGCGCGCGAAGCAGCCGAAATCCTGGTTGAAGCTCACGAAGAGCAGCTCCGAGCTCTTCGTCTCGTCCTCGAAGACCTCGGAGACGTTCATGCTCGCGGCGCGGCGCCCGTCGCGGCGCGGCGGCGCTCCGGGCGGCTGGTGCTGGCGGGTGCGGGCGGTGAGCCGGCGGCTCGGGCGCTGGGACGGCCCCGGTGGCGCACGCGCTGCTGCGGAAGGACGCGGATGCTGGCGGCACCGGTGGCGTCCTTGTGTGTTTGGGTGTTTTTGTGGCAGATCGACATCTCACGCCAAACGCCTCGTCGCGTGCACCAAGCGTCTCACCAGAACCGTTCCAGTCGTCGTCCGCACGCCCGCGCACGAGCCATGGAACCGCCGGCACCGAAGAAGGCGAAATTGGGCGCCGGCGGCGCGTCCAAACCATCGAACAAGGCGTCGAAGCCCAAGGCCATCCGCGGCGCCGCCGCCGAGGCCGCGGGCGAGGCGGCCGTGCGGGACTACCTCGAGCGCTTCCAACGGCCCTGCAATTGTACGCAGCTCTGGGAGAACACGCGCAAGATCGTGTCGAAGAGCAACATCCAGCTCGCGCTGAACCGGCTCGTCGCGGCCGGAATCGTCGCGGAGAAGCAGTACCAGAACGGCAAGGTGAGCCTCTACTACGCGAACCCCGACGCCATGGCGGCGAAGCACGGCGCGCCGGCGCCGGACGAGCTCTGCGACATGGTCTTCGACGACGTGCCGAAGATGCTCGTCGAGGCGGACGCGCTCAAGGTCCAGGCGCTCAAGCTCGAGCGGCGCGCGGCGGCGCTGGGCAGGGAGCCGACGAACGCGGCCCTCGACGCGGCGCTGCGGTCCGCGGCGACGGCCGCCGTGGACGCGCCGGGCGCCGAGCGCCGCGACGCGGAGCTCGCGGCGCGCGTCGAGGTCCTCGCGAGCCGGACCTGGGTCGAGCCGCGGCGGCTCGCCGAGGCCAAGGCGGCCCACGACGCCGCCCTCGCCAAGTGGAAGACGCTCCGCCGCGTCGTGCGCGACGTCGCCGACGTCTGCGCCGAGACGACGGACGACGACGTCGACGTCGCGCACCTCGCGGGCGTCTTCACGGACCGCGAGGCCGGCGTCGCCGGGCCCGACCCGGTCCCCTTCGGCGCCGCGTGAACCCTGGGGACCGAGAGCACATCGACTGGGCGCGCGCGGCTTGTCGTCTCCCGCGTTGAAGCTAATGATGCCGCCGTCTTGAGCCGCGTTTTCATTCGACGCTTTCTCGTGCGTCTTCGAGTTCGAGTGGGGGCAGCCATCCTGCGGTCATGTCCTCGATTCGAGGCCGCGCCGCGCTCGTCGCGCTGTGCGCGGCCGTGGCGACCTGCGACGACGACTGCTTCAAGCACCCCAACGTCTGCGGCGTGCGGCCCTTCGAGGTCTGCGACGACTGCGGCGGCGGCAGGGGCTGCTGCAAGGCGGCGCCGGACAGCCCGGACTGCTTCGAGAACCCGGGCTCCTGCGGCGACGGCAAGTGGTGCCAGCTCAACGACCGCAAGTCCTGGAGCGAGAGCGACCGGACGACCATCGGCCGCTGCGTCGTTTACCAGGACATCTGCGAGAGCTGCACGCAGACCTTCGCCATGGACAACCCGCCGGAGATCCACGGCCTGGGCGCCGACGCCTTCTACAGCGGGTCCATGCCCGGCGTGCCCCTCGGCGAGTACCTGGAGCGGACGACGCGCTGCGACGTCACGAGCGGCCTCGTGTGCACGGGGTCCCTGGTGCCGAGCCTCCCGCCGACGTGCGTGCCGCGGCGAACGCTGCCCGAGGGCCACGACGTGCCGTCGCCGGCGATGATGCGCCACTGGGGGAAGCGGTGGATGCGCATGGGCGCGCGCAATCTGCTCGGCAACACGACGGGGCGGGCCGTCGGCGTCGGCCACCAGCTGCCGCAGGGCGCGTCGCGCGCGGAGGTCCGCGAGGGCGCCAACTTCATGCTGGCGGCGCTCTGGAACGAGGAGCTCTGGGGCCCCTTCGAGAACCTGACCTTCGAGGAGACGCTCGACGAGAAGTGCTGCACCTGGTCGAACTACACGGACTCGCTGTCCGACTTCCAGCGGAACCGCACGGGCCCCGAGTGGCGGAACCCGACGGACCCGAACCACGCGACGGAGGGCAACGCGCCGCCCTGCGTCTGGTGCACCTTCGACGGCGCCTACAACGACGAGAACCCGTCGATCTGGTCGACGATCCACGCGCTGACGTTCAACCTGCCGGACACGGTCTCCGAGGGCCAGCACCAGGTGCTCCAGTCGCTGCCGCTCTTCCTCCGCCAGCATTTGTCCTGCGCGCTCTGCCGGAGCCACATCCACGAGCACCTCATCGAGCTCGGCATCCCGCGGACGCGCGACGGCCGCGAGTGGGCCTACTTCTACCAGAAGGCGCACAACTACGTCAACGAGCAGAGCGAGGTCACGCGGTGCGGGTCCCAGTCCTGCGGGTGGGGCACCTGGAACACGCCGCCGGCCTACCGGTGCGCGGGCGTCTACCGGAACAACTGGTTCCTCACCTTCGCGGACGCGTCATCGCAGTGGCGGTCGGCCCACCACAAGACGCGCTGGGTTAAGCGCGACCACTAGTCCTGGGGGAGGCGCCGAAAGACGTGGACCGTCGTCTGACGGTACGTGTCCCCCGGGGCGACGAGGCACCGCTCCGGCGCGTTCGCGCGGCGCTGCGCCTCGAGGCAGACGCCGGCGCGGTTCGCGTAAGGCCCCGCGGGCCCCGCCGTGCCCGCGAGGAGCGTCGCGTAGTAGGTCTGGAGCGCGGGCTCCGTCGTGTGGACGGCCATCATCAGCGCCCCGCTCGAGAGCACGGCCGCGGGCGGCGGGAGGCCGTCGACGACGCGGTTCGGGTCGCGCCCGACGTTCCGGTCGACCTCGAACTCCTCGCCGTGGGGCCAGTGCGGCGAGGCCCGCGCCTGGGCCGCGATGAAGGCGCCGAGGCTCTTGCCGTCCGTGTCGCGCGGCCCGCCCTTCTCCACGGCCACCCGCTCGCCGGGCAGCCCGTCGCCGCCGCCGCCGTCGGGCCGATAGTGCGCGCAGTCGAGCGTCAGCGCGTGGTCGTCGACCGTGGGCTCGCCCGACAGATTCCAGTAGGCGTGGTTCGTCAGGGAGATGGGCGTCGTCGCCGTCGTCATCGCCTCGTACGTCATCCAGAGCTCGGCGCCGGCTTCGTCGCCGCGGAGCGCGTAGGTCACGCGCGCCGCGACGTCGCCCGGGTACGGGCCCGCGGGGTCGAGGAGCTCGAGCGTCACCGACGCCGCGTCCCGCGCGCCGACGGTCCAGACGGCCTTGTTCCAGCGCATGCCGCCGTGGAGGCACGTCGACGGCTTGATGCCGCCGCCGCCGCCGTCGCAGCCGGGCAGCTCGTAGCGTCTCCCGTCGACGTCGAGCGTCGGCGCCGCGCGGCCGGCGACGCGGCCGATGACGCAGTTCATGCAGGGGTTCGCGTCGCTGGTCCAGTCGTCCATCGCGAGCACGAGGCTGTCGCCGCCGTCGACGCAGAACCGCGCGAGCGTCGCGCCCGTGGGCAGGATCGTCGCCTCGCACCGGTGGTCGCCGTCCGCCGCGTCGCTGCGGAGCTCGATGGGCTCCCTACTCTTTCCGCCGAGTGGTGGTGGTGGCGTCGACGACCGCGCGTCCTCGGCCGGCTGCGGCATCTCCGGCATCTCCGGCGGAGGCGGAGGCATCTCCGGCGTCTCCGGCGTCGCCTCCGCCGGCGCGTCGTTGGCCGGCTCCTCGGCGGCGGGCGCCGCGTCCGCGGCGGGCTTCTCCGGCGTGCGCTTGCCGACCACCTCGTTGAGCATCGTGCTCGAGGGCTGCGTCGTCTCAGATTTTCGCCTCCATCTCGTCGGGCTGCCACTCGCTTGAAGACGACCTTGAAGCCGAAATTTGAGAGCCTCGGATTATTCAGCTGGTTCGACGACGCGCGAGGCGATGGGGTGC
>Ga0257106_1001624_pt1 | contig 10938 bp, 9 predicted proteins | sample LP_taG_3_FD_190177 | JGI IMG/M metagenome (GOLD analysis project Ga0257106, IMG submission 190177) | Marine microbial communities from Northeast Subartic Pacific Ocean, Canada - LP_J_2011_P26_10m | ecosystem: Environmental > Aquatic > Marine > Oceanic | place: Canada: Northeast Subartic Pacific...
AAAGAGAACGTGGAGAATATAAGCGCGTGTGGGTATAATTCGGTCGTGCCTTGGTACGTGGGGATTCTGTTTTATGCCTCGGCGACGGCGAGCAACCACTCGTGTTTGTGGTACGTGGTTCGATCGGTGAGAGCGGATGAGAACACGAGACGAGCGACGATGAGGATGGTTTTTGGTATGATTTCTGTCGTGAGTTTGTATTTGACGATGTATTTTCCGAGGTGTTTTTGGCAGTGTCATCAGACGAGCGTCTGGATGTGGGCGATATCGACGAGCGCGTTGATGACGATGAGAGGGGAGGAGACGGAGGATGCGAAGAAAAGTAGCGAGAATAGAACGAAGAGTAGCAAAAACGGTAGTAAAGCAGATGATCGCGAAGGTGGTGAAAACGAAGGCGACGACGACACCACCATTGCCGAGAACAACATCGGCTTAAAATTATTGGCGCAACATCACGCTCTGACGAAACCGCCGGTAAAAATGTACCTCTATCCTTTCCTGTGGTTCTCCGGTTTCCTCATCTGCGTCGCGTTATACTACGAAAACAACTACTACTTCTTCTTCGGAGAATCCATGGCGAGCATGGCGTACAGCGCGTGGGTCATGTCCAAGCACTTAGGCAGCACCGAAGGAGGAGGAGGAGGAGGAGGAGGAGAAAAAAGCAGCGGTACGAGCGGTCGTAAACTATGGCCGCCGCGAAACTACGGCCTTCGCGAATACCTTCTCTGCGACGCCTCCGTGGGATGTTTCTTATACTACCTCTGCGAGGTTATAAATCGCCCGCGAATGTGCCCAAGAGGTAAAATCTTCGCCGGACCTTCCTTGCTGCCATTTTTTATTTAATTTAGTCTTTCTAGCGTTCACGTTTAACAGTTGATTGATGATGCGCGTAAGAGCGTTTTGCGCGAGAGAGTTTGTGCGGGTGACACGTGGCAAAAACTTCCATTTCATCCAAAACACAAAATCAAATCTTCACATTCGAAACGCGCTTCTTATTGTAAAATGTTTGCCTCGAAAGCGCAGCACTTGCGCAGTTCTGCCACCATCAAATCCACAAATTCTTGACACTCTTTCAAAGTCTCCGCGCGATCGGTAAACACGGGCATTAAAAAAACCGATTTGAAAGACGGCAAGTTTGTCTTTGAGAGCGACACCAAAGGTCGAATCTTGATCCAAGAGTTCATGGGCGAGCTCTACGCAATCAACAACAAGTGCCCGCATTTAGGTTTACCGCTTCAAGGAAAAACGCCGTTGCTTTCTGCCACGTGCACGAAAAACGGCGGCGTCGTGTGTTCCGTCCACGGTTCCGGTACGTTTGCATTTCATATCTTTAAAACATCATTTCATCTTGATCAAAACAACAGAGTTCGATTTAAAAACAGGTGCCGCGTTAGGCGAGTGGTGTCCTAAAGTTCCCACGTTGCCGGTGATTGGGAAACCCATGGCGGGAGAGCCGAAACCAGCCGAGGTGTACCCGGTGTCCGTGGACGAAAACTCCGGGGAGATTGTTTTAGAGTTGTAATATATTTGTCTGCATGCTCTCGTTTTTCCCCAAAGAAAGCGTCAAATCACCACAAAAAAACACATCAATATCACGGCATAAACATCCCAGAAGAGCGCGTGTCTGTCTGTCTGTCTGTCTGAAAAGCGCAGAGCAGAACACAGTAAAGTATGAGATCGACGAGCCTGGACGCCCCTTTATATTGGACCGCCCTCGTGGCCTTCTTTTCGTGCTTGGGATTTTTAGTCATGGTTCTTAAAAACAACTCGTCCTCGTCTGTTTCCACTTCTGATGAGATGAATATGAGCGCGATGAATGAGCATCAATATCATCTGGGATCCTCCTCTGCGTCTTCACACACGCACCCTTTATCAGACGCATCTCGCCTCGCTCGAGATAAATTCGAACGAGGGCAGTGGCGATTCGAGGACCGGCCGAAACCGTTGTCCAAACCGCAAAGCGAAGAGGTACGATTTTTAGGGTGGACGTTGTACGAGGAAAGCGGGAGGGACCACGCGAATAGGAAAATGCAACGGAGAGAAGAGATGGATTACGAAAGGAGGAATCGAGTTCTCGGGGAGAGAGATGTGGACGTGGTGAGGAGCGAGGAGGATGAGGAGGAAGAGGAAGATGCGTTTGATGGAGATGGAGAGGAGGAAGACAGGCAGCGCGGAGGAGTGGAGACGAGGACGAGGACCGTCGCCGATCATCGAGAAGGAACGGACGAAGAGGAGGAGAATAGCGATTTTGGAGGAGAGAATAGTGGTGGAGAAAAGAAATGCGAAGCGCAGACACCGTGCGGGGTGGCGTTCGTGAACAAGCGCGAGTGCGTGGATTTGTGTCGATCGTGTAGATTTGAACCAGATTATATGCCGAAAGCGACGATGCGAGAGAAAAAAGATGCGTTTTATTTGAAGACGCACTTTGATTTTTTCCAAAGGAAAAGACGGAGTGGGTGCCCGAAGAACGGTTTAGATCACACGTTGGTCATTTATCACGCGCCGGAAAGAGTGTCGGTCGGGAAACACTTGGCGTCTGTGGCGAGCGGATTAGCCAGAGCATCGGCGTTTAATAAGACGTACGTTCCCGGAAGATTGAGCATGCGACAGTGGACGTCGGCGAAGAGGTGCGGATTGAACAGGAACGTGATGTGCTTTTTGAAACCAATCGGGAAATGTTTGTTGGACGCGAGAGATAAGGAAGGAAGACAGATTGGCGCGTCAATGGTTGGAACGAGCATGTTTGGCGCGAGTGGGTTGATTGATTTTAGCGTGTATAGAACGAAAAGAAGAGGAACGTTGATGTACCAAGCGGAAGCGTTGTCGTACGTGTTTGAACCGAACAAACAAGCAGAGGCGGTCATTCGAGCAGCTTTTCGAGATTCGATCCGGAAACAGGCGGAAACGATATTGCAGAGTAGTAACGGAGTTGGGTCGTTCATGGGAAACGGACAACAACAACAAGTCTTATCTGGAGAGGCTTTAGAACGCGACTCGGGACATCCGTTTGGGAAGTGCGTCGCGGTGCACGTTCGCCGATCCGGGTGCGTGAGAGACATCGAGAGTCACGAGGAGCCGAACCGTTTGGAAGGTTTGTGCGTCCCATCGAAAAAATACTTAGAAACCGCGAAAGAGTTCGCGAAAAAGTATAACTTACACTCCATTCTCCTCATCTCGGACGATTTAAATGTGGCTGAAAAATGCGCCTCCAACGCCGACTTGCCGTGCTTTTACACCACCTCCACGAAACGATTGTTACACGACGCCGAAAACGACGTCAACGACAACCTACCGAGTTTCAAAAAACGAAGAAGAAGAAACTTATTGTGGAAAGATTCCGGTAAAGACCGCGCCGTCTCTGCCGCTTTAGCTACGGTCATCGAACTCGAAGCCGCGCGAACCTGCGACGCGTTCGTCGGTCAGTTTTCCTCCGGGTTCAGTCGATTGGCGTACATGTTGATGAGCGCGAGAATGGCCACGCCGGCACCCTATCGCAGCTTAGACGGCGTTCCTTTTAAATTAGAGTAATACTACTAAGAATACTACTACTACTACTCATAAATACGCAAAAGTCTCTAAAAAGTCTCTCAAGCTTGTAAAAACGTCACATTTTCGCACATTTTTTTATGTGGAGAAGTCGACTCCAAAATCGCATCTTCGTCCCTATCGCAACAACTACTACTCCTAATACTGTGACTACGACTGCGACTCTTTCAATGATGGCGAACACCGCAAACCCTTCTTCGTCGTTTACGTCGTTATTATTATTCTCGTCGAAGGAAGGACGACGTCATCACAATTGGAAAAGAGTAGCCGCCACTCGATCGAATGTCTTCAACAACTTTATGATGAAAGACAACAACGGCAGAGCCGCGTCGTCTCTGGCATCCTCCTCCTCTTCTTCTTTGAAAAAGGAAGAAGACGAAGACCAAGCGTTGCTGATGGCGTCTTTCGACGATTTATCCGCGGACGTGCGCCTGGCGTTGGAAAACTTAAACTTGCAGTCGCCGACTGAAATTCAATCCTTGGCTATCCCGTCCATCCGAGACAAGGGCGGAAACGTGTGCATTGCCTCTCACACCGGGTCAGGGAAAACACTGGCGTATTTGTTACCCATTCTGGACGCGTTGAAAAAAGAAGAGATAGAAGCCGACGGTGATCGATTGGCGAAGAGTCGACGACCGAGAGCGTTAATCGTCTCGCCGACGAGGGAGTTGGCGGAGCAGATATTCGCGGTGACGAAGAGTTTGTCGCACTACGCAAAGGTGTCATCGAGGTTGATTTTGGGTGGGAGACCGTTCGCGTTGCAAAAAGATAATTTGGAAGCGCCGGTGGACGTCGTCGTTGGGACGCCGGGGAGACTCGTGAAACACTGCGAGGAGAAGAGTTTGTTTCTCGGGAGTTGTAAATTTGTCGTTTTGGACGAGGCGGATACGTTGTTCGAGGCTGGGTTCGGGGAAGACGTGGAAAGGTTGCTGAGACCGGTGAAAAACCGAAACAGAGGAGGTGATGACGGAGACGAGAGTAAAAAGAAATCAACCACCATCGTTCTCGTTTCGGCAACTATGCCGGATAGATTGAAGAAATTAATCGACACGTCTTTACCGGACGTGCAATACGTGAAGACGCAATCGTTACACAAATCTGCGCCTGGACTGAAGCATAACTTCGTAAACGTCCCTGGTTCCGAGGATAAGATGAAATTCTTGGAAGATATCGTGGTTCCAATGCACGAGAGAGGGAAACGCGTGATGGTCTTTTGCAACACGGTGTCTAGTTGCGTCGCGGTTGAGAAGACGATGGCGGAAAGAAACGTCAACACGGTTCAATACCACGGCGACATGAGCTCGGAAGAGCGCGTGGAGTCTATGAAAGCGTTCTGCGATGCGGATCCCGAAAACGATAATTTGATTTTAGTGTGCACAGATTTAGCAGCGAGAGGTTTGGATTTTGCCGGCGTTAAAGTCGACAACGTCGTGAACTTTGATTTCCCGTTGAATCCGGTGGATTACATCCATCGCTCGGGAAGAACCGCCCGAGCGGGTGCAAAAGGCATGGTCACAAACTTAATATCAAAAAGAGATAAAGTATTAGCGAACGAAATCGATGTTGCGGTTAGATTAGGGAGACCAATCGACGACGCGACGAGCTCGAAAGCCGTCGCGGAAATTCGAAAGATGAAATTAGTCGACGAACGCAGACGCGCAAAAGGCAAAGAAGTGGACACGAAGAAGCATTTTAAATCGAGCAATCGAGGGAGACGAGGGAGCTCGAGGTACGAAAGAAACGAAGATGCGCAAGAAGGGGGAGGTAGAGGAGGAGGAGGTAGAGGAGGTAGAGGAGGAGGAGGTAGAGGAGGTAGAGGAGGAGGTAGAGGAGGAGGAAGAGGAGGAGGTAAACCTCGAGGGAACGCCAAATTTTCCTCCAGTCGCTAAAAAAAAAATAGTAGTCGGTTAGTCCGGTCCGTTGTATTAAGATGCATTGTTTTTGTATCAAGAATAAGAATAGTAATGAGAATGAGAGCCAACGCAACCCGCCCCGACGTCACATCTTGGTCATCGTTATAATCATCATCGATATTATTCGGGTATTTGTATCGTTTAATTCCGCGTGTGCGTTGGAATCGGATTCCGCAGCGGTGATTGTTGGTAAAACAATCCGGAAAAAATACAAATGAATAACGCAATCAACCCTTCCATGCTCGCATGTTTATCCCAAATCATGCAATTGATAATCACAGTCCCAATCTTACACATCGTTCCAACCACGGTAAAACTTGTCGCTGAAATCAACCCTCTCAACAAAAACTGCGAGTACGACATCAAAACCCCCGCGACGCACGACGCGCTCAACGCGAAAATCGAAGCCGTCGACCACTCAAAGTCGGTTAAAATCTCGTGCTCTCTCGTCACCACGCCTAACAAAAACACCGGCACTACCGCCAATAAGTTGGTGTAGTAACTTCTCCCCCACGGAGTCAGCTTGACGTTATCCACCGCGAACTTAATGTACACCTGATCAAACGCAAACACGACGAACCACGCCATCACCCACGTGTACGCCTTCACTTCAAAGTTCGAATCCGTAAACACGTACGCGATCGCGCCCATCAAAATCGCCATCAGCGATAACCAACTTCGCATATTCGGTAACTGTCTCCCTAAAAAAGCGTAATCCAAGAACGCGATCAAAATCGGCGTCGACGATCGAAACACGATGAACGTCTCCACGTTCGCGTATTGCAGCGTTTTCACGTTGGTATACAACGCCCCTAAAAACGCAATCGCGACTAACATGAACGGTTTCACTTTCTCCGCGATCAACGGGTCCGATTCCACCAACCCGCCTTCGTGCATTAACTTAATCGCCACCGCAGAAGTGAGCAACTGGCAAAACAAAACCACCGACGGTGCCGGTAAAAACGTCACCGCGAGTTTGTTTATGATGAGCATCATGGATGAACACGAGGCGTAGGCTATTATCCCGAACACAATCTTCGCGTATAGCGCCGCCGCTTCTTTCTTCTCCAACTCAGAAGAAGAATTAGACTCTTTCATGTTGTCCTGCTGATTTCCCGCGTGATTTTTCATCTCCATCGTTGTGGTGGTGTGTTATCGTCGTCGTTTATTATTATTGTGAGGCAGGCGAGTGATACCAAGGAAGAGTTGTATTGTACTCTACCACAGAGAGCTTCGTATGCTCTCAATCGAGTTGAAACTGCTTTTTTTCAAGTTGAAAAAAAATTATGAATGGACTCCTAAAAAAGTAAAAAAGTAAAAAAGCTGCCACGTCGTAATTTTTAAAGTCGCTGTTTGTGTTGGTCTTTCGGGCGAGAGACAAAAGACATTTATCTTCATTAGTATTCTCGCAAACGACGCGTTAAAAGAAACGACTTAAACGAGTGCTGCAACTTATACACTACCGCGCAACAACCAGAAGAAGTAAAGAAGCGCGCGATATCCCATCGTCGAGAGAAAAATACAACAATGCGCAGAGAAGAAGTTCTCCGGATACGTTTTTAAAAGAGACATTCATATCCAATTGGGTAACGGACCGTTATCTGATAAAGAGATACGAAAAGAATGAAATTCTTGGAAGACCGAGAGTTGGCGCAACTGAACAACTTCCTATCCCACGTGAACTTAGGCGACCACGAAGTCACCGGGCAGTTGGAGAATTATTCTTGTACGTTTGTTGTCCGCTTTGCGTTCGAAACCTTTCCGCGGTTGGTGGTTGGTTCGTCATTTTTTATTCCTTTTTTTAGCTTCCACTTTGGAAAGGACATGGGCACTCTTGAGATGAGAGTTGCGCGGGGCACATTTTTTACTCACCACTCTCCATCATCATACTTACCACCGCTGCTTACTCTCCTCCTTCTCTGAATACTACTATGAAACAGGCAAACTCGCGGGTCAAGATAAGAAAAACTTTGGCGCGATTGAAACCGACGTGGTGGAAGAGCTCAGCTCGTCGCCGAACTTGTACTCGACGTCGCCGGTTGGACCTTTGACGGATTCGCACTCGAGAAAGACGCTGATTTATTTAATCTTGACGTTAAATCAAGCGTATCCAGATCACGATTTCTCGAATTTGCGACCGAATAACTTTAGCAAAGAAGTTGGCGTTCCGGAGTGTAAAGAAGAAATCGATCAGATGTTGTACGACGTGGGTAAAGTGTACGATCAAACTCGGTTATACGGCGCGAGCGGCAGCGGAGGAAGTTTACCGTTTTCGGATGAACTGTGGAGGTGCATAAACAGCGCGATTGAGTTACAAGACGTGGACGTGTATTCGTACGCCGCCATAAACGACGGCGACCCGTTCGATGGCGACGGGAGTTTGTGGAATTTCAACTATTTCTTTTACAACAAGAAACTGAAACGGATCTTGTTCTTTTCGTGCGCGAGTAAAATCAAAAGAGACCAAAGCTTTTACGAAGACGAAGAGGAAATCGAACACGTCGGAGTGAGAATGCGTTCGTCTCAAATGACGCCGACGCCGCCGTTGAACTACTCTTCCAGGGGCTACGCGTCTTCTTTCGACGATTTGGCCATGGACGACATGCAGTAGTGAAGGAGGAAAGAAGGAGATTTTTTTTTAGTACTCAGTGTGTGGCAATAAACAAATTTACTTCACTTTACTTGTATATTATTGTTATTCAAAACACACACGCGCGCGCTCGGTAGTTGACAAAACAGCAATAGAAAGATATGGTGAAATGGCACGACGTGTGTGAAAACGTGAAATTGGCGCTAAAAAACGACGGGTTCGATCTCGTCGCTCCGTTTCGATTGAGCCAGTACAACGCGCTTTTTGATACTCACGATGATGCTAAAAATTCCAATATTAAAATCACGGACGCCCCGGAAGATTGTTTGTGCGTCGTCATCGGCAACACCAAACGATTGTGGCCGATATTCGAAGACTATTACAAAGCGAACGTCGGTAAAGAAGACGGTTTGATGCCGCGAGAGGAGAAGAATCCGCTGGATTTCTACGTGAAGAAAAAAATCGACTCGATTTGTATCGCTGATTTTGTAACCGCGAGATATCAGACGGACAGTTCGTTGGCGATACAAAAAATGGCGAAGATTAGCGGGATGGCGATTTTACACGAGGCAACGCACATGTCCGTGAACAGAAAATACGGACCTTGGATAAGTTTAAGAGCGGTGGTGATTTTTCACAACGTGAAAGGACCGGAAACGCCTTTACCGGCGCACGAGGTGCCGAGCTTAACGAGCGAGATGGAACGCGAGAGCAAAGAGGCGTTCGAGGAAGCGGCGGAGTATTATAGAAAGAATAGCGAAGGTTCTGGGAGTTTGGATAAGAGTAAAAGCGCGGAATTATGGATTAAAGTTCGAGATTGTTTGACCTCGGACGCGCAGAAGGAGTTTCGTTACGACGAGAGGCAAATGAAGTACCATTACGACATCGATAGGAATTTAGAGTATTTGGTGCCTCCGCAGATGGAGGAGGAGCCGGCGTCTTGAATCTAATATTTTTACATCATGTATTTTTGCTATAGTATTGTTCTCTCTACCTATTCTTCTCCTTCTTCACCTGTTCCTCGTTTTCTGCCATCCATTCTTTCAATTTTCTACTTCTCTCCTGTTCCATCGGGTCGCTATCAGTATCGGACAGAATGTCGTAATCGTACTTTTCCATCTCCGGAGGTTCATACCATTTCTGTCTATTCAGCCAAATCTCAAAGTCGCGTTCCCAAATCATCCTTCGACTCGGCGGCGTCTCTAACGAGACTCCATGCGGGCCTTCAACTTCCACGCCTTCTTTGCTGTGCGGTTGAAACCAGTAATTCAAAGCCATGTGGCCTTCGTACCCTTCTTTGGTTTGAAACACGTTCTTTTCGGAGGAAAACACTTCGTGGAACCATCCGGCGGGTAAGTACAACATCTCCCCAGCTTTGAGTTCGCACGTCAACTTTTTCGCCTGCTTGAACTTTGGAAACCGATCGAGGTTTGATTTATCTACCGTGCTAAAACTTTTCGGGAGAGGTTTTGACGCTCTTTTCTTTCCTCTTTTATATGTTTTTTGGCGCTTGTTGTTCGCGGTTTTATCCTTCTCTTCTTCTTCTTCTTCTTCTTCTTCTTCTTCTCCTTCATCCGAGTCTACGTAATCGTCCACGAACGTGTCTTCGTCAAACTCGAAATCTTCGTCGTCGTCCTCCTTTTTCTCTTTCTCCTTTTCCACTTCACCTCTCTCTATCGCCCACTGCTTCTCCAACCTTTTTTGCTCTCTCTCCACTCTCTCTTTTGCCGCATCAAAATCCTTCCCGTAACTCGGCGTCTCGTCGTCGTAACAAATCATCCCGTTCTCGCACACGCGAGTCGCTCGTCCTTTCAAATACATCTTCTCGCACTCGCTCGGCGCGTACAACTCGAACCGCTTAAACCCTCTCGCGAGGACGTACAAGTTATCGTGGAAATCGTGATGTAAACCACTGCTCGTTTCTCCTCTCGTGCCTCTTCCCATCCACATATTCACGGTTGAAACTGCCGACCAGCCCATGAGTTTCGGTCGCAGCGGCACTTTACCTTCCCCGTCCAACGCGGTCAAATCCCGCTCGCGCTTTTCGTTGCTCCATTGCTTCCTTCTCAATTCATTCCCAAAGAGCATAAACGGGTTTACTAAACTCTTTAAAGGTACGGATAATATCTCCGGTCGTCCGTCGCACTTATCGAACCGTTCGCCGTTGCTGGCGGAGAGATATTTCGAGTGGTCGCCTCGTTCAAACGCAGTCATGAAATCCGCGAATTGCATTCGCTCTCGAGTGCCTTTCCCGAATTCGCTTCTTCTTTCCTCCCCTTCTTCTTTGTCTTCTTCAACATCGTCGTCATCTTCTTTAACCTCAACAATGACCGTCTCCGTTTCCTCTCGGCACTTCTCTCGCAAATACGCGTTCGACCAACTGGAGAGGCACTCAAATTCTGTCTCCTTAAACCCTCCGATGAGTTTACACGGCGTCCTCGTGTTGATAATTTCCTCTCGAAACGAATTTGGATTCTCTTCGCACTCTTTTAAGAGTACTTCTTTGACGAAATCCCGGTCCGGTTCTGGTTGCCATCCGGAGTAGCTGTTCGTTATTCTTGTTTTTGCTTCTTCAAACATTTTCGCCGTCGTCATCACTTTTAGAAGGAGGAGATTTCATTATTATGGCCACGGTCGAGTCGTTTCTTTTGCTCGCTTCATCATCTAGAGAGGAGATAAAACGCGGGCGCAGTGGTGGAGTAGTGTTTTATCACACAAAAGCGGTTAAATTTGTGGTGTTGTTTTCCCACGAATTCATCCTTTTCGTCACTTGATTTACGCGGAAAAGTCACTGATTAACCTTATATTACTCTACACGCAAGACACACAAACGCATAGAATGACCGAGCGACGACTACACGACTTGGCACCATCATCCTCTGCGGGGCC
>Ga0257106_1001627_pt1 | contig 10927 bp, 1 predicted proteins | sample LP_taG_3_FD_190177 | JGI IMG/M metagenome (GOLD analysis project Ga0257106, IMG submission 190177) | Marine microbial communities from Northeast Subartic Pacific Ocean, Canada - LP_J_2011_P26_10m | ecosystem: Environmental > Aquatic > Marine > Oceanic | place: Canada: Northeast Subartic Pacific...
TAGTAGGCAGCGGCAGCGGCACGTTTGCCCTCGCCGTCTACCACATAGACAAAGGCAAGGTCGGGGTGTACACTATCGACTGGGACGACGACAGGTTCGCACACCTCAAGCAGGACCTCAGGTTCTTAAATTTCAACAGCCTGCTGAAGATTTCCCCGAAGCTGAGACACGTGCACTTTACCTGGGATTGCAAAAGCAATTCCTCAGGCGATTTTGATTTGGATACAATGTCATAATTCTAATGTTAGATTTGCGTTACCCAAACTTATGGTAGTCCCAAATTCATGGACCTTTCTCCCTCAAGTGAGCATCAATGGACCACGCGGAAACTGGGTGGCCGCATTCGGCTTCCGAAGGAGGCGGATGTGAGCAATATCTGGCATGCTGATCCGCTGACTTCTAAGCTATTTTCATTGACACGCCCCTCTCGCTTGCCACCCTCTGAAAGCAGCCACCATGCTCTCCAGGGCAATTCATTGCGACACGCAGTCCAAGAACCTCCCTCGAACTTGTCTACAACAGTGACAAGAGAGGCTCTTGCGAGCCGTGGTGACGAGGGAGTCGGAAGGCAGTTGCCAAAGCATTTCGATGCAGCGTCACATACTTCGTGGGCCTCATCGCATGCATCATGGACATCCGCAGAATCGTGGGCTTCAGTCAGCTCTACAAACTCCATCAGCAAACGCAACAAGCAGGCACGATACCACGTGCCAATCGCAAAAAGACCATCAGAGCGACTGCTGCTCAATGCTCGTCGCAATGTGCTCGAGGGAAAGGTGTACAAGACAAATTCTCATGCGCTGTCATCGACGCCGCTGAGTGAACGCTTACAGGGATCGAAGCGGCAATCTCGGCATCGCCCGGCAAGTCCCCGCGAAGCACAGGTACAGCTTAAAGCGGTCAAAGAAAACGCTACGGCTGGCTTGTTAGAGAGGCTCCCAAATGAGAGCCCAGGATCTCAGAAGAATCACGATATGAACGTACTGCGACCGCGAAAAACAATATACAACAAAGACGGAACCATGCGTCGGTTTGTGAGCGAGATGATCAACTCAAAGATTCAATCCATTGCAACACATAGAATAGACTGGAGGTCGAGAAAGCCATTAGTGAACCCACGAGATGTGTTCTCGGATGCGCGCGCTGCCGCGAGAGACCGTGAGGTTGCATCTGCAGTTGCGCAGGCCGCGATGAAGGCATTAGAGCAGCTTAAGCGCCACGAGACAAATGTTCGGCGGTCGCGACTGAGGTCTTCAACGGTCGGTCAGCACCTCGCTATGCAAGCACAGATGGCACAGCTTCTAGCAATGAGACGGCAACATCATGAGCGTGACCAAAAAAGACAGTGCGCACAGACCATCGCGCGATGGTGCAACTGTGAACGAAACGACGAACGTCTTGTCGCTGAGGGCGCAGTCGATGCGGCCGCGCGACTCGCACTTGAAGACGACGACAACACACGTAAATTTTCTGCCATCTCACTGCGCACATTGGCAGCGCGGAGCCCATTTAGGGACGCATTATTACAGCCGCATGTTCTCAGCACTTTCCGTGAATTACTCAGCGAAGACGCCGATGAAGAAGACGTCTCGACTGCGACTAATGGCGTACCAGGGGCAATAGAACCGTTCATGAATCATGGATCACAACGTGGAGGCCTCGCGGCGGCAGCTGCGGGGGGTATTCTCAAGTCGCGCATTATGCGCAAACACACGAGTATAGTCCATGCCGTTCCAAGGGATGCAGCGCTTGCACTCATCCAGCTCACTGCAGTGGAGCATGATACCACATGTGCAGCTGATGGAGCACGCTGGGAAGGGCGGCTAGTTGAGAAGGGTATTCATCTTCTTCTTCTCAATGCTGCTGAGCGACACTCGGGAATGGCTGAAGGTGTTGCACGCGCGCTTTTCAATTTGACCTGCACTGGGGATATCTATCCACAGATGGAGCGGGTGACGCGTGCACTCGTGCAGATGCCCAGCATTCAGGCTGATGCCAAGGTACGATCCGTTGTCGCTCGTGCATTGCGTAACATTGCGACGCACCCGGCCCTGGTCCTGCGGATGATCGAGGAGGGTGTCGTGCAGCGTGTCGGACAGCTTGCTGCTGCAGCCCTCATGGAACTTCAAGCCACTGCGTTTCGTCATGGTGTGGAACTTTCAGATCTTCCCGATCAGACTGACGAGGACGACGTTGTCCGTGAATGTTGTATCAGCATTTTGCTCCGCTTTGCTCACAATCCTGTTGTGCGTATTGACATGATTCACGCCGGTGCTCCACGTGCTATCTTTGCACTACTTCGCAGGCCTTCATCAACACGAAGTTCGGTAGCACGTGCTGCTGGTCGTGCTGCAACGACGCTTGCACTCCTATCGGAGGCCCCTGGTGCGCATGACATACTCGAGCGAGATCGCTCGGCGCGCACTCTGGCTCTTGCCGTGCAATCGACCATGGCAAATGGTCCCACCGGTAAAGTTCCTGCCTCAATGCGGGCAGCCATGCAAGGTACGCGGGCTGCGAGCATGTGGGCTTCTGCCGCTGCCGGGCGCGCGAGCCTTGCGCGGACATACACCAAGAAAGAGCAGCGTGAGCATTCTCGCGATGTGAACGGTAGTGACGGTTCCTGCGCTGCGCATGATCTTCTGCGTGCCTGTCTTGGCGACGGTGCAAACCCAGCGACGTGCCGCTCCTTCGTGCGTAGTGTGGACGAGGAGCGTCACGACAAGGCACTTCGGTTCGCTCTTCTTACGCTTGCACTTCTTTTGAGCGATACGACACATGGCGTTGCACTCCTAGCATCATCAGTGCGTTCTGGTGCACTCACTACGGTTGTGCAAATGTGTTGCCATCACGAGGTTAATCTACCGATCGGATTGTGGCGATTCGATGAAGATCTTGCTTCACAGCCATCGAGCCGAGAAGATGATGATGGTCGTGGTCGCCGGAGAGGTTCTCTCCGCCCGGACGATGCCTTTGTACCACGGAGACAGTCTGGGGCCCTGGGAACCACCTCTGAAACACCAACCATCTGCAGCAGAAGCAAGCGACACCTACAATCACGCTCAAGTCCGGAACCCCTTGATCTTACGCCGAGTGGAGGTAGTATGGGAAGCGCTCTATCTTCAGAGATGCCACTGAACAAGGCCCTGATTGGCGCTTGTGCGCTAGTGTTCGAGCGAGTGACAGCTTTTCAGCTTGTTCGTGAAGACGATGCGGTATCTCGCGCTCTCGTTCCCGGGATTGTGCGACTTGCCCAGAGAGTCAAGGAGCTCATTGCTGAGGGCTGGGTCACGGTAGGAAGCAGTGCACCAAATATGGATTCACCACCGTGGTGTCTAGCTTGCTGTGTCGCAGCACTAGGACGTCTCGCTGTAGATGAGAACAAAGCACTAAATGCACGCATATCAACAGCGACAGGAACTATGGCTGTCCTTGTGGATACACTTCGATTGCACGTGTCATGCGTGAATCCAATTCTAGCTAGCGACGTGCACTATGTGAACTTAGGCATGCGCACACTTGTGGCCCTCAGAAAAGTTGCTCTAGAGCCGGGCGCGATTTTGGAGGTCGCACGAACCGTCATACCTGCAGCACTCCTATGGTATGAAACGGTCGATGTTGGTGCTCGAGCAGCGGCTGCCAGCCTATTCACAGTGTTCTCCTATGACGAACTCTGTCGCAGCTCCCTCCTCGAACATGGCATACTCCAAGTGTTGCTGCAAGTGACTCTGCGATCCAATCGCAAGTCTGAAGAACGAATTGTTGTCGCATTTAATAAGTCATCGTCAAGTCGCGATGGCAAAAGCGAGCTCAATCTTGAGTTCTACGTCAAAGGAAATGTAGCAAGGGAGGCGTACACCGGAGATGGGTTGCCAAAACCGCCGTGTGCTCGAGAGTTTGTTGCTCAAAGTCGGCTCTGCTGTGCAATCACACTGGCAAATCTTAGCCTAGAGCCTCGCGCGCGGCGTGCGATGGTCTTCTCGAAGGCAGCACAGGCTCTGGGCCTACTCTCAGATACATCGTATGGCGAAGATAACCAGCTCGCATGCGCGCATGCGCTTTGTAACATATGTTCGACTGTTGCAGAAGACGGCGAAGGTGAATTGGTTCAGGCACTCCAGGATCAACGAGTGGTAGCCGCCGTGTCAATGATCGGCGCTGTCCGCGCGTCTCACGACACTACCCGGCGCTCCTGTGCCGCAGCATTAGCGAATCTCCTCGCACCTCGAGGGCAAGCGAGAGTCATGGCGTCGGCTTTGGCCGACATGAATGCCCAGGGTCTCATGCCAACACTTGTTCGCATGTGTCGCGTTGATGATGTTCAAACACGTGCTTATGCAGCATGCGCACTCGCACGCATCTCTGCAACGGCGGCAGGTCGCACCTTGCTCACCGGTCGACCAGTGTGCTTGCGCGTGCTCTTTGCTCGGACAAATAAACAATTTGGTTGGGAATCGACGAATGTGTCTACAACAGTGGGTGTCCCTGGCTCTGCTACTCAAGGCCTGCCTGATTTGCAGCGGCTTCGTGTGTCAGAGCGCAGCAAGTCATGGCACAACCACAATGATGGACATTGTGGTGCACTAGATATGCTTCGGCACTGCGTAGCTCGTATTGCCTGTAGACTCGTACTTGCTACCGCTGATTGTTGTGCAGTCGCGGTTGACGTCGGAGCTCTTGCCTTGCTTGTCGGCATCGTATACACCCAGCCCTCAGACGTTCAGCTAAATGGTGAGACTAGGTCGTGCATCACCGCGATCGAGCGTTGTGCACGACAAGGTACCTACCGCGCCAAACTCGCCGCAGATCCACGCACCTTGGACGCCCTTGCTGCCTTCACGCTGGAGAGAAACCAGCCTATGGTTTCACTCAGTGCGCAAGTCTCTCTTGGTCTGCTCGCTTGGGACGTTGATACCCGGGTGACCGTTTCTCGATCTACCTCCGTTGTTTGCAGCCTGGTCTCAGTGGCTGTTGAACATGCCCGTGAGAAATACATTCCAGTTGAAGCTGTGGCCATTGCACGGGCTCTCTTCTGTCTTGTTCTGGTCCCCTCTGATTCATGCGACTGGTTACAGGTCGTTAAGCTCGGTGTTCTGACAGCACTAATTTCCCTCGAGACACGACGTGGTCAGGAAACTCTGCATGTAGACGACATTGACGACGATGATGATGCCTCGATGTGCGCGAACTTCGAATTGAGCACCATTGCTATGTGCGCACTTCGTGTGATCGCCGAACGTGGTGGAGATTCTCCTGAAATCTCCCTGCGACTTCGAAACGAGGGTGCTATTGAAATAGTGACGAGCGTTGCCTCGCCTAAACGTGCTACATTAATGAAGAAACCAGGTCGAGGGCAGGGTATTGCCTTCTGGCGGTATAGTGCTTTCATTCGTTCGTATGCCGTCCTGTACGCATTTGCACGGAACCATGATATGCTTCGTCAAAAGATTGACACAGCCGTTGTTGGCGCCATACATACGGTCTCCTCAGGCCTCGTCCGATGTGAGGCGACGTCAAACATACTACGTGGCTGGTCCGTCGCTACCCTTGCCCTCCTCCTAGTTGACCCAGTACAGCGCAACCGGATTGCAACCGAACTCAATATGCTAGTCGAATTGATTCAGATTGCCCGTCTCGAGCTCCAGCGCCGCAGACCTGTGGAACGCTGTGCGAAAGTTCAATCGTCAGACCAAGTGAGTCCCCGGTCGCTCAGTCCACCACTCTCAACCTCTGTCGTTATCAATGAGAATCAGGTTTCCATGACAACCTCTGCTCGTTCGGCTGTGACCCCAAGACCAAACAGTGCTTTTGACGAATTCATCAGCACAACACATTGCAAGGGAGTAGTAAGTGAAGCGCCAGTTGGGAAGTTGAATCTTGACATGAAATCCATGAGCGCAGTTTGTGATGAGACTATTCTATCGAGTCGTGGCCTGCCACCACGTGATGGCAGCCCTTCAGGACGTGCCGCTCCTACCTCACAACTTGCAGAGGCTCCACCGATTACGTCACAAGAACACGAACCCGCAATAATTGCAGCGGGTGGACGAGGTGATGGAACGTCGAGTTTTGGTAAAGCGGCAGGCGAAGAATGTAACCTTCTCGAAGACCCGACACTCGTCGTGCGCCATGGAACTGCCGAGAAAAATATTGTCTGGTGTTTCTTCCAACTCAGTAAAGTCGAAAAAAAGAAGACCCGGGAGGTGCTTCAGGACGCAACAGAACTTATTGCGCAACTATCTCGGCGCAGGATCGTTAAGGAGAAAATTTGGCTTGTTGCTGCGACATCAGAAGCACATCGTCTTCTAGCGCGGCGTCAATATGAATCGAACCTCATCACCAAATCTGGCACTCTCTCACTCCTTGTGCGCCATTCTTTTCGTGGTGGGTCGGACGAAAACGAATCGGCAATGAATGCCTCGCTGAAGATGCTTGAAGACTTCAATCGCCTTGCTGCTGCATTGCAGCCAATCAAAGAGCATACACAGCATCGCGCCCATTCGCCGCCATTCATTGGTTCCGAAAGCGCCTACAACACCCTGAGCTCAAAATTGGAGCTTGATAACGTCCCATATGAGTCCAACGATTTTTTTTTAAGTGACTGTGGAGGACGAGGCCCAAAGGTCCAAGAACTAGCGTTGTCCGAGCGCATGGATCAACCACAGAACGGAAACGGCATGGCAGATCTCGAGTCCAACCTGAGTGATGATGACGATGATGTTGTCTGGGTTGAACTTGACTCTATCAAAGCTGACACTCTCTCACAGCAGCGGCTTTCAACTCAACCCAAAGATTCATCAGAGCAAGCAGACGGGAGTAAATGTGACAAGATGGTAAATCCATGGTTCATCAAGATGGGGGTACCAGCGAAGCTCTTGGAAGCATCGAAATTTGATGAACACGCACTTCTTGACAGCTCATTTGAGGAGAATTCATCGGAGGGATCTTCCGAATCTGATTCTAGCGCATCGGATAAAACGACAGACTCGGAGTCAGACTATGCTGACTTCAGATTTGTTGAGCGGTCCACGGCAAAACGACAGGCGGTTTCCTCGGAGAAAATAATCATCGAAGATAACTGGCACCCACTTCACTACGAGAAATTCCCAGACAAAATTAGTTTTCTTACTGAACAATTACAGCAGATTTTCTTTTTGAAGCACCTGACACGCAAGGAGACACGCCTGATCACCAATGCAATGCGGCCAATGTCAATCCTCGCCGGTGAATGCCTCGTGACAGAGAGGCATTCTAGTGACACATTCTACATAATTACTAACGGTAGTTGTTTTGTCTCGACAGAGGAACGCGGGAAAATTAGCGACATCCCGGCCATTGACCCAGATTTTCCAGATGGGCCACCGAGACTTCATGTCGGTGAGCTTGCGCTGCTGTATGGTCAAGTTTCTCCCGTTTCTGTCACTGCGGCGACAGACTTGGAGGTGCTTTCACTAGAGCGTAGGATATTTAAGTCAATCCTTGAAAATTCTGCGTCAAAGCAGAGAACCCTGTACGCAGAATTTATTGACAAAGTCCCTCTTTTCATGGGCATGTCAATTTATCAAAAACACGTCATTTGCGACGCCCTCAAGCCAATCGACTTTAATGCTGGCGATATCATCGTGCACGAAGGCGAAGATGGAGACGATTTCTTTATCATCGAGGAAGGCACTGTTGAGTGTCTGAAGATGGTCAGGGGAGATCAAAAGCGTGTTTGTCTACCCCTCGGCGTCTCGTCCTTCTTTGGTGAGCTGGCTCTTCTGCGCAATGCTCCAAGATCAGCCACAGTTAAAGCACTTGAGGCTGTGTGTGTGCTTCGCATCGACCGTGATACATTTGACCGAACGATTGGGCAGATTGAAGCGGTTCACAAGGATTATGGTGACGAAGCACCAAGTCCGAATGAAAAGATGAAACTTAGTTGTTCTTTGAACGGCAGGAAACACAACCGGAAAAAGCGCCGGTCCAAGGTGGCTCTTGTTGACGGCACAGAGTCAGATTCGTCTGATGACGAAGCTGATTATGTGGATTTTAAGTTCGTCAAACCAAATTGCAGTCCAATGAAGCGCGCCGCTGTTACCGCAGACCGTGTTCTTGTCGAGGATGATTGGTCACCACCTTACTATGACAAGACCAAGGAGCAAGTGAGTTTTCTCACAGACACCCTCGGTCGCCTATTTTTTATGAGTCAGCTTACGCGCAAGGAGCGCTCTCTCCTCGTCAACGCCATGTATTTCAAGACTCTGAGCCCAGGCGTTCAATTTATCACTCAGGGAGATAAAGGCGACCTCTTTTACATCGTCGAGGGTGGGAATTGCGTGGTTACTATTGATGGGGTTGGGAAAGTCATGGATATTCCGGACTATGCTGGGACCGAATATAGCCGTGCGCCGGCCCGGCGCCATATTGGGGAACTGGCCCTTCTTTACGAGCGACCACGCGGTGCCAATGTCACCACCCTCAATGAGGTCACAGCATGGTGCCTTGATCGAATGACATTCAAAGCCATTCTGCAGAATACAGCCTCCAAGCAGAGATTGCTCTATGCGGGCTTTATCTCCAAGGTGTCGCTATTCAAGAACCTAGATACTATGACCAAGGACATAATCTGCGATGCGCTGAAACCACAGGACTACGACGCAGGTGATGAGATTATAATAGAAGGTGATGATGGAGATGAATTTTTCATCTTGGAACAAGGGACTGTGGAGTGTTTGAAGATGGTTGAGGGGGAGCAAGTCCGTGTCTGCCCTCCGTTGAAGGCAGGCACTTTTTTTGGTGAACTTGCCTTGCTGCGCAATGCCCCCCGTGCTGCAACCGTCAAGGCCCTTGAGGATGTTTCTGTAGTGAAGATCGACCGCGCAACCTTCATGCGCTGTATAGGACATCTAGAAGGTCTCTATGCAAACTATGAGCCAAAACCAGGCAATGCCGCAGAAAGGAGCATAGGTAGTCCAGGGCCTATTGGCAACACGCAAGCAAAACACACAACAGGACGTAGAGTATCAACCGTCCAACCACCAGCGCAAAGAAAGAGTAGATGCCATGCATCCTATGGAAGTCGTCCCAATCACGTGAGCCTACAAAGTAGCCGGCGCCATTCAAATGTCCCTTCGCTCTACGCTGGTACCACAAGCAGTCGCCGCCAATCACAGCTCGCTGTGACTACATCAGCATCACGCGCTCCAAGAAGTCAAAATCATCAACGCCAAATGCTGCGAGCATCTGATGCGATAAACGCTAGCCATTGCTTGTCGCAAAGAGCAATAGGACTTGAACCTGCAGGATCAAAAGTCTCACCAGCAATCAAGCGGCTCAAATAATCGTTGAAAACAAGACAAATGACGGTGCCAGGCTCATTATCAAGGTGGGTGCGGGAGCTTCTCTCATGTAGAGTCCAAACAGAACGAGGGCACGGGCCTGGGGCGCAAGTACCAGTGCGCCAGGTCAGTATCGAAATGGAGCTCCAGAGGGGCTACAACTACCGCGGGCCGCCCGGGGTCACCAGGTTGCCACGCCTGCAGAAGGTTTGTGTGCGACGTTACATGGCACGCAACATCGCGCGAGAGTCGATAGGCTCGGTCGTGAATGACTTGTCTATCACCATTCGCCCGGCAGAGCCCGGCCTTGTCAAGCTTCTAGTCCCCTGACCTTTTGTAATCTTGGATCTCAGAGTTAAGGCCGGGCGAGCCGAGACTGGTCAGACAAGGCGAGCGTGGCCTTTATTAGCTAAGGGCCCCGGGCTCGGAATTCGGATTCTTTACAACCCTCCTCGGAGCCACGCGGCCAAGTAGGCCGGAGTTGCCTTTATTGCGGTACTATATGTTTCGGTAACGAGCCAGTGGGCTAGGCCGCCTATCGTCATCCAGCCCAAAACAAAACTTCTGGTTGTGGTGGTCCTCTCCCAACTCGCCGCTTCCCCGGGGTCAGGGGCGGCGTGGGCTTTTTCCTTTCAAGATGCTCCATGCTAGTGAGCTGATTTTCGAGAAATCCACGATATGTGGAACAACGTAACGGCAATTGAGGGCTCAACCAGCAAACCACGACAAAATCACGCAACGACTGCTGTATGCCATGAGCACAGGTGTCTCGAGTGCATGTCCTCTCGCCTTGGTAGTATATCCCTATGCCTGCTATCTGCGGTCCTTCATCTTCCCCTCCCAAGGGAAGTTTCACAGGGAGGACTTAGGCTCTTTTCACAGGATAAACTTTACGCTGTTCAGCTTCTCGGGTCGATCTTGAGTCTCCCTGTAGTTGCTCCCACGTTATCGCTCTCGATGTGAATTCTTGATGAGTGCCGACATATCACGATGCTCGCGACTTACTTCGGAATATGCCTATACCTCTAAGCAATCCCCTCCCACGTGCCGTAGCCTTCTTCTCGCCACTTGATGAGTCCTGAATGCCCACTGCAGGATTGGCATCGTGCTCTCGCACATCTTGGATTTCAGTTTCAACGCGAGGCCGAACAAACTGGCGCAATTCCTTGCGCCTCACACGACGCTGCGAACGAGCCCCCTGTGACGCTAGCCAATATACTGCCAATTTACCGAGAAAGAATGGCACTGTCAAGTTTCCTTGCTCAACTGCCTTTCTCGCAGCTTCGAGTTCATCTTGTACTGCAAGGTTATCAGAATGTTTGGCATCGCTAGCATCTTCTTCCACAAGTAGGCTCTTGAAAAAAACATCAAGCTCCGCTACGCGTATGAGATCATGCTGAGAGGGAGGAATACTATCGTGAGCACCACGATGCGAAGCCGCTGCGCGCCGGAGTGTGAATTCGAACGCTGGCTTGAAAGTCTTCACCCGGCCGTGAGGCGCGGCAAGGTACGGCTGTAGTGCACGCGCAACTGAATCCTCATTTGCCATGGCACGCCACTCGCGAGCAACGACACTAAGTAGGGTGGGTGTTTCAAGGTACCGCTGA
>Ga0257106_1001628_pt1 | contig 10927 bp, 16 predicted proteins | sample LP_taG_3_FD_190177 | JGI IMG/M metagenome (GOLD analysis project Ga0257106, IMG submission 190177) | Marine microbial communities from Northeast Subartic Pacific Ocean, Canada - LP_J_2011_P26_10m | ecosystem: Environmental > Aquatic > Marine > Oceanic | place: Canada: Northeast Subartic Pacific...
GTGGAGATTTGTGACCCACCGCACTCCTTGCATGTATTGCGCCGACGACCGTGCTCGCAGATTCCACCCCCACCGCACTCCTTGCACGTAGAGCGCTGACGACCGTGCTCGCAAATTCCAGACCCACCGCACTCCTTGCAATGATAGCGCCGACGACCGTGTTCGCAGATCGATGCACCACCGCACTCCTTGCATTCATAGCGCTGACGACCGTGCTCGCAGATTGATGCACCACCGCACTCCTTGCATGTAGTGCGCCGACGACCGTGCTCGCAGTATGATGACCCACCGCACTTCTTGCACTTAGAGCGTTGACGACCGTGCTCGCAGATTGCACTCCCACCGCACTCCTTGCACTGTTTGCGCCAACGACCGTGCGGACAAGCACTGCACACCTTGCAGTTCGAGTGGTACTTCACCCCGTGCTCACACGGCCCCTTTGTGTTAGGAGCTCTCTTCCGCTTCGTGCCCTTCACCGTCAGCAACTCCTCCTCCGGTACCTCGACCCCAACTTCGACCTCTTCATCGACCTCGGGAACAGGAATACGAACCCTCGGCCGCCAAACCGTCGTCATCCCCCCCGCGCCCATCGAAGTGCCCCGTGTCGACTCCCGATTTGACATTATTTACCAGTTTGAAACGTCAGCAGCGGCGGAGTGACGCTTCGTCATAGTTCGAGTCGCGCGCGTGGAACCATGCACGCGATCGCCGCGCCCGCCCGTGTGCGCCTCACGCGGCCACCACTCGCATCCACCGCGTCACGCCGACACCGTCGCGGGGCCGTCATCGTCCCCAACGCCGCGCTCTACCCGCGCGACGACGACGCCGATGGGAAGAAGGATGATGACAAGCGAGCGAAGAGGAGAAGGAGGACGTGGGGCCAGGCGATCGGCGTCCTGGCCGTCCCTCTGGGCATCCACGCGCTGATCACGCCGGATGCCGCGCACGCCGCGGGGGGATGGTACAACGACGTGCAGCTGGGCCCTCGATCCGACGGTGGGTTCATCGGCGGCGGGGCAGCGGGAGGGGCTGGCGACGCGACGCCGGCGTTCGGCTACGAAGATCGCGGCGACGACTACGGTGAGTTTATTTTTAATGCGTGTATAGGCAATTAGACTGACGTTGTGTTTTTTTAAACAGACTACAGCACGAAGGATCTCGCGGTTGATCTGGCGTCGCCGCTTGTGGCGTACAAGGTGGTGTCGTGGGCGCTTAACCAGGAGGTGCCACGGTGGCTGGACGCGATCATACTAACGTTCACGCTGGCGGCGGTGTACGTCTGCGTATTCGACGTGAACGCCTTGGACGGGCGCCTACAGTGAGTACGTAGGGATAGAGAGATTCATAAAATTCAATCGATAGCGCAAAGATGACATCATTCATTACAACTCACGCTTTGGCCAGTTCGTTCGCCTCGTCGCTCTCGCGCGTCTCCCGCTCGCGCCGCCGCCTTTCCTCCCGCATCACGACGTACTCCCCGTGCGCTTCCAACACCTCACCGGCCGCGGCGATGAAATCCCCGCACTCCCCCTCGGTCACGCGAAGCTTCGGAAGATTCCTGTGAACAAAGCATGTCATCAGTCTAATTGCCCGTACGATGATTAAAATAAACTTACCCGACGAAGACGTCCCATTCGTCGTCGCTCAGCGCGGGGGCCAACGCGGGATCCAAAACCGTTTTCTGAAACGCCCGCACGTCCCCGACGACCTCAACGCCGGGTTCCAGCACGTCCAGCCTGTTCGGGGTGTTCTCCATCTCGGAGGCGGAATCCACGGATGTGTCAGGCTTGTGCGGCCTGAAAGACATGAACTCCGCCGCGGTTAAATATAAAGTAGACGCGGGCGCGATCGGCGTCGCCACTCGAGCCGGCCTCGCCAGCGACGCCGCGATCATGCCTTCGGGGAAGTGCCCGAGCGCCACGGCGACCGCGGTGGCGATCATCTTACGTATCTGGTACAGCATGAACGAATCGCCGTTGACGGTGAGACGCACGAACGGGACGCCGGATGCGGATGACGACGATAAGGTCTCGACGTCGCCCGCGACGAAGGAATTTACTTTGCGAGCGTGCCTCACCCCGATGAGATCGGCGTCGTCGCGTCCTTTGAGCCAGTAGTACCCGGAGCTCCTGCTGCCGGCGTACTCGGGGCCGGAATACGAACCGTCGTCCGTGTGATCTGAAACGTCGTCCACCGCGTCCATCGGCTCGCTGCCCTCAGTCTCGTTCTCTTCGTCGTCTTTTTGGTTCTTGGCGCGACTTCGCCGGTTACCACCCTTCAGCTCGTCCGCGTCCGGCGCGTACGTGCTCCGCCTGGTGTAGTTGTGGAAGTAATGCGATCCCTCGAAGGCGTGTAACGATTCACGCAGCCGTTTCATGACATCCGCGCCAGACGAACCGGCGAGGTCGTCGCGTCCAGGCCACGCGACGGACTCGTCCCTCTCGCCGTTTTCATTCAACCCGAGGCATTTCGCGGGGAGTAAGTAATCGTACGTTCTCTTCACGCAAGCGCGTCTGGCCTGGAAGCTCTTCGGGGTGCTGTACGCGCCGAAGACGCGGACGTGTTCGGGGAGGTGCCGGTTGATATCCGCGGCGATTCGTCTTCCCTCCGGGTCCTCGTCCCACACCGTGACGTCCACTTCAAGCCGCGCGGACACGACGGTGGCGAGCGACGACACGCCTTTGTCCTGTTAACAAATAAAACGCCGTCAGTCTAATTGCCCATCTGCATACGATAACCAAAATAACCAAAAATAACCAAAAATAACCAAAAATAGCCAAAAATAACCAAAAATAACCAAAAATAAGCTCACCGTGCGACTGCTCCTGCTCCACTTGAGCCGCGACAGCGCTCTGGACCGGTAGTTCGACAGCAGCACGCATCCGGCGTCGAAGAGCGCATCTTCAAGGACGTCGTCGATTGTTTGACCGCGGGGAAGCGCCGCGTTGACCGTGTTACCACTGTATCCGATACCAACGTAGCCCATTAGGAGCGCCTGTAAGAGTTAAACAAAACACGACGTCAATCTAATTGCCCATGCGGAAATAAATAGAAATAGACTCACCACGGGTTTCTTTTTGTACGTGTCCGGTACTTCGGGGCGGACGAGTTCGGGCGGGATGAGGTGCGAGGGATGGACGTGCTCGCCGGTGGGTTGACGCGCGACGTCGCCGTGGGATACGCCGTCCGGGACGGTCCATCCCGCGGAGTCGGCGCGTCGGTCGCGGCGGTGGTTCTTCGCTCGGGGCTGGGCATTGGATGCGCGGACGCGCACCGCCGCCGCTGCGTTTTTATTAGAATGACGGCATTCTTCATCCGTGATGTCTGCTCGGGTGGTCAGGCATCGGCGCCACTGGATGACGGTGGGGCCCCGCGCGGCGCGCGCCGACGAGGACGCCGTGTTGAACGACGACATCGCCGACGCCATGAGGTATCGAGCACGTCGCGATATAGCGTCGAACGACGCGGCGCGGTGAGCTCCGTGAGTGATGTCATCAGGTATTATTTGGCCCTCCTTCTTCTTCGACTGATGATTTGGCGCGTGGCGCGTTTCAGTGGAAGCGGCCACAGATAAAAAACCAACATGTGGTCATCAGACGACCGCACGCCCAGATTGAGACGCGCGCGTGAAGGCCATGGACGCGCAGCGCGCGCCGGCGATGAGGCCGTACGGCGCGACGGACTACGGCGGGGACGTCCACCTGACCCTGGAGTCCGACGACGGCGCACCATCGAACGCCAACCGTGGACACGGTGTCTCGACGACGATGCCGAGATTGGGTGTTACCGGGCCTGTCCGCGGGAAGGGCCGGGCGCGACGGAGGCTGGACCTGGGCGGCGAGGTTGACGTCCGCGGTGGATGCGACCGGGGGTGGCATGTGGCGTGCGCCGCGGGGGTCGCGTTCATCGCGGGTATCGCGCTGGCGCTCGCGCTCGTCGCGTCGTCCGCGGGCGGCGGCGACCACATCCGCGCTCTCGTCGCCGCGGCGCCCCGACAAAAAAGTTTCATCACCAGATCTCTGCCGGGTCTCTCCGAGGCGCAGCGGACCGCATCGCTCGCCAAGCCACGAACGGCGGCGGCGCCCGTGGACATCGACGACGGGCGTCCCACCGTGACCGTCGGGTTCGAATCGTCCGGCGATTTCTACTGGCTGCCCATGGTCCGGCTGCTCGAGGCGGCGCTCCCGGGCGTCCGCCTGCGACTCGCGGACCCAACCTACGACTGGAGCGCGGTGAGTTTATTTTTATTCCCGCGTCTATTTTTATTCCCGTGTCTATTTTTATTTCCATACGTGCACGGGCAATTGAACTGACGTCGTGTTTTTTATTTTAAACAGGTGAACCTGGACGAATTGACCTCCACTCCAGCGAAGGGCGCCGACTCCACTTCCCAGTTACGAGTCGTCGCGACGTCGGACCCAAAGGTGGAGCCCGACATCGTCGTGGAAGGCCCGGACATCTTCCAAGCTGGACGCGAGGAAGGGTCGAGATGCGCGTGGGGGAACAAGCCGTGGGTGCAAACAACCGCGGAGCCGTCCATGTTTTTTAACGCGTGGGAGTGGTAAGTTTATTTTGGTTATTTTGGTTATTTTGGTTATTTTGGTTATTTTAATTATTTTGGTTATCGTATCCGTATGGGCAATCATACTGACACGTGTGTTTTGTGTACAGGTGCCGGCACGAGGACGATCCGGTGATGCGACTGGAAACCGGACTGGCGCACTTCAACCAGGACCTCGTGTACGACCGCAAGAAGACGACGTACGTGTGGTCGCCGTACGCCATGACGCACGCGTGGCTCATGCGCGACATGCTGTCCGACAGGCTCAAGGCGTTTCAGGTTAGTATTTTTATTTCCGTATTGTTTTTTATTTCCGTATAGGCAATTGTACTGACATGGTTTTTTAATTAACAGGACAACCCGCCCGATCTGAGGCGGCACATGGTTGGGTGGGCGAGCGGCAACTGCCAGGATCACCGCGCGCAGATCTTCCGCGCGCTGGAACGCGCGTCCAACCGAGGGTGGAGGCAAGGACGGGTGGACGATATCGGCCGCGACGGCGCGGTGCACGCGCTTGGCGCGTGCGAGCACAACGTGCGATGGAGCTCAACAGGTGCGTTTATTTTGGTTATTTGGTTATTTTGGTTATTTTGGTTATTTTGGTTATTCCTGTATGCGCAATTAGTGTACTAACGTCACCGGTTTTCTTTATTTCAGATGAATACCCGCCGCGGGGGATCAAGCCGTGGGAGCTTTACAAGGACTACCGGTGGGTGCTCGCGCTGGAGAACAGCGCGGAGCCGGGTTACGTGACTGAGAAGCTCGTGAACGCGATGGCGAGCGGCGCGGTGCCCGTGTACTACGGCGATTCACGCGCCGCGCGGAAGGTTTTCAAGAAGGGAACCTTCGTGGACGTGCTCGAGATTTGGCGGTTGAAGCGGTGAGTTCATTTTTATTTCCGTATGGGCAATTGGACTGACGTCGTGTTTTCTTTTGTCAACAGGCACGTCCCCGGGGATCCGAGCGTTCCCGGTTCGCCCCCCACGCAGGCGGACTGGGACATCATCGCGGACCACATCGTGACAATCGACCGGGACCCCGAGCTGTACGCGCAGTTCTTTAAGCACTCCAACGCGCTCAACGAGGCGCCCGAACGCGAAAAGTACGACGACGACACTTCGTTCGAGGTGAGTTTCTTTTTGTTCTCTGACTGTTTGCCCGTACTGACGTCGTTTTGTTTAATACAGCTCGGGGTCGATTACCCAAACGAGCCGTTTCCGCAGATTGATCGGCCGGTTGCGGAACAGATCGGGGCGGGCGCGGGTGCGACGCGCGAGGCGGTGTGGCGCCTGCGTGACTTGTTCAGGGCCAAGCTGGACGAGCGGGACGCGTGGGAGCTTCGAACGAAGGCGCCGAAGGCAGAGGCGGGTACGGATGAGAGGCTGGCGAAGGCGGATGTTATTACGCCGGCGCCGAAACATTAATTCTTTTTAATCGACATTCGATGACATTTTAAACATCGTTAGAGTCGGACGCCGCCTTGGTCTCGTGCAGGATGAGCGGGAGCCACTCCCTGGTTCCGTCCGCGTACAGCAGCCGGTGGTCGCCGGTCTGCGCGTTGAAGCCGACGATGGATGCGAATCGCCACTCGGATTTGTCGTCTGAATCGTCTTTGTCCATAGACTCGTCGTCTGACTGTTTGCCCATAGACTCGTCCTCGTCCTCCTTCTCCTCCTTCTCGTCCTTCTGTTCGGGTCCGTCATCCGGGCCAGTCACCGCGGGGCCGGCGGAGTAGATGTCCTCCACGCTCCTCTCCTTCTTAGACGGCGAGCACCCGAGGATGGTCGGCGCCTTCAATGTCTCGTCGACGGGCTCCTCCTGTGAACAAAACACGTCGTCAGTCAAATTTCCCATATGGAAATAAAAATAAACTCATCACCTTTTCAACATTTTCAACCTCTTCGGCGTCTTCGGGCTCTGGTTCCTTTCGTTTCTCCCCGGTGATATTGTCAGACACGGGTTTCGAACCGCCGACGTCGCGTTCGTGCCGCTCCGCCGCTAACCGCTCCGCGTTTACGTAATCCCCCGGAGAGTAGGTCCACGTCCGGGGGCGAACGAACACCGGCCGACCGACGACCGCCTCGCCCCACGCCGCGCCCTGATTGGCCAGCCACCGTCCGAGGCTCACCTCCTTGGCGCACCCTCCACGCGCCGCGAGGTGCGGGGGGCACCGATCTGGGTCGAAGGATAACATCCGGCGCCAACGCTTGACGACGGGCGCGCCGCCCTTGGTCAATGTCTTTTCAGGCGGCGGCACGAATCTGTCGTTGAAATCGAGCACAGACATCCGCGTCGTGACATCTCCAGAAATGTCTCCAGAAATGTCTCCAGAAGTTTCCGCGTCCACCGCCACCTGCTCCGCACCGCGCCGCGCGTTGGGCAGCATCCACCCTTTCGTCGAACCGCCGATGATGGGCACGCGGAGGGGTAACAGCCCGTCGATCGGCGGGACCTCATTAGCGTTCTCGCCGAGGGACACCACCTCCACCTTCTCCTTGTTGAAGTCGAGATCCTGTAATAGTTGAACAAAACATTCGGGCCGTCAATCTAATTGCCCGTACAAAAGCATTAAAAGAAACTCTCACCTCTTGAACTCCGTCGTGGTACAACACGGTGTGTAAGGCGGTGACCTTAGCCTCGCCCGTTTCTTTGTCCTTCTTTCCGGATGTCTTTTCGTTGTGTCCGACGACGCGGCCGCCGTACCAGGCGTCGTCGAGGGGCCAAAAGACACGAACCGTCGCGTCGATTGGGACAACCTGGCCCTTCTTGACCTTCTCCACGGTGACCTCCGCCCGTGTCGGTCTTCGCTCTTTTGGATCCTTCGGCGCCGTCTGTTTCTTTTCCTTTGGAACCCTGGGAACTTTAGGCGCCTTCTTCTCCTTCTTCTCCTTCTTATCCCTGATGGGCAGCCAGGACTCCTTGGCGCCGCGCTTGTGCGGCTTGTACCGCAGCTCCACGCGCTCTTTCTTCAAATCGAGCTCCTCCTGTGAATAGAAAAACACGACGTCCGTCACTCCAATTGGCCATACGCGTGAAAATAAAATAAATCATACGAACCTCGACGCCGTCCAGGATGTACAGTAGTGTGTGCACGTCCCGCTCGCGATCCCACGCCTTGATCCGCGCTTCGTAGAACGCGCCGTCGTCCGGCCACCACACCCTCACCGTCGCGCCAACCTCGCACGCGCGCGTGCGTGACAACGAGCTCTTACGTTGCTGCGCGGTCGGCCCTCGACTTCGCTGGACTCTGTAAAAACCCCTGTGAGAGTTGAACAAAACACGACGTCAGTCACATTGCCCATGCGCATACGATAACCAAAATAACCAAAATAACCAAAAATAACCAAAAATAACCATACGAGCATTGAAATAAACGTACCTCTGCTTGAGTGCACCGCTGAGTGGGTTGTAAAACCCGAGGCGGGTCATTGCGTCCATCGCGGCGTCCCGGACGGATTCTTCCCTGTCTTCTTTCATCAACGAACGCATGGCCGCGAGGTGTGACGTGGCAGCCTCCTTGAGGTGGCCCATGCACTCCGCCGCGCACTCGCGAACGCCGCCGTCGGGATCTTCCAACAACGGCGCGAGGTTAGCCGCGGTGGCGGTCATGAGCTTGAGTCGCGCCGTCTCACCCGGGGTCTTGGTCTTTGGCGTCGGCGTCGGCTGTTGTTGTTGATGCGTCGGTGGTTTCTGGTCGTTTCTGGTCGTTTCTGGTTCGGTGACGATGGCCTCGGCAGCCTCGGGCTTAGCGGAGGACTCGGGCTTAGCGGCGGCGGCATCAGGTCCGTCACCGGCGGTCGTCGTGGGTTCAGCCTTGGGTTCAGTCTTTGGTTCAGTCTTTGGTTCAGTCGCCGGTGTGATCGCCGGTTTGTGCTCCTCAGTCCACAGCGCGGTGAGCGCCCGGCACGTCGCCTCGCGTAGGTACCCGTCTCTCGCCTGTAAGTTGGGTAACAGTCTGTGTAAGTGCCGGACGCGTTCGGACTTTGGCGCTTTCGTCAGTGTAAACGTAGCGGCGACTCGGACGACGCCGCACGGGTCGGAGAGGAGCGCCGCGATGGACTCGTCGGGTCGGTGAGGTCCTTCCGGTGGAACCGAGAGGTCGGTGGTTCGATCCTCGCGTCCGGCGAGGTCCTTCAGCACGGCGTCCATGCGCTCGGCCGCCTCGACGAACGCGGCGTCCTCGTCCGCGGCGGATGAAGAGGCGGCGGCGGCTTTAGAAACTTTCGCCTCTGTTGAATCGTTTATTCGATTCTTCTCCGCCTCCGCCGCGGCTTTCCTCTCGGATCTGTGCGCGGTGACCTTGCCCACGGCGACCGCCGCGGCGTGCCTCACCCACGGCGCATTGTCCCTCGACAACGCCATCAACGACTCGACGTGCGGCTCGATCAGGTGCGGCGGCATCTTCGAATAGATCCTCGCCGCGGAGCCCCGGATTCGCTCGTTTTCATCCCTCAGCTTTGAATGAATCCCGTCTCCCACGGGCACGTAGTGAGACGCGAGGCGGCACGCGCACTCCAGGGACGCGGCCCACAGCTCATCGCCGATGGGAACGAGTTTCAACACAGCTGTGTCGGCACCCCCGTCGGCACCCTCCACAGGCATCTCCACATTGGTCGCGAATAACATCGCGTCGCCGACCACTCGCTGGAACATCGTATCCATCTCCGTTTTATACTCACAGCCGCGGGGCATGTACTCTCCATGTGATCCACTGGATCCAACGCGTGACATGGAGTTCATCAGCCGACGTAAGTCTCCGGCGCATCGCCCGATGACGTCGAACGCCGATGTCCGTTCCGCGAGCGGCGTCTTCAAAAAAGATTCCGTGTTCATCGCGTCGATGATGGGCGTCCACCAATCGTTGGGCACCACTCTGTCGTCGGCCACGTACATGTCCAGTGCGACCGCGATGTACGCTCGAAGCGCGGCGGCCTTGATGTCCGCGTCGTCTTCGGGCCAGTCTGTATCGGTCATCGAACGCGCCGAGTGACGAGCGCCGAACGGGTGAAACACGGATGGGAGGAGGTGGATGCATTCCCTCGCGGTGTCGAAATCTTTGTTCCGGTCGGCGAGCGCGAAGTCTCGGATGCGCTCGCACGCCGACATCCGCTCGTGGGGCTCCGCCGTATCGTCGCGGAGCGCAGCCATGGCTTCTCGCACCCTGAACCGCTCGACGGGATCTTCGAGCGTCTCCGGCGACGGCGGCGTCGACTTCCCGGCAACTGTCTCGACATCCCCGACGACGGGTTTTCCATCGGGATATGACATCCGCGAGTCGTCGGGTCCTCCTTGCGCCGCGTCGTCGCCGTTCACAGCCCCGGACGCGCCCATCGCGCCGCCGTTGACGTTAGACACATCGCCCGATACCATCGGCGCCGACGTCGCGATGTCTGAACCCTCGGCCGGACGTCGGGCGCCGTAAGTGCGGACCCCAAACCCCCCTCGGCAATCTCGCCCGGCGAAATGTGGCAAAAGGAAGGCACCTCCCGGAATCACGGCCGCAACGCGAGCCACGATCCGTTCGTGCCCGGTGTGACGCGCCCGAACGATGCCCCGTGGCCTGCTCGAATCGTTTCCGCCCGTTTGTTAGGTCGAGTGGCTCGTTCGATGCGCCCGCGCGCCTCGCTCTGAAGCCCCGCCCCCGTCCCGTCTTCGCTAAAAAAGTCGTCGGGCCCGAGTCCACTGGCATTGGCGTGTTAGTTCGTTCACGGGCTCTGATTGCTCATACAGCTTTACGAATTATGCGTTTACGATGACTATTTGCTCTGTGTAGCGCTAAATGAGAAATCTTGGACCGATCCGTTTCTCACAAGCAAACAAAGAGGGGGAGATAGCTTTGGTTTTCGGCAGTGCAACGGAGCGCGGTTCGGGCGCGGCTCGACGCGCGATGGGTTTCCTCACGCGATGGCTCGCCGGGAAGATGGAAGACCCGGCGAAGCGTCAGGCGGATTTCGAGAAGCACATGACGACGACGGTGGCGAAGTGCGAGGAGATGTGAGTTACCGGCCGCGCCCATCACGGCTTCCTCGAATGTTTTTCCAGCGTATCGCCCCACGCCTAGGGTTTCCTCGGCGCCTTCCGCGCGCCCCATCCCGCGCCCACTCACGCACAGGCTCTGACGTCCTTCCCTTTCCCTCCGTGCGCACAGGAAGAAGAACTGGGATCAGCCCACGAAGACGCACAGGTGGTGGACGAAGGACCGCAACCAGCTGACCGTGAGTGCCCCCCCGCCCAGATTTGCGTATCCAACCGAGAAAAAGCCACGAAGGGGCGAACGTTCGCCCCTTCGATCGCGCGGGTGTATCGCGCGCGGGTACCCCCGGCGCGACTCGCACGCCCCAACGGATACATCGCGGACGTCGATAC